>Ga0255776_10000309_pt1 | contig 55215 bp, 51 predicted proteins | sample 071ome_19_FD_179974 | JGI IMG/M metagenome (GOLD analysis project Ga0255776, IMG submission 179974) | Coastal salt marsh microbial communities from the Groves Creek Marsh, Skidaway Island, Georgia - 071413AT metaG (version 2) | ecosystem: Environmental > Aquatic > Marine > Intertidal zone >...
TTTTACAACCCAGTGTCCGGTAAAAGGCATTGCGACTTACTATAATTTTGTAGGAAACGGCCAGTTTGTGGAAAATGCAGCCTGGTCCTATGAAAACCCTTTACCAGAAAGCAGCAAGATCAAGGCGTGCATATCTTTTGATCAATCAAAATTAAATGTTGAAATTTCAACGCAATGAAAATTGATAACTCACACTTAACACAGCCCACTCAATAACAGGCATTTGATTAAGCTTCACAGGGTACGAGCAGCGACAAGAAGCACATGATCTTGGGCGATCGTGGCAGCTGCATTGTTTAACTCCTGATTTAACAAAACTGCTCCACTTTCGAGCCAATCATCAATTGAATAGGCATTACCTGAGAATACATCCTCAATCACTTCACGACTGTTTCCTACAAGCATTTGCAGCTCACTCGATATTTCCAGATCGATGGCTTCATTATCATCAACCTTAAAGCCAATACTGTTTACCTTTAAGACCAGTTTACTTGCGCTGGCTTGATCAATTGTCCACTGGGACCCTGCTGCAGCTAGAAATTGTGCTTCAATTTCTAGCAGGAATGGTTCCGTTTGTAATTCATCGAATATAGTTTCGTTAAAGCGACGAGCCTTTTCCCCATTAATGCCTTCCTCAGCCAGGCTAGCAGCATTTAATCCACCTGCAACTCCACCTATCACACCGCCGGCTATTGCATAGACCGGTGCACATATAAAAACCAGGGGGCCGCAGGAGGCCCCTATCAATGCGCCAGCACCCATGCCAGCACTGGCTCCAACCAGCGCGCCACTTGTCCCCAGGGCTATCGTATTGACAGCTGCTTCAGTGTTACTGTCAATGTTGGGCCCCACACGAGTCAGGTTATAAATTTCAAGCGAAACTGCCTCATCCGCTGGAACCACGATTTCTGTCATACACCCAGCAAGTAAAATAACAGCGGCACCGTTTACCCATTTTGTTTTTGCAGATGGCACTGATAAATCAGGAAAACTTACAGGGTGCTCAGTAATTTTCGCCCTCGTCCTCGTCGTCATCATCATCGTCCATTCTTTCCCTTTCTTCTTCTGAGCGCTCCCTGGCACGTTCTCGCTCGTCGTCGTCACGCTGACGCAGTCCATCTTCACGACTCCTCTGTTCGCGACCCAGTTCTCTCTCGTTTCTGGCTTCCCCTCGTTCACGTGCCAGTTCGCCCCGGGTGGATTCCCTTTGTAGGGCTGCTTCTTCCTGTTCCAGTTCCCGCTCCCTGGCTCTCTCTTCCCGTTCCAGTTGACGCTCGTTGGCAACCTCACTGCGGTTTTCTTCTCCCCTGCCCCGCGAATTGCCGGGCTGGGCGATGGCAGAGGTGGCACTCAGCATGAAAGACATCACAATACTCAGCAATAACAACAGTTTAATTTTCATGATAGGTTTTCCTATTGGATTTTCATGCAAACATTATCTCGATGCATTGCACAATACACAAAATATTAGCTACGATGATAAAAATTCCACTAAAGGATAAAATGACAGAGGGAAGTTCGTCATTTTCCAGTCTCTTAGTAATGTGAATCAAGATGCAAGCTGTTCCTGAAAAAAGCGTACGCTATTTTGGCCCATTCACAGACACCTCGCGCTGGGAAAAATTCAAACATCGCCCGGATGATATCTTCATTTGCACACCACCCAAGTGCGGCACCACCTGGACCCAGGCTATTGTGGCCATGCTGGTGTTCGGCGAGGTGGACCATGGTTTTAAACCAGGCATCATTTCACCCTGGATTGATGCTCAGTTGGCGCCTATCGACGATTACCTGCAGCAGGTTGAAGCACAGACACATCGCCGCTTTATCAAAACACATACGCCTCTGGACGGTATCCCCTATTTTCCGGAATGCACCTACCTGGCTGTCGTCAGAGATCCACGCGATGCTTATCTTTCTGCTTTGAATCACCGGGATAACATGAACAATGTCGAGCTTGCATTTAAAGTCGCGCCCCGTTCCTTCGAGGCCTGGTTAAATGAGGCGGTCTCAAAAGATGACTGGGACGTTCAATCCCTGGCAATGCTGACGCACTTTTTCCAGTCTTACTGGCAGTTTCGCGATATGCCGAACATCCATATTTTTCATTACGCCGATATGAAGCGGGACCTCAAAGGTAGCATTGCAGCCATGGCTGAAGCACTCGGGCTCGATGTCGACGACAAACTACTGGAGGACATGTGCGAGGCCGCCAGTTTTGAAAACATGAAAAAAAATGCCTCGCAGTTTGCTCCTGTCGGCAAGGATTACTGGAAACAGGAAGCAGGCTTTTTTGCCAATGGACGCAACCAGCAATGGCGAGAAGTACTCAGCGATGAACAACTGGCAGCATTTGACAAGCGTCTGGCTGCATTGCTGCCCCCTGAAGAGGCTCAATGGCTGCTCAATGGTAGTCAGAGAGCCTAGCTAAAGCTCTTTGCGGCTCAAACACCGGGTCTGGACAGTGCTTGCTTCGTGCCAGCTTGCATGTCTGAGGGATTAATTTGACCACGCTTTGTTTCATCCCTAGAATTAGCGCTTTTTCGCCTCAAGGATATCCCATGCGACTGCCAACAGCCTGTTCCCTTGGTTTTTTTATAGCCATTGCCTCCAGCCCCGAGAGTCTTGCCACTAATGGCTATTTCACTCATGGTCTTGGTGTGAAAAACAAAGGCATGGCAGGTGCCGGCACTGCTCTGCCCAGCGAAGCAATTGCAACCTCCATCAACCCGGCTGCCACAGTTTTCATGGGTAATCATTTTGAGTTTGGCCTGGGGTTATTCTCACCTCGTCGTTCCTACACGGCATCCAGCAGCCTGGCCAATGGTCAGGGTGGTGCTTTTACCATTACGCCGGGAACCGTCAACAGTGACAGCGAGTATTTTCTGATTCCCTATATCGCTTATACCTGGGAACAGACTGACACTACAGCCTTCGGCATTTCTTTTTATGGACGTGGCGGCATGAACACCGATTACAAGACAGGCTCCGCCATCTTCGATCCGGATGGACTGGGTGCAGCGCCTGTCATGAGCCTGCCCGGTTCTTATGGAGCCGGTGATGCCGGCGTCGACCTGACTCAGGCTTTTCTGGACCTGTCCTATGCCTGGGAAAGCGGAAACTGGAGTTGGGGTGCTGCACTGGTACTCAGTGCACAGGCTTTTGAAGGAAAAGGATTTGGCAGTTTTGCCCCCTATACCGAAACCTTTGCTGCATCTTACGGCACGGTAATGCCCGGCAGCCTGAGTAATAATAACAGGGACTACAGCTTTGGTGCCGGCCTCAAAGGTGGTTTTATCTGGGAGGCAAGCGACACCATCAATCTGGCCTTGAGTTATCAGAGCAAAATATTCATGAGCGAACTTGATGATTACAGTGATCTGTTTGCCGAGCAAGGTGATTTTGACATTCCTGCCAGTATCCGGGCCGGCATCAGCTTTAAACTGTCAAATACCAGTGCTTTCCATTATGACGTCGAACACACGATGTTCAGTTCAGTTAACTCGGTAGGCAATCCGATCCAGCATATCTTCTCCTGCCCCATGGTTGGTGGTACTTCTCTGGCATCCTGCCTCGGCGGTAACAGTGGTGCCGGATTTGGCTGGAATGACATGAGCACCCATAAATTCGCTTACGAATGGCAAGTCAGTGGCGCCCCCAACTGGACTTTCCGTGCAGGATTCAGTCACGGCGAACAGCCCATTGACAGTGACCAGGTACTATTCAACATGATGGCGCCAGGTGTCATCGAAAATCACATAACTGCTGGCTTTACCCATCGGGTGAACAGTGGCCGTGAATACAGCCTGTCATTGATGTACGCACCTGAGAAAAAGATACAGGGCCTGAACAGCTTTGACCCGACTCAGAGCATCGAACTCAAAATGCATCAGTTTGAGATTGAGTTCGGCTATAGCTGGTAGCAAGGATCTGGCTTTCAGATCAAACCTGACTCCCTACGCCAGGACCAGCTCCGTCATCAGACCCCGGTGGTCTGACATGCGACGCCAGGCCTTGCCATCGAGGATACGGCTATCCAGCACCTCGAAGCCACGCTGGTAAATTCTGTCCATGGCCAGCAGCGGGAAATACGCCGGATAGGTTTTTGCCAGACCACCCCTGACCTCATCATGCACTTCTCGTATTTTTAATGCCTGCAAGAGCCGGGAATGAGAGGTCTTGCGCCAGTCATTAAAGTCACCTGCCAGAATCAGGGGTTCCTGTGGCGGAATGTGACTGTCCACATAGTCCAGCAAGCGCTCTATCTGCAGACGCCGTTCGCGTTCAAACAGACCCAGATGCACACAGAGCAGGTGTACTCCTTGCTGGGTCCGGCCATGCAATACGCCACGCTGCGAAAATGACAGACAGGAGATATTGATATTGCAGGATTCCACAAAGGGGATCTCACTCAGGATGGCATTGCCGTGATGGCCATGCTGGTAAATGGCATTCTTGCCATAAGCAAAATGATCCCAGACCGAGTCAGCCAGATATTCCATTTGATTACTGTCTGGCCATTCCGCAATTTTTTCACGATGCCTGAGGTTTTCACCGACCACCTCTTGCAAAAACACCACATTGGCCTGACTTTCACGCAGATTTTCCCGGATCATGTCCAGGGTAAACTTGCGATTACTAATGGAAAAACCTTTATGGATATTGAGCGTCAGTATGCGATAGCTTGTCATCGGTCCTTTAAATGCTCATGTCTGCTTACACGTAAAAACACTCGGCATGTTACTGCTCACTATCGTGAGCACTTTCATCCGCTTTTGATTTGGCAAACAGGTGAGGATTCTTCTGTATAAACTCATTAATCCAGCGTTCGAGAAAAGAGTCAATTTCCCTGGTTTTGATATACCCCCAACCCAACAGCGAAATAATAAAGGCACCAATGGCATCCACGATCAGGTCCCACATCGTATCCACCAGACCGCTCTTTTGCATGTTCAGGCCGAATAGCTGATCCATGGCAAATTCAAATATTTCCCACAGCGCTCCCATCCCCATCGCAAACATGAAGGCGAAGAGAGCCATGAAGTTCGGGTTGATATCCAGATCAATATCCTGCTTTTCATTGAGCACATAAATGAGCAGGAAACCCAGAATACCCAGCAAAAATGCCGATCCACTGTGCAGGACCAGATCCCACCACCAGAAACGGGCGTAATACCCGTAAACTTCACCCAGAAACAGGGACATAAAAACAAAGACTACTGCTAGAGTTTCGAAACCGTGTGGAATCCTGGCATCGAAGCGCTTGCCCATCAGTACCGGTAGCATGGTGATACCCAGAATGACCAGAATCTCGGCGGCAGACTGGTACTGGCGCTGCCAGAACATGGAGATGGCACCAATCACCAGCGTGATTTTCAGGATAAAGGAAAGCCGACGGTGGATATACTCCGTAAAATCAGAAGCCCGTAGTCGTTTTTTTCCAAACAGTGAGAACACGATTTCTCTCCTGGTCCAGCTCAGTCCTGTTACATTACCCCTATCTTTTCAGATTCCGGTCAACACGGCAATCAATGCTAGAATGAAGCGATGATGCAGACCTTCATATAGATCAAATGCCGTGGACGCCGTATTAGACGCCTTTAATTTTTCTCAGCAGACCCTGCTGCTGCTGACACTGTTCTCACTGCTGACTTTCCTGGCAAGCATCATTTTCCTGCCATTGCTAATTCTTGCCATCCCCAAAGACTATTTTGTCGAAAAGGAACGTCACCCCTACCACTGGAAGCATGGTAACTTCCTGTTTCGCTGGCTGGTACTGCTCATTAAAAACCTGCTGGGCTATATGCTTTTTATTATCGGTCTGGCTTTGCTGGTTCTGCCTGGACAGGGAATTTTGACCCTCGTCGCAGCGCTGATCCTGATGGATTTTCCGGGAAAATTTCAGCTGATGAGGAGCATTGCCCGAAAAGAGCATATTCAGCATTCACTCAACTGGATACGACAAAAAGGTAACAAGGAGCCATTTGTCACTTGAACCCAGTTTTCTGTTGAATTCATGTCAGAGGTACTTTATTGTGCCCCTCTTGAATCAAGAAGCTAGCCATCGCAATACGCATAATCAACAAGGAGATATCCCATGGCAAAAGTATTGGTGCTTTACTATTCCACTTACGGTCACATTGAAGCAATGGCGCAGGCTGTTGCCGAAGGAGCCAAAAGTGCCGGCGCGGAGGTTGATATCAAACGCGTCGCTGAAACGGTTCCTGAAGACATTGCCAAAGAAAACCATTTCAAACTGGAGCAGGCAGCACCTGTTGCCCAGGTAGATGACCTTGAAAACTATGATGCCATTATTGTTGGCTGCGGTACCCGCTACGGACGCATGCCTGCACAGATGGCCAGTTTCCTTGATCAGACTGGCGGCCTCTGGCTCAAAGGTGCGCTTAACGGAAAGATCGGTGCAGCCTTTACATCCACGGCAACCCAGCACGGCGGGCAGGAAACCACCCTCTTCTCTATTATTACCAATCTCATGCACCTGGGTATGATCATTGTCGGCCTGCCCTACAGCTACCAGGGACAGATGACTCTGGATGAAATCAGCGGTGGCTCACCTTATGGTGCTACGACAATCAGCGCCGGTGACGGCTCACGTATGCCATCCGAGAATGAACTGGCTGGTGCCCGTTTCCAGGGTGAGCTGGTGGCTCAGACAGCCATTAAACAGTTCGGCTAAACAAACCGGCGGCTACGGCTTAAAACCGCATTCAGTATGACGCTGAATGCGGTTTTTTATTCCTGCAGCTGGAATTTTTGAACCCGTTTGCCCTCATTGACTTCACTGGTATAAATATTTCCTGCGGAATCGATAGCCAGGTTATGTACCCAGTCAAAATAGCCGGCATTGCGACCACCACTGCCAATCTCCCCGACTGGCTCGAGAGTCTCCCGCTCCAGGATCCAGATTCGCTTGTTGGCCCCGTCGGCAACAAACAGGAAAGGCTGGCCGGGCTCCGGTGAAATTTCAATATCCCAGACGGAACCGTTAGCCAGAGTCCAGGGGGCAAGCAGTGCTTCCTCGACAAAGTCACCGTTCTTTCTGAAGACCTGAATGCGATCAGCCGTGCGGTCAGCCACATACAACAGTCCATCTTCCGAGAGGCGGACACTGTGTACCGGCCCCCGAAACTGCTGGGCGGGAGCAAGCTCCTCCGAATATTCGACCATCGGGGCATCATCCGGCCTGTTGCCATAAGCCCCCCAGTGACGCTTGTAGGCACCGGTATCCATATCAAACACGATTACCCGGCGATTACCGTAACCGTCGGCTACATAAACTTCGCGGGCTTCTTCATCCAGGTCTATTTCAGCCGGCCTGGCCAATTTGCGTGTATTGTTGCTGTCGACCCGATAAGGCTCGCTGCGGTCCAGATCGCCAATGATCATCAACAACTCTGAGCCATCATTGCTAAACTTGAGAATCTGATCGCCTTCACCATTGCCGGCAAGCCAGACATTGCCTTCACTGTCGACCTTGATGCCGTGTTCATTGCTAGGCCAGACCTGTCCGGGTGAATCGTCAACCCAGCTGGATGTTTCACGGTTCCAGTACGGACCACCCCAGGCCTGTAGCAGGTTACCTTCCCGGTCAAATTGCAAAACCGAGGGGGCAGGCACACAGCACAGGGTAATGGGTGGATTCTGAATGGCGCCGGCTTCCTGCGCGGTCAGTGAATGCGGACGGTGTACGATCCAGATATTGTCATCATCATCGACATCGATACCGGCAACCTGTCCGATGATCCAGTCATTGGGCAGACGCTTTGGCCAGTCGGCATCAACCTCATAGGCGGGCACGGATTGCGCCAGACTCTGCTGCCAGAGGCCAGCAAGCCCAAAGCTCAATGTTAGTAGGATACGGGATAAATTATGCTTGTTCATTCTTTCACCTGATTATCATTGTTGATTGGCGATCGGCGCAAAGCGCTTGCCCAGAGCATACAAAAAAAAGCCCGATGATGCTTACATCATCGGGCTTTTTCTGTGTTGAGGCTTCAGACCAGAAAGATCTTGCTATTCAGCGACATCGGCCTTTATGCCGCTGATGACTCCTTTTTTGGGCTTAAGAGATCCAGCATCAGCTGACGCTGGTTCTCCAGTTCAGCCGGTAATGAGTCACCGATCTCATTAAAGAGATTGGCCTGATCCTCAAATTCCCTGATGCTGTTTTCAGGATCAATGGACATCAGTGTTTTAAAGGTTTCCTCATCATAGACCAGACCATCCCAGTTGATATCCTCAAAGCGGGGCACTTCACCAAAGATGGTTTCGTCAGCGCTTACCCGGCCTTTAAGGCGGTTAACCACCCATTGCAGGACACGCATGTTCTGACCGAAGCCGGGCCACAACCAGCTGCCATCCGGCGCCTTGCGAAACCAGTTAACACGGAATATCTCAGGTAAATGCTCTACCTTGTTTTCCATACTGAGCCAGTGTGCCCAGTAATCGCCCATGTTGTAACCACAAAACGGCAGCATGGCCATTGGGTCACGACGAATAGCAGCCTGATTATCGGCAGCCGCAGTGGCCTCCGAGCCCAGGGTCGCAGCCATGTAGACACCGTGTGCCCAGTCGCGGCTTTGATACACCAGCGGGAAAGTGGTACTCAGGCGGCCACCAAAAATAAAGGCTTCAATAGGCACTCCTTTGGGATTCTCCCAATCCGGGTCGACACTGGGACATTGCGCGGCAGGCGCGGTGAAACGGGCATTCGGGTGCGCAGCCGGCGTCTCACTGTCAGGTGTCCAGTCATTGCCGAGCCAGTCAATCAGATGCGCAGGCGGCTCCTTGCTCATGCCTTCCCACCAGACATCTCCCTCATCAGTCAGGGCAACATTGGTAAAAATGGTGTTTCTGCTGATGGTATCCATGGCTGATGGGTTGGAATCATAAGACGTGCCTGGGGCCACACCAAAATAACCTGCTTCCGGGTTAATGGCATGCAGACGGCCATCGGCACCCGGCTTGATCCAGGCTATATCGTCACCCACGGTCCACACCTTCCAGCCTTCAAAACCTTCAGGAGGAATGACCATGGCAAGGTTGGTTTTACCGCAGGCACTCGGGAAGGCGCCGGCAATATAGGTTTTCTCACCATCGGGAGATTCCACACCAACAATCAGCATATGTTCAGCCAACCAGCCCTCGTCACGTGCCATGACCGAGGCAATACGCAGGGCTACACACTTTTTACCCAAGAGCGCATTACCACCGTAGCCAGAGCCGAAAGAAACCACTTCACGGGTTTCCGGATAGTGCACGATATAGCGATTGTCCGGGTTGCAGGGCCAGGCCACATCCTGTTCTCCCGCTGCCAGTGGCGCACCCACTGAATGCAGACACTTGATGAAAGGCTTGTCACCCAGAATATCCAGCACCTTCTGACCGATGCGGGCCATGATGCGCATATTGACGACCACGTAGGGGCTGTCACTGATCTGTACCCCTATCTGCGCAATGTCTGAGCCCAGCGGACCCATGCTGAAGGGGATCACATACATGGTGCGTCCCTTCATGCAACCTTTAAACAGGTCTTTGAGGGTGTCACGCATGACCGTCGGTTCCATCCAGTTATTGGTGACACCTGCATCTTCCTCTTTTTCAGAGCAGATGAAGGTTCGATCTTCTACACGAGCAACATCACGGGGATCGGAGCGGCATAAAAATGAACCCGGACGTAGCTCTTCGTTTAATTTTATAAAGGTGCCATCATCTACCAGTTGCTGGCAGAAGCGGTCATATTCTTCCTGGGATCCATCGCATAGATAGACAGATTCCGGCTGGCATAATTCCTGGATTTCTTTAATCCAATCAATAAGTTGCGTGTTATTTGTGTGCTCTTGGTAAGAGACCATATTGCGCTCCGTTATTAAAGGTAGTTTTCTTACAAAAATAGCCAGGATCGGGTAAACCCTGGCTACGTTTTACAAGTATCTATTTTATAATTTTCACCCACTCATGAGTACCGTGAAAAACTTGAAAAGAACGCATTTCAAAAAAAATTTTGAAGATTTTTTAAAAAAATTCGTTTTTTTTTGTAAATATTTTTCTGAATTTCCCGTTTTACAGAAAATTTGTTGATTTACTCGATTTTGACGAAATGCTAAATTAGCCGCCCTTTGTAGTTTTACTCCAAAATCGCAGACACAAGGAAACCCATGAGTTCTATTAAAATTGCGCTGCTCGATGGCGACGGCATTGGCCCTGAAATCATGACCGAAGCCGAACATATTCTGAATCTGATTGCTGATCGCAACAATGTCGCGTTTGAATTGACGCATGCACCCTTCGGGGCCAGTGCCTATTTTGACTGTGGCCACCCCTTTCCCGATGAGACCAAGGCAGTTTGTGATGCAGCCGACGCCATCCTCAAGGGGCCAATCGGACTGAGCCATGAAGAATCGAAAAAGATTCCGGTCGATATGCAGCCTGAACGCGGCGCCCTGCTCCCCCTGCGTCGTCGCTACAATACCTATGCCAACTTCCGGCCCGTCTACTTACCCAAGGGGCTGGCACATTTCTCCCCCCTGAAACCCGAGATTATCGGTGATGGCATCGACATCATGATCATCCGGGAACTGGTGGGCGGACTGTATTTCGGTGACAAGGAAACCGGCATCAATGAAGACGGCCGACGTTATGTCAAGGAAACCCTTGAATACACTGAGGACCAGATCAAGCGCATCATGAAGGTCGCCTTTGAAACCGCTCAGAAACGCAAGAAAGTGCTGCATAACATCCACAAGAGCAATGTGCTCAAATCATCAGTACTGTGGAACGAGATCTGCGGTGAAGTCGCCCAGGATTACCCGGATGTTAAAGTTATCCATATCCTGGTTGATGCGGCTGCTACCTATTTGTGCCTGAATCCGGGCCAGTTTGATGTCATGGTGATGGAAAACATGTTTGGTGACATCCTGTCAGACCAGGGTGGTGGCATACTCGGTTCACTGGGACTGATGCCCTCGGCCTGTATCGGCCCTGAAAAAGCCTATTATGAGCCTTCTCACGGTTCAGCTCCGGATATTGCTGGCAAGAACATTGCAAATCCCTATTCCATGATCGGCTCGGTCGCCATGATGCTGGAATTCAGCCTTGACATGCCGGCAGAAGCGAAAAACCTCTGGCAGGCCATGCAAAGCGTATTCGCCCAAGGCTACTCAACACCGGATCTGTCCAAGCCGGGAGCCGATGTGAAGATGGTCAGCACGACAGACTTTGGCGCCATGGTAGCCGAAGCCTTTGCCAAGAGCTGATAAGGCTACTTCCGATATTGTTTGATAGCTAGTGGAGACTCTCTGGTGACAGAACGTCACCAGCCGAGCCTGTAAAAGGATATACGTTTTTTGGCGTGTCTCAGGAAGCTACCAAGCAACAATTTTCATAGCGCATTGAAAAACTAACACGCTTACTTTGATTTACTCGTTCGCCTTAAGCTTGCTAAAGTTGTTCGGAAATGCTGAAAAGGAAAATACGATGATTACCCTAAAACTGCTCCGTTTACTGCCTGCCCTGGTTTTGTTGCCAAGCTGGGGGCTTGCCCTTGAAGAACATGATCCCGCACTAGATGAGATTACCAATTACCGTCAGTACAGCCCGGTTTTTGCCAGCTCCGGTCAGCCGAACAGGGAGCAATATCAAATCCTTGCCGAACAGGGCTTTGAAAGAGTGGTATATATCGCCTTTACCAACAACCCCAATGCCCTTTCCGATGCCGACCAGCTGGTGAAAAGTCTGGGCATGGAATACATGCACGTACCGGTGGATTTCAACAATCCCCTACCCGATGATTTTTACGCCTTTGCCGATTCCATGCAGCGCAATACCGGTAAAAAGACCCTCCTGCACTGCCAGGTCAATGCGCGGGCAACGGCCTTCAGCTTCCTCTACCGGGTTATCTACGAAGATGTACCGATTGCCGAGGCCAAGACAGACATGAATACCGTCTGGCAACCCAACGAGGTATGGCGCGATTTTATTTTTACCGTGCTGGAACAGAATAATATTTCTCCAAATTGCCCGTCATGTGACTGGAGCCCCGCTCCCTTACCCAATTAACAGGCCTTATTCTTGGCGGCTACACAGTTTGTATTGATTCATGGCGCCTGGCATGGCGGCTGGTGCTGGGAAAAAGTGAGGCCCTTGCTGGAAAAAGCAGCTTGTGAGGTTTATACACCGGATCTGCCAGGACTCGGCGACGATATCACCCCGATTCAGGAAATTTCCCTTGCGACTTATGTCGACAGCATCGTCACGCTGCTTGGCGCACTGCCTTCTCCGGTCGTGCTGGCCGGGCACAGCATGGGAGGCATTGTCATTTCAGCAGTGGCCGAACAGGTTCCGGAAAAAATCAGTACACTGATTTATGTGACTGGCCACAGCCCTAAAGATGGAGAGAGCCTGTTACAGAATTCGCTGGAAGACAGGGATTCCCTACTGCGAGCACACCGACAGATCCACAAGGACGAAGGCTATGCCCTGATTGCTGCAGATAAAGTAAAAGAATGCTTTTATCACCTGTGTGCGGATGCGGATGTGGCCAAAGCAATACCCCGTCTGAAACCACAGGCACTTGCGCCGATGCTGACGGCGCTCAGCTTGAGCAAGGAGAATTACGGCAGAGTAAGACGCTGTTATATCAAGTGCTCGGAAGACCGGGCGATCACCCCCTGCCTGCAACAACGCTATATGGATAATTTCCCCTTGCAGGATTCAGTTACCTTGAAGAGCGACCACTCCCCTTTTTATTCCTGCCCGGAAGAACTGGTTGAAGCCTTACTGAAACTTCAAGCTCTGAAATAAAACGATTTGATTGCAGAGACTGTTGTATGAATATCGTCCGTGCTGATATCCAGGTGCGTGACCAGGCGGAAATTGTTACGCCCATCAACCAGAATCCCCTGTTTTTCCAGGAAGGCAGACAGTTCAGGCCCGCGTCCGTCGGGTACTGAAAAGAACACCATGTTGGTATGCAGGTATTCCATCGGCACATTGAGCTCTTCAATTTCCGCCAGCCCCTTGCCCAATAGCGCGGCATTGGCATGGTCCTCGGCCAGACGTTCGATATTGTTTTCCAGCACGTAAATGCAGGCTGCTGCCAGAATGCCGGCCTGACGCATGCCACCACCGACCACCTTACGCCAGCGTCTTGCTTCTTTTATGAGGTCTCTGGAGCCACAAAGCACTGAACCCACCGGCGCACCCAGGCCTTTGGACAGGCACACCGAAACCGAATCAAAATGCTGACTGATGGCTTTGACATCAATCCCCAGCTTGACCGCCGCATTGAAGACGCGCGCACCATCCAGGTGTTTGCCCAGACCGTGCTCATCAGCCAGTGCCGAGGCCTGTGACAGATAGTCCATAGGCAGCACTTTGCCACCGATAGTGTTCTCGAGGCATAGCAGGCGGGTTCTGGCATAGTGGAAGTCATCCGGTTTGATGGCAGCCAGGATATTATCCAGGCTCAGGGTGCCATCGGGCTCCACCGTAATCGGCTGCGGCTGAATACTACCCAGCACTGCTGCGCCGCCACCCTCCAGCTTATAGGTATGGGCATGCTGTCCCACCAGGTATTCATCACCGCGCTGACAGTGTGCCATCAGACCAATCAGGTTGGACTGGGTGCCGCTGGCCGCAAAGATGGCAGCTTCGGTTCCCAGCATATCAGCACTCAGTTCTTCCAGGGCATTGACCGTGGGATCATCTCCCCAGACGTCATCACCCACCTCTGCCCTGGCCATAAGCTCGCGCATGGCTTGGGAAGGTCTGGTTACCGTATCACTGCGAAGATCGATCATCTCTGGATTCCTTCTACTGTATCTGTGTTTGACTGTTCTTAGCCCGGGACCGGACACTCAAGCCTGTCGAAACAGAGGCCTAATCATACCCCATGCTTGCGGTTTTGTCGGAAAAGATGAAATTCACTGAGCGCCTGCTGTCGCAATACCTGTTCACGATTCAGCAGCAGTGTGTACAAGGCATCCAGACAGTCCGGATCAAGTGTCGCATGACACCTGCCGGCCTGGATGAGCCCATATTGAACCGTGATATCCTGTAATTCTCCCAGACTGTCCTGCAAGCCTTCCAAGGCCAGTAGTTCCTGAGCAGCACTCTCTTCCGGTCTGAAAAATTCCACACAGTAACGGTATTTTTTACAGGCAATTCGCAGTTTATGGATGTCTTCGGCCGGCGTATGGGATTTAATATGGCTGCCTTTTTCAAGCACCCGGGACCAGGCGGACTCAATCATCTGGGCTGATACTCGGGAAATAGGAGAGCTGGCAGTATACAGGCGGGACCGGGCAGGCGGCTGCTTGCGCAGGTAATGCTCCCAACTCTGTTTAAAAGCCTGGTAGCGTTTGCTTTGCAGCTGCTTTCTCAGGTGCACCAACTCATGTGCAATATCTTCTTGCAGAACTTGACGAAACGCCAGGAAGGTCTTGCGGCATTGTCGCGGTAATTCGGGTGCGGAATTTTTCAGCTTTTCCTGCATCACCTGCCTGTCACGAATGACATTGCTGTCTGCCATCACCCAGGCCAGGGTTTTTCGCGCTGAACGGATACGACTTTCCGGTAAAATACCATGACTGAAAGCCAGTAAGGAACGGCTGCGTCTCAAGGCCACCCGAAAAGCATGAATAGCAACCGGGCTGTCTTTCTCAAGAATTCTCTTTTCATTCAGCAGGGCATTGCCAAACAGGCGTAGCAGAATACTTTTGACGGCAGCATCTGCCCGGGTGTCGCCACTCACATTCAGCCTGACTCGTCGTGATCTGCGTGTAGCTTGTAGAACCATCTTGTTTTCCAACTGAACCGGCTCAGCCTTGACCATGAAAGCCGCGATTGTAGCGCGTTGCCTTTTTGCTGTCAGTGGACGAGATTTAACAGTTCGACCAAATTTTTTGTCGAGAAAATGTCTTAAATATTTAGAATCTTCTCGCGAAAATCGCTAGGTGCCTCAGACGAGGACTTATCCCGCACAGGGAGGAACTTGCCTAGCAGTATGTGGCCGACTGAGCAGGAGTAAGAACGATGCAGGACGCTCTTAGAATAATCACCTAGTTGCTTAACGTATGTAATCGGGTGTTTACCATCCGCAGGGTTGCCAGCACCGCAGCGTACACCTGATTGGCATGCACTCCCCGGGTTCGAAGTTTACGACCACGCATACCTTCCACATCCCAGATGATGGTACATTCGGTCAGCGCACCCGGTTTGCCGCCACGGGGAATGCGTACTGAATAATCTACCAGTTCCGGCAAGGTGAAGTTGACCTGTGCCAGTATCTTTTTCAGCGCATCGATAAAGGCGGAAAAACCACCGTTACCCTGCCCCTGCTCTGCGTACTGGGTGCCATTGATATCAAGTACCAGTTTGACGACAGATTCTTCACCGAAGCTGCTGCTGATCTCGCAACTCTCCAGATAGATATGATGGTAGGAACTGCTTTCCAGCACATCGGCAATAATGAAGGGCAAATCATCCGGAGTAATGGTCTCTTTCGAATCGCCCAAGCTTACCACCCGATCAAGCACTTTCTTCAAATCTGCTGCTGACAGGGAAATACCCAGCTCCTCAATATTTTTCAGCACCGAAGCCTTGCCGCTGAGCTTGCCCAGGGCATAGGTGCGTTTTCGGTCAAAGCGTTCGGGGCTCAGGCGGGTTTCGTACAGCCCCCCTTTGACATCACCATCGGCATGAATGCCTGCTGTCTGGGTAAACACGTCTTCCCCAACGATAGGCATGTTGGCAGACAGCCATTTGCCGGAAAAACGTTCCACCATGCGACTGACATCACTTAAATGCGTCTCATCAATGGCCGTTCTGACCCCCATTTTGTCCTTGAGCACAACAGACAACTCCGCCAGAGAAACATTGCCGGCCCGTTCCCCCAGACAGTTCACGGTGCAATGCAGGTTGGCGATTCCACTTTCAACAGCCGCCATACAATTGGCAACTGCAAGGCCATAGTCATTGTGCGGATGAAAATCAAACAACTGTTGGGGAAAGCGCATCTGCATATCTGCCATGGCACGCGAGACTTCTATAGGACTCATGACCCCGAGCGTATCCGGTAACATGAAATGCTCGATGCCTGAGTCCTTGATCAGCTCCATCAAACCGTAGACATAGTCGCTGTTATCCTGGTAACCATTGGACCAGTCTTCCAGGTAGGCATTGACCCTCAAACCTTTTTCACGTGCATAGGCAACGGTCTGGCAAATATCGGCTGCATGCTCCTGTAATGTCTTGCCAAGCTGATTGCGGCAGTGATTCTCACTGCCCTTGGTCAACAGATTGACGACCTTGCCTCCGCAGGCCAGGATCCAGTCAACACTGTGTGTATGATCCACAAAACCCAGCACTTCCACCCGATCCTGGTAGCCATGTTGGGTAGCCCAGTTAATGATCTGGCTGACCGCATCTTTTTCACCTTCGCTGACACGGGCAGAAGCCACTTCGATGCGATCCACTTTCAGCGCTTCGAGCAGTGACTGGGCAATGTTCAGCTTTTCACCGGCCGAAAACGATACACCTTGTGTCTGCTCACCGTCGCGCAGGGTGGTATCCATCAATGCGACATATTCGGGTAATTTACTCATAACATGGATCTCATTTTTCAATACTTGTGCATTTCTCTCACAATCCGGGCTTCCTTAAAAAACGCAAAGCCCTAACGCAAAAAACCCGCCGATTGGCGGGTTTTTTAAAATCTTAGCAAATACGAACTGCTTCAACCCGCCTGATGCTGTCGAATAATAATAATGCTTTTGCAGATTTTCATTGTGTTCATGGGCCGCGATAATCAGGAATATCACCACAAAAGTCAAGAATTAACGTAAAATGCCGCCTCCATGGGCAAGACTCACAACAAAATGATCGGCGTAACTTTATGGCGCCGTCTGGCAGCGATAGTTTATGACAGTATCGTCATTACGGCGATCTGGATAATCGTTGGCTTTCTCGTGCTTTCCGCTTTCGGGATTGAGCAGGCTCAGGTGGTCGAAAATGATACTGTTGTCATGGATCCCTGGTATCGCTTCACCCTTTTCGGTTCCATGCTGCTCAGTGCCTATCTTTTCTTTGCCTGGTTCTGGACCCATAGCGGTCAGACCCTGGGCATGCAAGCCTGGAAAATTCGCGTACAGGATGAAAGTGGTCATGCAATTAGCTACTGGCAATCATTGCAGCGCTTTGTGCTGGCTCCTTTTTCTTTTTTCCTGCTCGGCGCCGGTTATTTTTTCCTGTACTTCAATCCACAACGACAGACCTTGCACGACAAACTGTCGCGTTCGCTGGTCGTAAAAATAGACTGGGAAACTAAGCCGCTCGCCTGAGTAAAATAAACCCGATAGACAGGGTCAGCACGATTGGTATCAGCACGGCAAGCAGAGGATTGATCTGATAAATGGCGCCTACCGTATTAAACAGGCGTTGCAGGATAATAAAACCCAGACCAAACATCACACCACTGAATACCCGCGCTCCCATGGTCGCTTCCCGCAAGGGACCGAAGATAAATGAAATAGCTACCAGCACCAGAGCCGCAGTGGCCAAGGGCTGTAGCAACTTTTCCCAGAAGGCCAACACATAGGGGCTGGCGTCCTGGCCCTGATTACTGAAACGCTGGGCATAGGCATACAGATCACTGATGGTCAGCTTGTCAGATTCCATGATCATCAATTGCAGCATTTCTGGCGACAGATCACTTTGCCAGACCAGTTGATCCAGTGTCTGTGTTTCACTTTGAATGCCATCGGCATCATGACGGAAAAAGGTCTGTCTCACATCCTGTAACAACCATTGCTCATCCTCAAAGTGTGCCTGTTCGGCAACGATGTTGGCAGTCATCTGTTGTGCTTCATTAAAGCGGTAAATTTTCACTCCGTGCAGAATGCCTTGAGGTTCAATTGCATTAAAATGCAGGAAATCATCACCATCACGTTGCCAGGTTCCCGAGCTTGAAAGCACGACATCATCACTGTTGCTGATGTTTTTATTCACTTCTGCTTGCAGCTCCATAGCCGGTGCCAGATACTCACCGAGCAATAAGCCCAGCAGCATTAACACGATAGCCGGTTTCATGACAGCCCAGACGATCCGCCCTGCCTTGATACCGGAGGCCTGCATAACCACCAGTTCATTACTTGACGCTAATATCCCCAGACCAATCAGAGAGCCCATCAGGGCAGTCATGGGCAGCAGATCATAGATATGCCTTGGAAAGGTCAACAAGACATAGGAAGTGGCATCAGCCATGCCATAACGCTCATTGACCCCGGCCACTTCGTCAAACAGGGTAAACAGAAAATCCAATCCCGCCAGTACCAGCAGGACCAGTGCCATCGCCATGAAAATGGTTTTGCCTACATAGCTATCAAGTTTTTGCATGCGCCTTTGAGCTGCTATAGCTCCCTGAAAAAGACAATTTATCCTGAAACAGGAGTACCGCTAAGCCCAGAAAAAACAGATGCACCCACCACAGCCCGATAAAGGCCGGCAGCAGGCCCTGTGCCAGCCAGTCCCTGCTGGCCAGCAAGAGGCAAAAATAAGCGATGTACAGCAGAATGGCCGGCACCAGTTTGGCAAACCGCCCCTGTCTCGGATTAACCCGACTTAGCGGCACTGCCAGCACACTCAGCACCGGAATCAAAAGCAGCAGGGAAATACGCCACTGCCATTCGGCCATATAGGCAGGGTTGGATGAGCTCAGTAATTCACGCGTGTTCAGGGCTTTTTCCTCCAGCACCAGATCCAGATTGATCTCCCGTTGCGGCAGCCTGATGGCGAGTTCGGAAAAATTGGTAACTGAATAAGCCCCCCCCGAGGCCATGCCTTCACTTAGAGAACCCTGATCAAATACCACCAGTCGGCCATCTTCATCCTCCTGCAGACTGGCAGAATCTGCCACTGTTAGACGGTCCTGTTCCGTCTCATGCATGAAGACATCCCGAATCAAGTCTTCTTCAATACTTTGGGTATAGGTGGTGCGGGCACCATTGGATATATCCTGAAACACGCCCGGCACCATGATGTCGAATTCATTGAGGTCTTTTTGCTGCTCGAGCAGCAGGGAGCTGTTCAGCAAGCCCCAGGGCGTCAAGATGAAAACCAGACCGGCCAACAATAACAGAACCACCAGCGACGAGAGCTGGGTATAGATCAGCAATCGAAGCCTGCCCAGACCCGAAGCAATGAGCACGGTCATTTCATTCTCTGCATACATACGACCATAGGCCAGTAAAATACCCAGTAATAGCGCCAGTGGCAGGATCAGTTGAATGAATTCCGGCAATCGAAAGGACATCAGCAGGAACAGGATGCCGGGATCAAGCTCCCCTTCCGAGGCATCTCCCAGATAATTCAAGAGGCGGATCAGCACTGCCACAAAAAGCAGCACAAAACTCAGGGCTGAGGTCAGCTGTAAAACCTGTTTGCAAAGATAGCGCGCAATGATCATGATCTGATTCTAGTGTAATGCACTTTAGACAGCCACTGCCTGCCTAAATTCCGGTGGATTTTTTTTCTACCTTTCTCTACATTAGTTTCAGGCTCACAAGTAATCTGTAAGGACTGTCATGCAATTTTCTACCAAAACTACTGCGCTAGGTGTTACTCCGACTTCCTGTCTGGTACTGGGTGTTTTCATGAATGGAAATTTACCCCAGGCAAGTGCCGAAGTAGACAAGCAAAGCGGCAAAAGCCTCAGCAAAATGATCAAGGCTGGCGATATCAGCGGTAAAGCCAAAGAATTCCTTTTGATTCACAGCCCAGATGGCATAAAAGCCAAACGCATTTTGTTAATAGGGCTGGGCAAAAAAACTGACTTTGACATCAAGAAGTTCACCGAAGTATTACGCTTCACAGTGCAACAGTTGAACCGCTATTCGCTGGAGGATTGTGTGCTTGGCTTCAAAGGCCTCGTAAGCGGAAATGCCGACAGTGAACGTCAAGCCATGCAGGTCGCCAAGGTGTTTACCCATGCCGAATATCGTTATCGGGAAACCCTCTCAAAGGCCAAGCCTCCACTGAAGCTGAAACGGGTGTCGATAGCGGTAGACAACGCAGACCGCAGTAAGGCTAAGAAGGGTCTGGATGCCGGCGCTGCGATTGCACTGGGCATGAATGAAGCCAGGAACCTTGGCAATTTGCCTGCCAATATCTGCACACCTACTTATCTGGCAGATCAGGCCAGAAAGCTGGCAACGAAAAACAAGTTACTCAAAACCCGGGTGCTCTCCGAAGCACAGATGAAACGTCTGGGTATGCATTCCCTGCTTTCGGTCGGCAATGGCTCTGACCAGGACTCAGCCCTGATCGTGATGGAATATCAGGGAGGCAGCGCCAACAGCAAACCACATGTGCTTGTCGGCAAGGGAATTACCTTTGATACCGGTGGTATCAGTCTGAAACCCGGCGCCGCCATGGATGAAATGAAATTCGACATGTGTGGAGCCGCCAGCGTGCTCGGCACCATGCATGCACTGTGTGCCTTGAAGCCCAAAATCAATGTCGTTGGCATCATCGCCAGTGCTGAAAACATGCCTAGTGGGCGGGCCACGAAACCTGGCGATGTGGTTTCAAGCATGTCCGGCCAGACCATCGAGATTCTCAATACCGATGCAGAAGGTCGTCTGGTGCTCTGCGACGCTCTCACCTACGCCAAACGCTTCAAACCGCGAAGCGTCATTGATATCGCTACCCTGACAGGTGCCTGCGTGGCCACCTTTGGCAATGTTGTCAGCGGATTGCTCAGTAACGACGATGAGCTGGCTGACAAGCTTTATCAGTGCGGTCTGGATGCACAGGACCCGGCCTGGAGATTGCCCCTGTGGGATGAATACCAGAAACTGCTGCACAGTAATTTTGCCGACATCGCTAATATCGGCGGACCACGTGCCGGCACCATAACTGCTGCCTGTTTTCTCTCACGCTTTACCAAAGACTTTAAATGGGCTCATCTGGATATTGCCGGTACCGCGTGGGATCAGGGCATTCACAAAGGCGCTACCGGCAGGCCGGTGCCCCTGTTGATGGAATACCTGCTGCAGGGCTGATGAGTAAAGTCAGTTTTTATCTGCTGAAACAGGGTCAGGCGGCGGAGCGTTATATCTTCGCCTGCCGGCTCTGTGAAAAAATCAGCTCCCAAAACCTGAAAATCTATCTGCATACCGATACCCGGGAACAGGCCCAGTATCTGGACGATCTATTGTGGAGTTTTCGTCCGGACAGTTTTTTACCTCATAGCCTGCTGGATACCGAGATTGATGAAGACGTCATTATCCTCATCGGTCATGGGGAGCAGTACCAGCAGGAATGTGATGTGCTGGTGAACCTGAGCGACAGCGTACCGCCTTTCTACCAGCACTTTGAACGCGTGGCCGAGATTATCAGCAATGATGAGCAGGAAAAAGACCAGGGCCGTCAGCGCTGGAAAGCCTACAAGGAAGCCGGCGTCGAGATTGAAACACATCAGGCCTGAAGCTCAGCCTGCAAGGCCCATACATTCACAGATCAACTCACCAACCTGGGTAAACTCTTCCTGTCGCGGCGAACGGGAGCGCCACATCAGACCAATGGAACGCTGTACCTCCCGGTCGGCAAAGGCATGCGCCTCCACACTGGTGCCACGCAGTATGTTTGCATCGACTGCCATTCTGGGCAGAATGCTTACCCCGATATCGTTGGCCACCATCTGAATCACGGTATTCAGGCTGGTCGCCTGATAAGGCACCTTGATATCCCGGTCTTTCAGTTTGCAGGCGTCCAGTACATGATCGCGTAGACAGTGGCCCTCTTCGAGCAGTAGCAATTCAGACTGCTTGAGGTCACTGGTCAAAAGGCGCTTGCGTTTGCCAAGCTTGTCCCCCTTACTGGTCGCCAGCAAGAGCTCATCATAGAAGAGGTGACGCTGGGTGACGCCTTCAGCCGGGTAAGGCAGCGCCAGTAAGAGCAGATCCAGCTGACCGGCATGCAGTTCTTCCAGCAGATTGCCACTAAGATCTTCACGGATGTACAGTTTGAAACGGGGGTAGCGCTGGCGAAAGGTCTTGAGGATTTTCGGCAGTAGGAATGGCGCAATGGTTGGAATGACCCCCAGCCGCATTTCGGTGCTGAAGGGTTCATGTGCTGCTACCGCAGTAGCGACCAGATCATCAATATCCGTCAGAACGGCCTTGGCCCGCTCGGTTACATCCCGGCCAATGGCGGTGAGACTCACATGTTTCTTGCTGCGATCGATCAGGGTAACGCCGAGAGTCTGTTCCAGCTCACTGATGCCGGCACTGAGGGTTGATTGTGAAACAAAACAGGCACTTGCCGCCTGTCCGAAGTGCTGCTTGTCTGCCACAGCACAGAGGTATTTAAGCTGTTTTAATGTGGGCGGATGACTCATCGGTAAAATCGATTAAGGGTTGGCAAATAATCTATTGGACAGATGGTAATTGAGATGCTCATAATGATGCAAGTTAAGGGCAAGAGGCATTAACTATATTCAAGCAACAAGACAGTCAACATGACAAAGAGGGCAAAACAATGTCATTAAAAGGAAGCAAAACCGAAGAAAACCTGAAAGCTGCATTTGCCGGAGAATCCCAGGCCAACCGCCGCTATCTCTATTTCGCCGCTAAAGCTGATGTCGAAGGTTATAATGATGTCGCCACCGTATTTCGCTCCACTGCGGAGGGCGAAACTGGCCATGCTCACGGCCATCTGGAATACCTCGAAGAAGTTGGCGATCCAGCTACCGGTCTGCCCATCGGTGGAACCTCTGACAACCTGAAAGCCGCTATTGCCGGTGAAACCCACGAATATACCGATATGTATCCGGGTATGGCCAAAACGGCACGTGATGAAGGTCATGATGAAATTGCTGACTGGTTCGAAACCCTGGCAAAAGCCGAGCGAAGCCACGCCAACCGTTTCCAGAAAGCACTGGACAATCTGGACGCATAATCTTGAATGCCTGAATTGAATCGTCCGCTGATGGGAGCCTTTCGGCTCTCAGCAGCGACAATTCATCATGAGGCTAGAGGCTAGAATATGAGTGATATCAGCACCAGAGAAGGCAGCCTGGAGGCACCAACTCGACATCCGGTAGACTGGCAATCCGATGAATTCTGGAACCAGCAGGCGCTGGACCAGGAACTGGAACGGGTTTTCGACATCTGTCACGGCTGTCGCCGCTGTGTCAGCCTGTGCAATGCCTTTCCTACCCTGTTTGATCTGGTCGATGAATCCGACACCATGGAAGTCGATGGTGTGGACAAGGCCGACTACGGCAAAGTGGTAGACCAGTGCTATCTGTGTGATATGTGCTACATGTCCAAATGCCCTTACGTACCTCCACACGAATGGAATGTTGATTTTCCGCACCTGATGCTCAGAGCCAAAGCGGTCAAATTCAAAAAGGAAGGTACCTCATTTCGTAACAAGCTGCTTTCGGACACTAACCGGGTTGGCTCGCTGGCGACCATCCCGCTGGTAGATGTCACCGTAAATGCACTCAATGCGAACAGTGCCTTTCGTAAAATTCTGGAAAAAACGGCCGGTGTTCACCATCAGGCTCCGGTGCCCAAGTACCATGCAAAAACCCTGCGTAAGCGCGTCAAACACATGCACAGGGAAATCACAGCGACAGCTGTCGGCAAAACTACCGGCAAGCTGGCCCTGTATGCCACTTGTTACGGTAATTACAACAGTCCGGAACTGGGTGAGGATTTTTTCAAGGTCTTCCAACACAACAATATCCAGATTGAGCTGGTACCCAAAGAGCAATGTTGCGGCATGCCCAAACTGGAACTCGGTGATCTGGAATCCGTCAAAAAGGCCAAGGAGGCCAACATCCCGATACTGGCCAGACTGGTGGATGAAGGTTATGACCTGACAGCCCCGGTACCGTCCTGCGTCCTGATGTACAAACAGGAACTGCCCCTGCTCTTTCCCGATGATGAAGATGTCATCAAGGTACAGCAGGCTTTCTATGACCCCTTTGAATACCTGCAATTGCGCCATAAAGGCGGTGCGCTGAATACGGATTTCAGTCAGGAGCTCGGCGATGTCTCCTACCAGGTCGCCTGCCACCTGCGTGTGCAGAATATCGGCATAAAAGCACGCGATATCCTGAATCTGGTTCCGGGCACGACGGTTACTACAGAAGAACGCTGCTCCGGTCATGACGGCACCTATGCTGTTAAAGTCGAATCGCATGAGCATGCAGTAAAAATTGCCCGACCGGTCGTCAGGAAAGTGGATGCCAAAGAACGGGATCACTTTATTTCAGACTGTCCAATGGCTGGCAATCATATTGCCAATCTCTCGGAAAAAGTCTCCAGGGCAGAACACCCTATTAGCTTGTTGCGTATCGCCTACGGATTGTCATGAGGAACACAGAAATTATGGGCACATTAAACAGAAGTGATTTACTCTCACTGGAAGAATACGCCGGCAGACGCCAGGAATACAAAGCCAAGGTTATTGCGCATAAAAAACCACGCCAGGTCAGCCTGACGGATCATGCACGTCTTTACTTTGAAGATGAACTGACCATTCGCTATCAGATTCAGGAAATGCTGCGCATTGAAAAAGTCTTTGAAGCAGATGGCATTCAGGACGAACTGGATGCCTACAACCCGCTGATTCCCGACGGCAGCAATCTCAAAGCCACTTTCATGCTGGAATATGAAGATATCGAAACACGTAAAGATGAACTGGCCAGACTGATAGGCGTCGAAGACATGGTCTGGATGCAAGTTGAAGGCTTCGACAAGGTATATGCAATTGCCGATGAGGACATGGATCGCGAAAATGCCGAAAAAACGTCCAGCGTCCATTTTATGCGTTTTGAATTTACAGCGGAAATGGTCAGCGCCTTCCAGGAAAAGCAGACCGTGCTGATCGGCTGTGACCACCTCAACCTACCGGTTGCCGGCATCAAACTCAGTCCGGAAACAGCGGCTTCATTGTCTGAGGATTTTGCTTAAAAAGCATAGCGCCCAGTTATCGGGATTCCACAGCCTATTGATGGCGGGCGATAAACTGTCGGATGCCTTCGGGTGAGCCCAAATTGTTCCACTGCTGCTCAGGCCAGTTGAAATTCTCGGTAAATTCATTGCAAAGCGCAGTATTCTGGCTCATGGCACCCAGCAACATCTGGAACTCCTCAGAGGGCGGCTTCATCATCAGGTTGGTCCAGCGTGCAGCACCCAGACAGCGCTCGTTTCTTTGCCTGTCGACTGCTTCAATAAAACTGCGATCGAGCTGCTCTGCCGCGAGAATGCCTTCACCCACCTTGAAGGCTGAGTAGGAAGCAATATTAGCCCCCTGACCATTTACCGGGTCAACCGTCACATGCACATCACCGAGGGCCAGGGCGAAGGTGCCATTTCCCAGTTCAACAGCCGTCTTGCGAACAGTCGGTACCACGGCACCCTGCAGAACATCCATGGGCTGGCACAAATCAAAGCGGGCGCTATCAACACGCTCATAAACACCCGGATGGTATTGTTCCAGGGCATCGAGAATGGTCTGCTTGAACAGCGCTGGATCATCGTCATAGCGGGTAGTAAGCATCGACTCCAGTGCCGAGCCGGGAATATTTTCAAATAACAGCGCCGTGCACATGCCGTCAAAACTCAGCATCGGAATGCATAGCAGTTCACCGATGCCGGGTGTCAGTGAAATGGTGACATTTTTTGGCGCTGCATGGGCGACACCGCTATACAGTCCGACACAAAGTTGACGCTGAGCTTGCTGAAACGGCGACTCCTGTCCATCACGCTCAAACAAGGCACCCAGCGGCCCCTTGCCAGCTGCCACAACCAGCAGATCAAAACGCTCTGCCAGCGCTTGAATATCCGCTTCCGTGATTTCTCGATACTCGATAGCTCCGCCACGCTCAGTGAAATCCTGCATCAAGGCAGGCAGGTAAAGTCGATAATCCACCGCACGGGATGGCTTTTTGAAATAACCGGGAAAATGCAGCGGTTCCGGAATATTCAGCCAGTGATCATGGTAATGATAATGGCAGTCATCATCCGTCCAGTGATTGACTCCCAGCTCGTTTTCGCGCTCAAGCGTGCAGTAGTGGTGGGCAACCGTGTTCAGCAAGCGGGAAGCACGATACTCTTCTGCCCTGCGGTCTGTAATGATGGTAGGCGCCAGGCCATGTTTTTGTAGATACAGGGCCAGGTGCAGACCGGCTATGCCGGCGCCAACGATGCCGATATTATGCATGTCCTTTACTCTCTCCAAAGCAGTTTTATCTGAGCTTATTGCAAGTGTCTCAGATTGTTAAGTAAGTAAGGAAAAAAAATCCGCTGCAGACATGAGCAGCCATTTTTCCGCTCTTGGCAGGGGAAAATCAGTGCTTACTTGAGTGAGGCTTATTCGACAGAAACACGAACACGCTGGCGGCTTTCTTCCAGCCAGAGATACACTGTGCCAAACGTACCCCGTTGAACTTCGATCATAAAGGGGGTGTCCGGCCAGCGAATCACGGTAAATGAATTACGCATCACATACACGGTACCATCTGCTGCGATGATGCGGGCATTACGCATGCCATCCGGATCAATTTCAACAATTTCAGTCATGAAAGAGTCATCCTCATCCGGACTGAAAAAAGGAATGGTCCTTCTGTCACTTTCATTTTCCTGTACGGCTGGGGATGCTGGTGTGGCTGGCGTGGCTCTGGGTGGATTCGAAGCCTGTGAATTGTTGCGGTTGTTACCGGCATTGGCTGAGTCGGTGGCCGGCGGCAGAATCCGGTCATAGCAGGCCAGCCGTTCAGCATTATCCGAAAGCTGCTGACAAACCCTGACAACACCGGCAATTTCAGTATCAGATTGAGCGTAGGCAGATGGCTGTAGGAGACCGACTAGCAATAATAATGTGGCACTTAAACCCAGTTTTTTGATGTTTTCCTGATAATACGCCATTAGCCTTCTTGCTCCTTACAGCATGACTGGTATTCATTATTCAATAAACGGAAAGTATATAACCCTTTTTTTCCTCAAAGCAAAGGGCAGCCACATAAATCATCAGGGTGATCGGACTGTGTTCAGTTTCAGCGGATTCTGTTAATAAAGGCGCCTGCTTACTTGGGGACAAACCCTCAACCCGTTATAATGTGCGGCTTTTCCGGCTACGTAATCTCATGGATAAAACCTACCAACCTCAGCAAATAGAAGCTTCCTGGTACCAGACCTGGGAGAAAAATGGCTATTTTCACCCTTCCGGACAGGGTGAACCCTACTGCATCATGATTCCGCCACCGAATGTCACCGGCTCCTTGCACATGGGCCATGGCTTTCAGCAGTCCATTATGGATGCCATGACGCGCTATCAGCGCATGTTGGGCAAGAACACGCTGTGGCAGGTAGGTACAGACCACGCCGGTATCGCCACGCAAATGGTGGTGGAACGTCAGTTACAGGCTCAGAACCTGACTAAGCATGATCTGGGTCGGGACACGTTTGTCGATAAAGTCTGGGAATGGAAAGAACACAGCGGCAACACCATTACACGCCAGATGCGGCGCCTGGGTGTTTCGGTTGACTGGGACCGGGAGCGCTTCACGATGGATGAAGGGCTATCACGCGCCGTTGCTGAAGTTTTTATCCGGCTCTATGAAGAAGGCCTGATCTATCGTGGTAAACGCCTGGTCAACTGGGATCCCAAGCTGCATACCGCCATTTCAGACCTGGAAGTCATCAATGAAGAAGAAAACGGTTCTTTCTGGTACTTCCGTTATCCACTTGCTGATGAGGCAAGCACCGCCGATGGCAAAACCTATATCGTTATTGCCACCACTCGACCGGAAACCATGCTGGGAGATACTGCACTGGCGGTAAATCCCGAGGATGAACGTTATCGCTCGCTTATCGGCAAGCAGGTAGAGCTGCCCTTGTGCAATCGGCAAATCCCCATCATTGCCGATGATTATGTCGACCCCGAGTTCGGAACAGGCTGTGTCAAAATCACCCCGGCACATGACTACAATGACTATGAAATCGGTTCTCGCCATGACCTGCCGATGGTCAACATCCTCACGGATGATGCAGCCATTAATGACAATGCCCCAGCCGCATATCAGGGCATGGATCGTTTTGTTGCCCGTAAGCAGATTGTCAGTGACATGGAAGCGGCCGGTCTGCTGGAAAAAATTGAACCGCACAAACTCAAGGTGCCCCGCGGCGACCGGAGTGGCGTGGTTATCGAGCCCTACCTGACCAATCAGTGGTATGTCGCTATTGAGGAACTGGCTAAACCGGCCATAGCCGCCGTCGAGAACGGCGACATCGAATTTGTACCCAAAAACTGGGAAAACACCTATTTCGCCTGGATGCGGGATATTCAGGACTGGTGTATCAGTCGTCAGCTCTGGTGGGGGCACCGAATACCGGCCTGGTACGACGAAAACGGTCATATTTATGTAGGTCATGACGAGGACGAGGTACGGCAAAAAAATGCCTTGCCTGCGGACCTCGCACTCCGACAGGATCCAGATGTTCTGGACACCTGGTTTTCTTCAGCGCTGTGGACATTCTCGACGCTGGGTTGGCCGGATGACACTGAAGAATTGAAGACCTTCCATCCCACTGATGTACTGGTCACTGGTTTTGACATCATTTTCTTCTGGGTGGCCCGCATGATCATGATGACACTGAAATTCACCGGTCAAATTCCCTTCCGTAAGGTCTATATCACCGGCCTGATACGCGACAGTGAAGGTCAGAAAATGTCGAAATCCAAGGGCAATATCCTGGACCCGATTGACCTGATCGACGGTATTGATATTGATTCACTGCTCGCGAAACAGACTGACAGCATGATGCAGCCACAGCTGGCACAGAAAATTGAGAAAGCCACCCGCAAACATTTTCCGGAAGGCATAGCTGCCCATGGCACCGACGCTCTGCGTTATACCTTTTATTCTCTCGCCAGTACCGGTCGCGATATCAATTTTGACATGGGTCGCATAGAAGGCTTTCGCAATTTCTGCAATAAAATCTGGAATGCTGCACGCTATGTTCTGATGAACACTGAAGATGAGAGCTGCAGCAAACCCGACGGCCCTGAGCATTATTCCCAGGCCGACCGCTGGATACACTCGCGCTTTCAGTCTACCCTGCAATCCGTACATGAAGGCATGGCATCTTACCGTCTCGACCTGGTATCCCAGGCCATCTATGAGTTCTTCTGGAATGAGTACTGTGACTGGTATCTGGAATTATCCAAACCGGTACTCTGGGATGAGGAAGCCTCCGCAGAACAAAAAAATGCCACCCGCTACATGCTCCTGAACATTCTCGAGCAAAGCCTGCGCCTGGCGCATCCCTTTTTACCTTTTATTACGGAGGAAATCTGGCAGAAAGTTTCCCCCCTGCTTGGCATCAAAGGTGAGAGCATTATGCTGCAGGCCTATCCGGACAAAGATGAGTCTGTCATCGATCCCGCAGTGGATACTGAAATTGACTGGGTCAAAGGTGTCATTGAAGCGGTCCGTAATATCCGTGGCGAGATGAATATTTCACCAGCCAAAGCTGTTCCGGTCTTGCTGTGTAAGGGTAATAAACAGGATCAGGTTTATCTTGGCAACAACCGGCAATACTTGATGAAGCTGGCCAAGCTGGAATCCATCGACTGGCTGGATGATGCTAAACAGGCACCTCTGTCTTCCACACAACTGGTCAATAAAATGGAAGTTCTGGTACCCATGGCCGACCTGATTGATATCGCTGCCGAAAAGGAGCGTCTGGTCAAGGAAATTGACAAACTGCAGCTAGAAATCAAACGCCTGAATGGCAAACTCGGCAATGAAAAGTTCGTTGCCAATGCTCCCGCTGAAGTTGTCGATAAAGAAAAAGACAAGCTGCAGAACGCAGAAAGTTCTCTCGGTCAGTTGCAGGAACAGCTCGAAAAAATTCAGCAACTTTAAGGCCAGCACCATCACTTCTGGGCCTGATCAGCGAAGCTTAGTCGAGGCTGAGACTGTTTTAAAAAGCGGAGTTTACATCGTCAGTAAACAAGCATTTCCAAAGCCGTCCGCAACCAAGAATGACCGAGTGCAATAGCCCAGATCAGGCGCGGGACATGAATTTTCCCGTGATCGTGTTCACTTTAATCACCTCGCCCTGCTCCATGTATTCCGGCACCTGAACCTCAAGACCGGTACTGAGTGTCGCCGTTTTGGTGCGGGCTGCAGCACTTGCACCCTTGATGGGTGGCGGTGTGTCAATAATCTCCAGCTCAACCGATTGCGGCAATTCAATGCTGAGTAGTTTATCGTCCTGCAGGAGGCCAATCATTCCCTCCAGTCCGGCAGTGATATAAGGCGTCAGTTCTTCCAGTTCATCGGCATCGACTTCATACTGCGAATAATCTTCAGAGTTCATGAAAACAAACTGTTCATCACTCTGGTAGGAAAACTGAATTGGTATCCGGACACAGTCTGCTTCATCCAGAATGTCATCACCCTTGAAGGATTCATCCAGTTTTTGTTGCGTCAGCAGGTTATTGAAACGAACCTTGTAAAGTGTCGTAGCACCGCGTGAAGACGGGCTTTTGGCTTCCACTTGCTTAACCACATGCGGGGCAGCATTGATCAGGACTACCATTCCTCTTTTTAATTCACTGGCCTTGGGCATTGTGTTCTCCTTCATGCGTATACCACCGCCATTCTGCGGCGGCCTATTCTAGCATGCCGTCTATGCTGTGCTTTAACCGTGTAATTGATTAATGTTATTATCGCAGCGCTGTTTCGGGGTGCTGATGTCACAATTTGCACACTGAAAATTTCATTAAAAACAACATGTTTCAGGAAAAGAGACGTTTTATTTCATGAATACTAAAATATTTATCGCAGCACTGATTATGGCGATTGTGCTGAGCCTGCTGGCCTTTGTGCTGAATTTTGCCAGCCTGTTTCCGGCTCCAGTGGCCTACTTTAGCATCGCACTCATCAGTGGCTGTCTGACAACATTCTGGGTTATCCGGCCTCAGGCTGAAGAAAAGCCTAGCCGTCGTAAAAAGAAAAAAAGTCACGGCCCGAAAGAAACCGGTTCAGTCAAATGGTTCAGCCCCAGCAAGGGATATGGTTTTGTTACCCGTGAAAATGGTGAAGATATTTTCGTGCATTTTCGTTCAATTGAAGGGCGTGGAAACCGTATTCTGCAGCAGGGCCAGAAAGTTGAATTTGCGGTAACACAGGGTGACAAGGGTCTACAGGCCGAGGACGTCAGCCAGGTCAATTAAACTGTCTGGACCTGTCTATGGCTAGTAATGAGGCGGTTTTTCATCCTGCTGCGCGTGGGGGATGGCATTTTCAAGTCCTTCAAGCCTGTCCTGCAGGATTTTCAGGTGCAGGCTCAGTTTATCGATCTGTTGCTGCTGGCTAACCAGAGCCTCATTGAGCTCTGAGAGTGTGTGTTCCTGAAAACTGAGCTTGCTTTGCAAGTCGTTGATGGTTTCCTGCATGTGACCAGTGACCTCCTTACTATATCTGTATATCTGCAGAATCTGTATATCTGCTGATAGCCTTGCCTGTTGAACGCTTCAAGTGCCCATCGCGGTTTTACTCCGGCACTGCTTTTGTTTAATAATTCCAGCATCGTGCTGAGCAATAACTCTGTTTGGGATAATAATGCAATCAAGTTCGCAAAAACCACCGATTATCTGGATTAACCTGCTGGTACTGGGCATTCCCCCACTGATCGCCCTGACGCTTGTTCCCTGGTATGGCTTTACCCATGGCTATGATCTGTTTGAGTGGCTCTGGTTCCTGCTGCTGATCACTTTCTGTGAAATGTCCATCACGGCCGGTTATCATCGTCTCTGGTCTCACAAAGCCTATCAGGCACACCCGGTGCTAAGGTTTATCTTTGCTCTCGGTGGCGCCTGTGCTCTGCAAAATAACTGTATGGTATGGGCAGCAGACCATCGCCGCCATCACCTTTATGCCGACAACAATGAAAAAGATCCATATTCCGCTGGTCTCGGTTTCTGGTATTCACATTTCGGCTGGATGATTCGCCGATACGAAAGCACCAAGGAAGATCTCTCGAACGTTGGCGACCTGTTCAAGGACCCGATACTGGTATGGCAACGGAAATATTATGTGCCCCTGACCCTTCTGATGAACCTCGGACTCCCACTCCTGATCGGCTTTTTGCATGGCGACATCTGGGGCAGCCTTCTGCTGCTGGGCTTCCTTCGCCTGGTGCTCAGTCAGCATTTTACCTACCTGATCAATTCAGCGGCCCACATCTGGGGCAGCCGGAATTATGACCCGAAACAAAGTGCCCGCGACAATGGCCTGATTGCCTTGCTGACTTACGGTGAGGGTTACCATAATTATCACCATACTTTTGCCTGGGATTATCGAAACGGCATCAAGTGGTACCACTATGATCCGACCAAATGGCTGATCAAGGCCTGTTCCTGGTTAAAACTGACTTCAAACCTGCGTGCCTGCTCTGTCTGGCGACAGGAAAGAACCCGGCTGGATGCACAATATCAAAGCGCACTGGCCAAGTGTGAAGCACTCCCTGCTCCCGGCAAATGGCGAGCTCAACTGGAATCGGAATACAAGAGCCTGATGCAAACCCTGAATCACTGGGCAGAGGCCAGGCAGCAATGGTATGAAAGCAAATCCAAAGAACTGCAAAAAAAACTGCACAAACTTGATATCGAGCATTTGCAGCAACGCTACCAGGAGCTCAAGGCGCGTCTGGATACACAGCGTAAAAGCTGGCAATCACTGCAACAACATTTTGCCCAATTACCCCTTCCCCAGGCAGGCTGAACACGGCCTATGGATTTTGAACTGCGTGTCGCCTCCTCCCGGGCCTGGCTGGATTGTGTATTAAGCGACTTCGACAGCTTTCTGCTTGACCATGCTTCCTGTGAAAAGAAGGCTTCCGGCATGGCCATGTCCCTGATTTCACACTATCCGGACAAACCCTTGCTGCTGCGTGCCATGATGAATTTGGCGCTGGAAGAACTGGCACACTTTCGTGAGGTCATGGAAATCATGCTACAAAAAGGCCTGCAGGCGGGTGCTGAAAGCAAGGATGAATACGTGAACAAACTACGAAAAGCCATGACTCAGGGGTCGGAAGCCTATCTGATGGACCGCTTGCTGATTGCCAGTATCATTGAAGCGCGTGGCGCCGAGCGTTTTGGCATGATTGCAGAAGCCCTGCCTGGAGGCGAGCTCAAACGCTTCTATAAGAACATCAATGAATCAGAAGCCCGGCACTACCAGCTGTTTTTATCTCTCGCCGAACAGTTATGCCCGCCTGAACAGATTCCATCACGACTCGAGGAGCTGTTGCTTATTGAGGCTGATATTATCAGCAGACTTCCCCTGAGGGCAGCGCTGCACTGATAACGATGAATGAATGAGCAGCGCTCCAGTCCATTACACAAATACCTGAAGCTTTATGCAGAAGACGAGACAGGTCTGGCTGCCAGCCTGTCGCATCACTGGCAACAGGTGCTTTGCATTCCGGTCTATGATGAAGTAGAACTACTGCCGCAGCTACTGAGTCGCCTGCAAAAGGAAAGCGGATTACTCTGCATTTTGGTTTTCAACAGTCCCGCCACGACCCTGGCAGAAAGCGGCAAGCACAGAACCCAAGAGCTGGCGCAGGGCTTGATAAAAAGCTTCCCTGTCGAGCAAGAAATTGATGACACCTGCCACCTCTTGCAGCTTAACAGGCATCACACCCATCTTTTGTTGATCCAACGCTATGAGCTGCCTGCTCATGAGGGGGTTGGGCTGGCTCGCAAAATTGCCTGTGACCTGGCCTGCCAGCTGATTGCCGATGCCCGCATTGACTCTGCGTGGATCTACAATACTGATGCCGATGTTTCGCTGCCTGACGATTACTTCAGGCAAAACCCGGATAAGGCCTTTGCTGCAGCTATTTACCCCTTCAGACATGCGCTTAACCCGGATGCCCGACTGCAGCAAGCCATGCAACTTTATGAATATTCCCTGCATTACTATCTGGAGGGGCTGAGGTACGCAGCTTCACCCTATGCCTTTTACACCATCGGTAGTACCCTGCTGATAAACCATCAGTTTTATGCAAAAGTTCGTGGCTTTCCCAAACGCAGTGGCGCTGAGGATTTCTATCTGCTCAACAAACTGGTAAAACTGGCGCCGCTTAAACAACTGGATTCCGCCGAGCTGCTTCTTTCAAGTCGGAAATCCAGCCGGGTACCCTTCGGAACCGGACCGGCTGTGCAGCATATCAGTCTCTTAAGCAAACCGAAGCAGGCCTATCTGTTTTATCATCCGCTGTGCTTTGATTACCTGAAACGTTTGCTGGAGCGCTTTCCGCTCTTCAGACAAGCCGAACAGTGGCAGGCTCTGATTCTGGAGGATTCTTTACTGAACTGCCTGGAAACAATCGGTTTTGGGAAGGCTGTCATGCATGCCCGCAAGCACGCCAGGACTGACATAAGTTTTGAGAAGCATTTGCACGACTGGTTTGATGCTTTCCGTAGCCTGAAACTGATTCACCTGCTCAGGGATAATGGGCTGGATTCCATCAGCCATGATGAACTGCAGCAGTACAAGGAAAGTTATGCCTTTATTACAAAGGCCAATCAGTTGATGCCGGTATTGAACTGATACACTTCCTGGCCGGCCTTGAAAGCCCTAAAACTGTCTGCATTCTCTTCCAGGATAAAACTATCCGGATCAAGGTTCTGCTGCGCCTGTACTTTTTCTGCCTGATGTACCCTGCCAAAAGAGCGGGAAACCAGCCTGCCGGCACCAGCTGCACTGACATTTTCACGGTAATAGTTCTGCACATCATCAAGGCTTATCTCAGAAACAGCTTCACTTAATTCCAGCAGTGAGTCAGCAGCAAGCTCCTGCTCCAGAATATCATTCCAGAAACGGCTGCTCAGACTGCCTAGGCGCTGGGGTTTTTCCAGCAGGTTGTTCAGCAGACCGGCTTTTATGGCTTCAAACTCTGCTTCGGACATGTTGTCCAGCATGACTCCATAGGCACTGATGAAATTATCCGTATAGCTTTCCAGCGTAAGTGGGTCAGCCACTGGTGACTGGACATACATGACCAGACCACTGACATCCATCAGGCTCATGGCACCAGCGTTAACAATATAACCAAGCTGATTTTCGGTACGCAGGTCATCAAAAAACGGGGAGCGAATCATGTTACCCAATACGGCCAGGCGGGCCCGGGTCTGCAGACTGTCATCAGGCCCCTGCAAATATACGACCAGGGCAGAATCATCGTGGTCCACCTCCAGTTCCAGTACTACCCGTGCTGTGTCAGGCATGTCGACAACCGTGCCAAACGGCGGTAATTCCTGCTCTGTTGAACTGCCCAGGTAACGGCGCAATTCACTGACCAGCTCCAGTGCCTCCGCTTGCGTCACATTGCCGTGATACAAAGCATCTATTCTCAGATTCTGCATCATACGCGGGACAAAATTCAGCACATCATCAAAACTGACCTGCTCCAGCATCGCCAGCCGTTCATCATCAGACCAGTAAGGATCACTCAAGAGTTCCTGAACGGCGCCATAGGCACGCACGTAGGGATTCTGCAGCCTGGCATTTTCCAATGCCCTGATCATTTCAGTGCGAATGATATTGAAACGCTCTTCTTCAAAATCATGGGCCTGCAGGGTCTCCAGCACCTCTCGCAAGAGTATGTCTTGCTTGTCATTGTACCCCCCCAGATTCAGTGTAAATCCACGTGAACGGCGCCTTACCTGGTAGAAAACACCTGCCAGATTTGCCGGATATTCGTATTCATTGAGTTTGTCGTTAAGCAGATTGACCACCAGAGTGGAGAGAATGCTGTTCTCGAGCGAATCGCTGAACAGTGGAGTCATGGCATAGAGAAAAAAATTGGCACGCGGCAAATTGAAAATGTCGTCCTGTTCAAACCAGAGCCTCACGCCGTCCTCCTGCAGAATCAGTGCTGGTTTTTCTACCATCGCCTGTAGACTCAGTGCTTCGACATCTCGCAGCTGTGTTGCCCTGATACGGATGTCTTCCGGTAAAAAGGGGTTGGGCTCGGGCAAAGCCAGGTTTGGGTTGATGGTACCTTCCAGCCAGGCTTCGGCACGTGATGCCGGCAGGGACGCATAGGTATACGGCGCGCTGTACCAGGGGTCTGTCTGTTCCGGCATGACAGACTGAGAGGTATAGGTAAGCAGCACATTATCCGGCCTTAATGCCGCAAGTATCTGCTCGAGAAAGTCGGGATTGAAGTTTTCCCAGGCATAAGGTGCCGCAATAATTTCCTCAAGAGGGTATTCCTGCATACGGCGTGACAGTGAACTGACCGCACTGATTGCCTGTGTCGCCTCCTGAAAATTAAAGCCCAGGTTCGCCATCAGCTGCTGTTCTTCGAAAAGCCAGCGCTGCAGGCCCTCGGCTTTCACCAGTTCAATGGTCTGAAACAGATAGCTACTGATCTCATCAATATGGTTCTGGCCTTCTTCCGTAAGGGAAATATTCACTGAAAAGGTAGCATTGTCTTCATAGGAAATCCCGCCACCGGCGCTCAGGCCATTGGCCCAGCCCAGGTCCCTCAGCAAGGACAAGAGACTGCCTTCACCCTCATGTCCGATCAGATTACCGATAAAGGCCGTCGGTTTCTCCCGGTAGCGCTCCAGGTGAACCGGTATCGGAAAGGTATAACTCAAACTGCGGTTGTTGCGAATGGGCTGGTACTGCAGGATGGCAGGCAATTGGCCTGCCAGAAACAGTGTCTCGTCAGTTTGTGGAGCTTCGCTTCCGGTATTGGCAATAGCAAAGAACTTGTCGCGTGCCATGCTTTCCAGCGCGTCCAGTGATTCCCTTCCCAGAATGGCGACAGTCATCTGATTGGCCGAGTAATACTGCGCATAATGCTCGAGCAAGGCCTGGCGCAGGCTGATATCGGCCTTATCCGTCAAGGTATCCAGATTGCCGGTAGAGAACTTTGCCAGTGGATGTGCCTGGTTGATGATTTGTTTCCAGACCGAGTTGGAGCGGCGCCCATCATTCTGCAAATTGGACTGATACTCGGAATTTACGGCATTCTTTTCGCGGTCGACATATTCCTCATTGAATAGGGGGGCAATAAAAAATTGGGCAAAACGGTCCAGCGCCGGTTCCAGGTAAGCTGCTTCAATATCAAAGTAGTAGTTGGTGTTTTCATAGGCTGTATAGGCGTTATGAGAGCCACCATGGGATGAAATGTATTCCTGATATTCGCCAGATTCCGGGTATTTTTCGGTACCGAGGAACAGCATGTGTTCCAGGAAGTGTGCCAGGCCCTGAAATGCCAGCGGATCACTGTTGTAACCCGAATTGACATCCGCCGATGCCGCCGCCGTTTCCGCCTGGGGATCAGAAATCAAAAGAACTTTCAGCTCATTGTCGAGCACCAGCGCCCGGTATTCACGCCGGTCATTTGGGCTTTTTAGGGGCGTCACATAAGTGAGTGCCGCTTCGATCTCAGCTGCTGGCTGTTGATTTTCGCTGCAGGCACTGAGCAATAAAGCACTCAGTAGCAGCAGATAAGAAGCTATAAGCCTGTTGTTTTTCATAGGCATGGTTGACTGTATCAGCCCCGTGTTTAAGCAGGAATGTGCTTTTGTAATTGCAGTGCCCGTGTCTGGCGTTTTTTCCTGACCCGCATGTTAAGCATTTTAACGCCAATTGAAAAAGCCATGGCAAAATAAATGTACCCTTTTGGCACGTGAACATCAAAACCTTCGACCACCAGCGTAAAGCCAACCAGCATCAGGAATGACAATGCCAGCATCTTGATGCTCGGGTTGGCTTCAACAAAATCACTAATCGGCGTTGCAGCAAACAGCATGACGATAATGGCGATAACAATGGCAATGACCATGAAACTGACCTGTTCCACCAGGCCCACGGCTGTGATGACCGAGTCCAGCGAGAAGACTAAGTCCAGCAGGGCAATTTGAGCAAGCACTGAAAAAAATGAACTTGCCCTGGATTGCTGTTCAGCTGATTCCTCCAGCTCAAGCGCATTATGAATCTCCTGGGTTGCCTTGCTCAGTAAAAAAAGACCACCGGCAATAAGGATAATATCTCTGCCCGAAAATGCCTGCCCAACGATTTCAAACAAAGGATCGACCAGGCGCATCACCCAGACTATGCTGAACAGGAGGGCCAGTCTGCCGAGCAAGGCCAGTCCCAGCCCAAGTCTACGCGCAAGCAATCGCTGTTCGCTGGGCAAACGGGAAACAATAATTGACAAGAAAATAATATTGTCTATGCCCAGAACAATTTCCAGTGCCACCAGTGAAGCCAGCGCTACCCAGGCTTCCGGTGAAATCAGCCATTCAAACATGTCATCATTTCCAGTATCTGTATTATCTAATAAAGATGCAGGGGGGGCTCATCCAGTGCTGCCAGCTGCTCGCGCAGCTCCAGAATGTGCTCGGCCCAGTACTTGCCAGTATTGAACCAGGGGAAATTAAGCGGAAATGCAGGATCATCCCAGCGCCTTGCCAGCCAGGCACTGTAATTCATCAGACGCATGGTTCTGAAACTTTCCATTAACACCAGCTCGGCCGGATTGAAATGGTAAAATTCATCATAACCCTCGATCAGCAGTGCCAGCTGGCGCATGCGCTGTTGCCGCTCACCCGAGAGCAGCATCCACAAATCCTGCAATGCAGGCGCCATCATGCAGTCGTCCAGGTCGACAAAATGGGCTGCCCCATCACGCCAAAGGACATTACCTACGTGACAGTCACCGTGAACCCGAATGAATCTGGGCTTACTGCTCTCACGTTCAAGCACATGCATACGTGAGATAAGATCCTGGCTTAGGGACTCATAAGCCTCTCGTAATTCCAGTGGTAAAAAATCATGCTCGAGCAGATAGGCGGCACTTTGTTCGGCAAAGCGCTCTATCGTAAAGGCTGGCCTGGTCTGGAATTCTTGCATGGCACCTGCCTGATGCAGGCGGCCGAGAAAGCGTCCCATGACCCTCAGGTTATCCGGTCGATCAAACTCGGGGGCATGCCCGCCCTTGCGCTCGAATATGGCAAAGCGGAAACCCTCAAACTCCAGCAGGGAGTGCCCATCGGACTGCCTAAGTGGAGGCACCACCGGAATCTCAAGATCTGCCAGCTCCAGCGAAAAATCATGTTCTTCCTGAATCTGTGCGCTGCTCCAACGTTGTGGACGGTAAAATTTAACAATTACAGGTGAGGCGTCTTCAACACCCACCTGATAGACACGATTTTCATAGGAGTTCAGCGCCAGAATCCTCGCATCACTCGACAAACCGCTGCTTTCAACAGCGGCGATGACCAGTTCCGGGCTGAGTTTGGCAAAAGGATGTGTGAAACCTGCTTCCATGAATCATTTCACTGTGAAAAAGCGCTACAATGGCCGATTAAAACAGACTCACAGAATAATAGATATGCAGGACAAAGCCGTACTACTGGTCAATCTCGGAACCCCTGACTCGCCGGAAATTCCTCAGGTCAGGCAATATCTCAGACAGTTTCTGATGGACCCCTATGTTATCCAGCTTCCCTGGCTCCTTCGCGCACTGATCGTGTATTTGCTGGTATTGCCAAGGCGTCCAGCGACAAGCGCCCATGCCTATCAATCAGTGTGGACAGAAGATGGCGCACCCCTGCTGGTGCTGTCCAGAAAACTGCAGGCTGCCCTGCAGTCAAAAGTTAGCCTGCCGGTCGGTCTGGCCATGCGCTATGGCAATCCTTCCATCGCTAGCGAGCTGAGCAGACTGAGTGCTGAGGGTATCCGTGAGTTACTGGTCATACCACTTTATCCGCATTACGCTGACAGTACAGTGCTTACCGTTATTCAAGAAGTCGAACGCACGGTTCGTGATAGCAAACTCCCGATTAATTTTTCGGTGCTGCCCCCTTTTTATAACAATGATGCATACATTCATGCACTAAACACTTCAGCACAACCAGCGCTTGAGCAGGACTATGACCATGTACTGTTCAGTTATCACGGACTGCCTGAATCGCATATCACCAAAGCAGACCCGACAGGCTCACACTGCCTTAAAAGTGACAACTGCTGCTCCAGCCCCTCTCCTGCTCATGCGACCTGCTATCGTCATCAGGTCATCAGCACAACCCAGTGTTTTGCCAAGCAGGCGGGTTTGAAGGAGGAACAGTACACAATTGCCTATCAATCCAGGCTTGGAAGAGCCAAATGGCTGGAACCCAGTACCGAAGACACTTTGGTTAAACTGGCCCGGCAAGGTGTCAAAAAACTGCTGGTCCTGTGCCCGGCTTTTGTCACAGACTGCCTGGAAACCCTGGAAGAAATAGATATTCAGGGAAGGGAAACATTCCTGGCTGCTGGCGGTGAAGATCTGCTATACCTGCCATGCCTGAATGACAATGCCGAATGGGTAAACTGTCTGGCGGGCTGGATTGATAAGACATTCAATGATGGCAGCGACCTGAGTTAGGACTGCCTGACACTGAGTCATGGCAATAGTGCCGGCATTAGTAATTAATGCGCTAGAGAAATCTTCTGTTGTGCTTTGTTGTCTATGACGCGCAGACTCGCCAGTTGATTCAACAGGCGTTCCTGAACATCCGCCTCCAGATCGATAAAACGCAGGACCAGTTGATAGCGGTCACGCGACAATCGCCGATGTGTCAGAACCTGTGTTTTCAACTTGAAGGGCCTGGATACTTCTGCAATGGCAAAGCTTATATCGCAGGTATGGGGGTAGGCATTCTGACCCAGAATCGCCTGAATCAGGGCATCATCACAGCTTAGCTCAAAAGCGCGCAAGGAAATATTGATACTGCGTGCAGTGTATTCCCCTGTCGCGCCGCCAGACTCAATCTGAATTTTTACCTCGGTGTCTATGGCACAGCGCGGCAGTATTCGTCTTTCGCTAAAGGGAATCTGCTTCTCTATGACCATGTCTGTTACCTTCAAGATGTTTTAAGGCTTTATAGGGCACCATGTTAATTCGGCAATCACAAAAAAAAGTGAGGTGATTCAAAAACTTAGGACATTACCTCAACAGGGAGAGACTGTAGCTCAATGACTGGCAAAGCACAAAAGGAAATACAGCAAAGCAAGCACCCGCAAGGCAGCCTGCATAGGAACCGGCTAAGTCCTGTTGCGATTCCTTTGTCGGCGCGGACCTTTAGTGCTCCTGCTGGCGGCCGGAACCAGCTGTTCCTTGCCATTGCCGATCAGATCCTGCCGCCCCATTTGCATCAGCGCTTCGCGTAAGAGTGGCCAGTTCGCCTCATCATGGTAGCGAAGAAAAGCCTTTTGCAGGCGCCGTTGTGACAGCTCTTTCGGGATATAAAGCCGCTCGCTTTTGTAGCGAAGCTTCTTCAGTGGGTTCCTGCCAGAAAAATACATTGCCGTAGCCAGTGCCATGGGTGAAGGATAAAAAGTCTGTACCTGATCCGGTTTGAATTTATGCTTTTTCAGCCAGAGCGCCAGTTGCAGCATGTCCTCATCCCGGGAACCCGGGTGGGCCGCGATAAAGTACGGAATCAGGTATTGTTTTTTACCTGCCTGCGCAGAAAACTCATCGAACAGGTTTTTAAAAGCTTCATACAGATCGATGCTGGGTTTCATCATTTGCTGCAAAGGTCCGTCTTCACTGTGCTCCGGTGCAATCTTCAGATACCCTCCCACATGGTGAGTGACCAGTTCACGAATGTATTCTTTATCACGCAGCGCCAGGTCATAACGCAGGCCGGAAGCGATGAGAATTTTTTTAACACCCTTGATTTTTCTGGCCTCACGATAAAGCTGTGTCGTTTGTGAATGATCAGTCTTTAAGTGCTTGCAGATACTCGGATAAACACAGGATAAACGGCGACAACGCTTTTCGATTTCCGGACTCTGGCAGTTTAATCCATACATGTTAGCCGTTGGTCCACCCAGGTCGGAAATGACACCGGTGAAACCAGGCACCTTTTCCCGGATCTGCTCAATCTCCGCCAAAATAGATTCTTTTGAGCGACTTTGAATGATTCTGCCTTCATGTTCGGTAATGGAGCAAAAACTGCAGCCGCCAAAACAACCCCGCATGATATTCACCGAGGTCTTTATCATGTCATAGGCAGGTATCGGTGCCTCACCGTAATGAGGATGGGGGCGTCGCTGATAAGGCAGGTCAAACACGGCATCAATTTCAGCGGTACTGAGCGGAACTGGCGGGCGACTTACCCAGATTTCGCGTGTCCCGTGCTTCTGCACCAGTACCCTGCCATTATAGGGGCTAGCTTCCTGATGCAGCACCCGCGAGGCATGTGCATAAAGCACCGGGTCATTTCTCACTTTTTCAAAGGAAGGTAGGCGCACACAAGTTTTTTCCAGGGAAAGTTCATGCTTTCCCTGCAAGGGCAGCGGAATGATTCTGACTGCCTGCTCATCCCTGCTTTGTGTCGCCTCCCCGTTTTGTGCCTGCTTGTATTCATAGGGATTGGGCATCTGATCAATTTTGCCAGGCCAGTCTATTCGGGTGGAGTCGATTTCTGTCCAGCCTGCGGGAACGGATTCCCTGATAAGTACCGTGCCACGAATATCATGCATCTCCTCAATGCTGCGACCCTCAGCTAGCCCATGCGCAATAGCTGCTATGGCTCTTTCAGCATTGCCAAACAGCAGGATATCTGCACCCGAGTCGATCAGCAGGGATTGCCGGACCTTGTCACTCCAGTAATCGTATTGCGCAATACGCCGCAAGCTGGCCTCAATGCCACCGACGACCAATGGGACATCCTTGTAGGCTTCACGGCACTTTTGCGAGTAAACAATCACTGCCCGGTCCGGTCGCTTGCCACCCTCGTTATTGGGGGTATAGGCATCATCACTGCGCTGGCGCAGGTCGGCGGTGTAACGGTTAATCATGGAATCCATATTGCCGGCGGTAATACCGAAAAACAGATTGGGTTTGCCGAGCGCCATAAAGTCTTCACAGCTCTGCCAGCGCGGCTGCGCGATAATGCCTACCCTGAAGCCCTGGGCCTCAAGAAAACGGCCAATGACTGCCATTCCAAAACTGGGATGGTCCACATAGGCATCACCGGTGACGATGATGATGTCACAGGAATCCCAACCCAGTTCATCCATCTCCTGCCGGGACATCGGTAGAAATGGTGCTGTTCCGTAACATTCTGCCCAGTATTTTGGATAAGAAAAAAGGCTAGGAGCATTATCCTCGCTGACCTTTGCGTTTGCTGAAGGTTTTGTCATCCGGTGATTTTATCAGTTTATCGGGGCAATAAGCGATGAACAGTACTGTTTAGGCTGACAATCAAGCAGGCCTGGCTGGCTTCACTGAAAAATGGCTTGCTTCTGGCATGATGCGCCTCAGATAAGCGGCAAATGTGATAGTAAGAAATGGAACTCACCACGTCAGCTGGCTGAACTGGCCTGTTCTTTTAAGCAATTTCAGGCAAGCACAGCAGCTTTAATGGGACTGCTTGCCCCCAGGTGGGGTCACCAGTGTTGGAAAAGGCATGACTTTTTCGCCGTTGGAAATTTTGGCAATGCCTTCCTTTTCAACTTCGTCAATTCGAATAATGGCCTGCATCGGGATGAAGCTGCGTTTGACCCCTTTAAATTCCGCCTTCAACTTTTCCTCGGAAGGATCCACGACCATCTGTGAACGCTCGCCAAAGACAAAATCCTCGATTTCGATAAAGCCCCACAGATCGCTCTGATAGACTTCCTCGGCGTAGATCTCATAGATCTCGCCCTTGTTAAGAAAGGTGACTTTGAAAATCTTTTTAACTTTTGCTGATTCGGACATGCAGGTACTCATCAAATGGTCTGTATCTGGGACTTAAATAAGGGCAGACATCGCCTTTTCAAGGGCTAATGGCTATAATTCGCCCCCTATTCCGACCCGGTTTTACCCTAGCTTATGACAAAAAAGGTCTTCATCCAAACCCACGGCTGTCAGATGAATGAATATGACAGCGCTCGCATGCTGGATTTGTTGCAGGAAACTGACAAGATGGTACTGGCAGACTGTGCCGAGGAAGCCGATGTGCTTTTGCTCAACACCTGCTCAATCCGCGAAAAAGCCCAGGAAAAAGTGTTTCACCAGCTGGGTCGCTGGCGTCATCTAAAAGAGCAGAATCCGGATCTGAAGATAGCGGTTGGTGGCTGTGTGGCTTCCCAGGAAGGCGAGCTGATTGGCAAACGCGCTCCTTATGTTGATGTGGTTTTCGGGCCGCAGACCCTGCACCGACTGCCTAGCCTTTTAAAAGAAGGAGGGGACAGCGGCCCCGTCGTTGATATTTCTTTTCCTGAAATAGAAAAGTTTGACCGTCTGCCGCAGCCTTCCGTCTCAGAATGCCAGGCCTTTCTGACCATTCAGGAAGGCTGCAGTAAGTACTGCTCCTTCTGTGTGGTGCCCTACACCAGGGGTGAAGAAGTCAGCCGGCCGCTCGATGACATCCTCACCGAAGCGGTTCATCTGGCCTCGCAGGGAGTCCGCGAAGTAAATCTGCTCGGGCAGAACGTCAATGCCTACCGCGGTTTGAGTCACGAGGGCCAGATCATCGATCTGGCAACGCTGATCACCTATATCTCGGCAATTGAAGGGATTGAGCGTATTCGCTATACCACATCGCACCCGGTGGAGTTCAATCAGAACCTGATTGATGCCTATGGAAGCACTCCACAGTTGGTGAGTCATCTGCATCTGCCCGTACAAAGCGGCTCTGATCGTATTCTGGCCCTGATGAAACGCAATCATACGGTACTAGAATACAAATCCATCATTCGTAAATTACGGGCCATCCGCCCCAATATCAGCATCAGTTCAGACTTTATCATCGGTTTTCCGGGGGAAAGCGAGAAAGACTTTGAGGACACCATGAATCTGATTGCCGAGATTGGATTCGACCATTCCTTCAGCTTTATCTACAGCGCCCGGCCCGGCACGCCTGCTGCAGACCTCAAAGACGATACCGATATAAACATTAAAAAACAAAGGCTTGCAATTCTTCAGGCGCGCATATTGCAGCATGCAAACAGCATTTCAGCAGCCATGGTTGGTAGCTGCGAGCGCATACTGGTAACCGGACCTTCGAAAAAGGACCCCGGAGAGCTGCAGGGACGCACGGAAAATAACCGGGTGGTGAACTTCCGCACGGATCAGACGGGGCTGATTGGTCAGCTGGTGCCGGTCAAAATTACCGAAGCCCTGCCCAATTCCCTGCGCGGCGAACTGCTTTGAATTAAGCCTTTGACGACTGAAATTTAATCCCTTTTTTCGACTTTCCCTTGCTATACTGCCGGGATATAAAGCCACAGGAGGTAATGACCCCCCTTCATGACTAGCGACAATCAAGCATATCGACTAAGCCTAGAGCCTGAGAACCCCCAGCGTTTGGCCAACCTCAGTGGCCGCCTGAACGAGCACATCCACCAGATTGAAGAAAGACTGCATCTCAAGATCCGCAATCGCGGTAATCTGTTTACCCTGATCGGGGACGCTGATGCCGTTGCCATTGCCTCTCAGGTACTTGAAGGCCTCTATAAACTGACTGAAAACAAGGAAGTCCTGAGTCCTTCCCAGGTCCACCTGATTATTCAGGAATATCTGAATGAAGGGGTAAGAGCAGAAACCGGACAAGATGCCAGCAATGACTCGGAACAGACTGTGCAGTTGATACGCACACCAAAATGCTCGATAAAACCACGCAGTCATCACCAGAATGAATATGTACGCGCTATCATGCGCAATGACATCAACTTTGGCATTGGTCCAGCCGGCACCGGCAAAACCTATCTGGCTGTTGCCTGTGCTGTGGAAGCCCTGGTTAATGACCGCGTCAGTCGTATTCTGCTGGTTCGTCCGGCCGTGGAAGCCGGTGAAAAGCTGGGCTTCCTGCCGGGTGATCTGGCTCAGAAAGTAGACCCCTATTTGCGCCCGCTGTATGACGCGCTTTATGAAATGCTGGGTTTTGAACGCGTTGCCAAACTGATTGAACGCAATATCATTGAAGTGGCGCCGCTTGCCTATATGCGCGGACGCACCCTGAATAACTCCTTTATCCTTCTGGATGAGAGCCAGAACACTACCAGTTCTCAGATGAAAATGTTCCTGACCCGTATCGGTTTTGGTTCCACTGCAATCATTACCGGTGATATTACCCAGATTGACCTGCCAAAGGGCGAACGCTCGGGTCTGGTGCATGTCAGTGGCATCCTGAAAGGCACAAAAGGTGTCAGCTTCTCCTATTTTGATACCAAGGACGTGGTGCGTCACCCCATCGTTCAAAGGGTAGTGGAAGCCTATGAAGCCCATGACAGGAAAACGATCTCCACACTCCCCAAGAATGACAAGGCTGAGCAGTAAGACCTGCATGGGTGTGATCATTGAGCTTAGTAATGAATCCGGCCAATCCTCGGTGCCGGCAAGCAGCGATTTTGCGCAGTGGAGCGAGGCTGTGCTGGATTATCTGGATCAGGACGAAGAGCCTTATGAACTGGGTATCCGGCTGGTCAATGAAGCCGAATCAGCCCAACTCAATGAAAGTTACCGCCACAAAAAAGGAGCCACCAATGTACTGTCTTTTGGCTATACGGATATTCCTGTCCAAACCGGACCACGTCTGCTGGGTGATCTGGCCATCTGTGTTCCAGTGCTTGAGCGAGAAGCCGCTGAACAGAACAAAGCCTTGCAGGCTCACTGGGCTCACCTGACAGTTCACGGCATGCTGCACCTGCTTGGTTACGATCATCAGCAGGATACCGAGGCCGAAGCAATGGAGCTGCTTGAAGGGGTTATTTTGGCTAATCTGGGATATGCTAATCCCTATCACATACAACACGACTGACATTCTGGAAAAAACTATCTGATGGCAGAAGATCAATCTAGCAGCGATCCGGGGCAGCAGTCCTGGATCGATAAAATCAAGGCATTTTTTGGTGACCAGCTGACAGACAAGCAAAGTCTGATCGAACAGTTACGCCTGGCACAGCAGGCACAAATTATTGATACCGAGGCGCTGAGCATCATTGAGGGCGCCCTGCAAGTTGGTGATATGCAAGTCAGGGAGATCATGATCCCTCGATCACACATTGCCATGCTAAGTACACGCTCTTCGCTGGAGGAAATTCTGCAGATCGTCACGGAAACTGCCCATTCACGTTTTCCCGTTACCGGGGAAAACAGTGATGATGTGATTGGCATACTGCTGGCCAAAGATCTGATTCCGCTCCTGCTGGAAGCCAACGACACAGCCCGTTTCAATATCAAGGACATCGTCCGTCAGGCGACTTTTATCCCCGAATCAAAGCGCCTGAATGTTTTGCTGAAAGAGTTTCGTGAAAACCGCAATCACATGGCAATCGTTGTTGATGAGTACGGTGGGCTTGCCGGGGCCGTCACCATTGAGGACATTCTGGAACAGATTGTCGGTGAGATAGAAGATGAGCATGATATTGATGAGGAAGATTACATCAAGACAGCCGACGGTGAGCGCTATATCGTCAAGGCCATTACGCCGCTGGAAGATTTTAACGAATATTTCCATAGCAGTTTTACCAGCGAGGAAATGGGTACTATCGGCGGACTCCTGCTGAATCAGTTTGGCCACATCCCGAGCCGAAATGAGCGCATTGGTATCGGCCCCTATGTCTTTAAGATTCTCAATGCCGATGGGCGCAAGATTCGTCTGATAGAGGTCAGCTCGAGCCTGGCTCAAGATTCCGAAGATGAGCCTGTTAAAGGATAAATCCAGCACGCTGTATTCCGTCTTTCTGGCATTTCTGGCAGGAGCACTGGTCCCCTTTTCGTTAAGTCCCTTTGATATCTGGCCTTTGAGTCTGGTGTCGATATTCCTCCTGCTGTGGGTATTACGGGATACGACAGCGACTCGAGCTGCCCTGCTCGGCTGGTGCTATGGCCTGGGTTTTTTTGGGCTGGGAGCATCCTGGGTTTACGTCAGTATCAACGTCTATGGCAATGCGTCGGGATTGTTTGCCGCTTTCCTGACCGGCCTTTTTGTCGCCGCACTGGCATTGCTGTTCGCCTTGCAGACCTACCTATACCAGGCTTATTTCAGAAGATCACGGACTGCACTGGGCTTTGCTTCGCTGTGGGTATTGTTTGAATGGCTGCGCAGCTGGTTATTCACGGGCTTCCCTTGGCTTTACCTGGGATATGCCCACACCACGACCTGGCTCCATCCTCTGGCCCCGGTACTGGGAGTTATGGGGATCAGCTTTGCTGTCGTGTTCTGTGCCGGACTCCTGTTTGAACTGTTTGAACTCTGGCGCCATCAGAAATTTGAAAATCCCCTGCAGTACGGCATTTATGCCGGTATTTTCTGTCTGCTGGGCTTGACGCTGTTGCTGCTGGACCGTTTTACCTGGGTGGAAGCCCAGGCAGGAAAGTCAGCGGAAGTAGCTCTCGTACAGGCCAATATTGACCAGAACCTGAAATTTGACCCTGCCTATATCAATGAAGGCATCAGCCTTTACGACGAACTCAGCGCTCCGCTGTGGGAGAATGACATTATTATCTGGCCGGAAACGGCTATCCCCCTGCTCTATCAAGGCGCGGGTCCTGTACTTGGCTACTTCGACCAGCAGGCCCGGGCCAGCAACAGCACCCTGGTCAGTGGCATTTTGTATCGCGAACAGAACAAGACCTATAACAGCATCACCGCGCTGGGCAATGGCAGTGGCATCTATCACAAACAAAAGCTGGTTCCCTTTGGGGAGTATGTGCCGCTGGCAAGCCTGATGAGAAGCGTTCTGCAGTTATTTGCCCTGCCAATGTCCTCGCTCGCTTCCGGTCCGGCCGATCAGAGTTTGCTGCTAGCCAATGATTTTACACTGGCTTCCTATATTTGTTATGAAGTGGTCTATCCGGACTTCGTCAGGCAACAGGCCTACCAGGCTGATTTTCTGGTAACCATCAGCAATGACACCTGGTTCGGGGCTTCCATTGGCCCCCTGCAGCACCTGCAGATGGCTGCCATGCGGGCCCTGGAAAATGGCCGTTACATGGTGCGCGCTACCAGTAATGGCGTTACTGCTTTTATCAATGAGCAGGGACAGGTACTTGCGCAGGCCCCGCAGTTTGAAGTCGCAACATTAAGCTCAAGTGTTCCGGCCTTCAGCGGCCGCACCCCTTTCTCATTCTGGGGAAGCTGGCCTGTCGTCCTGCTCAGCATGCTGGTGCTGGCGCTGCTGGGGCGCAACAGGCATCAGCACGGATAAGCCGTATGTACAGCCTGTCCGATGTAGTCGTTTTTTTTCTCTTCATACTCGTGCTGGCATACTGGTGGCGTATTTCTGAACAGAAGACCTTTGCCATCATGCAGGCCAAGAAATACTGTCGCGCGCGTAAACTTCAGTTGCTGGATCAGACCCTGGTCTTCAAAAAACTACAGTTTCAGCGTTTCAAGAAACAGCTGAAGCTCTGCCGCATTTATGAATTCGATTTTTCCACCAATGGCCAGGACCGCTTCAAGGGAGAAATCCTGCTCAGTGGCTTTAATTTTGTTCGGGTTATTCTGGAGATGGATGAGCTGGAAATTACCGAGTACTGAAGTGCCGGCTAACATTTACACCGGATAGAAAAGCAGCAGAAGCCAGCTTAAGGACAACCACATGATCAGCGTCAAAGGCACACCAACCTTGACGAAATCGCGAAAGGTATAGCCCCCGACCGTCATCACCAGCAGGTTGGTCTTGTAAGCCATGGGAGTGGCATAGCTCATGTTGGCACCAAACAGGACCGCCAGCACAAAAGGTTCAACCGGCAGGCCCAGCTGGGTGGCTATACCGATGGCAATTGGCGTACCGATGACTGCAGCCGCATTATTGGAAACAATATTCGTCAGAATCGCCATCAGTAACATGAGACCACTTAACTGCAAAGCGACCGGGCTTTCACTGGTAAGACTGACAAATGCCGAAGCCAGCCAACCAGCTGCACCGGTTTCCAGCAGGGCTGAACCCAAGGCGAGGCTGGCTGCAACGATGAGAATAATCTGCGCATTCAGTGCATGCCCCAGGTCTTTCCAGTTCAGACATTTACTGGCCACCATCAATAGCACGCCGGCTACCGAACTGAGCGCAATCGGAACAATGCCCAGCGCAGCCACCGCAACAACAGCTATCATGATGATCAGGGCGATAGAGGCTTTTTTGCTGTGCGCTATTTCAAGGCTTGAATCCAGCACCATGACATCCCCGCGTTTCTTCACGGCGCCAATGTGTTCACTGGAACCCTGCACCAACAGCACATCTCCCACCTGCAGGCTTGTATTGGACACATCCGACAGCATATTGCGGCCATAGAGTTCACCGCGATGAATCGCCAGCGTTATCAGCTGATAACGATCAGCAAAACGGCTACTGACCAGGGTATTGCCTTCCAGCACGGAGCCCTGGGTGACAATCAGCTCTGCCAGCTGCTGGTCTTCTGCCTGCAAGGGATGGTCATCATCCACCGGCTTGTCACTGCCATACAAGACCGTACCCAGCAGTTTTTCATAGCTTTTGAGGTTTTCCGCCGTATCCTTGACCAGCAACTGGTCACCCTCATTGATCAGTGTGCCGGTATGTGGCAATGACAGGAGCTCATCGCCCCCCCGGCGGATGTAATTAACCCTGATCAGGCCATCGGTTTTTTTTCGAATTTCTTCTATGGTCTTGTCCTTGGCAAAACTGTCCTCACCAACGTGCAATGCTGCGGAAAATATTCTGGGTGAGGCATCGAACAGTTCAGACTGCCGTTTTGGCAATATCAGCGGCGCGATCAGCCACAGGTACAAAATCGCTATACCACTGGCGATGGCTACCGGTACCAGAAATTCGAACATGGAAAATTCCCGCATCCCCATACTCACTGCGACGGATACCACCAGCAGATTGGTAGAAGTACCAATTGTTGTGCCCATTCCACCGATCAGCGTGGCAAACCCCATGGGCATCAGGATGCCGGATGGCGAATTTCCCGTGCGCAGTGAAACACTCATCAGAATCGGCAGCAGCAGGATAACAATCGGTACATTATTGACGAAGGCACTCAGAACGGCGCCTACCAGCAGGGTCAACAGAAAGGAAAATTTCGGGGCGACTGTCCACAGTCTGGCCAGTATCCTACCGACCGGCTCCAGCGCACCGGTTCTGGAAAGCCCATGACCAATCACCATCAAGGCGGTGACCGCCACCAGCGCCTCATGCCCGAAACCGGCATAAAACTCGAGGGGATCCAGCACACCGCCAATCTCCTCAAAGGGAAATAAATAAAAGCCGAGTGTGAGTACAACCAGAATTGCCAGACTGGAGGTTTCCAGCGGGACCCGCTTACTGGAAAACATCACCAGTGCTATCAAACTCAGCAGCATGACGGCAATTGCGTGAGGATTTAAGGCCTGTTCCATGAAGTTCATGCCGCAAGCTTACCTGAACAAACAGCTCTTTGTCCCCGTGTCATACCGCCTGAACTAATCATGCAAGTAATGTGAAAGCCTTGGGCTTAGCAAGTAAAAAGCTTTTAAATCACTGCGGGAATCATGCTATATTTTTTCATCCCACGAATAATTATTAGAAAAAGGACGTGTCATGCGCACCACTTTTAAAATTCTTGTCAGTTTAAGCTTGGCGACTGCGCTCGCTACCCAGGCCTCGGCACAGATTTTCGGGCACTGGAACCCCATCATGCACGAAGATTCTGAAGAACGTGGCCCAGGTCCGTTTGCCGGGGATTATGCCGGTTTACCAGTCAATGATGCGGCCCGCATGCGTGCAGACTCCTGGCAGGCATCCTTGCTGACGCTGCCGGAACACCAGTGCAAACCCCACCCCTCGACTTATGGCTTCAGGGGCGTCGGTAACCTCTACATCTGGCAGGAACTCGACCCCGTGTCTCTCGAAGAAGTCAAAATTGGCACGCACATTCGCTGGCAGGCCCAGCGCCGTACCATCTGGATGGATGGCCGTGAACATCCTGACGCCATGGCACCACATACCTGGCAGGGATTCTCAACCGGCCAATGGGAAGGTGATACGCTGGTGGTCAAGACCACTCATTTAAAAGCCGGATGGATGCGCCGAAACGGATTGGCCTTCAGTGACCAGGCGGTGATGACCGAACGTTTTATTCCACACGGCGACACCATGACCCATGTCTACATGATTGAAGACCCTGTGTACCTGACAGGAGTATTTTTTAAATCAAACGGTTTTGATCGTCGCGAATTGACCACAATGGGGGCATATCCCTGTCGTCCGGCCATTGAAGTGCCGCGCGCAGAAGGGGATGTTCCGCATAACAATATCGGCGAGTCTCCCTACAGTGCAGATTTTGCTGAACTCTATGGCCTTCCCTATGAAGCAGGCCGTGGTGGCGGTATTACCATGTACCCTGAGTACAAGGATTTTGTCAGACAGTGGCGCCTGGAGAACCTGACGGAAGAAGAAAGATTGGGTGATGGGATTTCACCAATTATCCGATAATTAAAAACCGCAATAAGCTGGCCAATTAAAACGCTAAGCAAAAAATAAGGAGGCAATGCCTCCTTATTTTTTCCTTGCGAACACAGTGTTTAACTCACTGTATTGCTCTTGTGTACCTTGTGTGCAATTAATTGCCCTGCCTATAATCCACCGACTTGATAGCTAATAAAGTCTTGTATGTAACTTTTGGAGAAAGACAATGAAGAAATGTTTGACCTTAATCCTGCTGGCACTGTTCAGCACCTCACTATATGCACAGGTTGCTGTTGAAGCGATTCCTGCCAATGAGCAGGCTGCCTGGCTGGAAGATAGCAATCCACAGGATGCAGCTGATAAAAGACTGGTTTACGATTTCTGGCGCATGGTGCTGGTTGCCCGCGATATGAATGCGGCACGTCGCATGATGGCTGAAGACTATATCCAGCATAACCCCAACATTCCTACTGGACGTGCACCGTTCATTGAGTTCTTTGGCCGTATGGAAGCCCAGGAGCCGCTGGACACTATTCCAGACCTGGTTGCCATTACCGCCAGTGGTCGCCACGTTACCCTGGCACTGCGTCGTGAAATTGAAAATCCTAACATGCCAGGTGAAACCTACACGACCACCTGGTTTGACATGTTCCGTGTGGAAGACGGCCGAATCGCTGAACATTGGGATTACGGTACGATTCAGGCAAGATAAGCAGTACCCAGCTGTTTTAAATGACAGCGAGATAATAAAAAGGCCGATGAATATCGGCCTTTTTTATGTCCCGAGTTAACTAGCGATCCAGTATTTCTCGAACTCTGGACCTGCCTGTATTGTTGAGACAGGCAATACTGCTAGAATTTCTGACGAAGGGCTCATAGCGTCTGCTATAGGCAGGCAGTTCATCAATATAGGCCCTTGCAGTGCTCAGGCCATTAAAATCACCGTGTATGACCAGCCACTGTGGTGACAGGCGCGATGTGCCCGAAATCAGGCATAAATAGGTCTCATCAATCAGGGTCGCCAGCGAAAGCAACTGCAGATATTCTTCCAGCATCAAGTCATCATTGATTGGAAAAGAAGCCATCTGCAGGGTATAGGCGTTTTTTCCCGAGATGGCCTGTAACCAATCGCCACTCGCCCTGGCTCGAATACCAATGAGACCTGACAACTCACTGAGGGGATCTTCAAGTTCCCTTAAGTCCTGCGCGATTTGAATTTCGCTGTTTTCCGCCTCTTCGGCTTCTGCAGGAATTTCAACTGCTGCCACGCTATCGCCCGTATCTCTGTCGTCACGCATCTGCTCGGGTGGGCTCTCAGCAAGCTGCTCTTCACTTACTGCCAAGTTTGCTGTGTGCTCTATGGTCGCTGGCACCGGGGTTTCGGCTACTACAGCGTCTATCTCTGCGGCAGTAGCCGTCAAGTTCTCAGGTGCAATCACGCTGATCTCTTCAACTGGATCAATGCTGGCCAGCGCTTCGTCTTCAACTGGCAATTCAGGTCGTGCTTCCACCTCAGGCGGATTACCCGGCTCTTCCTCTGCCTGAATCAGCGGTGCCGGACCTATCCGCGTATCAGTCGAAATATCTGTTGCAGGCGCCACGTCCTCAACCCTGTCCCTGACGAGGGCGAGCGGAATGGTGGTTTCATTGTCAGCAGTGAAATAGATACCGGACAACACGGCTCCAAGCCCCAGCACGGCCAGTGCGCCCACCAGCCCCTGCCAGGGGAACAGAAAACGCCTGCCATAACCACTGTCACGTATTGCCGCCCTGACATGCTTGGGCAGGATTTTTTGCTGAACCGCGCCGTACTCGTGGCCCGCTTGAATGGATGAAGTGGCATAAGCTGCCATCAGTGATTTGTCTGCCAGTATATTGACCCGCCTGGTCAGGCCCTGCGAAGCCTTATTCAGCAATTTCTCTGCCTTGGCAGTAAACACCTTCGGCCAGGGGCAGCTGCCTGCCTGCATACGGTATTGCAGGTAATCACTGGTCTGTTCCAGGTTCATGGGTTCAAGATAAAAGCTATGTGTGATTCTTTCACGTAGCTGTCGGATATTCTTGCCCTGCAGGTTCTTGTCCAGCTCCGGCTGCCCAAAGAGGATGATCTGCATCAGTTTATGACGGTGCGTTTCGAGATTACTGAGCAGGCGGATTTCTTCGAGAGTTTCAATGGGCATCCCCTGAGCCTCTTCGATAAAGACAACAACCGTGCCACCTTCACTGTGCTTCTTGACCAGATAATCCTGCAATTTGTGCATGACCAGGAGGCGTTCAGTAGACGCATCCACATCCAGATCCAGCTCAAAAGCAATGGCGTAGATGATATCTCTGGCTGATAAGCTGGGATTTGCCAGATAAACAATTTCAATATTGTCCGGCAGACGCTCTTCCAGCATCCGGCAAAGCATGGTTTTACCACTGCCTACCTCACCGACAACTTTCACAATCCCTTCACCAGAACTCACGGCATAAACCAGTGCATTGAGAACGACGCCCGGTCCGTCTGTACCGCCCGGGAAAAACATGGAGGGATCAGGTGTGATGCGAAAGGGAAATTTCTTTAATGAAAAGAAATCAAGATACATGAGGCTGCACTATTCCAGGTCGTCAGGAGTGATCGGAATTTAAAGGACAGTATCACCCCACCTGTGAGGCGTCAAGAAAGCTAATTACTAGACTTCATGCCCTTTGCCGGTTATTCTTTCTGACACATTTTCACAAGC
>Ga0255776_10000313_pt1 | contig 55165 bp, 45 predicted proteins | sample 071ome_19_FD_179974 | JGI IMG/M metagenome (GOLD analysis project Ga0255776, IMG submission 179974) | Coastal salt marsh microbial communities from the Groves Creek Marsh, Skidaway Island, Georgia - 071413AT metaG (version 2) | ecosystem: Environmental > Aquatic > Marine > Intertidal zone >...
AAAATACCTATCAAGCTCAACAAGCTTCCACTCCCGACAACGGCAGCGAGCAAGGGAATCAAAATCGAAGACCTGCCGTGGGAGATGAAAGCCATCAAAAGTCCCTGCAATCGGATGTTTCCCAGGTAGCTGCCAAACCCAAATACCGCAAACATGTCGTGCGGGCCAATGACAGTTTTTACAAGCTTTCCCGTAAATACGGAGTCACCCCGAAGGCTATCGCCGCCGTCAACCAGGGCGTTGATTCAACAAAACTCCAGATTGGTCAGGTGTTGAACATTCCTTACCCAACGGCCACCGCTTCGCGATGAACCGGGTGTGGTTGATCCTCGCTGGCTGTTTTTGGGTGGGGATGAATGTGCTGCTCTGGCGCTCGGAATACGGCGGCGGATCGACCGGTACCCCGCTGCCCGTCGACAATGTGATCTCCAAAATACTCGAGACACCCGATCCCTCCGAACTTGAGATCTACCATCAGAATGAACGGGTGGGCAGTTGTCGCTGGATGGTGACGCAGCTCAGTGAAGCGGGCAATGAGCCCGATGAGGATGCGGATGTCGACCTTGAGGCCGCCGAAATGTCCGGTTTGATCAAAAACATCAAATCCTTTTCCGTGAACCTCGACGGACATCTCCAATGGGAGCAACAGGCCCGGCGGGTGCGATACATGCTGAATGTCAATCTGACTCCCGATTGGCAGTGGACCTCACTCGACGCCAAGGTCGGTTTCCGCGATCAATGGTTCCATGTGCATTCCAAACAGGCAGATAGTACTGTTAGGTTTGAGTTTGAACAGGGTGCTGCGAAATGGGAAAGCGAAATTACGTTCGAACAATTGAAGCATCCCGAAACTCTCCTTGAACAATGGCTGCCCGAGAACCCGCTCCTGGTCGGGTTGGCGGCACCCTTGTTAGCCCAGGCCAAGGCCTTGGTTGGCGATGGAAACACCGGGGGTGATTCGGTGGGGGGATGGTCAGCCTGGGGGGACAACTGGAAAGCCTACTCTGATTGGTTGACCATCGCGCATTCCAGGATGCGGGTCTATCGCATCGAACACGCGCTCGAAGAGAAGCCCGCCGTATCGGTCACCATCAACCGAGCCGGAGAAATCCTCACGGTGACACTGCCCCAGCGGATACTCATCAAAAACGAGGGCGTGCTGGGCTTGTAGTTTTTTTGACAGTCACAGCAGTGGCGGGATCTGCGAGATTTGCAGGATGGTGTAAGACAGTTTGGCGCGTTTGAAGCAACGGCATGCGTCCAAAATCCGTTAACGCAATTTGGAGTGCGTGTCCCGATGAATCGGGACCGCTTTGGATGCCTTTGGCTAACATGATAGCTTGCGTCCGACTTTGTCTTCCCATTCCTCTAGTGTGCCCTCTGGAGTGCTCCGAGTCATCGGAGCTCTGGATACGGTCCGAATCCCCAAAGAGCATTCTCACCACCACTACCAATCCAGCACCCTCACCATCCCCATTTCGGAACACGAGCACTCACCGAAAACTCCCTGTACAAAACGTTATCGCAAGGTATCCAGAGCGGCGATATCTCGCCAGCACTCCAAAAAACGCTTACCATGATCGGAACTTTTTAACAAAAATGGAGATTTATAACGCCAGCTCAAGTGCACGGCGTCTTTTTTTGTTTGGCTGGTTTGTCTTTTAAAGTTTCTCAGGAGTGTGATTGAATCCAAACACAATCCGTTTAAAAGTTCATCTGCACATGGACAGCAAAGCACCAAAAGAAAAGCCAGAGAACCATCCTGAGCAGACGCCTGTTCAACCCACCAAACCGATGTCTCGTGCCAAGACCTGGGTGTTCCGTATCCTGGCCATGGTGTTGGTTTGTGGGTGCGTGATGGGGGCATTGGAAGGTGTTCTGCGATTGGCGGGTTTCGGTTACCATCCTGATTTCTTTCAGAAAAGGGTGTTCAACGAGGTCGAATACTGGATCGAAAATCCCGGATTTCTCTACCGGTTCATGCCAAAAACCCAGGCCAGGTCGCCTCGGCCGGTGTTGGTCCCCGTCAAAAAGGGCGAAAATGTGGTTCGTATATTTGTTTTGGGGGAATCGGCCGCCATGGGAGACCCGGAACCGGCTTTTGGCCTGGCTCAGACGCTCAGGGTGTTGTTGGAGGATCGGTTTCCTGATAAAGAATTCGAAGTGGTCAACACCGCCCTGACTGCCATTAATTCACACCTGATCCTTCCGTTGGCCCATGAATGTGTCGAAAAGGACGCTGACTTTCTGGTCGTCTACATGGGGAATAATGAAGTCGTCGGCCCCTTCGGCCCGGGCACGGTCTTCGGGGAGCATTCCCCAAATCCGGCTTTACTTGAATGGGGACTGGCCCTGAAACGTTTTCGTCTGGGGCAACTGGTCGATCACCTGGCGACAAGGTTCGGATCAAATCCATCCGACCATGCCTGGGGTGGTATGGCCATGTTTCAGGAAAAACAGGTAAGCCGCGAGGATCCGCGTTTGCAGGTCGTCTATGATCATTTCCAATCGCAAATCAAAGATTTGGTTTCTCTACCCAGACGCACAGGAGTTCCCGTTTTCATCAGCACGGTGCCCTGCAATCTGAAAGATTCCGCTCCTTTTGCTTCGAGTCTGCCATCCGGCATGTCGGAGGATAACAAACTGGCGTGGCGGGAGCATTACGATCAAGGAGTGCAATTGAAACAGGCCGGGTTGATATCCGAGGCCTTTCTGAAATTCCAGGAAGCCGAATCTGTCTTTGCAGATCATGCAGATCTGCAATTTCACCTGGGACAATGCCTGATCCAACTCGGCACTCCGGAGGAAGCTCCCAAGCATTTCCAACTCGCAAAGGAACTCGATTTGCTGCGGTTTCGGGCCGATGACCGTTTGAATCAGATCATCCGGGATGCTTCGGAAGGGAAAATTTCCGCTGGGATTTACCTCTTGGATGCTGTTCAGTTTTTCGCCGATAATTCCAAGCATGAACTGCCGGGGAGTGACCTCTTCTGGGACCATGTACATCTAAAATTTTCCGGGAACTATTTGCTGGCAAGGCTTTATGCCGAGAATATGGCAAATGTCCTGGATCCAAACAGTCAGTCCACCGGATGGCTGAGCGCGGAACAATGCGCTCAGCGGTTGGGTTTGACGCGTTGGGGGCAGTACCAAATGACCACCACTATGCTTTCCAGGCTCAATGTCCCTCCCTTCACCGCCCAATCCAACCGCGCTGAAATCAATACCGCCATGGCTGAGGAAATCCGCTTACTCCGCATGGAGCCTAATCAGGAAAAATTAAAGGCCATGTCCGACTTGTATCTGGCGACCATTGACAAAGATCCGGATAACTGGATGCTCTACGACCAACATGCCCGGTTTCTTAAAGCCATTGGCGACAAGGAGAATGCTGCCATTCAGTGGAAGAAAGTGATCGAACGGGTTCCCCACCATTTCATGGTGCGGTATGAGCTAGGTGTTTTGTTGAAGAGTTCCGAATTGACGGTTTCCCTGGCCGAACAGTACCTGCGGGAAGCCATTGAGTTGCGCCCATACATTCCTCAGGTCCACTCCGAACTGGGTCTTTGTCTGGGACGGCAGAACCGTTATCAGGAGGCCATTGAATCCTTTCAGCAGGCAACGAGACTCAATCCCAATGATGCCAATGTGCATGTAAACTGGGCCATTGCCTTGAATTTCATGAAGAAAACAGACAAGGCCGTCCAACGTCTTGAATCAGCCTTGAACCTTTCCACCAACAACCTTCCTGCACATCTGAACATGGCCCGCTTCCTGGCTCCTTCCAAGGATTGGGATCGCGTTCGGTATCATCTCAATCAGGTGCTGAGATTGGATCCAAATAACACTGAAGCGACCGAAGCTTTGGGGAAATTGGAATCCATCGCTCCCCGTGCTAAAACTCCCTGAATGATTGCCTGCCTGGTAACGTTAAAAGGTTTATTTACAAGGCGGATACAGCTGGAATCGCCTGCGAACAGCAAAATACTCACACTTTTGACTTGTAAAAATCGGACAGTTTTTAGTATTACTCTGCGCTATCCATTAATACGTGTCTCTGTTCGGTAGCCGGGACACCTTGTGGTTTTGCAGTGTTGTAACTAAATGCAAATCAGGAACGATATGAGTAAAAATAAAAATAACCTATTAACACGCAGTAAGTTAGGGTTTGCTTCACTCTCTGCGGCCGTGATCGGCCTCAGTGGTGTGGCAAACGCTGGCGATGTCACGTGGGATTTCAATAGCGATCCCGTAGATGACGGAATTATTCTGTCCGGTAATAACGACGCAATTTGGGTCGAAGAGGGCGGAAATGACGGTGGCTTCTTGGCGGTTACATACCCCGAAGGTGGCCAGGACGGCTATGTTGCATTCCCAAGCATTGATGCTGACAACGAAATCGTCGCCGGCTTCAAGCTCGAAGGTGAAGCACGTATCGGTAACAGTACTGGTGATCGTGCTGCGGATGGTTTCAGTGTGAGTTTGGCTCGCGATAACGGAACTGATCCTGTTGTTGAAGAGTTGAATGCCAACGGAGCGATTGCCGGCATGGGTAACTTTGCCGGCGGTATTGCTGAAGGTGGAACAACCACTGGTGTGGCTGTTAGCTTCGATACCTGGCAGGGTAATACACTTCCCGATGGTGGTGATATCGAAGGTATCATCGTTCGCGTGGATAATGTGACTATTACCCGTGAAGGTCTTCCTACTCGCCATGGAGAGTGTGATGACATCACCAGTTTGCAAACTGGGCCTCGTAATGCTGATTACTGGGCCGATGGCGGCGATCCTCGCGATCCTGAGTCCTGGGCTGACCTTTGCTGGCAGCCATTCTCCGTGGAAGTCACTGCTCCTACAGGTGGCGAGCTCGCAAAACTCACCGTTTCCTTCAAAGGTAACAATGTGTTGGAAAACTTCGAGCTTGATTACTTCCCAACCAAGAGCCGAGTGATTCTCGCCGGCCGAACCGGTGGTGCTAACGAGCACACTCACTTCGACAACCTGCGCTTGAGCACAACAGCCATTACTGGCGGTGGCGCTCCTCCTAAGCCAGGCGACTTAGCCGTGGACCTGGAAGGTGCTGGTTTCGTCCGCCTGTCATGGGAAGCTGCTAACACCCCTGACTTGGTTGCATACAAAGTCGAGCGTGATGGTGTCCAGTTGTCCGGTCAGGTGACAGGTACCACCTTTGATGACTTTGGCGTGAGCGCTAACACCACTTACAAGTATAAGGTTTACACCATGAGCATCGATGGTACTCTTTCCGAAGAGCCTACCAACGAAGTAAGCGCAACCACCATCGACGTTGTCGAAGTGGAAGCATTCCAAAACATGCTCGTTTACGAAGGAATTGGCGGTACTGACACCCCAACCTTGATCTTCGATACACCTGATTTCCCAGACAACCCAACACGCACTGTGTTCATCAATGGTCTGGACTTCACTCCTGGTGGCATTGCTGACAACTACGGTGGTTATGTAACCGGAACCTTGACTCCTCCTGTTTCCGGCGACTACCACTTCTTCATTCGTTCGGACGATGCTTCCGAGTTCTTCTTGAACGACAGCGGAGCTGATATCCCAGATCCTACTTCCGACTTCCCAATCGCATTCGAAACCGGATGCTGTAACGGCTTCTATGAGCCAGGTGAAGACGATGCCACGACCGTGACTCCTATCTCCCTCTCTGCTGGTGAGAAATATGGTTTCGCCATGGTGGTTAAAGAAGGTGGCGGTGGCGACTGGTTCCAGGTCGCATGGCGTCGCGAAGGTGACGACACCCCTGCTGCAGATCTGCCTCCTATCACTGGTTCAGCTGTTGGTGGTGGTCTCGGTGATCCTACCGGTGCCTGGATCAACATTACTGCTCAACCTCAAGACGCAGTCATTCCTACCGGTTCTTCCGCTACGATCGAGCTCGGTGTGGACGCTGGTTCTCCTTATACCGACGCTGTTCTTTACCAGTGGATGAAAGACGGCGAGCCTGTTGCTGGTGGTACTAGCCAAAACTTGGTCATCAATGAGGCGACTGCTGACGATTCCGGTGAATACACCGTTAAGATCATCGTTCTGGGTCTGTCTGAAACTTCAGAAGCAGCCACGATTTCCGTGCAAGAGCCTGCCGCCTTGGTTGCAGGAAACTCCATTGGTATCAACTTCGCTTCCGATGAGCCAGCCGGTAACGGTTCGGCTGTGGACGGTGAAGCTGGTGTGGTTGGAACTTCTGTCTGGAACAACTTGGAAGGCGGTAGCGGAGCTTCTGACTTCCTGATTGCTGACGTGGACGGATCTGCTGGTTTGACCGGCGTGAAAGTCTCCTGGAGCTCTCCTAACACCTGGTCCAGCCAGGGTCGCGGTGAAGAAAACAACAGCGCTCCTGAAGGCAACGATCGTAACCTCATGACTGGTTACATCGACACCAACAGCAACGATCCTAATCAGGTCATCGTGACCGGATTGCCTTCCGACATCGATTATGATGTGGTTGTTTACATGAAGGGTGGCGTTGTTGGTCGCGGTGGTGATTACACTGTCAAAGGTAGCCTCTCCAACGGTCTGGTTGCTCGTTGGAACTTCGACAACGAAGACCTGACCGACTCCGCTGGTAGTTACGATGGCGAAGCCATGGGAACTGATCCGATCGGATATGTTGACGGTCCTTCAGCTGACTTCGGAAAAGCACTGACCTTGGATGGTATTGATCAATTCGTTGAAATCACCAGTGATGGTGGTGACCTCGGTTTCACAGGTGGCAGCATGTCTGTTTCAACCTGGTTCCGTGCAAATGACTTCGACAAGAGCTGGCAAGCCCTGATCGCTGACGGTGAATCCAACCGCTGGCGTCTCCACCGCCGTGGCGGTGAAGGTGGCTTTGCTTGGGTCGGTGGTAATGGAGATACCCCTGCGGGTATCGATGTTACCCTCGGAGAATGGCATCACGTGGTAGGTGTAGCTGACGCAGCCGGTACGGAATTTGGCTCACGCCTCTACCTTGACGGCGAAATCTACGCCACAAACACCAACCCATCTGACTTGGGTAGCAACGACTTCAACGTCATGATCGGTGAGAACCCTGACGCACGTGGTCGTACCTGGAATGGTGACATCGATGACGTCGCCATGTGGAACCGTGTCTTGACTCACGACGAAGTCAAAGCACTGGGTGCAGGTCCTCTCCAAACCGGTGGTGTGACCCTGCCTCACTATGACAGCGGTGCCTTCACAGGTAACTACGTCCATGGTCGTGACGGTGACTACATCGTGTTCAGCGGCATCTCCGGAACCAGCTTCGTGCTGGAAGGTCAACCTATAGAAACCCGCGCTCCGATCAACGGTATTGACATCTTGATCGGTGGTGGATTCGAGCCTCCCGCCGGTGGCGGTGGTGGCGAAGGTGGCATCTCCAGCGTTGCTTTGACCGACGGAAATGTTGTCATCGAATACACTGGCACACTGAAGAGTGCTGACAGTGTGACCGGTCCTTACAGTGATGTTGCAGGTGCCAGCTCACCTTACTCTGTTGAGCCTACCAAGGCCGCCGAGTTCTACATCGCTGAATAAGCCCACTATTTAACAACGTTAAATCTCAACACGAAAGCCCGCTCGCAAGAGCGGGCTTTCCTTTTAGGTAGATCGGACCGTCCCGGTCCGCCCTTGTGGCATCCCTATTCAAAATTGCCACCCAATGGAAACCCCTGACGTAATAGAAAGCCAAAACCCACCTGCTCGCGATTGCGTAGGATACAGGTCATCGAGAATCGGAGGCTTCCCGAAACGAAAGTTGATAGCAATTCGAAAGCCACAAGGAACGCGCCAGGGACGGCACGTTCTACCCAGGGTGAACTGCTGGTAGTGCTGACCGTCCCGGTCCGCCCTTGCGGCATCCCTGCTCAAATAAGCCATCCAAAGGAAAACCCAACTGTATCCGAACCCCAATATCTCCGGGCGCGTCTACGAAGGATACAGCTCATTGAAAACCGCAGGCTTCCCAAAGCGGAAGTTGATTGGAATTCGTATGCCACAAGGGCGCGCCAGGGACGGCACGCTCTACCTTTTCCATGGCATTATGACGTTCCAAACGCTTGGAATTTTCTTTTTCTGACCTTAAGGTCCTTTCCGCACATGATGAATCTTATCCGACACATTGTTTGTATCTTGCTGTTTCATTCGGTGGTAAGCGATACCACGAATGCTGCATCGTTGGTTGCCAAAGATCTGATCAAAAGCAAAGAGCACACCCATTTCCGAGTCTCCCCCGACGGCTCTAAAATCGCTTTGCTGGCGCCTTATGAAGGAGCCATGAATATTTGGCATCAGGGTGTAGGGAGAGGCAGACGAACGCTCGTCACGCGTGAATCCCGATCACTGACCAACTTCTTCTGGCAATACGACAATGAACATTTTCTTTATCTTCAGGATCAGGATGGCGATCAGCAATACCACCTTTATCAAGTCGATATAAACGGATTCAATACCCGTGACCTCACGCCTTATAGGGGCATTCAAGCGCGTGTGGTATCCATGTTGCCATTGGTGCCGGATCAGATTCTGGTTTCCATGAACCTCAAAAACCGGCAGCGCCATGATGTGTTTCGGATTCATTTGGACACGGGGGCGATCGAATTGGATACGGTGAATCCAGGGTATGTCCTGCAATGGTCGGCAGATGCCGATCTGCAGACCAGAGCCGGGGTGGCGCTTTCATCAAACGGAGGGTATGAGATCTTGATCAAGGATCTCGCCACAGGCGAATGGTCTCCGAAGGTATCTCTTCCTGAGGGCAGAGCCATTCCGAATCTTATCGGTTTTTCGCCTGATGGTACCGTTTTATGGTATTTGGGAGATGACGAAACCGGGAGTATCAAGCAATGGGCGCTGAATTTGGAAAGCGGAGAAACCGCCTCCACTCCCGATGGGAATTTGGGGGATGTGGTGGAAGTATTTCGAGATCCGGTGCTGGGAGTGCCGGAGGGGGTGGCGTTACGGAATCCCATGAAATCCTGGCGCATGTTTCATGGCGGCTATGAAAGCATCATTGAGTTTTTGCGTTTTGAAAAAGGCGATCTGTTCTTTCCGAATCGCAGTCTGCAGAAAAAGGAATGGATCGTAGGTTACACCGATCCTCAAATGTCGACCACCTATCAGGTCTATGTTTTGGGAGATCGTCACAAAGTTATCCTGATGGGCATGGAACGGCCCAATTTACGCAACGGCAATTTTTCCGCCACCCAACCGGTGTTGATTCCCGGACCCGATGGACAAAAAATCCGTGCCACACTGAATCGACCGATCCTGAAGAAAGAAGGGGCCGTGCCGATGGTGATTCGCTTGGGTGATGGTGTCATAGACCAACCAACATTTACTTTTGATGAAGAAGCTCAATGGTTGACTTACAAAGAAATGGCGGTGTTGACCATCTACCCGTCTCCTGGCGTGGCTTCGAAGGATTTGCTGACTTCACTGGCCGATGGTCATTGGGCTACTGGGTTGAAGGATGACATTCTGACCGCCCGTAAGTGGGCAATCGCAGAAGGACACGCCAAGTCCGATCAGATTTATCTCAAAGGGACTGGTTTGGGCGCTTATGCCGCTCTCTCTGCAGGAGTGAAGCAAGCAGATGCTTTCGCTGGTTTGGTTTTGGTGAATGGAGTGACCGATGTTCCTTCATTCATGAAAGAGTTGCCGGTTTATGACCAACCCATCGCTTCCAAGTTGGCCGGATGGTATGCGGCTGATGCTTCCGGTCAAAATGCCTGGTCAGAGCCGTCTCCCTTGGGGCAATTGACTGAACTGGAATCCAGGGTTCTGCTGGTTCATGGCGCCAACAATCCGTGGATCAAAAAGGATCAGGCCGGCCGTCTAAGAGCAAAGTTGCTCCAACTGCAAAAACCGGTGGAAACCCTCCTCATCGAAGGCGAAGGCCACCAGATCATCCAGGAGCAAAACGTAGCCCGTTACTACGAAGCACTGGATAAGTTTCTAATTTCACGATGAGAAGAGCGTAAAACAGGTAGAGCTGACCGTCCCGGTCCGCACCTTGTGGTTATCTTACTCAAATTTGCCATCCAATGGCCCCCCTGACGTAATCGAACGCCAAAACCCTTCTGTTCGCGTTAGCATAGAATACAGGTCATTGAGAACCGTAGGCTTCCCAAAACGGGAGATTTTGGCAGTTCGCTTACCATAAGGCACGCGCCAGGGATCCACGCAGTCGCGGGACAAGCAGGCACGTTCTACCTTTGGGGGGCGTTCGTCATTATCAAGGTTTGACCGGGTATCGCTTTACTTTCACATCATTGAGTTGTTCAGGCCCAGGATTGCTGCGTCCTTGTGTGATCAAAGTTTCCAGCAGATTGCTTAGTTCCTTAACCTTTTCGGGTTGAGCAGCGGCAAGGTTGTTGGCTTCGGCAATGTCTTTTGAGAGATCGTAAAGTTGCACGGAAGTTTCCGCCTCCCCTTTGGTCCAGCCTCCGGATCCCTTGGCCAGAACCAGTTTCCAGTCGCCTTGTCGAATGCTGGGGATGCCGCGGATGGAGCAGCTCACCGCGTGTTCCCGAATGGGGTTGTTTCCGCCTTTCAGTAATGGGATCAGGCTAAAACTGTCTTCCCCTTCATTTTCGGCCAAGGGCGAATCGAGCACATCTGCCAAGGTAGCGATCCAGTCGGCCTGGTGGATCAACTGATGATTTGCCGAATCGGGCTCCACAACCCCGGGCCAGCGTACAATGAAAGGGACACGATGCCCGCCTTCCCATGCGTCGGATTTGTACCCACGCAGTGGTCCGCTCGGGAAGTGACCTTTGGCTTCAAGTTGATCGACATCGATGTAGGGTGCGCACCCATTGTCGCTGGTGAACAGGACGAGGGTTTGCTCCGCTTGACCACTTTCTTTAAGCGCTTTCAGGATGCGTCCCACGACCGCGTCGGTTTCCATCACCATGTCAGCATAAAGATTCAATCCGCTTTTGCCTTTCCATTCGTCGTTGACGGATAGCGGGGTATGAGGGGAAGTCAGGGAGACGTAGAGTAAAAACGGTTCGGGTGTGGACGCTTCTTCTTTGATGAATGCAGACGCACGCTCAGCGAGTGCCGGCAGGATGGGTTCCAGTATCCATCCTTCGAGAGCGGGACCTTGTTTGCTGGCTTGATTGCGGGCGAGTTGGGGGGCGCCCAGAAATTCTGAAGGTATGCCGACCGTTCGATCATTTTCGATGAAACAATAAGGGGGCCAGTTGGGAACGTCCGTCCCAAAATAGACATCGAATCCGCGAGTGGCCGGACCGCCTTGAATGGGCTGCGAAAAAATTTCTTTCCAGATCGCTCGATGTTCATCAGTTGCCCCGGCATCTTTGGGGAAATTTCCGCGCATGATGTCCATGGACGCGTCGGGTATGGGCCACTCCCATCCCAAATGCCATTTGCCAATGCATGCCGTGTTGTAGCCACTTTTCTTGGCCAATCCGGCAATGGTCAATCGATCCGGCGCGATCAGGGGTTTGCCCCAGAGCCCGACAATGCCGGCCTGCAGGCGAGATCGCCAGTGATAGCGACCGGTCAATAAAGTGTAGCGTGAAGGCGAGCAAACTCCGGAGGAGGAATGTGCATCGGTGAAACGCATTCCTTCGCTAGCTAGGCGATCCATGTTGGGGGTCGGAATGAGACCGCGTTCCGGATTGTAACATTGAACATCACCGTAGCCCAGGTCGTCGGCATAGATGACCAAAACGTTGGGAGTGTCGGCCGAGGCGAGGGATAAGCCTGCCCAAAGCAAGCTGATCAGGATGGAACAAAAGGATGCGAGTTGCTGTTTCATAAAGCTAAGCGAATGTTCTGGAATGGGACTCATGGTAAAGATTCATCCTTTCAAGGCAAGTCGGGACGGATGAATATTCGGAGGGTCGGGTTCCACCCCGAACCCAAACTTTCTCCTCGAACCTTTCCTAAGCAAAAGACGTGGAACGTGGGAAGCCGTTGGCAATCGCATGCCAGTGGCGTTTCCATTGTAGCTTGGTGGCAGGTTGGGTGTCTCGAGGTCTGAAGTGGGAGTCCCGACTCGTCGCATGCGCGTTAGGATAATGTCATGCAGTTGCGCAACTTGTTTTAAACCAAAAGGTAAGTTTTTCATTTTACCACGAAGTCACGAAGATATGGTTAAAATGAATGTATTATCAGTTGCAAATACACTTCTAACATGGTTTTCCTGAAGAGCGTGATCCACAGAAATCTTTGCGTCTTGGCGCTCATCCGGATTGAGGGGGACGGATTCATCAATTGGGAATCAAATTCAGTACGATCCTTTTCTACGTTAGCGAATCTTCCTCGGAACCTTTTTATAGGTCACGAAGTTTTCAATGATTGCCTGCTTATATCGCAAAGGCGCGGAGGCGCAAAGACGCGAAGCAGTGGGTAACAAAGAATGCAGGAAGAACATGTAAGATGAACAGTAACTACCTATTGGGAACCTAAGGGACTATAGCTTGGTTTCTTTATCCTGACGCCCATGCGACTCGTCGGGAGAATTTACCCCTCCATTTTTTTGATTCAGGAGCTGGCGCTGTTGTAGTGGCGCATGGCGAAGCGCCACATGGCTTCGGACGCCATCAGGCACACCGCCATCATGACGATGAGGAAAACGATTTCCATCGGACTTTCCATCTTTTGAATGAAAAATTTGGTTGGGATATTGGCGACAAGCAGCATGGGGACGGCGAAGGTGAAGAACGCTTTGAAGCCTCCCTTGAAGGCAGAGTCCGGCAGCCGGGCCACATTGAAGAGGTTGTAATAGCCCCAGGCGAAACCTTCGGCTTTGATGGTCCAAAAGCTGATGCTGGCCAGGATGAACATCAGCGAGTAATGGATCATGATCCCGCAAATGCACATCAAAAGAAACCCGACACATTGGATCAGTGTTGGTTGCAGATTCAGTTGCACGCCCGCATAGACCATCACTGAAATGGCGGCGAGTGTGCTGACGTATGAACCGAGGTCCATGGTTCGAAGGGAGATGAGAAACCGGGAGTTGACTGGGAGCAGCAACATGAAATCCAGTCGGCCGGTCCGTATATGTTCGGATAATTGGGTGATGTTGTTGAGGAAAACGGCGTGAAAGAGTTGTTCGATGAAATTGGCGGCTCCGATCAGAAAGATCACCTCGTAGCGACTCCAGGTGCCGATGCGGTCGGTGTGGGAGTAGATGACCGAGATAAAGGTGATCTGCAGGCCGAACCAAAGCATTTCCACCACCAGCCAGAGGAGGAAATTGGCTTTGAACTGCATGTCGCGCATGACCGAGTTGCGACAGAGCGCGCCGTAGATATTCAGGTATCGTCGCCAGCCTGTTGTTAACGGAGGGATGGACTGCGTTTGACCGGTTGGAATGGATTCGTTCATGCGTTCATCCTCCGACGGCGGTATAAGATTTAATCCCGCGGCTCCACACAAATCGTGCTGCAAAAAAGGCGATGATCAGCCAGGCGAATTGCACCGCCAATCCGCTCCACATCTCACTTCCTTCCACGCGCCCCAGATAAATCAGAACCGGATAGGAAAGCAGGTAGGGGAACGGGGTCCAGTAAAGCAAAGTCTCCAACCAGCCGGGAAGCAGGTCGATGGGAAACAAGTGTCCACCCGCCACATATTCGAAGGCGTATAAAATGAAGATGAACGTCGCGACCTCCAGCAGCCAAAAGGCCAGCAGGGCCATGGTGTAGGAAAGCAGGAACTGCAACATGCCGGTGAGCACGAGCGAGACAAGAGAGAGTGCCAGGGCTTGCTCGCTGGCAGGAGGAGCCCAGTATTCGTGTTGCCAAAGCAGAAACAGCCCGACCGGAATGGACGCCACCGCCAGATACATGGCGCGGTTGGCAAAAAACAGACTGAGACGAAAGGTGAGGTAATCAATGGGCTTCAGAAGAAACTGACTGATGGTGCCGTTGCGAATATCGGCCACGATCTGCCAATCGTCTTCATTGACCGCTGTCAATGAGTTCACGATGAGGATCAGCAGGTAGTAGGAGATCATATGGGAAAGTTCATACGATCCGATGGTTTCCCCTTCGCCTTTTCCGGAGAAAATCGTTTTCCAAAGCAGCACTTGAGCCAGAAGTGGAATGAGTGAAAAGACCGACCGAAACAGGAAGTTCACCCGGTAGGCAAGGGTGTTCTGAATGCCAATGTTGATGACATGCGCATACTTGCTCCAGGATGAAATGATGCCGGTCATAAAATAGGACATATTCAATGATTGGTGGTGCTCACATAGCGCGGAGCATAAACCTTGTGGTCTGACAAGGCCGCTAGCTTACGGATGAAACATTCAATGCCTTCCTTTTCCGGGGCTCCAAGATCATAGCGGATGGCCTTGCCCAAATAGTCCGATCGAAATGCTTCGTCAAATCGGGATGTGGTTCGAACCAGCTCGTCCAGATGTTGAACACCACTGACTTTGGCCTCCTGCAGGGCTTTCAACATGGTTGGGTGTGCGCAGGATTCCCGGATCGCCCAAACGGCATACACAAATGGTAGTTGAAAACACTCTTTCCATGCTTGCCCCAGATCCCAGATGTGATGCGTCGGGCCGGATTGCCGGAATCTGATTGCCGGATCACCGATCAGCAACACCGCGTTTTTTTCCGGGGCGCTGTCGTAATCCGGCAGTGGTTGCCATTGAGGAGCGATGCCTTTCTCCTTCAACAGGACCTTCAATAAATTAATGCTGGTCAAAGAGGCCGGATCGCAGTGAATGGTTTCGACCGATTCCAAGGGGCCTTTGCTTGCCAGAAAAACGCTTTGGACCGGGCCGTCACTGGCGACGGCCACGTTGTCGAGGATGACGTATCCGGGGTGCAGCAGTGCTTCGGTGATGCTGACGAGTGCTGCGTCCAGCGTTTCATTTTCCAACATGCCTGCCAGTTGAGAAGGTGGCGCAAAGACCACTTGATCTTCGATGCCATAGGTCAATGGTACCGAATTCAGATACGGAACCGATCCCACACGAAAATTCGACAAAGGGTGCGAGGCAGGTGATGGGTTTTGGCTCATAAGATCGAATCAATGAGCATCGACCGTTTGATTGTCGCGGGTCGTTGGTTTGGGGAGGGGTTGGTAAAAAGTGTTTCTTTGGACGGGTTCACGTCCCGCTTCAAGGATGGCTTTGCGCATGGCATCCTCGGTCTGGCCCTGGGGGGATCCGGCTCCAGCCATGTGGAAAATGTGTTCTTCCACGATGGTCCCGTGCACGTCGTCCGCACCATAACTCAATGCCACCTGAGCCATTTTGAGTCCCATGCCCACCCAGTAAGCTGTGATATGATCGAAATTATCGAGAAACAACCGGGCTACGGCAATCGTGCGCAGCATGTCGTTGCCGGTGGGCGGCCGATCGACGGGGATTTCATTGTTCTCGGGTTGATAGGGCAGAGGGACAAAACCGCAGAAACCGCCTGTTTCGTCCTGGAGTTCCCTCAGTTGCCTCATGTGATCGATGCGGTCTTCCAATGATTCCACATGACCGTAGAGCATCGTGCAGGTGCTTTGTCCTCCAAGATGGTGCCAGCGACGGTGGACGTCCAGGTACTCAGTTGCGGATTCCTTGCCGGTGGCGATTTGTTTTCGGACATCGGATTGAAAAATTTCGGCGCCTCCTCCCGTCAATGAATCCAGTCCGCTCTCTTTGAGTGCTCCAAGCGTGTCATCCACGGATTGTTTTGAAAGCCATGCAAGATGGAGAATCTCCACGGCGGTGAAGCATTTCAATTGAAGCGATCCGCTGACTTCCTTCAAACCGCGCAACATGTCCGTGTAATAGGAAAAGGGAAGGCTGGGGTGGAGTCCGCCGACGATATGCAGTTCCGTGATGCCCAATGCCAGCGCTTCACGCGCCTTGGTTTGCATTTCTTCGAGGCTGAGTTCGAATCCGTCCCGATCCCGCTTTTTTCGGGAGAAGGAGCAGAACTGGCAGCTCAGGATGCAGTAGTTCGAATAGTTGATGTATCGATTGACGATGTAGGAGGCGCGGACTCCGTTTTTTTGCTCGTTGGCGGTATTCGCCATAGCGCCAAGCACATTCAAGTCCGGGCATGTGTACAAACGAAGTGCGTCCTCGTCATTCAAGCGCTGGCCGTTCCGAATCTTCTCGTTCAGATCGGCCAGGCCGCTTTTTTCTATCATCCAATTCTCGCGCATGTTCAATGAGGGGTTGGCGTGGTGTTATGATAACCCGCTCAACCTCGCCTGAAACGTGACCAAAAATGCGCCTGATTTCAAGGGCGGAACGCGTCGAAAGGGTATTTTGCAGTTGGACCATCTCTGAAAAGGTGAACTTTCCACGCGGAGCAGCTCACAGGTAGAGTCCCGACGAGTCGGGATCCCGATCCGCCCCTTGTGGCATTCTTATTCAAAAATGCCAACCAAAGGAAAATCCCAACGTATCCAAAGGACAAAAATCCAATGCGCACGCCCGAGTAGAGTTTAGGCTATTGAAAAATCGCAGGCTTCCCAAAACTAAAGTTGACTGGATTTCGAACGCCACAAGGACGCGCCGAGGACGGCACGATCTACCTGGGGCAGACTGCAGGTAGATCGGACCGTCTCGGTCCGCACCTTGTGGCATTCTTATTCAAAAATGCCAACCAAAGGAAAACCCCAACGTATCCAAAGGACAAAAATCCAATGCGCACGCCCGAGTAGAGTTTAGGCTATTGAAAAATCGCAGGTTTCTCAAAATTGAAGTTAACTGGATTTCGAACGCCACAAGGACGCGCCGGGGACGGCACGATCTACCTGGGGCAGACTGCAGGTAGATCGGACCATCTCGGTCCGCACCTTGTGGCATTCTTACTCAAAACTGGTATACAAAGGAAACCCTGGCGTAGTCCGAATCGCATACCGAATTGGCGGCATTCGAGAAGGGTGCAGGATATTGAGGGCTGTGGGCTTCCCTAAACAGAAGTTGACTGGATTTCGAACACCACAAGGACGCGCCGGGGACGGCACGATCTACCTGGGGCAGACTGCAGGTAGATCGGACCGTCTCGGTCCGCACCTTGTGGCATTCTTACTCAAAACTGGTATACAAAGGAAACCCTGGCGTAGTCCGAATCGCATACCGCATTGGCGGCATTCGAGAAGGGTGCAGGACATTGAGGGCTGTGGGCTTCCCTAAACAGAAGTTGACTGGATTTCGAACACCACAAGGCGCGCGCCAGGGACGGCACGCTCTACCTGCTGGAAGGTTTCTGCGGAGTGGTACGACTTTCTCAGGATCGCGAATGGTATGCCTTATGCTTCCTATTACGGGTTGTAACAATGAAAGGGAAAGGCATCAGGGTGATGAAACTCAATACAATTCCGCCTCAGGATTATCTCGAACCGCCGGGGCATGTTAAGACTCAATCGGATATGCAACTTTGGGCGCGCATTATGATGGAAAGTGAGTGCCCCTGCATCCATCTGCCCAAATGTGATCCACATGCATTTCATCGGATCGCTGATGAACAGGATATCAGTTCATATCTTGTTTACATGTCCGGCAAGAATGAACCGGACAGTTTGCGATCGTATTGGTTGATACGGGAATCCTAATCCTGTCAGTGTGTTTTTCACGTGACCTGCGAGAGTCATCGTTACATTCTTGTTTCATGAGATTCCTGTTGGTGGTTTTTTTAGGCGCCTGTTCATGCTTTGCGGAAAAGGTTCGATGGGTGATCCATGAAACCGATTCAGATCAGCCTTTGCCTTGTCGCATCCATCTGACGGATTCAAAGGGCCAGGCTGTTCGTGCTCCTGATCTCCCATTTTGGCGGAATCATTTTGATACCCCGGGAGAATTTACCCTCGATCTCAAACCGGGTTCCTATCGTTTCGAAATTTTACGTGGTCCTGAATATGGGCTGGTTGATGGTGGCTTTGAGGTCAAAGCGGGGGATGATACGTTGATGCTGCGGCATTCGCTCAAGCGCATTGCTCATATGTCGGAGGAAGGTTGGTGGTCCGGGGAACTGCACATCCATCGTCCGGTGAATGAGGTGCCCTTGTTGGTGCGAGCCGAGGATTTGCATGTGGGGCCGCTGATCACCTGGTGGAACCGAAACAATCCATGGAAGGATCAAGCCTTGCCTCGGACGCTTTGGCGGGAAGTCGAACCTGATCGATTCATCGGCCTCATGGGAGGCGAGGACGAGCGCCGGGGTGGTGCGTTGTTGTATTTTAATCTCAATGAACCTTTGGACATTCAGTCTGCTCAGCCTGAGCATCCGTCTCCCATGAAATTCTTGAACCAAGCCGAGGAGCTTGGGGCCTGGATTGATATTGAAAAACCTTTCTGGAGGGATGTCCCTGCATGGATTGCTTCGGGAAAAGCGGATTCAATCGGTTTGGCAAATAATCACATGTGGGAGCGCGGTATGCTCGACAATGAAGCCTGGGGCAGGCCTCGGTCCATGCATGATTATCCATCACCCCAGGGAAATGGCCGCTGGACGCAGTTTTTGTATTATCAAATTCTCAACGCGGGAATCCAACTGGCTCCATCCGCCGGAAGCGCGTCGGGGGTGTTGAATAATCCGGTGGGATACAACCGGGTGTATGTGCATTTGAAAAATGGTTTGAATCTGGACGATTGGTGGGATGGATTGCGCGAGGGTAGATCGTTTGTGACCAACGGCCCCTTATTGCGGTGTCGAGTGGGGGAATCGCTGCCGGGCAGTCGCATGCAGCCCTCCGGTGCGGATGTCTCGCCGCATTTGATGGCGCGCTTGACGAGCCGGGATCCGGTCGAAGAGTTTGAAGTGATTCACAATGGTAAGGTGGTCCGAAGGATTCCGGTGCGGGATTTGAAAGGAACGATCGAGCAGGATTTGGGGATAGCCCCCATCGATCAACCGGGTTGGTTTTTGGTTCGAGCGGTGACATCCCTGCCGCACACGTTTCGTTTTGCTTCGACCGCTCCATTTTATGTGGTGGATGAAAAGGGAGGCATTCCCGCTCAAAGAGACGCATGCCAGTTTTTCCTTACCTGGACGCGAGAGCGTATGAATTCCATTTCATTGGATGATGACCGTTTGCGCGGGGAAGTTTTGGAATACTGGAAGGAAGCCGAGGTGTTCTGGATGGATCGTCTGGATGGGATTGGAAAATAGGTTGCTCAGGTGTTGTTTCGGAGTAGTTTAGCTGGGCATGGAGTTTGTGAAGATTAAACCAACGTATCCAGTCCATTTGAATCCACGTTGTGGGGACGCAGTGGATCGGATTGGAATTGGGGGCAGGCCAGGCGCGCTCGCGGACCTGCGGCAGCAGGTCCCTACCTGTTGTGTTGGTTGCAATGGTCTGAAGCTTCGTCCGTTGATGGAAGGGTAGGATAGTCATATCAGCCAATGGAACTCCCTTTCAACATTCCGGAACTCAACCCCGATCAGTGGAGCCTGGCCACGGGCATCCTTGTCGGGCTTGCCTTGCTGCTGTTTGGGCGGCGCTTGTATTGGTTGATGTTTGCGACTGTCTGGTTTTTCATTGCCATGTTGGTGACGCATATGTTTTTGCCGCCGACACAGGAATCTCAATGGTGGGTGATTGTTCCATTTCTTGTCGGCATTGCCGGAGCCATCTTGAGCATCTTTGTACACAAAACCGCCCTACGGTTTTTTGGCGCGCTTGTGGGCGCCTATGTTGGATACCATCTGTTGCAACCTTATGTTGTGGAACCCTGGCCCTGGGTTGGCTTGGGAGTGGGTGTTTTAATGGGATTCCTGATGGTGATGATGGTTTTCAATGGGGCGCTCATCCTCCTGTCCTCATTACTTGGTGCCATGATGTTGCTGGAACCCATGTCCGCCTCCCCGGAAGTCCGCATGGCCGTGACGGCAGGTCTGGTCATTGTGGGGTGCGCGATACAAACACGCTCGCGTCCCAAGGAGAAGAAAGAGAAAGATTAAAATCTTATGAGCGTTTAGTATTTCCAGGTGCACCAAGTGAACTCAGATTCACGGACATGCTGTTGGATCACCCGTCAGTTATCTGTTCTTAAACTGTTTTAACAGTTGAGGGCGTCTCTCCCTATATGCTTGATTAATGAGAAACCGAAAGTTGGGCAATGTGAGGCCTTTGGGCTCTGCGACTTCATGGAAAGTTTTTAAAAGTAGTTGCTCATAAGCTTCGAGAAGATCTCCGTAGTCAGGTTCGCCCTTGGCGCGGGCTTCTCTGAATAAGTGAAGGGCCACCATCAGAGGGTCTAGCAGCTCATCGCGCACGAGGTCATAAATCGGCCAAAGCTGTCATGGCATGGTTGTGTTGATCCTGTGTTGCGCAAAACACATGCCCGGCAAGCTCCAGTTCGGTTAACAGACCTCTCAGCTTTCTGGGGCCCATATGATTAGATAACTGAGGGTTGTTTTCGAGGATGCCTAAAATAACCTGTCCGCATTCCATCAATGGGTCCAATGATGCTTTAAACTCTTCTCGATCTTTCTCAATAACAGGGCCTTCAGGTGCTCCTGCATCCATAAAATTATCGGCAATCTGAATGAGTTGTAGAGCTGTATGCTCCCAAACCTTAAGCGCCAGATCATATACATATGTTGCATCTGCAGGAGTCGACAGTGGTGAGGAAAAGCGTTCAACTGTTGGTAAAGCCGTACGTTGCGAGAACGTTCCTCTTACATACTGAGTCATGCCTCTCACCGTTTCCGGATCTACTGTTGATGGTGCTACCATGGGCTGTATCGTGTGATGGACCTATGTCTAAGATAAAATTGGTCCTAATGTGGGTCAACCACAATATGAAGGTGACAGGAAAACTGAAATTCCTGTGGATACACCTTGGTGAGGTGATCGTAGGAGGTGGATAAAATATTTTGGGGAACCAGTTTTTATAGAGCCCTTACTTTTTCGGAGGTTCTACTCCCAGTTTTTGGAAGGAGAGTGGAGTGGCTGCCCGGCCCTGGGGGGTTCGGATGAGGAAGCCTTCCATGATGAGGTAGGGTTCGTAGACTTCTTCGAGGGTGTCGGATTCTTCTCCGACGGCAACGGCCAGGGAGTTGATGCCGACGGGGCCGCCTCCGAATTTGATGACAATGCATTCGAGGATGCGTTTGTCCATTTCATCGAGTCCGTTCTCGTCGATTTCCAGCATGGCCAGGGCTTTGTCTGCTATGTCGGCGGTGACGCGTCCATCATGGCGGACCTGAGCGTAGTCCCGCACACGGCGCAGGAGGTTGTTGGCGATGCGCGGGGTGCCCCGGCTGCGTCGGGCGATTTCAAAAGCACCTTCTGGTTCCATCTCGACGTTCAGCAGGCGCGCTGATCTGAGTACGATCTTTTGCAGGTAATCAGCCGGGTAATGATCCAATCGTTCACGCACCGGGAATCGACTCAGCAGCGGAGCCGACAAGAGTCCGCTGCGGGTGGTGGCTCCGATGAGGGTGAATTTGGGGAGGTTGAGCCGGACGCTGCGGGCATTGGGGCCCTGGTCGATGATGATGTCCAGTTTGTAGTCTTCCATCGCCGGGTAGAGGTATTCCTCAATGGTTTTTTGCATGCGATGGATTTCGTCAATGAAGAGAACGTCGCCTTCTTCAAGATTGGTCAACAGACCGGCCAGGTCGCCTGCTTTTTCGATCGTGGGACCGCTGGTGCTTTTGAGACTGGCCCCCATGCTTTTGGCGATGATGCTGGCCAGGGTGGTTTTACCCAGGCCGGGGGGGCCGTTGAGGAGGATGTGATCCAGTACGTCACCTCGTTGTTTGGCGGCTTGGACGGCTATTTCGAGTCGTTCCTTGATTTTGTCCTGACCGGTGAAGTCGGAGAACAGCGAGGGTCTCAGCGTCAGTTCCAATGCTGAGTCCGGTCGATTCAGAGTTTCCAAAGGCCGTTCGTCCATGTGACGGAAAACATGCGCCAAGGTCGGTGTTGCGACAAGCTGAAAACTGCAGGGGATGTCTTTGGGAACCGCAGATTTTGCAGATTGTCGCAGATTTTTGAGGGGTGGGGTTTTCGGTGCGTCAGGGTTTCCTTTGGGTGGTGGGTTTGGTTAGGGATGCCTCAAGGGGCGCATCGAGACGATACGATCTACCTGTCGTCTACCTGGTGGGGCTGGTCAAAGGTAGCGTTCCAGGATCGGCCCCAGTTTGTCGATGGTTTCCTGGGGCCAGACATCGCGTTGGGTGATGACGGCGTTTTTCAGGGCGTCGTGTGCCGGCCAGTTTGCTTCTTCGGGGATTTTGGGGATGATCGATCCGAGGAGTTTTCGGGCGGTGTCGGTGTTGCGGTGGAGGTATTCGATGACTTGTTCGACGGTGACGTGATCGTGGTCTTCGTTCCAGGCGTCGTAGTCGGTGACCATGGCCATGGTGGCGTAGGAGATTTCCGCTTCCCGGGCGCATTTGGCTTCGCCGAGGTTGGTCATGCCGATGACGGCGCATTCGGCGTGATGGTTGAGCAGGGATTCGGCTTTGGTGCTGAAGGCGGGACCTTCCATGTTGACGTAGCTGCCGCCGTCGTGACAGGGGACATCCTGTTCCTGCGCTGTTTTCAGGAGGATTTGCCGCAGATGTTCGCAGATCGGGTGGGCGAAGGCGATGTGGGCCACGATGCCTTGGCCGAAGAACGTGTGGTTCTGGGATTGCTTGGTTCGATCAACGAATTGATCAATCATCACAATGTCGCAGGGGTGGTATTGGGGTTGAAGGGAGCCCACTGCGCTGACGCTGATGATCCATTTGACGCCGAGAGATTTCATGGCCCAGATGTTGGCGCGGTGGTTGAGTTCGGCGGGCATCAGGCGGTGTCCGCGGCCGTGTCTGGGAAGGAACACCATTTCGCGTCCTTCCAATTTGCCCATCAGGAATGCGTCCGATGGTTTGCCGAAGGGTGTGTTCACCGTTTTCCAGGTTTGGTCGGTGAATCCGTCCAGATTGTAGAGACCGCTGCCTCCAATTATTCCGATGCGATGATTCGACATGGCGGCATTATGGTGGGAGGTTTTGATGTGACAATGCGAAAACGCGGATTTTAGCTTTGATTTATGGTTTGGAAGAACTAGATTGATCAGCTTTTGATAAAGGCGGAAGTATGGCCAAAAAGAAACCCGAAATAGAGATATACGACACGACCCTGAGGGATGGAACCCAGGGTGAAGGCATCAATTTTTCCGTAGCGGACAAGATCCGGCTGGCGGAACGCTTCGACGCATTTGGTATTCATTATATTGAAGGCGGCTGGCCGGGTTCGAATCCACGTGATATTGAGTTTTTCCAACAGGCAGCCAAGAAGCGCTGGAAAAACTCCAAAATCGCGGCATTCGGATCCACTCGGCGCAAGAAGATTGCGGTGGAAGAGGACGCTCAGGTCAAGCTGTTGATTGATGCCAAAACGCCGGTCGTTACCATTTTCGGCAAGACCTGGCTTCTTCACGTCCAGAAAGTGCTGCGCACGTCGGCTGATGAAAACATTGCGATGATCGCCGATACGGTGGCCTATTTGAAAGCCAATGGTCGTCAGGTCATTTATGACGCCGAGCATGCGTTTGACGGATACAAGGACAATGCCAAATACGCCATGGCGACCTGGGTCGCTGCAGCGGAAGCCGGCGCCGATTGTGTGGTGTTGTGCGACACGAACGGTGGATGCCTGCCTTCCGAGATCCGCTGCATCACGGAAGATGCGGTGAAAAACGTTCCAACACGCGTAGGTATTCACACTCACAATGACATCGGTGTGGGCGTTGCCAATGCATTGGAGGCGCTCGAAGCGGGGGCGGTTCAGGTGCAGGGGACGATGAATGGATTTGGTGAGCGCACGGGTAATTGCAGTCTGACATCGGTGATTCCCAATGTGGCCTTGAAGATGAACAAGACCTGCGTGCCGGCTGCGTCGCTGCCGAAATTGTCGGAGCTATCGCAGTTCGTCGATGAAATCGCCAATCTACGTCATGACACCCGCATGCCTTGGGTGGGGGCGACTGCTTTTGCTCACAAGGGCGGGATGCATGTCAATGCGGTTCAAAAAGTGGCTCATAGTTTCGAGCACATCAATCCGGAATCCATTGGGAATCGTCGTCGCATTTTGATGAGCGATTTGGCGGGGCGCAGTAATATCGTTATGAAAGCCCAGGAGATGGGTTTTGAAATCGATAACGACACGCCGGAACTTAAACAGATCCTGCAGCGCATCAAGGAACTCGAACACGAGGGTTACGAGTTTGAAGCGGCTGAAGCCTCCATGGCCCTGCTGATTCAGAAAACGCTGAAACACCAGGAACTGCCTTTCAATGTGGATTCCTATCACGTTTCGATGCGCAAGGAGAATGATTTTGCCATCTGCCAAGCCACGATCAAAGTCCGGGTCGGTGATGAAGTCGAGCACACGGTGGATGAAGGAGATGGTCCGGTCAATGCCCTGGATGGCGCGATGCGCAAGGCGTTGAGGAAGTTTTTCCCGCGTCAATTGAAGCAGGTGAAGCTCACGGATTACAAGGTGCGCATCCTTGATTCCTCCGGCGGCACCGCTGCCAAGACCCGTGTGTTCATCGAATCTTCGGATGGCAAGGAGTCCTGGTCCACGGTGGGCGCCCACGACAATATCATCGAGGCCAGTTTGCGGGCCCTGATCGACAGTTTTGAATATCGTTTAATGCGTAAAAAGAAATCCTGAACATGAGCGAACTTCCCAAGGCGTATCAACCTCAGGCGGTTGAATCGAAGTGGTATCAATATTGGCTGGACGAAAAGTTTTTTGAAGCCGATCCGGAATCCAGCAAACCCGGCTTTTCCATCGTCATTCCTCCTCCGAATGTGACGGGGATGCTCCACATGGGGCATGTGCTGAACAATACGATTCAGGATATCCTGGCCCGCAAGGCACGCATGGACGGGAAGGAAGTGCTGTGGTTGCCGGGAACCGATCATGCGGGGATTGCCACTCAGGTCATGGTGGAAAAGGATATCCGCAAGGAAGGCCTGACTCGCCACGATCTGGGGCGTGAGAAGTTCCTGGAGAAAGTATGGGAGTGGAAGGAAAAGCACGGCGGGATCATCATCAATCAGCTCAAGAAACTGGGAGCTTCCTGTGATTGGTCTCGTGAACGCTTCACCATGGATGAGGATTATTCCCGTTGTGTGCAGCGTGTGTTTGTCGAGCTTCATCAGCAGGGGTTGATTTATCGGGGCAAGCGGATGGTCAATTGGTGTCCGGCTTCGTTGACGGCTTTGTCGGACGAAGAGGTGATCATGACCCCGCAGAAGAGTTTTCTGTGGTATTTCAAAGTGCAGGTGGTGGAAGAACCCGGCACCTGGATGACGATTGCCACGACGCGTCCGGAGACGATCCCCGGTGACACGGCTGTCGCGGTGAACCCGAAAGATCCGCGTTATGGACATCTGATCGGCAAGCACATCATTCGACCGCTGCCGATCGAGAATCAGGCTCATATTCCGATCGTGGCTGATGAGCACATTGATCTGGAGTTCGGAACCGGTGTGCTTAAAGTCACCCCGGCTCACGACAAAGCCGACTTCGAAATCGGTCAACGTCACAATCTGGAAGTCATCGACATTCTGAATCCCAACGGAACGACGAATGAGTTGGCCGGTCAGGATCTGGCGGGATTGGATCGCTTTGAAGCTCGCGAAAAAGCGGCGGAATTGTTGCGTGAAATGGGCGTCCTCGAGAAAGAGGAAGCCTATGAGAACAACGTGGGATTCAGTGAACGCGCCAAGGTGCCGATCGAACCGCGTTTGTCCGAGCAGTGGTTTTTGAAATACCCTGAGGTGGAGGCGTCTCATCGTTGCGTCGCCGAGGGGCACATGAAGTTTTACCCGGAACGATGGGCCAAGACGTATGATCACTGGATGACCAACATTCAGGACTGGTGCATCAGCCGCCAGTTATGGTGGGGGCATCAGATTCCGGTCTGGTATCACAATGAGACCGGGGAAGTGCACTGCGATCTTGAGCCGCCGGCCAATGAGTCGGAATGGACACGGGATCCCGATGTGCTGGATACCTGGTTCAGCTCCTGGTTGTGGCCGTTCGCCACGATGGGGTGGACCGGGGACAAGGCAAAGGATGCTGATAATCCTGCGCTCAAGGCATTTTATCCCACCACTGACCTGGTCACGGGGCCGGATATCATCTTCTTCTGGGTGGCTCGCATGATCATGGCGGGGTATGCGTTCATGGGTGATTTGCCTTTCCGCAATGTGTATTACACGGGGATCATTCGGGACAAACAGGGGCGTAAGATGTCCAAGACACTCGGCAATTCACCGGATCCGCTGGAATTGATTGCCAAGTACGGCGCCGATGCCTTGCGGTTCGGCACGATGCGCAGCGCTCCGTTGGGGCTGGATGTGTTGTTTGACGAGAAGGACGTCGAGCTGGGACGCAACTTCTGTAACAAACTCTGGAATGCCTGTCGCTTCCGTCAGATGCAGGGAGGTGAGCAGGAAGGGGAGATTGATCCCATGCGTTTGAGTTCGGATGACAAGTGGATTTTGATCCGGCTTAACACGGCCATCACCGAGGTCAATCAGGCCTTCGAGCATTACAAATTCAATGAAGCCACCACGGCGCTCTACCGGTTTTTCTGGAATGAGTATTGCGATTGGTATATCGAGGCGAGCAAGGCGGCGTTGCAGAGCGATGATGAAGCTGTTCGCGCGAACACACTGGCTGTGATTGATTTTGTGTTGTCGAATACCTTGCGTTTGTTCCATCCGTTCCTGCCGTTTATTACGGAAGAACTTTGGAACGGTATGGGTTTCAACAGCGATTTGCCGGAGAATCGCGGTGGTCAAACCATCAATTTCGCCACCTGGCCCAAGTCATTCGACGAGGATTTTGTGGAGCATTATGGATTGCATCAGCACTTTTCTGATTTCGTGGAAGCCAAGTATGAACTGGTGAGGAGTGGTCGTAACTTGCGGGGCGAATTCAACATCGCGAGCAAACAGAAAATCCGTTACGTCCTGCAGCCTTCCGAGACACTTTCCGACTACGAATTAAACACGCTTCGGATTTTGTTGAATGCTGGTCCGCTGGATGTGGAATCCAGTTTCGACGCTCCCAAAGGCACGCCAACCATTCCTTCTTCTCTGGGGACATTGTTTCTGCCGTTGGAGGGCTTGATTGATGTGGAAGCCGAAAAGGCGCGTTTGAGCAAGGAGCTTGAAAAAATTGCCAAGGAAGTCGAGAAGGTGGAGAAGAAATTGGCCAACAAAGGCTTTGTTGACCGGGCTCCCGCCGAGGTGGTTGAGGAGCATCGTCAACGCCTCACCGATTGGCAGCACAAGCTTGAACACACCAAAAAGAGCCTGGACGCACTTGGTGCGGGTGGCGCTTGATCTCTGTTGCTTAAGCCGTGAGGTTTGATCCTCTGTGCTCGGAGGAACAGGATTTGCTGACGTGGTGGTGTATACGTTGCTGTCACAGATAAGTGCCGATGTTCAAGGCGACTGATTGTGCATGTAGTGCTGGTCCCCTTGGAGTCGGTTCACGCTCGTTGCCGCCTTTTGACCTTAGAAGACAATGGATTCCATGACATCCCAGCTATCGACATTGGTCGTCCTGTTCAGGGATGTTTGTTTGCCTATTGTGGTGTTGTTCGGCACGGGGTGGGCATTGGATCGGAAGTTCAAGTTCGACATGCCGACCCTGGTGCGGTTGAACATCTATCTGTTTGTCCCTGCGTTCATCTTCGTCAAGGTCACCGAGGCCCAGCTTGATACCCGGACAGGCCTCAAGATCATCCTGTTTACCCTGGCGTCCATTGCCTGCATGGGTTTCGTCAGCACTGCGACAGCCCGTTGGTTCCGGGATGATTTGGCGACACGCAAATCCTTGCAGTTGTCGACCATGTTTTATAACTGCGGGAACTATGGTATTCCGTTGATGAGCCTGGCTTTTCCAGGGGAAGGGCCCCTGGTTCAGGTTTTTGTCCTGATGACCATGAATGTGTCGACCTTCACGCTCGGCTTGTTCATTGCGCATTCGTCTCTCGGTGCGGGAGCGGGCCACTGGAAGGAGTCTTTGGGTCCTGTCTTCCGTCAACCTGCGATTTATGCCATTGCGTTGGCCTGGATCTTCAAGGGACTGGATGTGCCGGTTCAGGACACCGTGTTCTTGTGGCGTCCGCTGGAGTATCTTGCCGAGGGGTTGGTTGGGTTTGCTCTGATCACTCTGGGAGTCCAGCTTTCCAAGACCAAGGTCAAGGGATTGCGCGGTCCTTTGACTCAATCCCTCGTGATTCGTCTGATTGGCGGACCTTTCATCGGGATCCTGCTGACCTGGTTGTTTGGCTTTGAGGGTACGACCGCGGCGATTCTTATTCTGGGTACGGCAGCGCCCTCGGCTGTCAACACCGCGTTGTTGGCATACGAGTTCAAGGCCAACAGTCAGTTTGCTGCTGCCACCGTTTTTTACACGACTTTATTGAGTATCCTGGTCGTGACATTCCTGCTTGGGGTGATGGCCTTTGGATGGATCCCCTGGGCCCGGTTTTGACAACATGCTTGCAGGACAAGTGCGCGGTCTGTCAAATGGATGACCCACCTATTTTGGTTTTCAATAGCCCTGTATGGATTCAATGATGGTGCGTCGGATAAAATCCGCTGGCAAAACCTTGTGAATCATATTACGCTGAATCCCGTTATTGAACCCCGAAGAATGATTTATGGATATTGTATTTAGCTGCCCAGGATGCCATCAGGAGCTTGTTGTGGATGCGCAGGGAACGGGTTCTGAGATTGAGTGCCCTTCATGTGAGACGGCGATCACCGTGCCGGAGGCGGATGCCGCGAACGTTAAACTTCACGGATCCAGCAATGCGGCCAACAAGGTGGACAAACAGTTTGTGGTTCCTACCTATGATCAGCCCGCTGAAAGCCTGATCACCAAGGCTCGCCCCCCACTCGAAAAGCAAAAGGACGGTGAAAAGATATTGCGCATCAAGACTATCCGTCATACCGACTGTAAGGAAGTCGGCCACGATGCGTTTGATGAGCGGGTGACCGAGATATTAAACCAGATCGGTGAAACCAATATTGTCAGCATCAACACCATTTCCTACTCGTACGTGGATTTGAGCACCAAGCAATTGCTGGCTGATTTTGGTGTGGTCATTATTTACAAGGGGTAAGTCAGGATTTGACTGGTTGCCCGGCTTGAGATTTGCAAACAAAAAGCCCTCCCTTGCGGGAGGGCTTTTTTATGATCAAATAGGTTTGGCTTTGTTTTAGCTCAACCCGTTGGCCAGCTTGCTCAAGCGGGATTTTTTGTTGTTGGCTTTGTTGCGATGAAGGACGCCTTTTTTGGCGGCTTTATCGTAGGCGGAAGCGACATCGCGCAGGGCGGTGGTGGCTTCTTCCTTTTTGCCTTCTTTCACGAGGTCCTTGAAGGTGCGCTCCAAGGTGCCGATGCGTGATTTGATCGCACGGTTAACTTTTTGTTTACGTTCCGTGTTGCGTGTTCTTTTGATTGCGGATTTTGTATTTGGCATACCTGATACTGATTAAGACTGATGCATCAATAGAGTCGGCAAATCTAAGGATCTGGGACGGTTTGTCAATGGTTCTGTTCAAAATATTTGAATGAAAGTGTTTTTTCCTTCGTTTTAGGAGGATCCTTTCTTGCAAGGAAACCATTTGTCGGAACAATATGAGCCACGCTCAATTCTCGGGAAGCCATGATTCGATCGTTTGCATTCACGACACAGGGAAAGCTCCATAGCAGGGACATGGAGGCATTCTTGATGCCTACCTTGTTGGGTAATACCAACTTGTTCCTGTGGGTGGATATTGAGGCTCCCACCAAGGAAGAGTTGAAGATGGTGCTGGAGGAGATTTTCCATTTTCACCCTTTGTCCATCGAAGATTGTGTTTCCGATCTGGGGGCGCCCAAGGTGGAAGAGTACCTTCCCAAGGAAGAGGACCAGTTTGCTCCTTATCTGTTCATGGTGATTCATGGTGTTGATTACAGTAAGGAGGACGGGGTGTTTGCTACCAGTGAGTTGAATTTTTTTCTGGGCAAGAATTTCCTGGTGACCTGTCATGTGAAACCGGTTAAGAGTATTCAATATACTGAAGATCAATGCCTAAGACGGAAGAGGCAGGTGGCCAGAGCACCGGACCGTGTGGCGCACACCTTGTTGGATAATCTGGTGGACAACTATAAGCCGGCACTTCAGGAGCTGGCTTTTGAGATCGGGGAGATCGAGGAACAGGTGTTGGATCAGGCTACTCCGGAGGTATTGAACAAAATCACATCCATCAAAAAGGAAGTGCAGCATCTTCGGCGAATCATCGGTCCGCAGCGTGAGGTTCTTTCGAGATTTGCCCGTGGTGATTTCAAGTTGATTCGGCCCAAGTTGATTCCTTATTACCGTGATGTTTATGACGATCTGTTTCGGATTCATGGGTTGGCTCAGAGTTATACCGATTCGCTGACCGCCATTCTGCAGTTGTATCTCAACATGTCGTCCAATCAGACCGGCGAAGTGGTCAAGTTGCTGACCATGATCACCATGATCACGACTCCTATGATGATGATTGGCACCTGGTACGGGATGAATTTTTCATCGATGCCTGAGTTGACGGCCACCGGCGGTTATCTGGTGGCCGCGGCGGTCATGTTGTTTTCGACGGCTGGAACTTATTTGTATTTCAAGCGGAAAAAGTGGTTGTGATTCAATGGGATTTGTTTGCGGTTAGGATGATCAATGGCTGGTTTTAAATCTAATTTCCTGGACAAGGTTTTGGGGCGCATTGACCGCCTGGATGCCGAGGGGTTGCAGTCGGTCGTTGAGCGCATGAATGAACAGCGACAGTTGTTTGATACGGTGTTCAATGTCATCGAGGACAGCATTCTGGTGGTCAACCCTGCGGGCAAACTGCTTTACTGCAATCAGGCAACGTTTGAGCTGCTGGGGCAATCCTGGGAGAAAATGGAAAACAAGGCGGTGACGCGGTTGATTCCGGATCTGGATTGGGAAGGCCTGGTGCAATCCATGAGTGAAGACGAATCTTCGCGGATGGTGCGTTTGGAGTTTGATATCCGTTATCCAAAGCCCCGCTTCCTGCGGCTTTTTGCATCCGCCATCGAGCGTCAGAGTGCCAAGCAGTCCGGTTATGTGCTGGTGTTGCATGACGTGACCGAGACACGGCAGAAAACGGTGGAAGCCATTGAGAGTGAGCGTGTGCACACGTTGACTCTGCTTGCTGCAAGCGTTGCGCATGAAATTGGCAATCCGTTAAATGCCTTGCATATACATCTTCAGTTGATTGCCCGTGAGACGTCCAAATTGCGACAGGCCTTCGAGGAGCAATCGGTCAAGAAAAAGCGGGGCCGGGGCCGGCCTCGTTTGGATGTCGCGGCTGAAATGAATGCAATTGATCTGAACAAGGGATTCAACCGGTTGGAGGAGTTCATTGATATTTCCAAGGGTGAAATCAATCGCCTGGAGTATATCATCACCCAGTTTTTGCAGGCGATCCGTCCGACTGCTCCGGATCGAAAGCCGGATCAGTTGAACAGTGTGATTTTGGAAACCGTTGATCTGATGCGTCCTGAGTTGGATAATCGCAATATTGAATTGATCAAGGAGCTTGATCGGGATTTGCCTGATACGCCCTTTGACCGGTCACAGATCAAGCAGGTGTTGGTCAATTTGATCAAGAATGCCATGCAGGCGATGAGTAAATCGGGTGTGTTGACGATTCGGACGCTTGGGGAAGCGGATGGGGTGTGGATGAGTATTGAGGACGTGGGGGCTGGTATTCCAAGTGAACGGATCAGTCGTATCTTCGAACCCTACTTTACGACCAAAAAGAAGGGGACAGGGTTGGGGTTGATGATTGTTCACCGTATTGTGCGCGATCATGGGGGCAGAATCATGGTGGAACCCAATCAGCCCAAAGGGACTGTTTTTCGGGTGTGGCTGCCGTTGTTTGAGAAGCAAAAGCGGTTGTTGGGAAATGGCGTGATTTAATGTTGGGCGTTCTGTCTGATTTTCAGCTAAAGTGGTCGAGTCCGCTTTTGGTCAAGGAGGATCGTTCTCAGGAGGCAAAGAATGCATTCTTTGTGTATTATTTTGAGCGAAATGCACATTTGATGTTGTCAGAGTGGGTGGAACTGTGGAAGTTGGCGTTGCTGTTGGGCGTGGTATTCGGGGATCGTTGCATTGCATGAAGGCGGTGGCTGTCCGGTATCGCGCTCGTTTTAGGGAAAAATGAAACCATTATTGTTGATTGTAGATGACGAGAAGACACAGCGTGAAGGTTTGCGTGCTGTCTTGGAGGATCATTATGATATCTACATTGCCGACAATGCGGCATCCGCCATTGAGCTGCTGGAGAGTGAGCCTTTCGGTATCCTGCTCACCGACTTTCGCATGCCCGGGGAAGACGGGTTGAAGTTGATCAAGCGAGCAAAGAGTCTTTCGCATCCTCCTATTTGTATTTTGATGACGGCCTTTGGTTCTGAAGAAACCGCCGTTCAAGCCATCAAAGAGGGGGCAGACGATTATATCCCGAAGGGCGGCATGCTGATTGAGGATCTCGAAAAGAAGATTCAACGTGCCTTAAAGCTGCGAAATTTGGAGGAGGAAAACACAGCTCTTAAGAAACAGTTGGGAAACCAGTTTAAGACCAACAACATTGTGGGGGAATCCCCTGTAATGAGGCATGTGTTTGACACCGTGGATCAGGTGGCGCCCACCAATGCCACTGTGTTGATTCTTGGTGAAAGCGGCACGGGAAAAGAGTTGATTGCCAAGGCGATTCATCAGATGAGTCATCGCTCCCATCATCCCATGGTCACCGTCCACTGTGCGGGGCTTTCACCCACCCTGCTGGAGAGTGAGTTGTTTGGTCATGAAAAGGGGGCATTCACCGGGGCGCACGAAAGGAGGATTGGCAGGTTTGAAAAAGCAGATGGGGGGACTTTGTTTCTCGATGAAATCGGCGAGATTGACACCTCGACACAGATCAAGCTTTTGAGAATCCTGGGCGAACGTTCTTTCGAGCGCGTTGGGTCTACCAAGACGATTAATGTGGATGTCAGATTGCTGGCGGCCACCAACAAGGATCTTCCCAAGCTGATGCAAGAAGGGAAATTCCGCGAGGATCTTTATTATCGGTTGCGGGTGGTTGAGATTCGCTTGCCAGCCTTGAGGGAGCGTCCTACCGATATTCCAGCTCTGGCCATGACGTTTCTCAAGGAGTTTGCCAGTCAAAACCGCAAGAAGGTCAATGATTTTTCAAAGGAAGCATTGGATTGCATTGTGCGTCATCCCTGGCCCGGGAATGTGCGGGAATTAAGGGCTGCGATTGAGCATGCGCTGGTTTTTGCAAAGGGGCGGCGTGTTGAGCTTGCGGATTTGCCGGGCTCCATGCGTGTGGTGCCTTCCGGGCATGTTTCACCAATGCTGCCGGGAGAACCGGCGGAGTTGTCTCAAGGTGGTGCTTCCGGATTGAATGCTGCCCCTGTGGCTCCTGCGAATTTATCCGTTGAAGAAAACGAAAAACAATTGATGATGGAGGCCTTGAAGCAAACCAGAGGAAACCGTACGGAAGCCGCAAAGCTTCTTGGAATGAGCCGTCGCACCTTACATCGAAAATTAGCTAAATTTCAGATCCATTAAACCAACACTCGCATGCCATCTATTCAGGAATTAATCCACAAATTTGAGGTGGGGGAAGGGTCCCGCTCTATCACCAAATTGGCCATTCTGCTGGCCTTTATCACCTTGGTGATTGCCTACAATGTCAGGGAATACCGAAACTTCATGTCTGTTGAAGCGATGGAGTCGGCTCAACTGGCTCGTAACATCTCTGAGGGGAAGGGGTTCACCACGCAAAGTATCCGGCCTCTCAGTCTGGCAATGGTAAGGGCTCAGAGTGGGCAGGAGAGCCAGGATCCCATGATGCTGAAGGGGCAGCATCCTGATTTGGTCACGCCACCTGTTTATCCTGTTGTTCTGAGTCTATGGATGAAGATCATGCCCTTTGAATTTGATATCCCGTCCATGCGTTCCGAGAATTTTCGGCGCTATCAGCCGGAAGTGTTGATCAGTTTTCTGAACCAGGGCTTTTTTATTGTCAGTGGTCTGCTGGTGTTTTTGATTTCCAGGCGTCTTTTTGATGCAAGCGTAGCCTGGATGACTACCGCCGTCTTTTTTGGTTCCGATGTGTTGTGGCGGTTTAGTGTTTCCGGTTTGTCAACCATGTTGACCCTGTTCCTTTTCCTGGTGTTGCTGGCTTGCCTGGTTGCGATGGAGCGGGCTGACAGAGCTGGATTGGAGGAGGGTGAACCCCAGTCTGATGATGAACATGATGAGGAAGAAGGTGTCAGTCATCCGAAGCCCAGATCCATGGGGTGGTTCATTGGGCTTGCGATCTTAAGCGGTTTGGTGTTGGGGGTGGGCGCTTTGACCCGATATTCGTTCCTGTGGTTGCTGGTTCCTTCCCTGTTGTATACCGTATTGTTCCTCAAGACGAAACGAGTGCCTGTGTCGCTCATCATGCTGGTGGTCTCGATGCTTGTCGTCGGTCCTTGGTTGATGAGGAATTATCAAATTGGTGGTACGCTGTTCGGTTTGCATTCGTACGATATTGTCATGGGGACGGAGGATTTTCCGGGGGACCGCTTGGAGAGGGCTTTAAATGCCGATATTTCCAGCCCTGACTTCAGTGTGTATTTGCGAAAACTTCTTGAAAATGCACCAGAAATTGTGACGGAGCAGTTGCCAACTTTGGGGGGGAGCTGGATGGTGATGTTTTTCTTCGTGGGCCTCATGATACCGTTCAGTAATCCGGGGTTGAGGCGATTAAGGCTTTTTGGGGTCGTGAGTTTGGTGTTGTTGGTTGTGGTGCAGGCTCTTGGGAGGACGTATCTCAGTGATTTAAGTCCGGTCATAAACGGGCAAAATCACCTTGTCATGCTGATGCCTCTGGTTTGCATGTTCGGTGCGGCTCTGTTTTTTACGCTTTTGGATCAACTGCCGCTACCCTACGAGGGCGCTCGGAACATTGTGGTGGTTGGGGTGTTTTTGGTGGTTTGTTCACCATTGGTGTTTCGTTTGCTGCCTCCCAGGACGACTCCCATTGTATATCCGCCCTACAGTCCGCCCTTGATTCAGGAAATCAGTTATTGGAATCAACCCGATGAATTGATGATGAGTGATATGCCGTGGGCGGTTGCGTGGTATGGTGATCGAAAATGCCTATGGTTGACTCGTAACGTAGAGCCGGATTTCTACACCATTAACGACGAGCATTCGGTGATTCGTTCCATTTACCTGACACCGTTGACCACGGACAGGAAACTGATGTCCGAAGTGTTGAAAGGGGCTGATCATGCGTGGGCCAGGTTTTATATGGATGTGCAAGTGCGGCAAAATCTTCCTGCAGGATTTCCCTTGAAGTTTGGATACCCACATGTTATGCCAGACCAGTTGTATGTATCAGACCGGCAACGATGGTTGTCGGCTTTTAAAGAGGTAACTGAAGATCAGGAATGAAGTGGCAGGATTGGAGATTGATAGAATGGCTCCAGCCACTGACAAAATTTCAAGGTTTCAGCTTGATTTGTGTTTGACATTCAAAGCCGATCGACCTATTGGTTTTGACTGTATCACGACTCAAGCTGGGCAATAAGCAGCAAATAGCGAAAAACAAGGTATGAAAAAGATTGTAACAACCGCCGGATTGGCAGCCGTTGGGGTAATGAGCATGCAGGCCGCTTCCGACGCAGGATTGACACCTACTCAAACCGCCAAGCCGTGGAGCATTCAAGCGAACCTGCGAGGTTTCTACGACGACAATATCACCACTGCTCCCAATGCCATCGCAAATGATAGCGTCGGTATTGAGTTTACTCCCTCCGTTAGTCTTAATCTCGTCAAAGAGCAAACCTACATTGGTTTGGGCTACGAGTACAAGCTGAAATGGTTCGAAGATCGTGATCCGGATGGTGATGATCACTCTCACCGTTTTAACCTGGACCTCTCACACGACGTCAATGAAAAGCTGAATATCGACGTTGGAGAAGAATTTCTTATTGCTCAGGAGCCTGAAGTGTTGGAGCCCACCGGTGCCACGCGTTTGCGTTCCAACATGGACGCCATTCACAACCGCGCCCACATCAATTTCACCACCCAGCTGAGTCGCACCTACAGCCTGATGGCTGGTTACCAGAACGACGTCTACAACTACGATGCCAGCGGGCCTGCCAGTTTCTCTGCTTTGCTGGATCGTTTGGAGCACCGTATCACTGCGAATTTACGTTCTCAGATCCGTCCTGAAACCAGCGGAATCTTGGGATATCAATATCGCATTGTTGACTATACCAGTGATGACAGCTTGGGCTTTGGTCCTTACATTGATCCTGATGTCCGCAACAGTGACTCTCACTATGTGTATGTCGGAGCCGACCACAATTTTACCCCTCAGTTGGTTGGTTCGATCCGTGCTGGTGCGCAGTTTACCAGTTATGACAATGCCCTGGCGGGTTCAGATGATTCTCAGGCAAGCCCGTATGTCGATGCCAACATCTCATACTCTTATGCACAAGGTAGTAGCATAGCTCTGGGTGTGCGTCATGAGCGTAACCAGACTGACTTGGCACAAGTGGGTGGAGCCTTGGTTCTCGATCAGGAAACCACTTCGATTTATGCCTCTGTCAGTCATCAGCTGACAGCAAAGTTGACCGCCAACCTTATCGGTATGTATGCCAATAGCTCCTTCGGAGACAGCTTGGCTGGCAGTCCGACAGACGAATTCTTCAGCTTGGGAGCCAACCTCAACTACCAGATTAATCAATATCTGGCGGCGGAAACCGGCTACAACTTTGATGATCTGAGTTCCGATCTTGGTAATCGTAGCTACGATCGGAATCGAGTGTATATTGGCTTGAAAGCCAACTATTAATCGTCAAACCTTTACATGCTTTAATGGGGAGGCTGGAACTTTTTCATTCTAGCCTCCCTTTTTTTCTCTTGAACCATGCAAGCTAAACCGAATCAGCAGCAGCAACAATCAGATTCAAAGCTCCATTTTCTGGATTATTGGCGCATTATTCGTATCCGAAAAACCGTCATCCTTGCGGTGTTTCTATTGGTGGTTTTAACCACTACCATCATCACTTTCCTTCTCAAACCGACCTATGCCAGTTCGGTACGTATAGCCATTGAGAAAGATTCATCCGACATTACACCGCTGATGGGTTACCAAGTTTCCCAGCAGCATGATCCCTATTGGGTCTTGACTGAATATGAAAAGATTCAGTCCAAAAAGGTCCTGCATCCGGTCATCCATTCATTGGGACTCAACCGCAAATGGATGGAGCGCTTTAATCTGGATGCTCCCTTGACCACCAATGAAACCTTTCAGGTGCTCAAGAAATCCATCGATGTCGATCAATATCGGAATACCAGTCTGATTGAGATCAAGGCATACAGTCAGGATAAAGAGGAAGCAGCACAGATAGCCCAGGAAATAGCCGAGCAGTATAAAGCGGTTCGAGAACAAAACCTGGCAACGATGGCTACATCAGGGATTGATGTTCTTAAGGAGGAACTGAGACTGCAGAAAATAGCGGTGTCAAAGAAACAGGAAGAACTGGATAAGATCCGGGCTGAACTCAACATTTCTGATATCTACAGTGCTGAAGGTAGTCCGATTGGGATGACCACCGAGCCCCAGGTTGTGATGCGTCTTGAGCAGGAGCGTACGGTTGCTGAAGCGAAATGGATTCGTTACCGGACATTGTTTGATGAGTTGAAGGTGTTGACGTTCGACGAATTGAAAAACACCATTCTGACCGCCATGCCGGGCAATTTGCGTTTAACTCATTTGTTGAATGAATATGATACGGCATTGCAGACCGAGTCTCGGTTGAAAGAACTTCACGGACCGGAACATCCTCAAATGAAATCCATCCGTTCTTTGTTGGTGACCCTGAATCAGCAGCTGACCGAGGAGTTGACCGGTGTGTTGCGCGGCTTGCAGAGCCAGGTGAATGCCGCAAAGAATGAACTGAATCAAATTAAAGAAGCTGTTGAAGAAGCTAAAAAGACCGACGCCGAGGAAACCAAAAAATACCGTCCATATTTTACGGCAAAACGTGAATTGGAGGGGCTTTCGAAGATCAGTGACATGATTCAGATTCGTATCCTCCAGGAAACGGTGGATGCGCAGTTGCCCAATGATTCCATTGTTGAAATCTATGACCATGCCGAACCGAATGATGATCCGGTTCGACCAAAGGTCTTTCTAAACATCGCTCTTGGCGTTGTTGTAGGATTGATTGTCGGTGTTGGATTGGCCTTCTTCATTGAGTATCTCGATACCAGTGTGAAGACCATTGACGATGTGGAGCAGGCCCTCCAGGCGCCCGTGCTGGGTGTTATTCCTCAAAACGTTCAGTCCTTGCTATTGGAAGGGCCGGATAGTCCCCATGCGGAAGCTTACCGTGTGCTGAGAACCAATATTCTCTTTTCGCGCAAAGATCAGAATGCAAACACATTGACAGTGGTTAGTGGTGGTGCAGGTGAAGGTAAGTCGACCACCATTTTCAATTTGGCGGCTATCTTTGCTCAGCATGGTTCACGTGTGTTGATTGTGGATTCGGATCTGAGACGTCCCAGTTTGCACAAGCATGTAGGAGTTTCCAATGCGATTGGATTGACTGATTTCCTATTGGGGCAAAAACAATTGGAAGAAGTGGTTCAGACGACCAAGCAGGAAGGTCTTGATTTTCTGCCTAGCGGAAAACTCCCCAGCAGTTCCATGGGGATTTTGAATTCAACCCAGATGAAGGAATTCATTGTCGATGCTCGAAAGCGCTATGATTTTGTATTCTTCGATTCACCACCCATCATGGGTGTGAGTGATGCTTCGGTCTTGGCAAGTGAAGTTGATATGGCCATTCTGGTTATTCAATATCGCAAATATCCGCAGGCCATGACGATCCGGGCCAAACAAATGGTCGAGAAGGTGGGTGGCAATCTGTTGGGTGTTGTGTTGAACAATATCAATATTTCACAGGATTCCTACTACTACTACTACAGCGGGTATTACTACGATTACTACTCCAAACAGGATGAAGCCGAAGGCAAGTCCAAGAAGAAGAAGAGTGATGGGAAATCCGGAAAAACCTCAGCAAGAGGTGATGTGGAGTTGAAAAATAAGTTTTAGTCATTTTGTTTGAGTCATGATGTTGGTTTTAAGAATGAAGAAGTTGGCAACTGCCCTTAAAGGTGGGGTGTGGATGCTTGGAGTGGTGGGGCTATTGAGCTGTATGACCGGGTGTGAAACCGGTGGGCCATACGTAGGCCCCAATGCGGGAAATGGGGATGGTCCAGCCCCTGGTTTGGAACTTTCTGTAGGTGAAAAAGTATCCATTCGTTTTGCTGGTCTACCGACACCGCCTCCTCCGCATGAGGAGCGTATCCGCGAAGATGGAACGATTCATCCGCCATACCTCAGCGCCCCTGTTAAGGCTGAAGGTTTGACGCCTCCACAGTTGCAGGCAAAGTTGTTGGAAGCTTACGTTCCTGATATTTTTACGACGATATCAATTACCGTCATCACAGAGGACCGTTTGTTCACCATCAATGGTGAGGTAGCTCGTCCCGGTCGATATCCATACGTTGGCGAATCCACTGCTGTTGAGGCGATTTCCCAGGCCGGAGGGCTCACTGTTTTTGCCCGGAAACAAAAGATTACCATCAACCGTGGCAATGGCACACAAGTGGAATTCAATTATGAAAAAGCCCGGAAAGATTCGAGATACGACCCAATCGTTATTCCAGGTGACATCATTGATGTTCCACGTCGTTTGTGGTGATATTTAGATGTTTCAACTCGTCAGGACGGATATAGGGCAAGCGCGGCCTGTTGAAACGGTCGTGTTGGATAAATGGCCTTTTACCATCGGGCGAAATTCGGAAGCGGACTGGGTGCTGGAATTTCCCGGTGTTTGGGAATCCCATGGTTCCTTTCATTTGGATGAATCCGGGCGTCCTCAATTCAAATGTCGTGACGACGCCAGTTGCCTGTTGAATGATCAACTGATCGACGGTTCGTCGACGCTTAAGTCGGGTGATATACTGAAAATTGGATCTGTTGCCATCCGGTTGGATCTTCTGCCCATTGATCAAAAGAAAGCTCTTTTCAGGGAAATGATGCTGGCTTGTATGGCTTTATTATTTGTTGCCAGCCAGTTCTATTTCATTTACCGGTTCCTTTCAGAATAAGGTGTCACTCATTGCTTACTGATCGGTGATTGCCGGGGTTTGGTTGCCTGTTTCGGATACCGATTCAACATTCACAGGTTGAAGCATGATCATTTCGAAATCATGCATCAGATCCCTTGCTTCCTGTAGATGATGCTTGTTTGCTTTTCTTGTCTCCTCCAGACTGCTCTGGCGATGTGTAATAATGCTGACTTGAACTGTTACGTCTGTCTGAAGAGAGTCTTTTTCTTCCGAGATAGTCGGTTCCAATCGCACCCAGGCATTGGGTTCCAGAAAGGATCCATATTTGAAGTGGTCCCAGTTTGAGCTCTTTTTGTCGAACCGCAGAGTCCCGTCTCTTCCTCGTGATACCAAAAAGGATTTTGATTCCATGAACTGGGGCAGGAGTCGCTCAATGGACTTTTTCGGCCATCCTGTGAAATAAACGGTGAAGGGATTGGTGGCCGGAGTTTGTTTGGGGGACGTTTTGCACGCGCTCAGGATTAACCCAAGGGAGGCTATGATGGCGAGCGATGACCCGTATTTGTAAGTGAGGTTTTTTTGCATAAACGAAATCTGCCTCTGATTATTCTAATTGCCTACCTGAAAAATGCATTAAAAAAGTACTTAGATGTCGCATTTTAATAACTAAATAGTAATAAAGTATATAAAAGTGCTTGATATTGAATGTGTCACGTGTGTATGTGTGAGTGCATTCAATGCTTGTTTTTGCACAAGTGTTGCTACCTGATAAAAAAGTGATGACGGGGTCGTGTCTTCAGGGAAGCGCGAATGGATCGCCTTTTAACTGTTAACGTAAAAAGAAAGGCGAACATATGTATCAAAATCTAGGAGTAGTCAGTGGTCTTTTGCTGCTGATTTCACATCTCAATGCGCAAGTTGTCACCTACAGTTTTTCCGGAGCTGCAGGTAACGAAGACAGTTTTGCTGCAGATAGTCAACCAGCCGGAGCTGTAGCGAGTGTGTTTTCACGGGGGAGCGGAATCAATGCTGCCTCCGGGGCGGATGCGTTCAGTGCAAATGCATGGACGACAGGTGAATTGGATGCGGATGAGTATTTCACATTTTCGCTGACACCTGATTCAGGGTATGAAATGTCCCTGACACAGTTGCAATTGGATGAGCGACGATCCGGGACGGGGATTCGGGATTGGGTGGTGAGGTCGAGCCTGGATGGGTTTGCTTCGAATATAGGAACGGTCTTCTCTGTGCCTGACAGTTCGGCAACCCGAACGGACCAAACCATTTCACTTGCTGGAGGCACATTCGACCAGATAGGCGGTCCGGTCGAGTTTCGCATTTACGGATTTAATGCTGAAAGTGCGGCGGGTACCTGGCGAGTGGATAATGTGGAGGTATTTGGGACCCTGACGCCGGTTCCCGAGGTGTCCAGTGCTTATTGGGTGGCGGGTGGTTTACTGGGATTTTCAATTTGGCGTGGTCGATCCAAATCTGCAAGACAACAAGCGGATTTCCGCATGACAACATGAAATGCGTTGATCATCCGGTTAATTTGTTGAACCTTCATTGACTTGGGTGCCCTTTGTGGCCCAATATCCATAACCAACATCTACTCAAAACATGGCAAGCAAATCATCATCCAGATCCAAATCGAGCGCTGCTTCTGCGGCAGGAGCTCCGACAACCGACAAACAGCGCAACCTGGATACGGCAATACAATCCATTACCAAGACTTTTGGTGAGGGGAGTATCATGCGGTTGGGGAACGCCCCCTCCCAGAAAAAGATCGATGTCATTTCCACCGGCGCGTTATCTGTGGATCTGGCGCTTGGTGTGGGTGGTTTGCCGCGTGGGCGAATCATTGAAATCTATGGTCCCGAATCATCCGGAAAAACCACCGTCATGCTTCATGTCATTGCCAATGCTCAAAAAGCGGGCGGCACCGCAGCTTTCATTGATGCCGAACATGCTTTGGATCCGGGGTATGCCCGTCGGTTGGGGGTGAATCTGGATGATCTCCTGGTTTCGCAGCCGGACAGTGGGGAAGAAGCTTTGACCATCTGTGAAACGCTTGCTCGATCCAATGCGCTGGATGTGATTGTGGTGGATTCTGTGGCGGCATTGGTTCCCAAGGCGGAACTGGAAGGGGATATGGGGATGGCTACCATGGGGATGCAGGCTCGTTTGATGAGCCAGGCCCTTCGCAAATTAACCTCCATTTTGAATAAGGCCAAGACAACCTGTCTTTTCACCAATCAGCTTCGTGAGAAGGTGGGAGTCATGTTTGGGAGTCCCGAGACCACCCCCGGTGGAAAGGCTCTCAAATTTTACGCCAGTGTTCGCATTGATATTCGGCGCAAGGAAACCTTGAAGGACTCTTCCGGGAATGCCGTCGGCAATCATGTCAAAGTCAAGATTGTCAAAAACAAGGTCGCTCCCCCGTTTGCGGAGGCTGAGTTTGATATTCTTTACAATCAGGGGATCAACCGTGAGAGCAGCATTCTGGATGTGGCCCTGTCCTATGGTGTGGTGCAGAAACGCGGCGCATGGTTTCAGTATGATGGAGAGCTCATCGGGCAGGGCAAGGAGTCGGCCCGCACGGCTCTGTGTGAAAAACCGGAACTAACGGAGCAGATCATCAATGATATCATGGCGAAGCGAAACCCTGAAGAGGACACATCCGGGGAAAAAGACGAAGACAAAACAAAGAAAAGTGAGAAAGATAAGAGCGAAAAGGAAAAGTCCTGATAAACAGGATTTCCTCGGCTCGTTCATTTAAAGCACATCCAAGTTGTTCAATCTTATGCGATCTGTAAGTAAAATCTTATTCCTTTGTCTGGTCTGGATTACGGTGCTGGGGCAGGCCCAACCCTTGGCATTGTTGCCCGGGGATTCATATTTTGAACCATACAAGGCACACCTGGCCCCGAAGTCAGGTGCTTTGATGCTGAAAGAGGGCGATCGTTTGGCCATCTGTGGCGATTCCATCACCGAGCAGAAAATGTATTCCCGCATCATGGAAACTTATCTGACGGTCTGTGTGCCGCAGTTGCGGATAACGGTGCGTCAGTTTGGTTGGAGTGGTGAAAAGGCTCCCGGATTCCAGGCTCGCATGACCAATGATGTCCTTCGTTTTCGCCCGACCATAGCGACCACTTGCTATGGAATGAACGATCATCGATATCGCCCATTCACCGATGAGATCGGCAGGGAATACGAGGAAAGTTCACGCGCCATCATCCAGGCATTCAAAACGCATGGAGTCAGAGTGGTGCAAGGTTCCGCAGGTACCGTCGGAAAAATGCCCTCGTGGGTGCGTTCGGCTGACGGTACGGTGCAGGATTTGAACCTTGGCCTACTTGCTCTGCGAAATATTGATATTCGGTTGGCTCGCGAAGAGAACGTTGCTTTCGCGGATGTTTACCTGCCCATGTTGGTTCAGGGATATGTCGCCCAGCAGCAATATGGAAAGGATTATATGATCACTGGCAAAGACGGTGTGCATCCGGGATGGGCCGGTCAGGTGGTCATGGCCTACGCGTTTTTGAAGGCATTTGGATTGGACGGGAATTTGGGGGAGATCACCATGAATCTCAGTGGCGGGACAACAACCGTCACTGGTTTGCATGAAGTATTGGACGCCTCGAAGGGGGAGGTTACTGTGTCAAGTCGTCAGTATCCGTTTTGTGCGGAAGGTCCATTGGGGGATGATTCCAGCATGCGATCGGGGATGGAATGGGTTCCTTTCTTTCAGGATTTGAGTCGCTTTGTGTTGAAAGTGCGAGAAGCCGAGGCTCTGAAATATCGTGTCATTTGGGGTGAGTTTGAGGAAGTGTTTACATCTGATCAGTTGCGGGCCGGGATCAATTTGGCAGATGCATTTCCGGTGAATCCTTTCAGTGGCGCATTTCAAAAAGTCGATGGCGCTGTTGCTGCCAAGCAGTCTTATGAAACAAGGCAGATCAAGCAGATCTTTCATGGTCCGGAAGGCAGGCAGGAACCTGAATTGGCGGCTGCTTTGACCGAAAAGGTGCGGGCCCCGCTTGCTGAAGAAATCCGAAAATCATTTCAGCCTGTAAAACATACGATCCGGGTTGTTGCCGAATAAATTTAATTCGTTGGTAGCACGTTCGCTTCGCAGTGGCCGGTAAACATTGTTAAGTCCGGATAATCCGATTCACATCGATCCGATGGTGCGTTACGATTGATCCTATGGAAAAAGTAAACCTTGATCAGGTGGAGCCCTTCATTACCAAGGACGGCTCTCAGATTCGTGAGCTGCTGGCTTATCGGAATTCGGCCGTTCGAAATCAAAGTCTGGCTGAGGCAACCGTTCCAGTCGGGGGCAGTACGGATGAGCATTATCACTCTGAAACGGAGGAAATTTATTTCATACTTGCAGGAGAAGGTAAAATGCGGATCGAGGATGAATCTCAAGATGTTCGTGTCGGGGATGCCATTGCCATATTGCCCGGACAAAAGCATAAGCTTTGGAATACTGGAGACGTGCCTCTCAGATTGCTCTGTTGTTGTGCGCCTTGCTACGAGCATCGCGATACCATCATTACCGAATCCTGAATAGTTGTCCTTTATTGAATATGTCTGATTCTCCCCTTCAAATACGTTTGTTCATCAAATCCTACTGCGGTTGGTGTCACGAAGCCATCGACTGGCTCAAATCCCGTCAGATCCATTTTGAACCTTTGGAAGTCATTTCCGATCCATGTGCCATGAAGGAATTGAGGGAGTTGACCGGGCGCACTATGACTCCGTCCATTGAAGTGAACGGTGAAGTGTTGGCCGACTTCGATGTGGATGAGCTGGAGCAGTGGTGGCGGGCCAAAGGATTTGACAAGCTTGTCTGAGGTTAACAGGGTTGAACACCATGGAGACAGTCACCACGCAACAAGCGCGACCACGCCTGCCGATATGGTTGAGGCGGGCATTGCCGACTGAACATACGTTTGCCCAGACCAGAGGGTTGTTGGATGAGTTAAATCTCCACACGGTGTGCGAAAGCGCAAAGTGTCCCAACCACTGGGAATGTTGGAGCAAGGGGACAGCTTCCTTCATGATTGCCGGCGATCGCTGTACGCGTGCCTGTGGTTTCTGTGCCATTTCGACTTTGAAACCACTGCCTCTGGACAAAGAAGAACCGGAGCGTGTCGCCGAAGCCGCCGCCCGAATGCAGCTCAAGCATGTGGTCATCACCGCTGTTGCCCGGGATGACATGCAGGATGGGGGAGCCGAACATTTTCGGCAAACCATTGAAGCGGTCCGTTCACGATGCCCGGACATGGTGATCGAAGTGTTGACTCCTGATTTTTTGCTGAAAGAAGACGCTGTGGATACCGTGCTCTCGGCACGTCCCCACATCTTTAATCATAACATGGAAACCGTCCGTCGCTTAACTCCGGAAGTGCGATCCCGAGCCACTTACGAACGTTCGTTGGCTGTTTTGGGCATGGTAAGGGAAAGGGCGGATTATCGTGTTTATACCAAGTCAGGCCTGATGCTTGGCCTGGGAGAAACCGAAGCGGAATTGAACGAAACGATGGACGACTTGAGGCGTGTGGATTGTGACATCCTCACCCTTGGACAGTATTTGCAGCCCAGTCTGAAACATCTTTCCGTCAAGGAATACATTCCACCGGAGACATTCGATCAGTTGGGAAATGCGGCCCGGGAGAAAGGATTTGTTCATGTGGCGAGTGGCCCCATGGTGCGGAGTTCTTATCATGCCGATGCCTTCAACGCCCATCACGAATCTGAGGCAATAACATCAGACCCCGAATCGTGAAGTAGGCCAGCAGGACCATCAAAAAGCCTGCGAGGGACCATGCAATGACGCGGATGATACGGGTTCGGCGTTCAGTTTGGGATTCTTCTTCAAAACGGGTTGCCTGAAGCTCGATCATTTTCTTTTCAATGATTTTTTCGGCCTTGGCATCTCTTAAGGGAAAAACCTTGAGAGACCGATCCATTGTTCCCAGCCCGGTCGGAAACTTTTGTTTTTCATCCACGGTAGGCATCCGAAAGCCGATTGAATTCCAAAATTCAGCCTTCTCTCTTGTCCAAACCCGATGGACCCCCTGATTGCCAAACATGATTTTTAATCGATGCCACAGGGCTTCCCGCATGGCGGACTCGGTTGTTGGGTGGGTGAAAGCTTCGTGATGAATCCAGGCTTCCTCGCCATCGACGTGAATCCCAAGGGCTCCCAGTAAACGTCCGTCATCACCTTCCACCAATTGAAACTCGGTCAGGTGCTTTTCAAGTTCGATGGGTGAATAGAGCGCGGTTTGCCAAAGACCACGCAGCACATCCAGATCCTCCAACGTGGCTCGGCGAAAATGGAATTTCAAATTCGTCATGACTGATCTTTGTTAGGATGGTTTTCGAGTCATCGCTGCCTGGACGTTGATCGCGATGGGCTTTATATAAGTGTGACACCCACCGGGCAGTGATCGGATCCCATCACCTCGGGCATGATGAATGCCGACTGCAAGCGGGGGCGGAGATCGGGTGAAATGCAGCAATAATCAATACGCCACCCAACATTCCTCCCTCGGGCTCCAGCCCGATAACTCCACCAGGAATAATGGCCCCCTCCGGATTCAAATTCACGAAACGTGTCGATGAATCCGGCCTCTACCAGTCGGGTGAAGGACGCGCGTTCCTCCGGACTGAATCCCGGGTTCTTGACGTTTTCTTTTGGCCGAGCCAAATCAATTTCCTGGTGCGCAACATTCAGGTCACCGCAGAACAATACGGGTTTCTTCTTTTGCAATTTCAGAACGTGCTTTCGAAAAGCGGCATCCCATTCGAGCCGGTAGTCCAGGCGTGCCAATGCGTGCTGGGCGTTCGGTGTATAAACATTGACGAGGATGAAGGAATCAAATTCCACGTTCTGGACGCGCCCTTCCTGGTCATGTTCCGGGATGTTCAGACCGTCCCAAACTTTCAGGGGTTTCTGTCGTGTCAGGATACCCGTCCCGGAGTAGCCTTTCTTGACCGCCGCATTCCAGTGGCATTCATATCCATCCGGCCACTCGATGTGGGTGAGTTGGTCCGGTTGTGCTTTGGTTTCCTGCAGACAAATGACATCGGCATCCACTGAATCGATGAAATCAAGCAAGCCTTTGCCAATCACCGCCCGCACTCCGTTGACATTCCAGGAGATGATTTTCATGAGTTTTGTTCCTCTCCCCGGTTGTCGGATGTGGCTGGCAGTTCAAAGAATGCTTCCGCTGTTTCAGTCGTTTCTCTGGCCAATTGCTCAAAGGGTTTGTCGGCGCATCGTGCGATTTCCCGGGCGATGTGGGGTAGGTGCATGGGTTCGTTGCGTTGTGTTTTCGGTTTGGGATCAAGATCCCGTGGCATGAGGTAGGGCGCGTCGGTTTCAATCATCAAACGATTTGCCGGGATGCTTGCCACGAGTTCCTTCAGGTGGTGCCCACGACGTTCATCACAAATCCAACCGGTGATCCCGATGTGGCAATCCAGATCCAGTAATTGAAAAAGCACTTTTTTGGAATCCGTGAAACAGTGGACGACGGCTCCGTTTATCTTCTCCCGAAAATCCTTCAAAATGGAAACGAATGCATCTCCCGCGTCCCGTTGATGCAGGAACATGGGGAGTTGGTTTTTGACCGCCATCTCCAAATGAGCGATAAACACTTTTTCCTGCGCGGATTTCGGCGAGAAGTTTCGGAAGTAATCCAGACCGCACTCTCCCACCGCCACGACTTCATCCTTTGCGTGGAGGTCCTTTAACACGGTGTAGGTGTCACCATTCACATCTTTTGCATGGTGGGGATGAATGCCTGCGGTTGCAAAAAAGTGCCGGTTCTGTTTCCGGGCCAGTTCGAAAGCTTTTTGACTGCCTTCTTCGCTGGCGCCGGTCAGTATCATTCGACGCACACCCAGGTCGACCGCCCGGCGGATCACTTCGCCACGGTCTTTGTCGAACGAATCGTGTGTCAGGTTGAGCCCGATATCAATCAGGGATGGAGTTTCTTCACTCATTTAGAAATCGTTTGGGAAAACAGGTCAAAGCATCCATGAGGCCTGATCGAATCAATCCTCCTGAAATACGGGGGTCGGCAATCCCGCCACGCCCACATCTGCTGAAAACAACCCTCCTGCCTGAGGTTGCTCAAGGTGGCCTTTCTCGTCGAGATCACGACTGGCGGTGGTGATGAAAAGGGTGCGGTAGTCCTCACCTCCAAAGCAGCATGCCGTCACGCATTCGACCGGGATCTCCACTTTGCCAAGTAATTCGCCTGTGTTTGGATTCCAACAGCCAACACCCCATCCGGCCCAGAGAGCTACCCAGAGGTTTCCTTTGGCGTCGATGGTCATGCCGTCCGGATATCCCATGTCTTTCGGAATCTCGATGGCGTGACGGCGATTGCTGATTTCGCCCGTATCAGGATCAAAATCAAACGCGTCCACATGGCGTGTCGGTGTGTCGATGTAGTACATGGTGCGATGATCTTTGGACCACGCGAGCCCGTTTGAAATGGTGACGGATTCAACTGTTTTCTTTACCTCACCGTCTTTCGTGATGCGGTAGAGGCTGCCGGCTCCTTCTTCTTCCTTGCAGGACATGGTGCCTGCCCAGAGGCGACCTTGAGGGTCACACTTGCCGTCGTTGAATCGATTGTCCGGCAATCCGGGTTCCGGATTCTGGAGGGAGGTGGTTTTGCCGGAGGAGGGATCCAGGCGCAAAAGGCCGGACTGTGTTCCCGCCAGAAGATGGCCGTTGGATGTGCGAACAACGCAACCCACCCGTTGGCTCAGAGCCCAGGTTTCATTGCGATGTTCCCTGGGGTGGAAACGGCAGATTTTTCCCTGTTCGATATCAACCCAGACGATCGCCTGGAGATTTTCATCCCAACCGGGACCCTCAGCCAGCGTGGCTTTGCCGTCGAAAATGCATGTTGCCTGATAGGTTTGCATGGGATTTGTTTTAGAGGCTTGGGGCGGAACCTGCAAGTTTGGGCTGTCAAAATGAATAAGCTGGCAAAATCCCGCGGTCGCTTTTATGAGTATCTCCATCATGCGTGTTTGTAGATTTGTTACCAAAGACAACGACTCCCCTCGAGTGGGTGTTGTGAATGAAGCCAACCAGGTTATCGATTTGAGTATCTATGGGATCCGGGATGTGGTCTCCCTCTTTGACAAGTCCAGGAGAACCGCGCTTCAGGAGAAGCTCAATCAGGCGACAGAGGGTGCTTGCCCGCTCGAAGAGGTTCGTCTCCTGGCGCCGGTGGACAAGCAGGAAGTGTGGGCGGCAGGGGTGACTTATTTACGCAGTAAAACGGCGAGGATGGAAGAGTCGGACTTCAGCGCAACGGCTTATGACAAGGTCTATGACGCTCCTCGCCCGGAAATCTTTTTCAAATCGTTGCCGGAGAAAGTGGTGGCGACCGGTGATCCGGTCGGAATCCGCAAGGACGCCACATGGAATGTGCCTGAACCTGAGTTGGCATTGGTCATGGATTCTGAGGGGCAAGTGGTTGGGTATTCCATTGGCAACGACATGAGTTCCCGTGATATCGAGGGCGAGAATCTGCTCTATCTCCCTCAGGCCAAAATGTATGATCGCAGTTGTTCCCTCGGGCCCTGGTTGGTGCTGGGTCCGGACGAGGAGACCGTGCGTGGCTGGACGATAGGTGTCTGCATTGAAAGGGATGGTAAAGTGGTTTTCGAGGGAGAAACATCCATCAGCCAGATCAAGCGTTCTTTTGATGAACTGGCTGGATACTTGTTTCGTTCCCAAACGTTTACATCAGGCGCCGTGTTGCTGACCGGAACGGGTGTGGTGCCGGATGATGATTTTACTCTGGAAGAAGGAGACCGTGTTGGGATCAAAGTTTCCGGAGTGGGAGAGCTGTCAAATCCAGTCATCCGGGTTTGACAGGATTCCTCATGTAGTATACCTCCTCACGTCTCTTGGAGAGGCAGTGCGCGTACCTTTTTCTGAAGCTATGACGCTGTTTTTCCTAAAGAGATTTCTGACACGTTTTTTTAACCAAGGAATATGAATACAAAACATACATTCAAAAACCCCCTTCAATGGTTTGTTGCCGTTGTAGTGATGATCGGTCTGCAATCTTCCTCCCTGCGTGCAGCGGAAGAGGCGGAAGTCACTGAAAAACCAAAGTGGGAAACCAACGCGTCGGTTGGCTTTACCCTGACTCAAGGGAATAACGATACCCTTTTGGCTACTGCCAGCATTCTCGGTTTGAAAAAATGGGAGATGAACGAACTGAGTCTGGGCGCCGATGCCAGTATCGGTGAAGTGGAAGGGGTGAAGAACAACGAAACCCTCCGTGGTTTCAGTCAGTATAACCGTTTGTTCACCAATGACCGCAGCTACGCCTTGATCAACACATCCATTCTGCACGATGCCATTGCGGACGTTGATTATCGTTTCACGGTCAGTCCGGGTTTGGGTCATTATTTCTATAAGAAGGACAAATTCGAGCTCAGTGGGGAACTTGGTCCGGGTTTTGTGGCTGAAAATGTCGGTGGCGTGACAGATCAATATATGTCTCTGCGTGTTGCCGAATCCGCCAAATATAAAATCAGCGATCGAGCCAGAATGTGGCAAAAAATCGAATACATTCCACAGGTGGATCAGTTTTCCAACTACTTGATCGTTGCTGAAATCGGTATTGATTCTGATTTGACCGAAAAGCTCGGCTTACGTTTGACCATTCAGGACATGTTCGATAATGAACCCGCAGCGGGCCGCAAGAGCAACGACCTGAAGGTGGTTTCAAGTTTGCGGTATAAATTCTGATCGCATTCACACGAAATATAATCTCAACGCCCAGGCCATCGGATCATTGAAAGATGAAACATTCCGGATTGAAGAAGAAATCGGCCAGTTGATAGCCGATATGAATCGATCTATTGAGGAAACGGAGGCTTTCATCGACATTTTGGGAGACACGTCTTCTTAGGATAATTAGCCATTCATACTCGTTTTATTTCAAAACCTAATGGAGCCGGCAGTGACACGCTGCCGGCTCTTTTTTGTTTGGACGTCGCGCTTGAATTTTTCGACCGTTCCTTATTCAATGGATGTATTCCGAGTGGCAACTGTCATTGAGTGAAGATGCTCCTCCGGAATCATAAGGCATTAATCATGAATCTCAGGTTTCCCATGAACAATCGCATGCATTCGATGAAACAGTTGGTATTCGTCCTGGTAACTGCCGTGGCGGTTATTTTCGGCTCCGTCCCTGCCCGGGCTCAACAAGCTTCTCCCTACGCCTTTCATTTGAAGGAGAATGACCGTATTGCATTCATTGGAGACACTCTGCTGGAACGTGAGCAGATATGGGGGCAGTTGGAGACCCGCCTGACCGTTCGGTATCCACACCACAACTTGGTGTTTCGGAATTTGTCCTGGAGCGGCGACAACCCCTCCGGTCAATCCAGAGCCAGCTTCGACTGGAGCAAGCCTCGCGATACCTGGCAGGACTTGATTCTGAAGGAAGTGGAAGCCTTTCAACCAACCGTTGTGATGTTGGGGTATGGGATGGCTTCTTCGTTGGAAGGGCGCGGTGCTCTGGCCCAGTTTCGGGCGGATATGAATCGTCTGCTGGACAATGTTCAGCAGGTTGCCAAACAGGACGCTGCGGTTCGGTTTGTGTTTTTTGGTCCGATGCGCCACGAATTCATGGGGGGCGACCTGCCGGACCCCCAGGCGCATAACCAGGATTTGAGGGTTTACTCGAATGCCATCCAATCCATCGCGAACGAACGTCAACAGCCCTTCATCGATCTTTTCAACGGACTGGGCGATGGCCGATCGGATGCCTTCAAACGATCCTTTACCCAAAACGGCATTCATCCAACTCCCTATGGCTTTGCCCGGATTGCTGATTTGTATCAACAGGTCATGCAATGTGAGCCTTGGGCCTGGACGCTGGATGTTTCTTCAAGCGGCGAGGTCGGCACTGCTTCCAAGGGATTCCAGGTGTTCAAGGTGAGCACCGGCAACGGTGGTATTCGATTTGAAGGGCGGGATGATCAATTGCCATTTCCCAATACTGACGAGAATGATGCCGTCTATCCTTCCTCCCTTCCTTCTCGTATGATCCGGTTTACCGGCCTGAATGCGGGATCGTATGCGCTGAAGGTGGACGGCAAGGTATACGCCGTGCGCACAGCTTCTCAATGGGAGCAGGGACAAGCCCTTCAGCGTGGGCCACAATTTGATCAATCCGAGGCGTTGAGACAAATGGTGGTTGAGAAGAATGAGTTGTTCTTCCATCGATTCCGGCCTCAGAACCAGACGTATCTTTTTGGGTTTCGAAAGCATGAACAAGGGCAGAATGCGGTGGAGATTCCGCAGTTTGATCCCTTGATTGATGAAAAGGAGCTGGCCATTCATGCGCTTTCCATTCCCAGGAGACATACGTATGAACTGGTCAAAGTAGAAGATGGCCTGACTGAAGAGACCGCTTTGGCCTGGCGTGTGCCGGAACCGGTTGTGCCTGAAACACGATCCAACTTGGGAGAACCCGTTCAAACCTTGAACGCCAGTCAGCATCCGGATTTTCAGTTGTCACCCGAAGTGGAAATGACGCTTTATGCCGAGACCCCCATGTTGAGCAAACCTATCCAGATCAATTTTGATCCGGAAGGACGGCTCTGGGTGGCGGGCTCGAAATTGTATCCCCAAATCAAACCCGGTCAGGAAGCCGATGATCAGATCCTGATTCTGGAAGATACCAATCGGGACGGCATTGCCGATCGAACAACGGTCTTTGCCGATGGGTTATTGATGCCAACCGGTATCGAGCCGGGCGACGGCGGAGCTTATGTGGGGCAAAGCACCCAACTGTTGCATCTGAAAGATACCGACGGTGATGGTCGGGCTGATGAGAAGCGGATTGTGTTGTCCGGATTCGGGACGGAAGACACCCATCACATCCTGCATACTTTGCGCTGGGGACATGACGGTCAGCTTTACATGAATCAGTCGATCTACATTCATAGCCACCTTGAAACACCCAATGGTCTGGTTCGATTGAATAGTGGAGGTGTGTTGCACCTTCGTCCTTCCACCTTGGAGCTGGATGTTTACCTGCGTGGTTTTTGCAATCCATGGGGGCATCAGTTTGACCGGTATGGTCAGTCCTTTGTCACCGATGGCGCGGGTTTCCAGGGGATCAGCTACGGTGTGCCGGGTGCGATGTATTTCACCTATGCCGGCGCCCGGCGTTTGCTGGATAGTGTGAGCCCCGGAGCCTATCCCAAGTTCTGTGGTCTGGAATTGATTCAGAGTGAGCATTGGCCTGAGGAATGGCAAGGGTCCGCCATCACCTGTGATTTTCGGGCCCATCGGATCGTTCGTTTTGCCCTTTCCGAGCAGGATGCCGGATATGCCGCTCAGGAGGCGGGAGATTTGGTGCGCTCGCTGGATGCCACCTTCCGGCCCATCGATGTCAAGATCGGCCCCGATGGCGCTCTTTATGTGGCGGACTGGAGCAATCCCATCATTCAACACGGAGAAGTGGATTTCCGGGATCCAAGGCGCGACAAGACAACCGGTCGGATTTGGCGGATCAGTTACCGCAATGAATCCCTGTTGCCCCGCCCGAACTTGATGGCCATGAGCGAACGCGAGTTGCTCGATCAACTGCTGACATCGAACGGATTCAATCAGAAACAGGCACGACGGATTCTGACGGAAAAGGGTGAGAGCATTTTTGGTGTCTTGAACGAATGGCAACAAGATCTGAGTAACGATGAGGAACAATTACAAGCCTTGTGGATGTATCAATCATTGGACCAGGTCCATCAGCCCCTGTTGGAAACGTTGCTCAAGTCCAGCGACGGGCGTGTCCGTGCGGCTGCGGCTCGAGTGCTTGGGTTCTGGCTGGAAGATATTGAAAACCACGAGGCATGGTTGGAAAAACTGATTGCAGATGAACACCCCCGCGTTCGTCTGGAAGCGCTTCGAATTCTGCCCAAATTAAATAGTGGCGCTGCTGCCGCACTGGCATTGACTGTTCTGGACAAGCCGATGGACCGGTTTGTGGATTATGCGCTTTGGTTGACCATGAATGACCTGGCGGATCCCTGGATTGAGTCCATCAGAAACGGTCGATGGAATCCGGAAGGCAAGGATGCTCAATTGGAGTTTGGCTTGACGGCGATTGACAGCAGCAAAGCCCGGGAAGTATTGGGGCCCCTGACGCAAAGCATGTCCGATGAAGCATTGGCCACTGGTCCCTGGATGGGGCTCATCGCAAAAGCCGGAACCACGGGGCAATTGAACCGGATGTTGTCCATTATCGAGGATTCGGACGCATCCACGAAAACCGTTTTGAAGAGCATTCAGTCACTCAACGAAGCTTCCCGCTTGCGTCAGGCGAAACCCAGTGCGAACCGGGGAACGCTCACGGATCTCTTTGGGCATTCTGATGAACGTGTGCAACTCGCCGCCCTGGATTTGGCAAGGGAATGGAAACTGTCGGATGGTTTGGAGTCTTTGACAAACACCGTGGTGAACGAGGACACGTCCCTCCAGGTAAGAGCTCGTGCCGTGGAGGCTCTCGGCGCCATCGGTGGCGGTGCGGCATGGGAATCGCTGAAGTCACTTTCCGAACAAGGCGAATCCATGTTGATCCGGCGTTTATCGGTTCAATCCCTTGCGAGTTTGAAACCCAAACAGGCATTGCCCTTTATCTGGACGGTAATGAATGATCTGGAATCGGACTCGGAACTGGAAGCTCTCTGGACCTACCTCATTCAGCGTCGCAACGTGTTCCAGGTGGTTTCCGGTGCCTTGAAAGATGTCGAATTGAGCAAAGCAGCCGCCCAGGCTGGTATTCGTAGCGTGCAAAAGGCAGGCCGCAATGAATCCGAACTTTTGCTGGCTCTTGAAAGAGCGGGATCTCTGGTTTCCGATCAGGATGGAGTGGATGTCGCCAT
>Ga0255776_10000318_pt1 | contig 54603 bp, 42 predicted proteins | sample 071ome_19_FD_179974 | JGI IMG/M metagenome (GOLD analysis project Ga0255776, IMG submission 179974) | Coastal salt marsh microbial communities from the Groves Creek Marsh, Skidaway Island, Georgia - 071413AT metaG (version 2) | ecosystem: Environmental > Aquatic > Marine > Intertidal zone >...
TTTCAAGGTCAGCATCAGGGCCAGTTCCTGGCAAGGATGGACGATGGTTTCCATGTTGATCACCGGCACAGACGCGTGCTGAGCCAGGGATTTGATCACGGAATCGGTCCGGTCATCTGACCAATTCTTGAACCCCGGAAAAGCGCGCAGGCCGATCAAGTCGCAATAGCGCGAGAGCACCCCGGCCACCTCGGCAATGTGTTCCTCGGCATCGCCATCCATCACGGCTCCAGGCGCGAACTCCACGCCCCAGGCATCTTTGCCCGGCTGCAGCACGATGGCGATACCGCCCAACTGCTGCATGCCCAGCTCGAAGGAGGTTCTCGTTCTCATCGACGGATTCAGGAACATCAGCGCGATCGACTTGCCACGCAACGCGTCATTCAAGGGCGAACGCTTGAGATCGGCCGCCAGGGCGAGCAGCCCATCGAGCGCTTCATGGCTCCAGTCGACTGTACTGAGAAAGTGCCGCATGATCATTTCGCCTGTTTTCGTCAATCCATTAACGGACATAAAAAAACCCAGCCTGGGCTGGGTTGCTGTCGAAGTCTTTCAGTTTCCTCTGCCGACGGCTACCCTGCCCGCTGTTTACGGTCCGTACGTCGAGACGGGCGTCGGTGGGTTATGTTCATCATGTCGGTCTCTGATATCACTTGGGCCACTGCTTCGATAACCCGAATTTACGTCCAAGCCAACGGCAATGCAAGCACTGAATACTGTGCCACGCCGCTCAAATGCTGTAGCCCACCGGATCCTTTTCTTCCGCCTCGTCATCTTTGCGGACCATCAACAGACGAACCAGCGCGGGCAGCAGAACAATGGCGCCAACCATGTTGGCCAGGAAAATGAAGCTCAGAAGAATACCCATGTCAGCCTGGAACTGCAGCTCTGAAAATGTCCATGTGCCAACGCCGGCGGCCAGGGTAAAACCGGTAAAGATGACGGCCCTTCCGGTGAGCCTGACGGTCTGATTGTAGGCCTCCCGCAGGGTGAAGCCCTCATCCAGCAGCGTGCTTAAGCGGTTGTAGATGTAGATACCGTAATCCACACCGATACCGACACCCAGCGCCACCACGGGCAGCGTGTTCACCTTCAGGCCAATGCCATACAAGGCCATGAGCGCCTCGGCCAGCGTCGAGACCAGCACCAGCGGCAACACGATACACAAGGTGCCGAGCACAGACCGGTAGGTGATCAGGCACAGCAGAATAACAGCGCCAAAGACCAGGGCCAGCATGGGCTTCTCGGCCGCGGCGATGTCTTCATTGGTGGCCGCCATGACGCCCACATTACCCGTGGCCAGGCGGAATCGCAGATGTTCCGCGTCGACCGGTTCGTCCTGGGTCAGGTCTTCCAGCACGGGTTTCTCCATGTGGAAATCCAGGTCTCCGATGTTCAGCTCGCTTCGCAGTTCTTTGACCCGGGCCACCACCCTGGCAATGGTCTCCGCGCGGTGGTCCTCGGTAAAGACCAGGATTGGAATCGCGCTGCAGTCGCGGTTCAAAAGGCCGGTATCCGTCTCGATATTGCTCAGGGCCTGGCGCAACACGTAATTGTCACGCGGCAAAACCCGCCAGCGAATATGGCCCTCGTTCCAGCCCGCGTTGACCACCTTCGCCACCATGGGCAGCGTGATGACCTTCTGTACCCCCTCGACGTTGGAGAGGTTCCAGGCGAAACGGTCGATGCTCTCCATCACGGTGTAGTTCTCGGTACAGGCATCGGAGACCGTTTCCGCCACCACGGTCAGGAGATCGACGCCCAGTGAAAACCGTTCGGAGATCAGCAGGGCATCCTGGTTGTAGCGCGCCTCTGGGCGCAACTCCGGCACGCCCGGCTCCGAGTCGCCGATTTTCATGCCCTGGGCGATCCAGAACCCGACAATGAAGAGCACGATACCCACGGCGACGGCCAGCTTGGCGCGCCCAGGCCGGGTGAACGAAGCGATGGTCGCCCAAAACGGTGACTTACGATGCGCTTTCTCCAGCAATCGGCGTCGGTAAGCGTCCGGATTCTTCAGCTGCACCCACGACAGCAGCAAGGGCAGAAGCACCAGGTTGGTGAAGATCAGCACCACCACGCCAACGCTGGCGGTGATGGCCAGCTCCTGGATGATCCTGATCTGGATAAACAGGATGGTCAGGAAGCCGACGGTGTCGGATACCAGCGCGATAACGCCGGGCGCCAACAGCTTCTTGATGGTTTCCCGAGAGCCATGCATGGGCGAGCGACGGGGGATCAGGGTGACATCCTGAATACCGCTCTTGGCCCAGATATCGGGGGTCCGCCCGGCAAATTCCTTTTCCACCACCCAGGCGCTGATTTTCTGCACACCGTGACTGACCCCGATGGCGAATATCAGGAAGGGGGTCAGGATGTTCATCGGGTCCAGGCTGTAGCCCAACAAACTGAGCGTGCCCATCTGCCAGATGACGGCAGCGAGTGAACAGGCCAGCGGCAATACGGTCAGCCAGATGGAACGCGTATACCAGTAGAGCAATATCGCGGTGACGATCAGCGCCACCAGGAAGAAATAGATGACCGACTGGGCACCGTCGGAGATATCGCCCACGATCTTCGCAAAACCGATGATGTGAACGCTGTAGTCGTCGTTCTCATAGGTCTCTCGAATACCCTCGAGCTGGGCGGCGACACTCCGATAATCCAGCCGTTCACCCGTGGCCGGGTTTTCCTCCAGCAGGTTGGCCCAGACCATGGCGCCACGGAAGTCTTCCGAAACCAGCCTCCCGACCTCTCCCGATTTGACGATGTTGCTCCGCACCCGCTCAAACATATCGGCAGACGGCGCGAAATCGGACGGGATGACGTTACCCCCGGCGAAGCCATCCTCGACAATTTCCACGAAACGGACATTGGGCGTAAAAATGGACCGCACACTGGCCCGGTCTACACCCGGTATGAAGAAAACCTGGTTGGTAATCTCTTCAAAAGAAGTAAAAAACCCCGGCGTAAACATGTTGCCATCGCGGGCCACCAGCGCCACCAGCACTCGATTGGCGCCGCCGAATTCCTTCTCGTACTGAAGGAATGTCTGCATGTATTCATGCTTCAGCGGAAGCTGCTTTTTGAACCCGGTCTCGATGCGTAAATTCGACATCGAAATGCCCATCGCAATGGTGATGAGCAAGAACAGCGCCACGATCGCGTAGCGCGTGTTGATCAGAAAGGTAGCAACCCGATGCAGTGTTGAGCGCTGAGAATCAGCCATCGTCTATGCTCCGCTCGGGAAACTCATGCACGCCATCCTCACCGACCAGCAAGAAGCGGTCAGCGCCCAACTCGATGGCCCGGGCGAAATCCACCCCGCTGGAGTGCTTATGCACCTCGAAGGCACCGCCGTCCTGGCGCTCGATAACCAGGCCGCTGTTGCCGACCAGCAGGATTTTTCCATCCGACCGAACGGCCCCGGCAATGGTCAGCTCGGTGCCCGTGTCCAACTCCTGCCAACTGTCACCGAAATCACAGCTTTCCTGCACATTCCCGCGCAAACCAAACACGAGCACGCAGGTTTCTCCACTGGACACGATACCGAACATCGACCCCCCATAAGGCATCTCGATCGTTTCCCAACTCGCCCCACCGTCCGCGGTCCGATAGGTGAAGCCGGCCTCGCCGGCAATCATCAAACGTCCATCGCCCAGGTCCAGAATGGCGTTATTGTGCCACTCCTCCTCGTTGATGAAATCCTCGTCCCAGGTCTTACCCCCGTCTTCGGTGTACAGGTACAAATCGTAGGCGCCCACCGCCATTCCGCGCTGCGCGTCGAAGAAATGAATATCCATGATCGGCTGCTGCCGGCCGGGATCGAAATTCTGCAGGGTCCAGGTCTTGCCCGTATCGCCGCTGGTCAGGATGACCGTATCGTGTCCCGCCGCCCAGATGCGATCACCCACTACGGCGACGCTGGTGAGTGTGGACCGGGTCGGCACCACTCTCGCCTGTTGCCACACGCCGCCATCGGCCGACAGGATGACATGTCCCCGCTCACCCACGGCAACGAGGCCGCCTTCCGGCATCCCCGCAATATCCAGCAAAAGCGATTCGGCAGCCAGCGGCTGTTCTTCGGAGTACTGAATATCGAGTTCCGGATCGACGTCACCGGCAGCGGGCGCCACACGCAGGAATGCCGTCAGCGCGGCGAGGTAAAAAATCAGAAGATGCCTGAGCGTACTCACCGGGCTAGTTTAACCTGATCTGGAAACACCGGGGGCCGACTGTCGCCGACCCCCTGGTCTTCGGTTTAGCGTCTACCCCGCTTGCGCAAGGCCTGCGGCGTGAACTGGGATTCCGGCAATGCCACGTTGAAGGTATTGACCGGATCCTGGTTGTCGAAACCCTGGGCCACATAACGACCCGACTGCAGGTCATAGTGCGTCTCGAAGGTGGTCCAGAATGTCGGCATGTCGTAATAATTGATGCAATGCGCCTCCGAGAACCGCCACAACTGGTCGCGGTTGTCGTAGTGGTCGATCAACAGCGGCTGATAGCTGTCTTCGTCCAAGTAGTAGGTGCGCTTGGAATTGATGTGACGCATGCCGTCCTTCAAGGTCGCCTCGACCACCCACACCCGGTGCAGCTCGTAGCGGAAATACTCCGGGTTCAGGTGCCCTGGGCGGACCAGGTCGTCGGGGGTGACATCCGCCTGGTGTGCTTTGTAGGAATTATAAGGCACGTACATTTCCTTCTTGCCAATCGTGACCCAGTCGAAGCGGTCCATGGCGCCGTTGAACATGTCGGCCATGTCGTTGGTGCGCAGGCCGTCGGAAGCGGTACCCGGGTTGTCATAGGCCACGTTGGGCGCCCGGCGCACGCGGCGCTGGCCCGGGTTATAGATCCAGGCCTGGCGCTGCTGCTCAACCTGGTTCAGCGTCTCGTGCACCAGCAGGATGTTACCGGCCAGGCGCGCAGGGGACTCTACCTCCTGGAAGAAATAAAGCAGGATGTTGCCGATGTCCTCGATTTTGACGCCTTCCATGTAGTACAGGCCCAACAGCTCTTCGCGCAGCTTCACCATGCTGTAGGAGCCATCCACCGTGGGCGCAACCTGGTTGTTGTAGCGCATACCGCCGGTGCCCTTGGGCTTCAGCTTGTGGTTCCACATCAGCTCATAGGCGTTTTCGGGGAACGGGAACGGGAAGCCTTCAGCGGCGTTAATCACGCCCTCGCCACCCGCAACCAGTTCCGCCGTGCTGGCATTGGCAATGGACATCTCCATCGAACGTTCGGGATAAGAGGCCGAGCGCCGGGTGGGATAAACATCCATGAAATAGGATTCAGGATAACGCTCAAACATGGCGATCTGACCGACGCTCAAATGGTCAGCGTATTCCTGGTAGTTGCTGGCATCGATGCGAAACAGCGGCTCGTCATCCGCAAATGGATCGGGGTGATGATCGCCAGGCGAGTAACCTTCGGGCCATTCGGTGATACCACCGGTCCAGGCGGGAATGGTGCCCTCCGCGTTACCGGCCCGCTCCGAGCCCATGGGCGTGAGATCTTCGCTCAGCCGCGCCACTTCGTCGGGTTTCGGCCCGGCCATGGCCTGACCGATGCCCATCGCAAGCCCGCACATCATGATGACCGGGGCTTTCAGTACAGATTTATTAAACGTGAACATGGAAACCTCCGGTGATCAGAACGAGTAACGTACGCTGGCCGCGAAGAAATCGCGGTTGCGAAGCAGGTTGTATTTGCCGCCGCCCATGTAGTCGGTGTAGGCGAAATCGATAAGCCACTCGTTGAGCAGATTGAACCCGAGACCAATGGTCAAGGTCTTGCGCCCGTCGATGAACGAGCCGCCCGGCCCCGGCGTGGTGCCGTCAACATCATGCGCCCACGCAACCCTGGGGCTCACAGTCCACGCACCGATGGCATTGTTGTAATCGGCGCGCATCAGCATCCGGTAACCCCAACTGGTGTCGTCCGGGAATCCGGCCATTTCCGTCACGGGGTTGTTGAAATCACCCGAGGTGACATCAGCGCCGCCGCCGGTATCGGTACCTGAGCCGTTGTAGCGCAATTCAGACGGCGAGTGCAGGTCGGCCACGTGATTAATGCCTGCCTCGGCAACGAACGCGATCTGGTTCGCGCGCAGGAAATTCCCCGGCCCGAACAGCTTAACCAGCGTCGCCTGGGCCTGCCACGACTCGTGCTCGTGGTATCCCTGGATGCGCTCTCCGGGCGCAAACTCGCCCAACTGACTCTTGTAGCGGTTGATCGGCGCCGGAATCAGCGGGTTGAGCGGTGTCAGCGCACCAAAGAGAATTTCCACGTCATCGATCTGCAACGGGGCGTTGGGCCGATAGCTGACCTCGCCGGCCAACGACCAGGTGCCCACCGTGGTGTTGAAGCTGATCCCGTACAGGTCCAGATCGTCCGGATACTCGGTGAAGTAACTGGCGCTGGTAAAGGGTGGGGGAACAGCCTGCAGCGCATAGCCGCTGATGATCGGCAAGCGGCTATGGTACCTCAGGTAGTAGAACCCGAATTCAGTGCTGTTCAGACCTTCGGCAAACCAGCGCAGGGCGGCGCCATACTGGCCGCTGTCACTGGGCACTTCGCTGGCGGAACGCGGCACGGCCAGCAGGCAGCCCGTGCCTACCAACTGGGCCGGTAAAGCCTGATCGGAAGCGCCGATATTGCCCTGCAGGCAGACATCATCATACAGGTCAGGATTGATCACCGGTTGCGGATACGTGCCGAAACCGAGCATGGCGTATTGCGCACCCGGCGTGCCAATGTCGCTGGCGGAGAAATACGTGCCCGCGGGATCGGGAATGATTTCCCGCCACTCAAACATGTACAGCGCCTCGAGCGACAGGGATTGGGTCAGATCCATCGTGGCCCACAGCATGTTGACGCCTTCGAAGGCTTCTTTCAGCTCCGAACCTGCCAACCGCAATTTTGAGACGTCCACAGGATTGATGGCGTTGAGGCCACCCTGGATGAAGGTGGACTCACCCCAGCTGACCACCTGGCGACCCAGCCGCCAGCTAAGAAACCGTTCTCCCAGCTCGTGGTCGCCCCAGATGTAAGCGTCCAGTAGCCTCACATCGGAACCGACCCGTTCCTCCGCCACGTCGGACAGGAATTTCGCGCCCGAGTTTTCGAAATCATAAAAGCCCGACGCGCGGAAGAAGCCGCCGAAATTCCGCCAGCTGATATCCATCTCGGCCGTAATCTTGGCCGTGTGCGTGATCAGGTCGCCCGCGTTCGGGTAATTGATGTTCGGATCGTCATCGTTGTTCGACCAACGCCCCACCTGGGCCACCTGCTGCTCAAAAGGCAGCGCGAAGGTCAAAGGATTGTTCGTCGATTTGCCAACATCCTCGGCTTTGCTGTCCGTCGCACGCCAGGATGCACCGTAGCTGATGGTGGTATCCAGGCTGCCGCGCCATTCGCCGTCGCCAAATTCAAAGGCCTGTACTCCGCCGGAAATGAGGCCGGTCACGGCCATCGTCAGCGCCGCTGCGAGGACATTATGTTTCAGCGTCATGTTCTTGATACTCATTTTCATGTTCAATCCCCCTTACTCGTCGCCGTTCTTGGTTCGGCGGGTTTCGAGCTGGTTCCGAGGATCCGTTCCTTTGCCCGGCTTCTTGCTCTTGTCGCCTTCCGATGGTTCACCGATCACCAGTTGATCGACCGTTACCACGGGCACCATAGTGGCGGCGTTGGTTACGTTGATCAGCTTGCCGCCGGATGCCAGGAAAGACCCCATCTGGCCCTGCATTTCGACCGTCGCCTCTGGCGAACTGGCAGGGCTCAGCAATGACCCATGAGTGGCCGGCGGAGGAAAGCGTCCAGCCACTCTGAGACCAGCCGGATCAGCCTGGGTGCTGCTGTAGGGCGTAAACCCGCCGACCCGGATCATCGGCTCGGTGCCGGACAGCGGGGCGGTTGCAACATAGTTGGGTATAACCGTGTCCCCAATCACTTCGTGCAACGCCACCGGCTTGGCGGTCGTGGCCTCGCGGATCCAGTTGATGGGATCAGCGGCGTCGGCCGCTGTCTGGCCCACTGTCAGGTACAGCTCGAACAACGGATCGCCGGGGAAAATGTCCGCGGATGCGAGGCCGGCGCGGATGCGCGGCCCGAAGGCTTGAGAAGCCTCTCCGCCGCGCACCAGGCCACCGCCTGGAACGCTGAGGAAGCTGCGAGTGACAAATGGCTCTAAGGCTGAGAAGCCGGTGCCATTGATAGCGCCCCAGGAAATGCCGGTATAACCGAGATCATAGGGCTGCAGGTCGGCCAGGCCGTCGGAGTCCAGGTCGAAATTCTGAATCGAACTGGCCAGCACCATCAGGTCCGCGATGCCCTGGCGCACGTTGTCGCGCGATACAAGGAAATTCTGGAAATTCAGGGCATGGCTGCCTGAGAAATCGGGCACGCCGTCCGGGCCGGGCAGCCCGGTTTCATTGCTCTGGTAGTCAACCCGGAAGGTGCGCTCGTCGGCGATCGCGCCGAAGGGCGTGTTTTCGATATCAAACGCGCCGAACAGGGGGTCGACCTCAGCCATGACGCCATGGAGCGGGAAGTCCATGGCCACAGCCACGTGACCGGCCTGCGCCAGGCCATCGGCCGCGGCCAGCACCGACGCCCGGTTGGAGCCCAGCCCGTGGCCGTATATGACAGTCGGCCAGCCCGTGGCCGGCTTGCTCCAGCCGCTGTTGGCGTTGGGCACGGTCACCATGATCGGTACCGTCTGCACGCTCTGGACCACGGGAAAAGGATTGAACAGCGTGAGGTTGGTGGAGGTCGGGTCCAGGCCAAAGGCATCGAACGGCGGGATGTACGCGCCCGGCTCAGCCTGCCAGTAATCGGTCAGGGGCGCGATCGGGTTCTCGGCCGACGGGGTGCCCAGGTAATAGGGCACCGTAATGACCCCAATGTAGATATCAGCCAGCCCGAAACCGCCCGCGACGGCCGTGGTCAAGCCGGTCGGCGCCAGCGCCACCGGCGACCCCTGGGTCACGCTGCGCAGAAGTTTCAGCACGGGCGTGATGGCCTGGGTCTGCACGGTCCAGGAAATGATGATGTCGTCCCGGTTGATGCCCGCGGCGGCAGCCGTGAATTCCTGCGACAGGGTGATCTGCCTCAGACCTTCCAGCGAAGCGGCCGTTCCATCGTCGAGCAGTGGGTAGGTGCTGTTACCGTTTTCATCGACCCAGGGGTCCAGGCTCTTGGCCAGGAAATACTGCTGATCCGGCGTGGCATTGTTGCCCGCGGCGTCGGTGATGTCATTCGTCATGACCGCCATGAAACTGGAGTACTCGGGCAGCGGCTGCAGCGGCACGATGGCCACCGCGTTACCGCTTACCGCGGTGACGTAATCCACGCCCGGCGTCAGTTCGCGAACGATGCCGGTGACCGCGACGATCTGATCCACCGACACCTGGAACACCCTGACGGTCTGGCCGGGCACCACGGTGGACGCGTCGATCGAACCGGGGTTGCCTTCGTTGTTAACGAAGGTCATGGTCCAGCGCTCGATGGTACTGAAGCCATCCAGCGCATTGATCTGAGACACCAGGGCCGCCGCCGTGCCATCGAGGCCATCCAAAGGCGCGCTGATGGTCAGGTCGGTACTGCCCTGGAAATACAGGTTGTTGGGCACCGGCAGCCCCTCGAGGCCCAGCGTGGTGTCGAAGCGGGCGGTCAGCACGCCAGTGACCACACTGCCATCTTTGTTGGTGGCAGGCGGCACGGGCGTGCCGCTGAATGGGTCGTGAGCGAGTGCCGAGGTAGCGATCAAAGAGATCGAAAACAGCATCAGACGCAATTTCATTGCTAATCCCCAGTTGGTTTTGTTCCGTGGGTTCACCGCGCCCGGGCAGACAACAAGCTCGGCCCGTTCGCGCAAACGTGCCGACCATTCTATCCAAAACCACACCGAAACCGGAACATAATTCTTCGAGCCGGCGATTTAGGTCATTCGCTACGGCCCGCGGCAGGCAGCGGCAGCGCCTCAAAAAGCGGTTTGGTGCGGCCTGGCTGGGTGAGACTTTTGAGGTGACGGGTGCGGGCGGCGTGCAGCCAGAAAAACCGCTGGAACTGAATTCGTCCGCTTCCAGCGCACGGCCCTGGCGCCGCGCGGACAGTTCGCCCAAATCTGCGTTGTGCGCGCTGAGTGGGAAACCCGGGGGGGACGCTCTAGCGCTTTTTCCTGGGGATATACAAATCCGTGATGGTGCCTTCGAACACCTCGGCCGCCATGGCGACGCTCTCAGACAAGGTGGGGTGAGGGTGGATGGTCAAACCGATGTCACCGGCCTCGGCGCCCATCTCGATGGCCAGCGCGCATTCCGCGATCAGGTCCCCGGCATGCGGCCCCACGATACCCGCGCCCATGATCCGATGGGTGGATGGGTCGAACAACAGCTTGGTGAACCCTTCCGGCCGGCCAATACCCAGTGCCCGGCCGCTGGCCGCCCATGGAAACTTGCCCACCTGGTAATCCACCCCGGACGCCTTTGCCTGCCCCTCGGTGAGGCCCACCCAGGCGACTTCAGGGTCGGTGTAGGCCACCGATGGGATGACCCGCGCGTCGAAGGCGCTTTTCATGCCGGCGCAAACCTCGGCCGCCACCTTGCCCTCATGCGTGGCTTTGTGGGCCAGCATGGGCTGCCCGACGATATCGCCGATGGCGAAGATATGTGGCACATTGCTGCGCATCTGCCGGTCGACCGGGATGAATCCGCGATCGGTGACTTCCAGACCGGCGGCCTCGGCGCCAATCCGGTCGCCATTGGGCACCCGCCCGACTGAAACCAGCACCCGGTCGAACACAGTGTGCTCAGGCACCTTCTTGCCTTCGAACTCGGCCATCAGCCCGTCTTCGCGGGGTGTGAGTGAAGTCACTTTGGTATCAAGATAGATCCCCTCGCACCGCGCGGACATCCGCTTCTGCAGAGGTCGAACCAGGTCCTTGTCCGCACCGGGCATTAACTGGCTGGTCAATTCAACCACCGTGACCCGGCTGCCCAGCGCCGCATAGACGCTGGCCATCTCAAGGCCAATGATGCCACCGCCAATCACCAGCAGGCGGTCAGGAATATCAGCCAGCTCGAGGGCGCCCGTGGAATCCATCAGGCGCGGGTCGTCCCAGGGCAGGCCGGGCAGCTTGAACGACTGCGAGCCGGCCGCGATGACGGCCCTGCTGAAGCTGACCGCGCGGCGGCCATCGGCCGTTTCCACCGCAATGTCGTTGGGGCCGGTGAATTCACCCGTGCCGTCGATAACGGTGACGCCTCTCTGCTTGGACATGCCGGCCAGCCCGCCGGTCAACTGCCCAACGACCTTGTTCTTCCACCCGCGCAATGCATCGAGCTGGATGTCCGGTGGTCCGAAGACCACGCCATGCGCTGAAATCTGCTCGGCTTCGTCGATGATGGCGGCCGCGTGGAGCAGCGCTTTGGACGGAATACAGCCCACGTTCAGGCAAACGCCACCCAGCGTCGGATAACGCTCGATCAGTGCTACCTTCAGGCCCAGGTCCGCGGCCCGAAACGCCGCGGTGTAGCCACCGGGGCCGGCGCCCAGCACGACCAGGTCAAAGTCAAAATCACCCTGGGGAAACGCCGCCGGCGCTGTAGCGGCAGGCGTTGACTGTAGTGGCGCCGAATGCTCAGACGAGGACGGCTCCGGCTGGGACGGCTCTGGCAGGGACAGCTCTGGCCTGGCTTCCGGAGCGGCCTCCTGGGGCTTTGCGACCACCTCATCCGCCAACAGCGTGGCGATCAGATCACCCTCGGAGACGGTGTCACCCAGGGCCACTGCCAGTGACTGGACGATCCCTGCCGTTGGCGCCGGCACCTCCATTGTGGCCTTGTCGCTCTCCAGGGTCACCAGCGACTGCTCAGGCTCTACCGCTTCTCCCTCGGCGACGAGAATCTCAATAACGGGCACATCGTCGAAATCTCCGATGTCCGGCACCCTGACCTGGATTTCATGACTCATGTGCCACCCTCGATTACCAACTCGTCACCCTGTTGCGACAGGCTGAAATGACGCAGAAAACTCATGCCCAGCAATACCTCGTTCATCGGAGCGCGCGTGATGGTGCCGCGAACGTTGTTCAGGTAAAGCTGCCCCAGGCGCACCTCATCCAGGCGCGTCATCCAGGCGCTGTCGGGGCCTGCCGCGGTCATGACCGTCACGGGCGGGCCGAACTCCAGTCCAAGCTCGCGCGCCAGCGAGCCCGGAATGGCCACGTCCGTGGCCCCGGTATCAATCAGAAAATCCACCTCGACACCGTTGATTTGGCCAACGGCCAGGTAGTGTCCGCTGCGATCCCGCTGCAACACGACCCCGGAGCCGTTGCTCTGAACCATCCGTGCGCCCCGGCTGCGGTCATCGACCGCGCTGAACAGGGCCGTCAGCCCGGCCAGCAAGGCGATGGCGCCCAGCCAGAAAAAGCCTCTTCCGCGAGGCCGGCCGTGCTGCTCCGAGTCTTGCGGGTAACCGGTCATCAATCCAGCGCAAAGTGGTCGACGGACTCAAGATGGTCCGCCAGGTAACGGGTAAAGCGCGCCGCCGCCGCGCCGTCGATGACACGGTGATCGTAAGACACCGACAAGGGCAGCATCAGGCGCGGTTGGAAAGCCTCGCCATCCCAGACCGGCTCCATGCGAGACCGGGACACACCCAGAATCGCCACTTCCGGCGCATTGATGATGGGCGTGAACGACGTGCCGCCAATACCGCCCAGGCTGGATATGGTGAAACTGGCGCCTTGCCAGTCCTGGGGCGTCAATTTTTTATCGCGCGCCCGCTGGCTGACTTCGGACAGCTCCCTGCCCAGTTCAGGGATGCTCTTCTGGTCGCAATCCCGGATGGCCGGCACCACCAGCCCGTCCGGCGTGTCCACCGCGATACCGATGTGGTAGTACTTCTTCAGGACGAGGTGCTCGCCATCTGTGTCCATGGACGCGTTGAACTGCGGGAATTCCTGCAGCGCAGCCACGCAGGCTTTGATCAGAAACACCAGGGGTGTGAGCTTGTAGCCCTTGTCCGCGGCCAGGCCCTTGTTGGCCTGGCGCAGCGCTTCCATCTCGGTGATGTCCGCCAGATCGTGCTGGGTGACATGCGGGATGCTCAACCAGTTTCGATGCAGGTTTTTGCCCGAAATCTTCTTGATCCGTGACAGGGGTTGTTGCTCGACTTCGCCAAATTTTGTGAAATCAATATCCGGCGGATCGGGCAGGTCGAAACCCAGGCCGCCGCTGGGTGCCGCAACCGCGCCGGCCATCACCGCCTTGACAAAAGCAGTGACGTCCTCGCGGACAATACGGCCGTTTCGGCCTGACCCGCTCACCCTCATCAGGTCAACGCCCAACTCCCTGGCGAATGCCCGGATCACCGGGCTGGCGTAGGGCACCTTGCCCGGGAGCGTGTTGTTCGCATCGAGCGGCAACGGCGGAGACTGGCGCGGGCCGGAGTCAGGCCCTGGCGGGGCAGCGGTGGGCGGGCTTGCGGGCGCAGGCGCCCTGGCTGCCTCAGCAGCCGGCCGGTCCGGGGTGGGCTGAGGGGCTTTCTCCCGGGCCGGTTCGTCGGATGCGGCCCCCGCGGCGGCAGCGGCATCCACCGAAATGAGTGCCACCACATCGCCCTCTGAAACGGTGTCCCCGACGGCAATATTGAGCTCGAGCAGCGTGCCGGGCGCGGGTGACGGCACCTCCATGGTGGCCTTGTCGCTCTCCAGCGTCAGCAGGGACTGTTCCGCCTCGACCGCCTCGCCTGCCTGCACCAGCAGCTCGATCACGGGAACATCCGTAAAATCGCCGATGTCAGGGACCTTGATCTCCAGTATTCGTCCGCCACCTGACGCGGGCGATGGCTCATCGACTGACTCCGAGGTCGTTGTCTCCCCAGCCGGCGCATCCGCGAGTTCGATGATGGCCACCACATCGCCCTCCGAGACCTCGTCACCGAGCGCGACTTTCATCTCCACCAGCGTTCCGGCCGACGGGGCCGGGACTTCCATGGTGGCCTTGTCGCTCTCCAACGTCAGCAGGGACTGCTCCGCTTCGACCGTCTCGCCTGCCTCGACCAGCAGCTCAATCACCGGTATACCGGTGAAATCACCGATGTCGGGGACCTTGATTTCGATTTTTTGAGTCACGGCCCGCTCACATCCTGACGGGGTCGGGTTTGGCCGGATCAACGCCCAGCTTGTCACGCGCGGCCAGCAGCGCGTGCTGCGCGATCAAGCCCTTGCGGTACAGGCCAAAGAGAGCCGCGTACGCCACCTGCTTGCGGTCGACTTCAAAGAAATGCCTCAGGTTTTCTCGGGTGTCGGAACGTCCGAAGCCGTCGGTGCCCAGCACGGTGTACTCATCCTGCGGCATGAAGGCCCTGATCTGATCGGGAAACGCGCTGACATAATCCGTGGCGGCGATGGCCGGCCCCTCCCTGCCGGAGAGGCACTGATGAACCCAGCTTTCACGCTGATCGGCCGGATTCAGGCGATTATGACGCTCCACGGCTTCCCCATCGCGACGAAGTTCGGTAAAGCTGGTGGCGCTCCAGATGTCCGCCTTAACGCCGAATTCACGGTCGAGAATCTCGGCCGCGGCAATGACTTCGCGCAAAATGGCGCCTGAGCCCAGCAGCTGCACCCGGTGACCATCACCTTCAGCCTCACGTAACAGGTACATCCCTTTACGGATACCCTCATCCGCGCCTGCCGGCATGTCCGGATGACTGTAGTTCTCGTTCATCACCGTGATGTAGTAATAAACGTCTTCCTGTTCCTGGTACATGCGGCGCAACCCGTCCTGCAGGATTACGATCAATTCGTAAGCAAAGGTGGGGTCGTAGGAGATGCAGTTGGGCACGTTGGCCGACATCATGTGGCTGTGGCCATCCTCGTGCTGCAGGCCTTCGCCGTTCAGCGTGGTGCGCCCTGACGTTCCGCCGATCAGAAACCCGCGCGCACGCAGGTCGCCCGCCGCCCAGGCCAGGTCGCCGACCCGCTGGAAGCCGAACATGGAGTAAAAAATAAAGAACGGGATCATCGGTTCGCCGTTCGAGCTGTAGCTCGTGGCTGCCGCGATCCACGAGGACATGGCGCCGGCCTCGGTGATGCCTTCTTGCAGAATCTGGCCTTTGCGATCTTCCTTGTAGAACATCAGCTGGTCAGAATCGACCGGCGTATAAAGCTGCCCCTGGTTGGCATAGATTCCCAACTGGCGGAACATGCCTTCCATACCAAAGGTGCGCGCCTCGTCAGCCACGATGGGCACCACCCTGTCCTTTATGGTCTTGTCTCGAAGGATCACCGCGAGGGCGCGGACGAAGGCCATGGTGGTGCTGATTTCGCGATCGCCAGTGGACTGCAGCAGGCCGCCAAAGGTGTCAAGGTCCGGCGCCTGCAGGCTGGGCGCGGCCGAACTGCGTCGCGGCAAAGGGCCACCCAGCGCTTTCCGGCGATCCAGGAGATATTTGGCCTCGGGGCTGTCTTCGCCTGGATGATAGTACGGCACATCTTCCAGGTCCTTGTCGGCAATCGGCACATTGAATCGATCGCGAAACTGCTTGATCGAGCCGGCATCCATCTTTTTCTGCTGATGGGTGATGTTCTGGGCCTCGCCGGAATCGCCCATCCCATAGCCCTTCACGGTCTTGGCCAGCACCACGGAGGGCTGACCGCGGTGGTTGACGGCCGCGTGATAGGCGGCGAAGACCTTGAGCGGGTCGTGCCCGCCCCGGTTGAGGCGCCAGATGTCCCGGTCATTCATGTTGGCCACCATTTCCCTCAGTTCGGGATAGGCGCCGAAGAAATGTTCCCGGGTATAGGCCCCGCCCTTGGCCTTGTAATTCTGATATTCACCGTCCACGGCCTCTTCCATGCGGCGACGCAGCAGGCCATCGGTATCCTTGGCCAGCAGCGGATCCCAACGCGAACCCCACAGTACCTTGATGGCATTCCATCCGGCGCCGCGGAATACGCCTTCCAATTCCTGGATGATCTTGCCGTTGCCTCGCACCGGTCCATCGAGGCGCTGCAGATTGCAATTGATCACGAACACGAGGTTGTCGAGATTTTCCCGGCCTGCCAGGGAAATGGCGCCCAGCGATTCGGGTTCGTCCGTCTCTCCATCGCCCAGGAAACACCAGACGCGACGATCCGAGGTGTCGGCAATGCCCCGGTTATGCAGGTACTTCAGAAAACGTGCCTGGTAAATCGCCATGATCGGACCCAGGCCCATGGACACGGTCGGCAACTGCCAGAAATCCGGCATCAACCAGGGATGGGGGTAGGAACTCAGCCCTTCGCCGTCCACCTCCTGCCGGAACCGGTCGAGCTGGGCTTCGCTGATTCTGCCCTCCAGGAATGCGCGTGCATATACACCGGGTGAAGAGTGCCCCTGGATGTAGACCAGGTCGCCCCCGCCGGGATGATCCATGCCGCGGAAAAAGTGATTGAAGCCAATCTCGTAGAGGGTCGCGGCAGACTGGTAGCTGGCAATATGCCCGCCCAACTCACCGCCCCGCTTGCCGGCGCGCAACACCATCGCCATGGCATTCCAGCGAACGATGGATTTGATCCTGCGCTCAAGCTCACGATCGCCCGGGTGGCGCTCTTCCAGGTGTGGCGGGATGGTGTTGATGTAGGCGGTGGTGGCTGAATAGGGCAAATGGGCGCCGGAACGGCGGGCCAGATCTACCAGGTTTTCCAGCAGAAAATGCGCGCGTTCCGGACCGTCACGCTCGATGACGGCATGCAGCGCCTCCATCCACTCACTGGTTTCCGCGGGATCGAGATCTTGCTCTCGCCCGAAATGAATCGGCTTATGGCTCATGACTCGGCGTTCCTGTTCTTGCCTGCTATTACCGGTGCCCCCGGCCTGTCAGCGGATCGCATGCCCACCACCCTGTGAGCACTGCTTGATGACACGCTCATTCTAATGCCGTGGATATCTGGTCTGAACCAGAACCGTTCAAGTAAGACCGCAGATCGGCTCGCGCGTCGCAACACAGGGCCCTTTTCGAAACACGTGACATCAGCGCGGGCCGCACTACCTGAGATCGAGCTCGTTCTGGTTCTCGGCCGCGCCACCATCGCCCACCTGCACCAGTCGCAGCGTGTTGGTGCCGCCCTCTTTGCCCAGGGCGTCACCCATGGTGATGATCACGCGGTCACCTGCGCCCAAATAGCCTTTGGCTGCCAGGTTGCTGATGGCCTGCGCCACCGCCTGGTCGATATCGTCCCATTTCTGCACGTGATGCACCGGATAGACATCGCGGTAAAGCGCCATGCGGCGACGGCTCTCGGCCAGGGGGGAAAGCGCGAAAATCGGCACCGATGTACGCACCCGCGAAAGCCATTGCGCGGTGGAACCTGACTCCGTCAGGGCGATGATGGCGTGCACATGGACATGCATGGCCATATACATGGCCGCCATGGCGATGGCTTCATCGATCCGTTTCAATTCGGCGCCGGGGCGCCGGAATTCATCAATGGTGTCGCAATGACGCTCAGCGCCCACGCAAACTCGATGCATCGCCTCGATCACCTTCGTGGGGTGTTTACCCACCGCGGTTTCCGCAGACAGCATCACCGCGTCGGTACCATCGATGACCGCGTTGGCCACATCCAGCACCTCGGCCCGCGTGGGAATGGGATTCTCGATCATGGACTGCATCATCTGCGTCGCCGTAATCACCACCCGATTCTGCGCCAGCGCCGCACGGATGATCTCCTTTTGCAGCCCCGGTAACTCCGCATCACCGATCTCAACGCCGAGATCGCCGCGGGCGACCAGAACAGCATCTGAAGCGGCAATGATGGAATCCAGGTTTTGAATGGCCTCGGTGCGCTCTATCTTGGCTACCAGTTGCGCCTGGCTGCCTGCCTCGCGCAGCATATTGCGCGCCTGCACCATGTCCTCGGCGCTGCTGGGAAAAGAGACCGCGAGATAGTCCACGTCCATCTGCGCCGCGCGCTTGATATCCACGATGTCATGCTCGGCGATACCCGGGATGGACAGGCCGCCTCCCTGGAGATTCAACCCTTTTCGGCTGCCCAATTCGCCGCCCGCGATCACTTCGCAGATGATCTTGCGATCCTGTATTTCCAGGACCTTCATGGTGATCAGGCCATCATCGAGCAACAGCATCTGCCCCGGGTTTACATCGTCGGGCAAGCCCGCATAGGTCACACCTACACCATTGCCGTTGCCGGGCGCCGGATCATCGCTGGCGTCCAGAAAAAAGTGATCGCCCGGGTCCAGCGTCACCGAACCGTTGATGAACTCATCGATCCGGATTTTGGGCCCGCGCAGATCGGCCAGCAAGGCCACCTCGCGCCCCACTTCCTCGGCAACTTCTCGCACCCTCAATGCCCTGCCAGCCTGTTCCTCCACGCTGCCATGTGACAAGTTGATGCGGAGCACATTGGCCCCGGCCTTGATAATACTCGCTAGGGATTCGCGTGAATCGGTCGCCGGTCCCAGCGTGGCAATGATTTTCGTTCGGCGCATCTGCATGGACGCAGGGCTCCTTGAATACGTTAAAAAGGGAAAATGTAAGCGCTTTATTATGACAGATTCATGCGCGTTTTCCCCTGCATTCGATTGCAGGCTCAGAATCATCCGGCATGCGGCAGAAGTGCGTCTGCAGCTCGCCGCAAGGGCCAACACGATTCCGCACTGGATACCATCTTGTTCGGCGTACTGGCATCGCCGAGTTAAAGTCCCATAATAGACACCCAATTCCCATTAGACTGTGTCCAAAACCCCCGCTCCAAGAGTCACGCTATGAAATTATCGACATTTCTTCTCATCATCATTATCGCAGCCTGGTCCCACCCGAGTTGGGCGGCGAAGACAGATATTGTCATTCTCCAAAATGGCGATCGGATCACGGGCGAGATCAAAAAGTTGGAGGCAGGCGTACTGAGAGTCAGCACCGATCATATGGGAACCATCAATATTGAATGGCGGTTCATACGCAGGATATTCAGCGACCAAAATCAGACCGTGGAAATGATCGATGGCACGCGTTTGGTGGGCACACTGGTCAAGGGCGAAGAAGAGGCAGACCTGATCATCAAATCGGACAGCGGGAGCACGCAGGTCACCACGCTCGACATTGTGTCCGCCTATCCGCTAGGCTCTGACTTCAAAGATCGTATGACGCTGGACCTGAGCGTGGGTGCCGATTACACGAGCTCTACCCAACTCGCTAATGCGTCCACGGCTGCCGACTTCCGGCTAATGAATTTCAAGCGAATTTGGGAGAGCAGCCTCAGAACCTACTTGACTCGGCAGGGCGGTGATTCTAGTAGCGATGAGACCTCGGGCAGTACCACAGACCAAACCCGTCTCGAGGCTTGGGGCTCCATGGAACGTATTCTGATGAACCAGAAGTACCGGAAGTACTCCTCCAAATTCGAGAGAAATGAAGCCCTGGACCTCGACTTTCGATTGTCGCTCGGCGCCAGTTTCGGTCGATACCTGATCAAGACAAACAACCAGTGGTTTGATGTCGCAATCGGACTGCAGGCGTTGGAGGAGCGTATCCGACCCCCGGAAGACCAAGCCGGCACAGATGTCTGCGGCGACTACGGCGAGGGGCCGTGCGATGAACTCAATATTGAAACCAATTTCGAACTGACGGGAACCGCCAGATATCGTTATTGGCGCTTCACCAGCCCGGAACGGTCGCTTGATACTTACATCACGCTCTACCCATCCATCACCAGCGCCTATCGGGGTCGCCTGCGTGCCGAGTCCCGGACCACGTTCAAACTGGAATTAGCCAAAGATCTTTTCTGGTCGCTCGAACTCTACGGCACCTTCGACAATGGAAAAGGACTTGCCACTCCCCCGGATGAAAAATGGGACTACGGGCTGACCACATCATTGGGTTGGTCCTACTGATAGCCGCCTGCCATTCGGGGCATCAGGGTATCTGTACGCCAAGGCAGTGGCAGAACCCCCAAGTGCAACCGGACACGTTCCTGATGTGATAGAATGCGGCCCTTTCTAAGCAGCCACCTCAGACGTTGCGCTGACTGCGATAACTGATCACGCAAGCCGCCCAGACAGACCCACTGGAGCCCATCAATGGGATGCCGGATAAGGCCTATGACTGCATCGCCCGACCAAAATGGTCACAACGCGATAGACGAATGGAAAGACACAATTTTTAAACGGAGATCAATATGAGCAAAATACGGATTTTGATCACACTGCTGTCGCTGACAGCGACGGCAAGCTTTGCTGCTGATAAGCCCAATATCCTGGTGGTGTGGGGCGACGATGTCGGTTTCTGGAATATTTCTGCCAATTCCCGCGGCATGATGGGTGTTGAGACGCCCAACATTGACCGCATCGCCAATGAAGGCATGGGTTTTTCCGATTACTACGGCGAGCAATCCTGCACGGCCGGGCGCTCGTCCTTCATCATGGGTCAAAGCGTGTTCCGCACCGGGCTGTCTAAGGTCGGATTGCCCGGCGCGAAAGAAGGTATGCAAGAGGAAGACCCCACCATTGCAGTGGTGCTGAAAGACCTCGGTTACGCCACCGGGCAGTTTGGCAAAAACCATCTCGGCGACCGGGATGAACATCTGCCGACCAACCACGGTTTTGACGAATTCCTGGGTAACCTGTACCACCTGAACGCTGAAGAGGAGCCGGAAAACGAAGACTATCCGGGCGACATGGTCATGGCGGACGGCCAGACTTTTCGCCAGAAATTCGGGCCGCGTGGCGTGATCAAGTCATCCGCGGATGGCAACATCGAGGACACCGGGCCGCTGACCAAGAAGCGTATGGAAACCGTGGATGACGAGACCGTGGCCGCGGCACTTGACTTCATCGACCGTCAGCATGCTGCCGGCAAGCCCTGGTTTGTCTGGTGGAGCGGAACCCGAATGCACTTCCGCACGCACGTCAGCGAAGAAAAGATGGCCTGGTGCAAAAAACAATACCCCAGCGCCGACGAGTACACCTGCGGCATGCTGGAGCATGACGCGCATATCGGCCAGTTCCTGGACAAACTGGACGAACTCGAAATTGCCGACAACACCATCGTGTTTTACTCCACGGACAACGGCCCGCACATGAACACGTGGCCCGACGCGGCCATGACGCCGTTCCGGGGTGAGAAAAACACCAACTGGGAAGGCGGATGGCGCGTGCCAGCCTTTGTTCGCTGGCCGGGGAAAATCGCCGCAGGGTCCTACACGAATGAAATCGTGCACCACATGGACTGGCTGCCCACATTCGCCGCCGCCGCGGGCAAGGACGACATCAAAGAAGACCTGCTCGACGGATACCGGTCCAAGGCCATGGGCCGTAAATATAAAATTCATCTCGATGGCTACAACATTCTGCCGCTGCTGACCGGAGAAACCGACCAGTCGCCGCGCCACGAAATCTTCTATTTCTCAGATGACGGAGACCTGACTGCACTGCGTTACGACGACTGGAAGTTCATCTTCATGGAGCAGCGGGTGGAAGCCACCCTGCAGGCCTGGGCCGAACCGTTTGTGCCGCTGCGCGTGCCGCTGATCTTCAACTTGCGCCGAGATCCTTTCGAGCGTTCTCAGCTGACCTCCAATACCTACTACGACTGGCTGATCGACCGGGTCTACCTGCTGGTTCCGGCACAGACCTATGTCGGTCAGTTCCTGTCCACGTTCAAGGACTACCCGCCGCGCCAGAAGGCCGCCAGCTTCTCGCTGGACCAGGTCATGGAAAAACTGACGGCGCCGGCCGGCACGCCCTGACGGGCGAAGCCCAGGCTCTGACCAACGGCGGGGGCCGCAAGCCCCCGCCGTTTTTTTTCGCTAGAATCTGGGCGACCTTATCAAGGGGTAAGCAATGACCGCTTTAGAGACTATTTCTGATCTGCAGGCCCGAATGGGGGAATCCATCATCGGCCAGCAAGAGGTGATAGAAAGGCTGATCATTGGCCTGCTGGCCAACGGCAACATTCTCATGGAAGGCCTGCCCGGCCTGGCCAAAACGCGCGCGGTGAAGAGCATGGCCAAGGCCTTGGAATCCGAGTTTTCCCGCATCCAGTTCACACCTGATCTGCTGCCTTCCGATGTCACCGGAACGGAGGTCCTGCACACTGAGGGCGGGCAAAACACCTTCCGCTTCGAAGCGGGCCCCATCTTCGCCAATATCGTGCTGGCGGATGAGATCAACCGCGCACCGGCCAAGGTCCAGGCCGCGCTGCTGGAAGCCATGGAGGAGCGCCAGGTGACCGTGGCCGGCACCACGCACAAACTGCCCGACCTGTTCATCGTCATGGCGACGCAAAACCCGGTGGAACAGGAGGGGACCTACCCCTTGCCCGAAGCGCAGATGGACCGCTTCCTGATGCATGTATATATCGACTACGGCACCGAGGCAGACGAAGCCCAGGTCATCCGGCTGGTGCGGGGCGAGGAACAGGGCCAGGCCAGTTCGGCCGACCCTGTTCCACAGCAGGCCATTTTTGCGGCCCGCGAAGAAATTGGACGGGTCAAGGTCAACGCAGTGGTCGAGCAGTACATGGTGGACCTGATCTTCGCGACCCGCTACCCCGAGCGCTATGACGAACAACTCGCCCGCTGGCTGCACGTCGGGGCCAGCCCGCGCGGCGCCATCGGCCTTGACCGCTGCGCCCGCGCCTATGCCTGGCTGCAGGGGCGCGATCAAGTACTGCCCGATGACGTCAAGGCGATCGCACACCCCGTGCTGCGGCATCGGATCACCCTCAGTTACGAGGCCAATGCCGACGGTGTTTCCGCCAATACCGTACTGGATGAGCTGCTGCGACACGTTGCTGTCGCCTGACACAGAGACAACCGCTGAGAACACCTATGAGAACACCCATGAGAACGCCTATTCGCCTCGCAGCAACCTTGACCATGATTGCAGGTATCCAGGCCGCATTCTTCGCACAGGCCGACACGCCGCGCCTGGTACTGCAGATCACCGTCGACCAGTTGCGCGGAGACTTCATCACCCGCTACGAGGAGCGCCTGGGAGCGGGTGGTTTTCGTTACCTGCTGGACAACGGGGTTTATTACACCAACGCGCACTATCAGCACGCCAACACGGAAACCATCGTGGGTCATGCCTCTTTGGCCACCGGCACGGTGCCGGCCGCGCACGGCATGGTAGGCAATATCTGGTTCGACCGTGAACTCGGCCGACAGGTCTATAACATCGAAGACCCCGACTATCACTTACTGAGCGCCGATGCCGATGTCGACAGCAGCACCGAGATCGATCCCACGCAGCGCGCAGCCAAGGCGGATGGACGCTCTCCGAACGCGATACTCTCCTCGACCTTTGGGGATGAACTCAGCCTGCATTTCGGCGGCAAGTCGAAAGTGTTTGGCGTCTCCGTCAAGGATCGGGGGGCCGTGGCCATGGCCGGGCATGCCGGCAAAGCCTTCTGGTTTTCCAAGGCCGGTGGAGCCTTCGTGACCAGCAGTTACTACTACGACCGCTATCCGGAGTGGGTGATCGAATGGAACGCGCGCAAAGTGCCATATGAATTTGCCGGCCGGCAATGGTCCCTGCTTCACGACGCATCCAGCTATCGTTTCGGCGACGCGGATGACCGCCCCTGGGAGACCGATTTCCCGGGATGGGGACGCACCTTCCCACACGCTTACGGCGATGCCGATGACAAGTACTTCACCACCCGTCTGACCCTCGGCCCGGCCGGCGACCGGCTGGTCCTGGCATTTGCGCAGGCACTGGTTGAAAAGGAGCAGGTAGGAAAAGACGACACACCGGATTACCTCTCGGTCAGTTTCTCTTCCACCGATTATGTGGGCCACCTGTTTGGCGCCTCCAGCCTCGAAGCCGAAGACCATTTCCTGCAGCTAGACCACACACTGGCCGAGCTGCTGCAATTCATCGACAGGGAGGTTGGCCTGGAGCACACGCTGATCACCCTTTCAGCCGACCATGGCGGGCCGGATACGCCGGGTTACCTCAATCAGCAGGGCATCAGGAACGCTTTCTACTTCGATACCAACGCGCTCGACCGGCAGCCGGCCATCAACCGACTGAAGGAAAAATTTGGAACGGGAGAAGAACTGATCACCGGATATTCACATCCCTATGTCAATCTCAACCGCGAACTGATCGCCGAGCTGGAGCTGGATCAGGCCTCTGTTGAGGCCGCCGTCGCAGAAGAACTTCAAAGGTTCCGCGGCGTCAATCGTGCCATCTCCACCTCGGCACTTTCAGTGAATGCCGTGCCTGATACGTTGTTGATGCGCTCGATCCGGAACAACTTTCACCACAAGCGCTCGGGCGATATCTACCTGGTGTTCGACCCGAATGTGTTCATCAACGATTTCGATGGTTTGATCGTGGCCTCCACACACGGCTCACCCTGGCGTTACGACACGCATGTACCCATCGTGTTCGCCGGCCCCGGCATCGAACCCCGCCGCGTCAGCCGGGCGGTCACGCCGTATGACATCGCGGCCACGCTGGCCGCACGCCTCGGCACCCAGCCGCCCTCGGCATCGATCGGCACCCCGCTGCCCGAAGTGATGGGGGACTGAGGCCGGCCGCCATGCAGTTCACGCGGGTACCCAGGCGAAGAGAGGATCCTGACCGGGACCCCCGAATTCATGTTTCACTGGACCACTTGCTCCGGCTTCAGTTCAAAGCCAGCGGCTTCAGCTTTCTGCCACGGCAGCCCGTCCACAGCGTGCTCTCGGGCAAACATGCCTCGCGACTGCGGGGGCGCGGGCTGAATTTCGAAGAGCTGCGCGCCTACCTCCCCGGTGACGACATCCGCTCGCTGGACTGGAAAGTGACCGCACGCACGCGAAACCCCCATATCCGGGTCTATACCGAGGAGCGCGACCGCCCCGTCTGGCTGTTGATCGATCAGCGATCGAGCATGTTTTTCGGCAGCCGCCGAAATATGAAATCGGTGACCGCCGCCGAGGCAGCCGCCGTGTCCGCCTGGCGGGTGCTGGCACAAGGCGATCGCGTGGGCGCCATCGTATTCGGTTCCGAGCGTGTCGACCTTGTACCACCGCACCGCAGCCAGGAACGCGTGATGCGAATCCTGAAGCAGGTGGTCCGGCACAATCACGCGCTGCCAGGCTCAACACCCAAGGCCGATCAGAAACACCGGCTGAATGAAGCCCTTGCGAAGCTCATGCCGCTGGCCAGGCACGATTGCCTGGTGGTACTGATCACCGATGGCTTTGGCGCCAACGACGAGACGTCCAGCTGCCTGGGAACGCTGACACAGCACAACGACGTTCTGATCGCTTTCGTTTACGATCCGCTGGAAAGGGAACTGCCCGATGCGGGCCTGCTGGCCTTTGCCGAGCGCCAGGCGAGGGTTCAGTTGGATACTTCGAATCCTTCCCTGCGCTCGGACTGGCTGGCCGATTTCGAGGATCGTCTGCAAAAGATGCGCGAAGTCACCCGGCGTTACTCCGCGCCCCTGCTGACGCTGGACACTGAACACGATGTGCTCGAGCAGGTGCGCGAACGGCTCGGACACCATCGAGACAAGGCCAGGACCCGGCGAGCATGAACGAGTCGGCATCCGGTAGCCTGCAAAATCTGCATGACGTGGTCGCACCCGTGGCCATCGGCTGGTGGCCGACGGCGCCCGGCGGTTACCTGATCCTTGGCCTGTGCGCGGTCGGCCTGGCGTGGCTGGCCTACCGCCGAATACTGCGCTTTCATCATGACCGCTATCGGCGCGTCGCGTTGAGAACGCTCAGACAGATCCAGGAGCGCGGCCCCGGTCCGCAGGCCGCCGCGGAACTCGCCGTCCTGCTCAAGAAGACGGCCCTCGCCGCCTGGCCGAGGACCCAGGTGGCCTCACTCAGCGGTGATGAGTGGTCAAACTTCCTGGTGCATACCGGCGCTTCGAAGACCGCGGCTCAGCGACTGAGCGCCGCAGCCTACAGCGACCTGACCTCTGACCCGACCTCTGACCCAGCCGCGCACAATCGTTTGTGCGAAGAAGCGGCCAAATGGATTCGTGGGCACCAGGTAAAGGCGCGAGAATGATGCCGGAGTTCGAATTTCCGCTGCTGTTTATATTATTGCCGCTGCCCTGGTTGATCCGGCTTGTGCTGCCTGTCCGCAACGAGACCCGGGCCGCGGTCGAGGTACCCTTTCTCAATCGACTCGCCCAGGTCAGCGGCGAGACGCCGGAAACCACCTCAGCCAGGTATCGCAGATCACCGCTGCAGTGGCTGGTGCTGTCGCTGATCTGGTTATGTCTGGTCACCGCGCTGGCCAAACCGCAACGCGTCGAGGCGCCCATCATCCGGGAACAGCCCATGCGCGACCTGCTGCTGGCCCTGGATCTTTCGGGTTCCATGGAAGCCACGGATTTCACCACCGCGAGCGGTGATGCGATAGAGCGCCTGACCGCGGCCAAAGAGGTCCTGGGCGAGTTCCTAGAGCGGCGCGAGGGTGACAGGGTAGGCCTGGTGCTGTTCGGCTCCGCCGCCTACCTGCAAGCGCCGTTCACCGAAGACCTGGATCTGGTTCGGGACCTGATGGATGAAGCCACCGTGCGCATGCTGGGCCCGCGCACGGTCCTGGGCGACGCCATGGGGCTGGCAATTTCATTGTTCGAGCGCAGTGAGGTCAGCGAGCGCGTACTGATCGTGCTGACAGATGGCAACGATACGGGCAGCCTGGTCCCGCCAACGCGGGCGGCCGCCATTGCAGCCGACCAGGGTGTCACCGTTCACGCGGTGGCCATGGGCGACCCCAAGGCGGTCGGTGAGCAGGCCCTGGATGAAGCCACGCTGCGCGAAGTGGCGCGCGCAACGGGAGGGGAATACTTTTTCGCCCAGGACCGGCAGGAACTGGAAAGGGTGTATGCGTTGCTGGATCAACTGAATCCCCGGCAAGTGGAAACCACCCGTTACCGGCCACGCACGGATCTCTATGCGTGGCCTCTGGCTGCGGCCGTCCTGCTGGGTATGATTTCTTTTTTGACCGCGATTGCGCGAGATCAGCGCTGGCCATCGAGGATCTCATCTTGAGTTCGCTGGCCCACTTTCACTTTTTGCGGCCGGAGTGGTTGTGGCTGTTGCTGCCCGCCATACTGCTCATTTGGGCTATTTGGCGCGTGCAGAGAAGCCCTGACGGCTGGGGCAGCGTGATGGCGCCGCACCTGCTCGAACAGCTGCAGACATCGTCCGAGGAATCATCCGCCATGTTGCGGCCCCATACCCTGGTGAGCCTGATGTTGCTGATCGCTGTGCTGGCCCTGTCAGGGCCCGCCTGGCAGCGAGAGGCATCTCCTTTCAGCGAAGACCGCTCAGCGGCTGTTTTGGTGCTGCGAGTCAGCCCGGAGATGCTTGCCTCTGACATACAGCCCAGCCGCCTGCAGAGAGCCATGCACAAAATTCATGACCTGCTGGAATTACGAGCGGGAACACGGAACGCGCTGATCGCGTATTACGGCAGCGCTCACCTGGTCATGCCCCTGACCTCCGATGCCGAGGTCATCGAGTCTTTCGCGGCCGGTCTTGAGCCGGGCGTTATGCCGCAGGAGGGCGATGCTGTTGCTGACGCCATCCGACAGGCCAACGGACTGCTCAGCCAGGCCGGCGCCGCCGGTTCCATCGTACTGCTTACAGACGCCATTGATGCTGCGGCAGGCGCTGAGCTGGCCAAGCTGAAGGGTGCGGATGTCCATATCCTCGGCCTGGCCGCGGGGCCCGAAGTGGTGCCGCCCGTGGACAGTCCGCCCGCGCCCGCGCTGGACATGAATTCACTGCGCCAATCGGCCAGGGCGTTGGGGGGCACGGCCACAGCGGTGACCATTGATGATGCTGATGTCAGGCAGCTGGCCAGGCGGATTGAGCGCAGTTTTATCAATGCGCCACCCGAGGAGGGTGAACGATGGCGAGATGAGGGCTGGTGGCTGCTGTTGCCGCTGGCGGCGCTGCTGTTGCTGTTGTTCCGCCAGGGTGGCGCGGTGGTGTTGAGATGATATTTTTCGGACGCATTCCACCATGGCCTGCCGAGGTGATTTTTACCCCGGTTATGTTCAGCCCAGTCATCTTCATGCTGATCACCCTCACGCTGGCAACGCCCAACACGGCCATGGCGGCCGGCTGGACAGACCTGTGGCTGACCCCGGATCAGCAGGCGCAACGAATGGCTGAGGATGGCCAATGGGCCGAGGCTGCCGGGAGATTCACCCGGCCAGAGCACATCGGATATGCCTGGTATCGGGCCGGCGAATTCGAGAAGGCGGCAGCCGCCCTTGGCCGGGCGCCTGGCGCGGCACCGGCCTACAACCGGGGTAACGCGCTGGTCATGCTGGGTCGATACGAAGCCGCGATCGATGCCTATCAACGGGCGCTCGAACTGCGACCCGATTGGGTGGAGGCAGAACAAAACATGGCGCTGGCCCGCATACGGCTGGCCGCCCTGGCGCCGCCAGAGGACGATGCCGGCGGAACCGGCGGTATGCTGGGCGCGGATGAGATGATCATCGATACCAGCGGCAGGGTAGCGGCCGCGCAACCCGAAGAAGTGATTCAGGATGAGGTCTCTGCCTTGTCGGAGGAAGCCCTGCGGGCATTATGGCTGCGACGGGTCGACACCGGGCCTCAGCAATTCCTGGCGATTCGCTTTCAACGTCAGCTGGCCCGGCAAGAAGCGGCCGCGCGTGATGAATAACGGGCCGCGTTCGCTGGTGGGCGCGGCGGCTATCGTGCTGATCGTGCTGTTCGCGACGGCGGCATCGGCCAACGTCAAGGGAAGAGTCCAGGCATCCCTCGCGGAAAAGGGCGAACTCTGGCAGGGCCAGCAGATCACGGTACATCTCGATCTCGAAACCACGGGGTTCTCATTCACCGATGTCCACCTGCAACTGCCCGATGTGCCAGGGGCCATCCTGATGCAGACGGACACCACCACCATCAAGCTGACCGAGCGGCGCAATGGTGAAGCCTGGCAGATCCTGCGTTATCCGCTGGCGCTCTATCCGCGGAGGCCGGGTCTGATCACGGTGCCGCCCCTGTCCGCCAGGTTCAGCTCAAGCGCGTCGTTCGGCTCAGAGGAGAGGACCTTCGACCTACGCGGTGAGTCACTGACCCTGACCGTTCAGCGCCCGCCAGGCATGGCGCCCGGGATGTCCGTCATATCCAGCGACGCATTCGAGCTCAACTATCAGTGGGAGCCGGAAAAGGCGTCATTTGAGGCGGGTGACGCTGTCAGGCTTCGATTGACACGCAAAGCCCGTGACGTATCCGGCATGTTCTTCGACCCGCCGCCGCCTGCCGACATGGACGGGGTGTCGGTTTATTCAGCCGCGCCCCGCATCGAGGACGAAGTAGTCCGCGGCGCACTGACCGGCGTGCGCACCGATGAAATGACCTGGCTGTTCGAACAGCCGGGGCAGTACCAGCTACCTGGATTCAGCTTTGAATGGTGGGACCCGCAATCCGGGCAATTGAAACAAAGCACCATTCCCCCGCTCACGGCCGAGGTCACATCCGGACCCGCCAGCGGCGCAGCTTTAGCGCCGTCGCCCTCCCGGGAAGACTGGATCAGCTTCCTGGCGCTGGCGGCCACGCTCTGCCTGGCCGCGCTGCTCTGGAGGTTCCGCTTTCCATTGACCATCCGGCGCGGTGGCCGCGACAGGCTCAAACCCGTGATCAAGGCCTGCCAATCCAACGATGCATCGCGCGCCTACCAGGGCCTTGCGCGTTGGGTGACCGAATTCCCGGCAACAACATCTCGAGCGGGCGGCAAGCACATTCGTACGCCGACCGAATTGGCGCACTCACTCGGTCGAAAGGATCTCGCGGATGCCATCGAGGAACTTCAGCTCAGCCTGATCGGGGAGAACACCGGGTGGCGTGGAACTCAGCTGGCCGCCATACTGCAGGCCGTCAACGAAGAATTCGATCATGGTCATGCGCGCTCAAAGCAGTATGATTTACCCAACTTCAACCCCAGGTAGAGATTCGCACAAGCATGCCTGACCTGCGACTTGTCTCACTCTTTTGTCTGCTCGCGATCGGCGTCAGCCTCACGCCTGCGGCTGTTCAGGCCGACACTGCAGCCTCTTTCGTGGGCAGCGACCAATGCCAGGGCTGTCACCGCTCAGAATACGATGCCTGGCAGGGATCACATCACCAATTGGCGATGCAGCCGGCGACCGACGCCACGGTGCTGGGCGATTTCAACAGCGCTGAATTCAAATATCACGGCGTGACATCCAGGTTCTACGTCCGCGACGGCCGGTTTTTCGTTTTCACCGATGGCGCGGACGGAAAAATGGCGGAATTCGAAATCACGCACACCTTCGGCGTCGACCCGCTTCAACAGTACCTCGTGGAACTACCGGGGGGGCGGCTCCAGGCGCTGAGCATTGCCTGGGACAGCCGGCCGGCGGTACGGGGCGGTCAGCGCTGGCTGCATCTCTACCCTGATGATGCCATCGGGCCCGGTGACGAACTTCACTGGTCCGGGCTGCAGATGAATTGGAACTACATGTGCGCCGATTGCCACTCAACCAACCTGGAAAAGAACTATCAACCAGATGCCAGTCGCTTCAATACGACCTGGTCGGAAATCCACGTTGGATGCGAAGCCTGTCATGGGCCTGGTTCAAACCACCTCAAATGGGCCGGCCAGGCAGAAGCAGAGCGTGATGCTGAGCCTGCGAAGGGTCTCAGCATTCTGCTGACGGAACGCCAGGGCGTGTACTGGACATCGGACCATGAATCGGGCGCGCCCAAACGCAGCACGCCCAACACCCAGCGCAGTGAGATAGAGGTGTGCGCGGCCTGCCATTCTCGACGAAGCCTGATCGCCGAAGGCGCCGCCAGGGACGGCCGTTTCCTCGACCACTACCAGCCGGCGCTGTTGACAGAGGGCCTCTATCATGCCGACGGCCAGATTCTGGACGAGGTTTATGTCTGGGGTTCTTTTGTGCAGAGCAAGATGTATGCCGCTGGCGTAACCTGCAGCGACTGCCATGACCCCCATTCCATGCAACTGGAGGCGCCCGGTGATGCGACCTGCGTCCGTTGCCATAACGCGGGTCAGTATGCCCGCCGTGAACACCATCACCACGATGAGGCGTCCACTGGCGCCCGCTGCGTCGAGTGTCACATGCCGCAAAAAACCTACATGTCGGTTGACCCACGCCGGGATCACAGCATGCGCATACCCCGTCCCGATCTGTCGGCCAGCTTCGACACGCCCGACGCGTGCACCCAGTGTCATCGTGACAAGGACACCACATGGTCCAGCGATCAGTTCCGAACGTGGTATCCCAATCCAACCCCCCCGTTTCAGACATGGGCTTCGGCATTCACCGCGGCACGTGAAGGCAACCCGGCCGCGGGCCAGATGCTGGCGGCACTCATCACCCAACCCAACGTCCCGGCCATTGCCCGGGCCACTGCCGTCCTGGAGCTGGAACCCTTTCTGAACGCGGGAACGGTCTCCGCGTTTCAGGCGGCGCTCAATGACGATTCACCGCTGGTGCGAATGGCCGCCATGCGACTGCTGGACGCATTTCCGACCGAGGCGGCATTGCCTTATGGCGGCCATCTTTTGCAGGATGATGTTCTCGCGGTCCGACTGGAGGCCGCGCGCGTTCTGGCCGGCGCATCGCGCGCCCAGATGAACGCCAATGGCGGTGCGCTGCTGGACCGGGCCGTGGCCGAGTATGTGAAAAGCCAGCGCCTGCACGCGGATCGCCCTGAGAACCGGATGAATCTGGGCAACCTGTATCTGTCCATGCGACAGCCGGTGGACGCAGAACGGGAATTCCGGGCAGCCCTCGAACTGGAAAACGCCTTTGTCCCGGCATACATCAACCTGGCGGACCTTTACCGTGCCCAAAACATGAGCCAGGCGGCCCTTCAGACGCTGCAAACCGGCCTCGAGAAAGCGCCCGATTCCGGCGCCCTGCACCATTCACTGGGTTTGGCTCAAATCCGCCAGGGACAGGAGGCGGGCGCGCTGGCTTCGCTCACCCGGGCCGCCGAACTTGAACCCTCGAACACCCGGTTCGCCTACGTGTCGGCCATCGCCCTGAACTCCGCGGGTCAATCACAAGACGCCGTCAACACCCTGGAGGCGGCACACCAGCGGCATCCGGGTAACGCGGAGATCCTCTTCGCGCTGGCAACCATCAACCGGGACATGGGCCAGAAAAGCACAGCGAGGGAATGGGCGGGGAAACTGTTGGCTTTGGATCCGGGTAACGAGCAGGCAAGATCCTTGCTGGATTCACTGGAAGAGACGCAATAGGCGGTGGGGTGGCAGCAACAGCGCTCGACGCGGGCGCCCCCGGGGCTTCACGATTCAGGCTGGTCTTCCAGCACCTTCTTGATTTGCCAGTCGATGTCGCTCTGCTGGAAAGGCTTGGTGACGTAGCCCAAGGCCCCCAGTGACAGGGCCTCATCAATTTTGGCCTGCTGGCCGATCGCGGACACCATCAACACCCGGGCGTCAGGATCTGCCGCCGTCAGGCGTCGCAAGCAGTCTATTCCGTCCACCGGCTCCATGTGGATGTCCAGGGTAACGAGGTCGGGCTTCAGTTCGGCGTATTTCTGCACAGTGTCCTCGCCGTTCGCAGCTTCTCCCACAATTTCGTGACCCTTTTTTTCAAGGATCACGCGTAGGATGTTGCGCATGATCTGGGCGTCGTCCGCAATAAGAATTCTGGCCATGTTTATCCCCGCTGACCGGCCAGAGGCACGCTCAAAGCCGTAAGTTGATGTCTCTATGTCGCGAACGCTCGCCGACGACCCAAACTGAAATTCATCGAGCACACGCTAACGCTCCTGATGGTAAAGATAGCCAAAGTCGGAAAATTCGATGGCGCCATATCTTTGCAGGTTGACATGCTGAAGCACTACGCCCGCAATGTCCAGACCGCCCGCGTGCATCTGTTGCAATGAGGAGGCTACCAGCGCTTTGGGGGTCTTGTTCCAGCGAACAACAAACAAAGTCTCATCGACCAGTTTTCCGATCGCAATCGCGTCCGCCGCGCTCATGACCGGTTGCGTATCCACCACGATGAAATCAAATTTTTCCTTGATCTGATCCATCAGGGAATGCATTCGCTGAGAGGAAAAGACCACGTCCGGATTGGCATACTCTGCTGTACCTGCGGACAGGAACTGAAGACTGGACCTGTGATCCTGCCTCAGGTACGTTTCCAGCTCGCCATCATCCGCAAGAATCAAATCGGTCAGGCCGGGGGTATTTGCCTCGATACCCATTTTCTGCTCGATCGTGGAATCGCGGAGACGGGTGCTCATGAGCAGCACGCGTTGGCCTTCACCCGCGACCATGCGAGCCAGGGCGACAGCCAGAGCCGCTCTTCCCTCGCCCGTCGTAGAGGAAATCAACTGCACTGAGCGGATGGGGTTATCCAGATCGGTTAGATCCAGCGTGAGCTTGAGCGCGGCGACGGCGGTGGCGAATTCGGATGTCGCGTCATCCAGGATGAGGTCATGGGGCGCATCATTGCCTCGCACCTCCGGAATGACGCCGATCGTGCTTTCGCGCAGCAGGAAGTGGACATGCTCCGGACTCAGCATGCCCGGGTTCCGAACCTGCCTGATCAATACCAATGCTATGCCCAGAAATAACCCCGCGACCAGCCAGTAAGTCATGCTCAGCGAGCGGCCAGGGTAAACCGGAGAGGCACTCGGTGTCGCCTCGGAAATGAGTTCAGCATCGGGCAGAACCAGAATCGCGGCAGGACCGCTCTGCCTGATTCGCTCCTCTGCTGCTTCGAACCGAAGACGGTTGATGGCGGTTTCCTTCTCCAATTCGCGCAATTGCATCAGACGTCTGTGCTGTGCGCTGGACGCAATGGTCAGCTCCGCCAATTGAGATTCAATCTCGGTGCTCTCCCGGCTGGCCGCGACCGCTTCATCCTGAATCTCAATGACCAACTGGTTGAGTTCCGCACGAAGCTCCGCCGTAGCGACTGCGATGTTCGCACCCGCTTGCGTCTGCGCCAAATCCCCTGTGGTCATTGACGAAGCCTGCTCGTCCAATAGAGCCCGTTTTTCAATCAGGCGCTGAATTTCCGGAGAATAATTCTCCTCAGATTCCGGATCATAGCGGCCCTCTCCATCCAGCAGCACTTCCACCACACGCAGCCGTCTTAACGCCTCGTCGCGTCGAGAGATGACAATCAATTTCTTGCTGTTCAGTTCGGAGATTTTTTGCTCAAGCTCCTCGATGCTGGCCAAATCGGCTCGGTCGAGCGTATCTCTGTAGAAGGTCTCGGCACGCTCCGCTGCGGCCAGCTGTTCCTGCAGCTGAAGATATTGCCCGGCCGCCAGTTCAGCCTCGCTCGAGGAAATCTCAACACGGGTTTGCTGCCTGGCCGTTATGTATGCTTCCGGGAGCGCGTTGGCCACTTTGGCGGAGAGCTCGGGATCTTGCGAAGAAAAGGTGACTTTTACCACCCTTGATTGACCCACCCGCTCAACTTTCAATCGCTGCAAAAAATTGTCGATCACCCTCGACATGACCGGGCTGCCTGAGATCCCAGCCGCACCAGAGCTGGCAGGGCGCCCCAATCCACGAACCCAATTCGCCGCTCTGCGCCAAACGGAGAGTGGGGACAAGCTCATGTCCTCCTCGGGGTTGAGCTCAGGGTACAACTGGAGTTGGAGTTGGGTAACGATAATGGTCGCCAGCTTTCGGGAAGTGAGAACTTCCACTTCACCCGCAATTTCGTCAAATGCATCGATACTGTATGTCTGCTCTCCCGCCTCCCCATCGGATATGGGCATGCCGATCCTGAGGCTGGAACTCGAAACATATTGTGGAGGCGCTTGACTCAGCCAAGCCACACCCAAAATGGCCATGATGACGGTGACGGTCAAAACCAAACGGCGTCTGAACCATACCAACTGCAGATAGTTCAGGACGTGCGAGCGCGTGGTCTCCTGCAGCGCCGGATTAATATCCTTCATCAGCGTAGCTCCCCGTCATATGAACTAGCGGAGTATAGGGCACGGGCGGGAGGCATCCAAGGCAAGTCCCTCACTCAACCGGGCAGATTTGGGGAAACCAGCACGGCCACGCGGAATGGCTTACTGACCGGCCCTGAAAGGAAAAGCAGAAAACATTTCAGTCACGCCGCTATCGATGGCCGCCCGTACCTGGTCGTTGCTTCGGCCTTCTTTGACACGCCCGACCGCGACACCCTCCCAGATCATCCGTTTCGCTCTGGCATCGACCATATCGACATTGACCGTTCCCTGGGTGTACTGGCTGACATGGGTGCTGGTGCCGTGGGGGTAGCCCATCCAGGGGTCATAGTATCCCCGGCGATAACCGTAATACCCAGCCGGGTACGGGTCGTTGTAAGTGGTCACCTTGGTCTTGTCCTGGAGGTGCGCTGAGACATTCAGCAGCAAATCGGGATCATCCGACATCACGTAGCCCCGGGATTCCATTTCACGGCTGATTGATTCCCGAAAAACCGAACCATAGATGGTCGAATAATTGGGGTTCTCGATGCCCATGGGATTGAAGAAATTAAAGGTCTTGAATTGACCGAAATCCACCGAGCGGTCGTAATCAGAGCGGATATCCGGCCCCGATGAACATCCGACGAGCATGAGCACTGCGATCAGCGTGCTCAACCTGAGAAGGTTTGACTTAATCATTGAACGAACCCCATTCACTGGTTGGCATTAACGATCCATTGTGCGATGTTGTGAGGTCGGTTTCAATGCATCCACGCCAGATCGATGGCGCTTCGCGGCCTGCGGTATCAGGGCGTATCCTCGTGCCCGCCACAACCACGGCCTGTAGGCGCTTTCCGGGCACGCTCATCCCATCATGCAAACGCCCCGCGCCAACGATGCAGGTGCTCCACTGTGCATTGTGCTCTAGAATAAGCGGCCTGAACATGAACCCGGACACTGACATGATGCCCCTGTTTGCCCGTTTCTCCCTGATATCGGTGTTGCTGTTGTCCCTCGGCGGCTGCAACACAACCAGCGTGATACGTGATTTCCAACTGGAAACAGACCCTCCGGCCAAGCCGGACAAGATCGCTGTCGTGGTGATGATTCCGGACGAATTGCAGCGGCTCAGCACCGAGCGCGTGCTGGTCGAGGATATCAACAGCTCCGGCGGTAACGCGCGGGCTTCCTCGCAAATTCGCGGCATGCGCGGAAGACTCACCCGCGACAAAGCGGAACAAGCGCTAAGAGAGTGGGGCGCGGACTCGGTGGTGGTGGTTTTTCTTCGCGGGGCCATGAAGGGGGAGGCGCTGGAACGATCGGACTATTACATGGTGAATATCGGCACCGGGGTGTCCTACAACTGGTTTGCACCGCAGTTTGTCGACGTGTACACCGTCGTGGAGGGCCCGGGCTTTTACGACCAGGAGCGCACGCTGTACGTTGAAAGCACCTATTACGACTTGCGCTCAGAAGAGGCCCGGTGGACTATAGTGACTGAATCCAAGGCGCTGGAGTATCGGGACACGGCGAAATCGATTTCGGGGAAGATCGTTCGAAAAATGAAGCGAGACGGATCCCTTTAGAGAACATTTCGGGGAAGAGAACCATACCTACTTATCCGCAACTTTTTACGAGGACATAGCGATGAAGCGAATCACACTTATCTTGCTGCTTACCGGACTGGTATCCGCCAACGCGTGGGCAGACCACCACAAGGCGGCTGAAAAACCCTACATCTACGCGAGCCAATCAGCTCAAATGAACGCGGTCGTCGAGGCCATCAACATGGAAACCCGCGAGGTAACCCTGCGTGGTCCCCAGGGCAATGCCGTGTCCATGGTTGTCGGTGAGGAAGCGCGCAATCTCGACCAGGTAGAGGTCGGCGATATTGTCAGCGCGGAATACGTGCGCAGTCTTTCCATCGAGGTGTTGCCGGGCGATGGCAGCGAACCGGGCGCCGGGGGCCTGACCGCAGCGGCTCGCGCGGAAAAAGGTGAAATGCCGGCAGGTGTGGTGATGGACACCCAGGTGGTGACCGCAACCGTTGAAGCCATCGACATGGAGGCCAATACCTTCAAGCTGAAATTCCCGGATGGCGCGGTAGAGCAATTCACTGCCCGCGACCCCAAAAACCTGGCGCTGGCCGAAGTTGGCGATCTGGTAGTGATCACCACCACGGAAGCGCTGGCATTAAGAGTTGATCACGCTTCCGGCGAGTAGCACTCGCCCACGGACACGATCAGGAAGCGCCGCACCCGCGGCGCTTTTTTTCAGTCCCGTTTTTTTATTGGGCCCAGGTGCTCAGCTTTGCAGCGCCAGGGCGACACGGCGCAGCCGCGATTCGGCTTCACCGCCCACCTCCGCCAGCACCGGATCCTGGTCGAAGCCGCCGGCCTGCATCATGGCCTGCGGGTCGAGAATCCTGACCAGCGAACGATCTGAACCTATCGACTCGACCACGACGTTACAAGGCAACATCAGGCCGACCTCCGGGCGGTTGCTGAGCGCCTTGTGCGCCAACGGTGGATTGCAGGCGCCAAGAATGCTGTAGGGCCGAAAATCGACATCCAGCTTTTCCTTGAATGCCTCGTGCGCATCGATCCGGGTCAGCACCCCGAACCCTTCCTGCTGCAGGGCAGCCTCGACCGCGCCCACCGCGTCGGCGTAGGGCATGGCCAGTTCCACTTCAAATGCCATTGAATCCATAAATGAGTACCTGCTTGTTTGGCCACTGACCCCGCATAAACCGCGTACTCGTCGTATCGTGACGGGCGTGCCTTGCTCATTGGGGCCTTTCGCGCGCTGATTATGCTATATGTAGGCGTCTCGAACAGCATCAGGATTCAGTAATGCCGGTGACAAAATCCGCTATGGCCCAATGGATAGGGCTGTCCGCCCTGTCTTTCGCGCAATGGATGTGCGCGCCTACCTCGGATGCGAGCCAGTGCCAGGGGGGCGAGCAACTGGACCGGCCGAAGATAGGCCTGGTGCTGGGCGGCGGTGGCGCGCGCGGGGGCGCCCATGTTGGCGTGCTGAAATATCTTGAGCAAAGCCACATACCCGTGGACGTGATCGCGGGCACCAGCATGGGCGCGATCATCGGTGGGCTGTACGCCTCTGGCATGACCGCCGCTGAGATCGAGGCCGTGCTCTCCGATACCCCCTGGTCAGACCTGTTCAACGACGGCAAGCCGCGCAGCCAACGCACGCTGCGCCGCAAAACCGACGATGAACTGAACCTGCACGGCCCCAAGTTCGGCCTGGGTAAGGATTCAGCGCTGCTGCCCAGTGGCGCAGTGGCGGGTCAAAAGATTGGACTGTTGTTCGAGCGCCTGATAACAGAGCGCACCCGAATCAATAGCTTCGACCAACTGCCAATACCTTACCGGGCCGTCGCTGCGGATTTGGTCACGGGAGACCCCGTCTTGCTCGATTCCGGTCAGCTATCTCTCGCCATGCGCTCGAGCATGTCAGTGCCCGGCGCGTTCGACCCCGTCAGATCGGGGGACCTGCTGCTGGTAGACGGAGGCATCGTCAACAACGTGCCGGTCGATATCGTGCGTGACATGGGTGCGGATATCGTGATCGCAGTCGACGTATCAACGCCCGAGATGAGCGCGGAAAAGCTGAATAATCTGCTTTCGGTGGTTAACCAGCTGTCAACCCTGATGGTGAGCAGTAATACGGAACAGTCACTCGCCTCGCTGGGCGAGGGGGATATTTTGCTCAAGCCTGCTCTGGGTGACGAGTTCAGCTCTGCAGATTTCGAGAAAATCAGCGGTACGATCCCACTCGGTTACGAGTCCGCGACAGCGCGTGCAGAAACACTGAGTGCGCTCGCGATTCCAAAATCGTCTTATACATCGTGGCGTGAGCGGCTGGACAGCTGCACTTCCCCACCGCCCGAACTGATGTTCGTGCGACTGGAAAACAGGTCCCGCTTTTCAAACGAGGTTATCGAGCAGAAAATCAGCCTCCAACCGGGTGATCCACTGGACTATGCCCGGCTGGAGCAGGACATCGCCTCGATCTATGGTCTGGGTTTCATACGGCAGGCCCAGTACCGTGTCGTGGAAGAAGCGGGCGCCACGGGGCTCGTCATCGAGGTTGACCAGGATCAGCGCGGTACCGACTTCATAGAATCGGGGCTGGGGCTGTCAGGCGATGGACATGGCACCAGCCTCGACCTCAGAGCCGCTTATCTAAAAACCGACCTCAATGACAAAGGCGGAGAATTTCGGGCAGCCATACAGCTGGGCTCTGAATTCGGCCTGTCGCTGGACAGCTACTTGCCATTGGACAAGCGCTTGCGCTGGTCCATCAACCCGGGAATATTCGCCTCCAGGCGGAGTCTTCTTTACTACGACGACAACGGTCATCCACTGATCGAGCTGGACGTCGCCGAGTATGGAGGCGAGTTGAGCATTGGCCGTGAATTCGGTCATCACCTGGGGCTGTTCGCCGGGGTCAATCGCTATGCAGGCGAGGTCAGCATCAATATCGGAGACCCGTCCTTGCAAAGCTATCGCTTTGATGGTGGAGAGTTTGTCCTGAGGGGTATCTTCGACCGGCTCGATGACCGCTACATGCCCTCGCAGGGTGGGTACATGCACCTGGAATACGTCCGCTCGATGGACGAATTGGGCGCCGACGCGGAATTCGAACAAATCAAGTTCAGCATGTTTGCGGCCCAGAGCTGGAACCAGCATACGCTCTGGCTGAGCTCGCGCTTCAATACGACGCTGGACGACCAGGTGCCGGCATATGCCTTGTTCACGGGCGGCGGCTTTCTCAACATGTCGGGTTTTGACAAGGACGAGCTCATTGGGCAGCACTTTGGCCTGAGCATGCTGGGCTATCGCTACCGATGGGGTCAAGGCGGCTTGCTGCCCGCCTACGTGGGCACAACCCTGGAGTTCGGCAATGCAGGCGAGCGGGCCAGTGATGTGTACCGGGAAGGCGTGTTGAATGGCAGCGTGTACTTGGGGTACAACTCCCCACTGGGCCCGCTGTATCTGGGTTACGGCTGGAGCGAAGCCTCCAGCGGGCTGCTGTTTTTGCGCCTGGGCGCTATCCTGGGCTCGGAGTCCATCGGTCGGCGCTAGAACAGCGCATGACGCCGGCTAACCGGATTATGATCGGCACTGCCATGATGTCGGGGCGACCCCCACCACGCAACACCGTCAGGACCGATACTCAGCGGCGCGCAATTCCAGCACACTGACCGCGGGCAGCGTCTTACCCTCGACATACTCGAGAAACGCACCCCCACCCGTGGAGATGTAGCTGACCCCGTCTGCCAAACCGAACGCGTCGATCGCGGCCAGGGTATCTCCGCCGCCGGCAATACTGAACGCATCCGACTTTTCAATCGCTTCACCCACGGCGCGGGTTCCGGCCGCGAAGTTTCTGAATTCGAAAACGCCCACAGGGCCATTCCACAGTACCGTACCCGCATCCCAGATGATGTCGGCATAGCTGGCCGCGGTCAGCGGACCGATGTCCAGAATCATCTCATCGGGTGCAATCTCGTCGATATGGCGCGTCGATGCCTCGGCTTCCGGGTCGAAAGACTTCGCCACCAGCACGTCCTTTGGAATGGGGATCTCGCCACCGCGCTGATGCGCCAGGCGAATCAGCGCCTGGGCTTCATCCAGCAGATCCGGCTCGTACAGTGAATGACCCACCTCGTAACCGGAAGCCGCGATAAAAGTATTGGCGATACCGCCACCGACAATGAGTTGGTCGGTCTTATCGAGCAGGGTCTCCAACACGGTCAGCTTGGTGCTGACTTTGGAGCCACCCACAATGGCCAACAGCGGCCGTGCGGGGTCATGCAGCGCCTTGCCCAGCGCTTCCAGTTCGCCGGCCAGGAGCGGCCCCGCGCAGGCAACCGGCGCGAATCGCGCGACGCCTTCGGTCGATGCCTGCGCCCGGTGCGCGGTGCCGAACGCGTCCATGACAAAAATATCGCACAGGGCGGCCATTTTTCCGGCGAGTTCCTCGTCGTTGCTCTTTTCACCGGCATTGAAACGGACGTTTTCGCACAAAACGACGTCTCCCGGATGAACCTCAACGCCATCGAGCCAGTCACGAACCAACTCGACTTCCTGCCCTAAATGATCCGACAAGCATCGCGCCACGGGGGCCAGCGAAAACCGCTCCTCGAACTGGCCCTCGGTGGGTCGGCCGAGGTGAGACATCAGCATCACCGCGGCACCACGCTCCAGCGCCATGCGAATGGTTGGCAGCGCGGCGACAATTCTTTTGTCCGAAGTGACCTCGCCCGCCTCGACAGGCACGTTGAAGTCCTCGCGGATCAACACCCGGTTGTCCGCGAGGTTCAGTTCCTCCATGCGCAGAAACGACATGGGCATTTCTCCTGGCAGGCCTGAAGCGTCAGGCGTTCATCATGGCGAGCGTGGTGTCCAGCATGCGGTTGCTGAATCCCCACTCGTTGTCATACCAGCTTAGAACTTTAACCAGGTTGCCTTCCATGACGCGCGTCAGACCCGCATCGAAAATCGATGACGCCGGGTTGTGGTTGAAGTCAATCGAAACCAGCGGCAGATCGTTGTAGGCCAGCACGCCGGCCATGGCGCCCTCAGAAGCTGACTTCACAATGGCGTTGACCTCCTCCACAGACGTGGAGCGCCCGGCAACGAAGCTCAAATCCACCACCGAGACGTTGATCGTGGGCACGCGCATGGAAAAACCATCCAGCTTGCCGTTCAATTCCGGCAACACCAGGCCGACCGCTGCCGCCGCTCCCGTCTTGGTCGGAATCTGGCTCATCGTCGCTGAGCGAGCCCGGCGAAGATCCTTGTGAAAAACATCGGTCAGCACCTGATCATTGGTGTAGGCATGAATGGTGGTCATCAGACCGCTCTGTATCCCGACACCCTCGTGCAACGCCTTCGCCAGCGGCGCAAGGCAGTTGGTGGTGCATGACGCATTGGAGATGACCCGATCGCTGGCTTTGAGGGTGTCATGGTTGACACCGTAGACGATCGTATTGTCCACATCCTGACCTGGCGCCGAAATGATGACCTTGCTCGCGCCGGCAGCGATGTGTGCGCCGGCCGTTTCCCGGCTGCGGAACAAGCCGGTGCACTCGTACACGACATCGACACCCAGGTCGGACCAGGGCAATTTCGCGGGATCGCGCTCCGCGAAAACCCGCACGCGATCGCCATTGACCACGAGGTCACCGCCGTCTACGGACACATCACCTGCGAACCGACCGTGCGCCGTGTCGAACTGGGTCAAATGCGCGTTGGTGTCGGCGTCGCCCAGGTCGTTAATGGCCACGATTTCGATCTCGTCCCTGCGGTTATATTCATACACCGCACGCATGATGTTGCGCCCAATCCGGCCATAGCCGTTGATTGCTACTTTAACTGCCATTTCATATCTCCTGATTTCAATCTGTATTCAAAACCGAGCGCGCTGCCGAAACGATGTTCGACACCGTAATGCCGAAGTGATCGAACAACACGCTGGCTGGCGCAGAAGCACCAAAACTATTAATACCAATCACATCGCCCCCGTCTCCCGCCAGGCCGCGCCAGTAGTTCGTCACGCCCGCCTCCACGGCCACCCTTGCCTGTAATGAGGGCGGTAGCACGGAAGTACAATAGGCATCGTCCTGGGCCATAAAACGGTCCGGATTGGGCATGGAAATCACGCGAACATCCACCTCAGGGGCCAGTTCCTCAGCGGCATCCATGGCCAGGGCAACCTCTGAGCCCGTGGCGATCAGCGCCACCTGGGGGTTGGGGCCGGTATCGTGCAGCACATAACCACCGCGCTCGATCAGCGCCAATGACTCTGGCGAGCGCTCCTGATGCGGCAAGCCCTGACGCGTAAACACCAGCGCGTGCGGCTGTTGACGTTCCTCCAGCGCGCACTTCCAGGCCACCGCTGACTCCACCGTGTCGCAGGGGCGCCAGACGTTCAATTCGGGAATCAGCCTCAAGCTGGAAACATGCTCCACCGGCTGATGTGTTGGTCCGTCCTCACCCAGACCAATAGAGTCGTGCGTGTAGACGTGGACATTGTGCACGCCCATCAGGGCCGACATCCGTACGGCGTTGCGCGCGTAGTCGGAAAAGACGAGAAAGGTGGCGTTGTAGGGAATAAAGCCGCCGTGCAGCGAGATGCCGTTGCAAATGGCGGTCATGCCAAATTCCCGCACACCGAAATATACGTAATTGCCATCAGCGGTGTTGTCGCGAACATCGATGCTGCCGGCCCAGATCGTGTTGTTGGAACCGGCCAGATCGGCAGAGCCGCCAATCAACTCGGGCAGCCATGGGCCAAAGGTGTTGAGCGCGATCTGGGATGCCTTGCGCGTTGCCACATCGCCGCCTTCCGATTGCAGTTTCGAAATGGCCTCACGGGCAAAATCGCCCCAACCATGGGGCATATCACCACGCATGCGCCGCTCAAATTCCCCGGCCAGGTCCGGGAACCCGGCGCGGTAGGCATTCATTCGCTCTGCCCATGACGCCTCGGCCTCGGCGCCCCGCTCGCGGCCGTCCCAGCCAGAGTAAACCTCAGGGGGTATCTCGAACGGCGGATGCGACCAGCCCAATTGCTCGCGTGCCGCTGCGATTTCCTCCTCACCTAAAGGCGCGCCATGCACCGACGCCGTGCCCGCCTTGTTGGGCGAACCGTAGCCGATGACCGTGCGGCAGCAGATCAGCGTGGGGCGATCGTTCTCCGCCAGCGCCGTTCTGATCGCCTGTCGAATCTCATCGGGGTCGTGACCGTCAACGTCCCGGATCACCAGCCAGCCGTAGGACTCGAAGCGGGCAGGCGTATTCTCGGTAAACCAGCCACCGATGTCCCCGTCGATGGAAATGCCATTCTCATCCCAGAACGCGATGAGCTTGCTCAGGCCCAGGGTGCCCGCCAGCGAGCAAGCCTCATGTGAAACGCCCTCCATCAGGCAGCCGTCTCCCATGAACACCCAGGTGTGATGGTCGATGATCTCATGCCCGTCACGATTGAATCGACGCGCCAGGACTTCCTCCGCCAGGGCCATACCCACCGCGTTGGCAATGCCCTGCCCAAGCGGCCCGGTGGTCGTCTCTACTCCGGGCGCCTCGCCCCGCTCGGGATGCCCCGGCGTCATGGAGTGGAGTTGACGGAAGTTCCGAATTTCCGACATGGGCAATTCGTAACCGGACAGATGAAGCAGGGAGTACAGCAACATCGAGCCATGGCCGTTGGACAGCACGAATCGGTCGCGATCCCACCAGTCGGGATTGGCCGGGTTGTGTTTCAGGAAGTCATTCCAAAGGACCTCAGCAATATCCGCCATGCCCATGGGCATGCCGGGATGGCCGGAATTTGCCTGTTGAACGGCATCCATGGAAAGAGCACGTAGCGCGTTGGACAGTTCGCGTCGCGTGGGCATCAGATCCCCCTACGAAGGTTGCAATGAACAGCGGCGACCTCGCACTTTTACGATGCGATCACGCCAATGAAAGAGCATCAATTTTCCCTGATCGGGCCTGGGCCGGGCAAGCCCGGCCGGCGTCGTTCGCCCGAACGGGGATACCTAGCGGGTCCTCTGCAGACGACCCGCTTTGTAATCCGCCCAGTATTCGTTCAGTTCCCGCTTGACCACTGGCAACAGGAAGTACAGTCCCAGGACGTTCGGGAACGCCATGGCGAAAATCATGGCGTCGGAGAAATCGATGACCGATCCGAGCTGCATCGAAGACCCGACAATAACGAAGAACAGAAACAGGATTTTGTAGGTGAAGTCCGCAGCCCTGGATTCGCCAAACAGGAATGTCCAGCATTTCAGACCGTAGTACGACCAGGAAATCATGGTGGAGAACGCGAACAGCACCACTGCAATGGTCAGCACCCAGGGGAACCAGCCGATGGCGGATTCAAAGGCATCAGACGTCAACTGCACGCCGGCGGCAGGATCAACGCTCGGATCCCAGGTGCCGGTGATAATAATGACCAGCGCCGTGATGGTGCAGACCACCACGGTGTCCACAAACGGTTCATACAGGGCAACGATGCCCTCGGTCACGGGACGATTGGTCTGCACCGCCGAGTGGGCGATGGCTGCGGAACCGATGCCCGCCTCGTTCGAAAATGCGGCCCGCTTGAAGCCCTGGAACAAGACACCGATGACGCCGCCCGCGACACCCTCAGGGCTGAACGCGCCGCCGATGATCGCACCGAACGCCGCCGGCACCGCCGTAATATTGGCCAGGATGATCACCATCCCCGCAGTGACGTAGACCACTGCCATGAACGGCACGATTCTCGAGGTGACACGGGCAATGCCCTTAATGCCCCCGATGATGACCAGACCCACGCAGGCCGCCACCACCAGCCCGAACAGCCACCCCTTGTCAGCCATCCAGCTCGCTTCCCCGCCGGTCACGTTGACCAGTTGCGAGAAACTCTGGTTCGCCTGGAACATGTTTCCACCGCCGAAAGACCCGCCAATGCAGAAGATGGCGAACAGAACGGCCAGCACCTTGCCCAGCTTGGCAAACCCGGGGCCGCGCTCGGCCAGGCCCTTGGCCAGGTAGTACATGGGACCGCCGGAAACCGTGCCGTCGGGGTACTCATTCCGGTATTTGACACCCAGCGTGCACTCGGTGAATTTGGACGACATGCCCAGCAGCCCCGCCAGTATCATCCAGAACGTGGCGCCCGGCCCCCCGAGCGAGACGGCAACCGCTACCCCCGCGATGTTGCCCAGGCCGACTGTCCCGGACAGCGCCGTGGCCAGGGCCTGGAAATGCGTGACCTCGCCCGCGGCGTTTGGATCGTTGTAATCACCCCGCACCAGATGGAAGCCATGCTTGAACGCGCGAAAGTTGATGAACTTGAAATAGAACGTGAATATGGACGCGGCGACGATCAGCCACACCAGCACAAACGGAATAGGGACACCTCCAACGGGGAATGAGGAGAAAATGAATCCTGCGACGGCATCGGCTGCCGGCTTGATCGCGCTGTTGATCTGTTCGTCGATACCATTCTGCGCCCAGGCTGGGTTAACAGTGGCAAGCCAGGACAGGGCGAGCGCCCCCCGCATGATGTTCTTCATATTTTCAAACTCCGTAGTTCGCCGGGTATTCAGGGAACGACCGTGACCGGCACATCGGCGATCTGGACCAGCGTGCTGGCGACCGTGCCGAACAGATGCGCCTTGATACCGGACCCACCGATACGACCCAGCACGACATTGGTCGCATTGAACTCCTGCGCCAGCGTGTGCAGTGTCCTTGCAACATGGCCGTGCCTGACGATCCCCTCCGCGTCGATCCCGCGCTCACGCATGGACTGGACGATGGGGTCGACGATTTCCTCATGCGCCCGCTGGAGTTCTTCTTCCCGTCGCTTGTGACGCTCCGCGTTCTCCTCGACTGTGCTGAATCGGAACTGCGACCACTCGATCACATGCGCCACCAGCAGCTTCGCGCCCTTCAGGCTTGTCCGCTCGGCGGCATATTCCAGGGCCCTGGAACCGCAATCGCTGCCATCAACACCCACCAGAAATACCAGGCTCATTAGCGACTCTCCTCTCGCAACCAGCGCCATAGTCTAGCGCAACACACGCCAACGTGTTTTTGGTTGTGCGTTATTCGTGCTTCCACTTGATCGAGCAGCCCATCGAGGGGGTTTGGTGCTCCGGCCCCAGGCCGGTTTTGGCGACAAGGCTCATGGCCTCGAACAACTCGCGCGGCTCGTCCGACGCGTCCGGCTTTGCCCCCGCGGCATCCAGCCGGCCGCGGTACTGAAGCGCCAGGTCCGCGTTGTAGCCAAAAAAGTCCGGCGTGCACACAGCCCCGTATGCCCTGGCGACCTGCTGTGACTCATCGATCAAATAGGGAAACGGAAAGCCGAACCGACGGGCCACGCTCAGCATTTGATCCGGCGCATCCTCCGGATAATCTTCTACGTTATTTGACATGATGCCGACCGAACCGATACCCAACGCTTTCAGCTCCCGCGTGTCGCGCGCAAGTTTCTCACGAATGACTTTTACGTAGGGACAGTGGTTGCAGATAAACATCACCAGCAAGCCTGCCGGACCGCGCACCTCGTCCAGATTCCAGAACCGTCCCTCGGGATCGGGCAGGCTAAAATCATGCGCCCGTTCCCCGAATTCACACACGGGGGTATGCAACAGGACCATTGGCACTTCTCCATCTCGGAAGACAGGCGCGATTATAACAACCCGCGCGCTCGTGAAAGCGCGCCCATCGCCCCCGGTTTTTGCTATGATTTAGTCAGAAAATCTAAACTTATCGGGTAGTTTGCGTTCTAAGCGTGTTCAGCATCTGTTAACCAGGTAGATAACGTGTTCGGAAAACGGCTCAAAATCAGGCTCAGCGCGACCGCTGTCACGGCGGCCGGCATGCTGTTGAGCCTGTCCAGCCCGGCATTGTTCGCCAGCGAACCGTGGACCGCCGCCGAACTTCTGGATCCCGAGCATTCCGTTCTGCAGCCCGCCGGCGCACTGCCGTTTCCCGTGGTCAACCTGGGCGCCAGCAAGGGTCTGAGCTTCGATCTGGCCGGTAGCGAGGAGCAAAAGCTTCAATTGCGCTTGTCCGAACCCCTGGCGATCGGCACTGCCCTGGCCCGGCGCCAGGACGCGCTTGGCAATTTCGAAACCCGGTTCGGCAGCACACTGGGGTGGCTGGCCGGTGACAACCTGGGGCTCTCGCTGAGCGCGAGCCAGTCTGCCGCTGGCAACAACTACCAGGCACTGGGCAGCATTCACTGCCAGGGCGGCATTCTTGCCAAGGATTCCTTCACCGCATCGAATTGTTTCTTTGTGGACCAGGGCGAGGCGCCCTCGGCCACCCGGATTTCACTGGGTGCCGGGTACACGCCGACCGACCAGTCAAAGGCATCTTTCAGCCTCTTCAAAGACCGCCTCGACGGCAGCGGGCCAGGTGCCCGATTGACGTCGTCCGGCCTCATGCCGGGGCAGTTCCCGAGCGCGATCACCAGCCCATGGCTGCAACAGTTTTCGGGGCGGGCGCTGAATGGCGTCGATTCCGAAATCACCGGCGTCGACCTGGAATTCCAGCTGGGCGTGTCTACTAACCGGGCAGGCGACATCAGCCTCGGCCTGCAGTTGACCAGAATCCTGGATGCCGATATCCGGCAGGGCTATCGCATCGGGTCCGGGGCAGAGGAGTGGAACCTCGACGGCTCGGCGGACTCGGCGCGAGTGAGCTTCGACTGGCAAAAAGGGGCCTTCAGCGGTGGGGTTGAGAGCTACTATCGCGCGCCGGTCGAGTTCATGAATCGGGGCGGGCTGGAAAGCATGACGACATTCGACGTGCATTTCACCTGGCGCACCCCGTGGAACGCGAATCTCAGCATCGGCGCAAGCAACCTCCTGAATTCCGGCGCAGATAACGACCCCGTCAGCGACACGGGCCTCAACGATCCTTTCGAATCCGTCTATGGCCGCATCCCTTACGTCCGGTACGAACAGGATCTCTGACCATCTACCCCCCATGAGCACGTTTAAGGCCGGCAAGCGTCCGTGAGCGGCTGTGCCTATCATGCTAATATGCGGCGCTCGCAGATGAAGGTACTGCCATGAAACGATGCTTGTTCACACTCCTGATCCTGTTCGCCAGCACACCGGTCCTCGGGCAGGAAAGATTTTCCACCGTCGAGGAACGCATGACGGGTAAAGAATTCAGTGAGACAGGATTGAGCAAGCTCACGCCGGAGGAACTGGCGGCGCTCAACCAGTGGCTGAGAAGCCATTCCGTGGCTACCCTGGAAGACGCGCGCTATGCGCCGGGTGCGGCCATGACAGCAGCCGCCACGGGCGACCTGCGCGGCTTTGAGGATCGCCCCGGTGCCGGCGGCGGCCCCTCAGGCGCCATCGTCTCAGGCATCGTCGGCGAGTTCGGCGGCTGGTCGGAGGACGGTACCGTCATCGAGCTTGAGAACGGCATGGTCTGGAAGACCTCGGAGAGCAGCAGTTTCTATCTTCCCGCGCAGGAAGGCAGGGTGGCCGAGATCGACCAGACTATTTTTGGCGGATGGCGACTAAACGTCGAGGGGTACAGCAAGACCGTCGCGGTCAAGCGGCTCAAATAGCCCTCAGGACATCAAGCGCCGCATCTGCCGGCGCGCGCGAAACAGCAGGAATCGATTCACCAGGTACGCGATCGCGGCAAGCACGATCAGCCCCAGCGGCCCGGCTGACGGCGCCTGCTGAAAATCCCCGGACTCCCACCAGTACCAGCCAAACGCTGCCAGGAACAAGGTCATGATGGCGTAGCTCGCCATCTTGAGATGGTAGACCCGGTCTCTCAGCCTCCTGCGTTGGAACTCATGCATCTGTTCATCGCTGACTTCACCACGGTGAAGTCCGCAATGCGGACATATGCGGGTCACATCCGAAACGCGCTTGCCGCAGCCGGGACAGTCGATCAGGGCCATGAGTCATTGAATGCCGGTTTTGCCTGCGGCCGATACTACTATCAGCGTTCGAAAAACTTCAAGCTGGCTCGTAAACCTCCGCGCTTGCGGTTGCTGAATTCGATCGTCCAACCATAGAGTTCGCACAGGCGCTTGACGATGGCGAGACCGAGGCCGGCACCCTTGCCGCCGGCGCCCATGCCTCGATAGTGACGATCAAAGACCTGGGACAGTTCCGCTTCGGGTATGCCCGGACCGGTGTCTTCGACACGGACCTCACCATTTCCAATGCGGATGATCACCTCCCCTTCAGGCGTGTACTTGATCGCGTTGCTCAGCAGATTTCCCAGCGTCACGGCAATGACGGACTCAGGTGCGATCACGCTCACCCGGTCGGTTTCTATCACACGAAGGTTCAACGGCTTGTTGCCGATGAGAGGCTCCTGCAATTGGACCAGGGCATCGGCAATCCCACGGACATTGTGCGCCTGGCTTTCCCCGGTGGTGCCACGCTCTGCCCGCACAAGGTGCAACAGCGCCGTAGTTATGTCCGTGGACTGCCGCGCCGCGCGGGCGATTCTAAGAACGCGCTCACGGCTTTTTTCGGGCAAGTCCGGCTGCGCCAGGAGCAGTTCGGTCGCGCCCGTGATCACAGCCAGCGGTGTCCGCAGCTCATGGCTCACATCCGCATTGAACTCGCGATCACGCTCCACCAGGTGGTGCAGGCGCTCGGCATAGCTGTCCAGCGCGGCCGCCAACTGTCCCACTTCGTCATCGGCAAAACGCTGGGCCAGACGGGGGTGCGGTGTTTCCTCGCTGATGGACTTCAGGCGCATGGCCAGATCAGAAACCGGTCGCATCACCCGCTGAGACGACCAGATTCCGATGCCCAGTGACAGCAGGGAAAACACCAGCGTTACCCCGATCAATGCCCAAACCAGCTGCCGGGTCAGGCGCTGATTTTCGCTGACGTCATAAATCAGAAAAGCCCACAGGTCTTCATCTTTACGCACGGCCGCCTTGAACAATCCTTCACCCGTCTCGACCTCGTGCACGCCCGGCTCGAGCGCCCGAATCTGCGCCAGTACGCTTTTGTTGGGGTCCCCGGGCCGGGTGACGTAGCCCTGGATGCGGGTGTAAAAAGGTTCCACCACGCTGGGGTCCTCCCGCAGCTGCGCGATGTAGTCATCCAACTCCTGTTTGAGCGTGGCCCCGATCAACTGATCTTCGAGGTATTGCTGCAGAAACAGGGTGCTGACAGCAAACAGCGCGCTCAGGAGCGTGCCAAGCAGCAAAAAGGAGAATATGATCCGGCTACGAAGCCTGTGGCGATACAGCATCCGGTTCGACCAGGCGGTAACCGATTCCGTGGCGGGTTTGAATCATTTTGCTGCCAAAAGGCTTGTCGATCAGGGCCCTGAGTGAGTGAATGTGAACCCGCAGACTGTCGCTGTCGGGCAGTTCTTCTCCCCAGACCTCCTTCTCGAGCTCGGCCCGGGTGACGACGTTGGGGGACGCCTCCATCAGGCAGGCCAGCAATTTCAAGCCGATCGGATTGAGCTCTATACCCTCATCGGCGCGATGGACTTCGAGACTGTCCAGATCGTAATGCAGATCGCCAACTTTCAGCACGCGGCTGTCCGCGCGGCGGCCACGGCGCGTCAACGCAAGCAGCCTGACCTCCACCTCCTGCAGGGCAAACGGCTTGACCAGGTAATCGTCCGCACCGCGTTCAAAGCCGGCAATCTTGTCTTCGAGGCGATCCCTCGCTGTCAGCATCAGTACCGGTGTCGTTTTGGCGGCTTCATGCCGGAGCTTGCGACAAACTTCGAGGCCATCCATGCCGGGCAGCGCCAGGTCGAGCACGATCGCATCGAAGTCTTCCACCACCGCCAGGTGCAGGCCGGTGACCCCATCGCCGGCAAAATCGACAACATGACCCCGGTCTTCCAGGTAGTCGCCCAGGTTGGCAGCAATATCAGGATTGTCTTCGATGATCAGGACTCGCATGATCCCGTGCTCTTGGTGTTAACAGGCCGCGACGATTCAGGCAGTGCCGAATGCACTGGCAGGCAGTGTATCACCTGTCGTGACACAGACCGGCGGTCAGCGTGCCAGCTCAGCTCTCGAGCAGTTCGACATCCTTCAAACCGGCAGACAGGCTTTCCGCATCCCCACCCTCGGACAGCTTCACAGCCAGGCGGACCTCATTGGAGGAATCAGCGTGGCGCAGGGCATCGTCGTAAGTGATCTTGCCCTCCTGATACAGCCGGAACAGGCACTGATCGAAGGTGACCATGCCATGGTGATTGGAATCCTTCATGATGTTCTTGAGTTCGCTGATCTCGCCTTTGCGGATTTTTTCCTTCACCAGTGGCGTGGTCATCAGGATCTCAACCGCGGCCCATCGACGGGTTCCATCCGCAGAAGGCAGCAACTGCTGCGCGATCATGGCCTGGAGGTTGAAGGACAAGTCCAGCAGCACCTGGTCCTTGGAGTCCTCCGGGAAGAAGTGGAGGATTCGATCCATGGCCTGGTTGGCGTTATTGGCGTGTAATGTCGCCATCACCAGGTGGCCGGTCTCGGCAAAGGTAATCGCGTGTTCCATCGTTTCGCGGGTACGGACCTCACCGATCATGATCACGTCAGGGGCCTGACGCAGGGTGTTGCGCAGCGCGACCTCGAAAGACTCGGTATCCATGCCGACCTCTCGCTGCGTGATCAGGCTCTTGTTGTGGAAGTGAACGTATTCAATCGGGTCTTCGATGGTGATGATATGCCCGCTCATGCGTTTATTGCGATAACCCAACATCGCGGCCAACGAAGTCGATTTACCGCTGCCGGTCGCGCCCACAAACATGACGATGCCGCGCTTGAGCATGGAAAGTTCAGCCAGCACCTCGGGCAGGTCGAGTTCCTCGAAGGTGGGAATTCGCGTTTCGATGCGACGGCAGACCATGCCGGTGCTGCTTTGCTGAACAAACGCGCTGACCCTGAATCGGGCCTCGTTCTCCAGGGCGATGGCAAACTGGCATTCCGAGGTTTCTTCGAATTCGCGCTCCTGCCGGGCGGTCATGATACCGCGCACGATCTCATCGGCCTCCTGCGGCAACAAAGGTTCCGTCGTGACCGGCTTGATCTTGCCGTGCACCTTGATGCAGGGGGGAGCGCCCGCCGTGATGAAGAGATCTGAACCCCTCTCATCGTTCAATTGGGTCAGCCAGTCTTTGATTGCACTCATTATGTTGGGCCTCCTACTGGAACAAACGCTTATCTACCGCCTTCTTGGCCGCCTCCTGGCGGGTAACGATGCCGCGCTTGACCAATTCTTCCAGGTTCTGGTCCAGCGTGTGCATACCGGCATTGTTACCGGTCTGGATGGCGGAATACATCTGCGCCACCTTGTCCTCACGGATCAGGTTTCTGATCGCGGGGTTTGCGATCATGATTTCATGCGCCGCCGTGCGGCCGCCCGAGACGCGCTTGAGCAGCGTTTGCGCAATGACGGCACGAAGCGATTCCGACAGCATCGACCGCACCATGGACTTCTCCCCGGCAGGGAATACATCAATGATACGGTCAATGGTTTTCGGCGCGGAACTGGTGTGCAGGGTGCCGAAGACCAGGTGGCCGGTTTCCGCAGCGGTCAAGGCCAGCCTGATCGTCTCGATGTCTCGCAATTCGCCGACCAGGATGATGTCCGGGTCTTCTCGCAGGGCGGATCTCAGCGCCTGGTTGAAGCCATGCGTGTCACGATGGACCTCGCGCTGGTTGATCAGGCACTTGCGGGATTTATGGACAAACTCAATCGGGTCCTCGATGGTCAGAATATGGCCAGGCATGGAGCCGTTCAGGTGGTCGATCATCGCCGCCAGGGTGGTGGACTTGCCGGAACCGGTCGGGCCTGTCACCAGCACCATGCCCCGGGGCACGTTGATGATGTCTCTGAATGATGGCGGCGCACCCAGGTCATCCAGTGTCAGGATGGTGATGGGAATCGTCCTGAAAACGGCCGCGACGCCACCATCTTTATGAAAACAATTGACTCGGAACCGCGCCATTCCGGGCACTTCATAGGAGAAGTCCACCTCGAGCTCGGCCTCGTAATCGCGGCGCTGGTGGTCGTTCATGGTGCTGTAGAGCAACTCGATCAGCTGTTTGTTCTCAAGCGGCGGCACGTTCAGCCTCCGCACGTCACCATCCACCCGTATCATGGGGGGCAGACCGGACGACAAGTGGAGGTCAGAGGCCTTATTCTTGACTGAATAGGCGAGTAGTTCCGCAATATCCATAAACGTTCCTGGCTCTCCGGCAGACCGGGTTACAATACGACATTGTACCGGTCTGAGATCAAAACACCCGAATTCCTTTTCCTGATTGCTCGGCAATCTCCCTAACGATAGAACATTGAATAGCTGGCCTGCAACATGAGCGGCGAACAACAAAGGCTGGACTCGGTTCGCCAGAGAATGGTGCTGGCCTGCGAAATGTCCGGGCGTGACCCATCCGGGGTCACATTGCTGGCCGTGAGCAAGAAACAGGCCGCCAGCCTGGTGCGGCGATTTTTCATGCTGGGTCAAACCGCTTTCGGGGAGAATCGGGCCCAGGAGGCCCTCGCCAAGCAGCAGGAACTGGCCGACCTGGCCATAGACTGGCACTTTATTGGGCCCGTGCAGTCGAATAAGGCGCGCGAACTGGCCGAAAAATTCGACTGGGTGCACAGTGTTGACCGGGCGAAAATACTGCAGGCGTTATCGCGGCACAGACCCTCCAGTCTGCCGCCTCTGAATATCTGCCTGCAGATCAATATCGATCGCGAGCCGCAGAAGTCGGGCCTCGCGCCTGAAGCGTTGGCCACCCTGGCGGAGCAGGCCGCGGAGGCGCCCGGAATCCGTCTGCGCGGCCTGATGGCCTTGCCCAGGTTCAGCCATGATCCGGAAGTGACCCGTGACAGTTTCGCCAGATTGCGTATGCTGTATGAGGCCCTGCGCGAGGCCGGTCATGAACTCGACACCCTGTCCATGGGGATGTCCGGCGATCTCGAACTGGCGATCGCCGAAGGCAGCACCATGGTCCGCGTGGGAACGGATCTGCTGGGACCGCGCGCGGTCTGAATCCGAGAAACAACAAGGTAATTTGATATGAAGCTGGCTTTCGTGGGAGGTGGAAATGTCGCGACCGCGCTGATCAGTGGT
>Ga0255776_10000319_pt1 | contig 54492 bp, 40 predicted proteins | sample 071ome_19_FD_179974 | JGI IMG/M metagenome (GOLD analysis project Ga0255776, IMG submission 179974) | Coastal salt marsh microbial communities from the Groves Creek Marsh, Skidaway Island, Georgia - 071413AT metaG (version 2) | ecosystem: Environmental > Aquatic > Marine > Intertidal zone >...
GACAACTGATTCCGGCATTCTCCAATTATATTATTGATTATCATCCTAAATGGGCAAAGAAACTCAAGCTTAAGAAGAATGTTAAAAATCTGAATAAGAGACAGGACTTTGCTTACAAGTTTGAAATATTTGATACCAAGGACTATCTGGAACTAGTCAAGCTCAATGATTTTCGTTTGGTTGGTGTGACCTTTGAAGGAGCTATCAACTTGCCGGAAAGCAAATTTTATGGAAATATAAAGATTGATTCTTCATATTATAAAGATTACACCTTCAGTGCATTTGGACTTGCTTTGACGAATAATAAAAGGATTTCGAAGCTGGTTCTTGATCTTGAAAAACTCTTGACCGAAAGCAAGCTGTATGAGCCTCTAAGCATTAAAAGTGAGTTGATTGGCGACAGAGTAAAGTTAAACCTTACAACCAAAAATGTACTTGATTCAGTTCAGTATGTTGACCTAACATTGAACATAGAACCTGAAGATGACAAACTGAGGATCAATATCGGAAACAAAAACCTGCAGATGTTCAGCGCCAATTGGGAGATAGATGAACAAAACAGCGTATTGTATGGCAAGGATTATCTTGAGGTAAATGACTTTGTATTATCTGATGGCTATCGAACCATATTTGTTCAGGACTATAAGAAGTCTGGCCTCGAATTCAATCTTGATAATTTTGATTTTCTGCTTATCAATGGCTTGATAAACTATGATAAAATAGATTTTGCCGGCGAAGGGAAAGTCTATACACGTGTCGCCAACTTGTTTAAAAAACCAACCATTGTTGCGGACGTCAGAATCCCTGAGTTCACTCTCAATGGTATTGACTATGGTTCTTTATCAGTACGGTTGGATGATGATGGCGACAAAGCCTATGCGAGCTTGAACCTTAACAGGGTAGAGGATGACCTTCGGCTATTATTCAATGCTGAATATAATAAGGAAACCAAAGCCATTAATGGCGAAGTCACGGCACGCAATATGGTCATGGAGACATTTGAGTTTATCATTGATGATGGCATTTCAGAGACAAAGGGTATCGCAAATATCAAGGCGAATGTAGGAGGGACTGCCGATGATATAAAGCTTGACGGAACGGCCTATGTGATAGGCGGGCAAACACGAATTGACTACATAGGTACATTGCTGGATCTGGGTACAGAGACATTTACGATATCTGAGGACTTTATTGATTTGACAGGCGTTCGTATGTATGATAAGTTAGGTAACCAAGCTACAATGACAGGAGGTTTGAGGCATGATTTATTTGGAGACTTCAGAACGGATTTAAACATGTCCTCCGATCGATTTCTTGCTCTTGATACCGATAATACAGGGAATAAATTATATTACGGTACGGGCATAGGTGAAATATCAGTTGATTTCAGTGGCCCTTTTTCCAGTACGGATATTGTTATCAGTGCCGTAACCGGCAAAGGTACTGTGTTAAATATTCCAATAGAAGACAGTTATTACGATGTAGATGAGAGCTTTATAAAATTTGTTCCGAGGGAAGAAATCAAAAAGGAAAAAGATAGCCCTGGTTTTGTGAATTCAATGAAACTTGAAGGGGTCGATGTCGACATGAATCTTACGATGACAACGGATGCACAAGTTAACCTTATTTTTGATGAGCGTCTCAACGATGTGATTAAAGGGGTCGGAAATGGTGACCTTAGGATAACCATAGCCCGGGATGGTAATTTCAATATTTTTGGCGATTACGTCGTTGATCGCGGAGAGTATCTATTTACGGCTTGGGGTATAGTTGCCAAACCGTTCAAAGTTCGAAGCGGTGGTCAAATTACCTGGACAGGTGATCCTGTTAATGCCAATCTAAACCTGCAAGCTGACTATGATGACTTGCGTGCTCCTGTTAATGTCTTACTGGCAGAGTATTTGGTTTCCGGAAGTGCCAACCTGGAGCAGCAGGCACGTAAAAGAACACGCGTAGACCTGACCTTGAAGCTGGGAGGGACATTGTATAATCCAATTGTAAACTTTGATCTCTCCTTCCCTGAACTGCAAGGGGAATTGCGCACCTATGCTGACAGTAAAATGATCACCCTGAGAGAAAATGAAGCCGATCTCAACGAGCAGGTAGCGGGTTTGATCATGTTCAGAAGTTTTTTGCCTTCCAGTTCACTTGGTAATGTTTTTACCTCTTCAACAAGTTTTGTTGAAACCACATATAATACCCTTAGCGAATTTGTTTCCAATCAACTTTCGTATTTGCTGTCCGGATTCCTCCAGGAGGCCCTGACTGAAAATGGATTTATATCAGGAATTGATTTTGAAATCGGCTTCAGTAAAAATGCCAATTTATTGCAAGGGGCGCCACAGTCGGACAACTATCTTCCTGATGAAATCGAAGTTCACTTTAAACCGCGGTTTCAGAATGATCGATGGGGCTTTGATTATGGTACCAGCTTTGTTAATCCAAATGAACAGGCGACCACGGCGATTACCAATTATGTTATCCATGATTTTGTACTGGAATACTACCTGACTGCCGACAGACGGTTGAAACTAAGAGCATACGGGCGTTGGGACAAAGATGAGGTCCAATTTCAGAACGAACAAAAGTATGGCCTAGGTATCAATTACAGAAAGGAATTTGGTTCCTTGACCAAGTTTAAGGATGACCTAACCAGTGATATATCACAGCTTCGGCCCGAAGGTCAATAGATTGATCTTTGGATTATATAAAGGCATCTATCGCCCTTTGCCTTAGCAAGTGATCCACCAGAACCAATGCAGCCATGGCCTCTACTATTGGAACCGCTCGTGGAACCACGCAAGGGTCATGGCGTCCTTTACCACTTACCGTGACCGATTCACCTTGTTTATTTACCGATAATTGGTCCTTCATAATAGTTGCAACAGGCTTGAAGGCTACTTTAAAGTATATAGGCATACCGTTTGATATCCCTCCTTGTATGCCTCCGGAATAATTTGTTCGAGTTTTAAGATTATCACCATCTTTAATCCAGGTATCATTGTGCTGGGAGCCCAGCATTTTGGTGCCTTCAAAGCCTGACCCATATTCAAAGCCTTTGACGGCATTGATGCTCAGCATAGCTTTTCCTAAATCTGCATGGAGTTTGTCGAATACAGGCTCTCCTAATCCTGGTGGACAATTATGTATTATACAACTGATGGTACCCCCAACCGTATCGCCGTTTTTCTTAAGCTCCTTGATGTAGGCTTCCATCTTTTTTGCCATTTCAGGATCCGGACATCTGACCGGATTGTTTTCTGTTAAATTAAAGTCCAGTGATTCCGGACTTTTTTCCAGCTTGATAGTACCTACTGAAGTGACGCCTGCCTGGATGCTGATGCCTTTGGCTTTCAGAATCAACATGGCTAATGCCCCGGCGGCTACACGCGCTACAGTTTCTCGGGCAGATGAACGACCTCCACCTCGGTGATCGCGTATGCCATATTTCTGCATGTAGCTCATGTCAGCATGGGATGGACGGAAACTTTCTGAAATATGTGAATAGTCTTTGGACTTCTGGTTATTGTTGTTGATCAAAAGAGCGATTGGTGTGCCACTCGTTTTTCCTTCAAAGACGCCAGAGAGTAACTCTATCTTATCGGCTTCCTTTCTCTGGGTTGTTATAGCTGACTGACCTGGCCTTCTGCGGTCAAGTTGATATTGAATATAATCCATATCAAAGGGGATGCCGGGAGGACACCCGTCGATGACTACACCGATCGTCTTGCCATGGGATTCGCCAAAGCTGCTTATCCTGAAAAATTGTCCAAATGAATTACCTGCCATAATCAAATTTTCTCAAGGAAAACTTTTAAAACGATCAAGTGTTTAAAAGCATTGGTATTGAGTCCGGTCTTATAGTAATGCATTGTTTAACTTTACAGCATTAATTACCAAAGCCCGGCCTTCGCTCCGAAATAAAGATAATCATTGACGCTGAATAGCCATGGAATTATATCCGGATGATTTATATGAGAAAATAGAGTTCAGTAAGATACTGGAAAGCTTATCTGTGCATTGTTTCGGGGCACCCGCAAAGGCTATCATCAGTCAGCTGAGACCTTTTACGCGGGAAGATAAGATAAGCAGAATGCTTGATGAGATACAGGAGTATCTCAAATTGAAAGACTTGGGTTACGAATTTCCATTGGGTTATTATCAGTCGATCAGTGAAGAGTTGAAGCTTTTGTCTACCATAGATTATGTGTTGGAGACGGAGCAATATCTCAAGATTTACAATCACCTCAGGATGATTTCCGGCATTGTCGATTTTTTTAAGAACCAGGATAGAGCTGAGGAATTACCATTATTGCATGCGATCAAAGAACAGATTGATCTCGATCCCGCACTTATGGGCTATTTTGAAAGGATATTTACAGAAGAGGGTAAGATAAAAGTTAACGCTTCGCCAGAATTGAATCGAATCTTTAGGATGATTGCATCCAAAGAGCGTGAACTCAACAAGGTTTTTGCTTTAGCTATTGAAAGGTATAAGAAGCAAGGATTTCTTACGGATAATCATGAAAGTGTCAAAAATAGCAGGCGTGTACTAAGTGTTAATGCCGAAAGCAAACGCAAAATTAAAGGTGTTATACATGATGAGTCATCTACAGGAAAAACAGTCTTTATTGAACCAGAAGAAATACTCTCTGTCAATAACGAGCTTTTTGAACTTGACGCTGAAAAGAGGCATGAAATATATCGGATTCTTAAAGCCCTGAGTGCCGAATTGCGTCCCCATCTGGACTCCTTTGAGCTCTGGCAAAAAATTCTTGTCAGGTACGACCTCATTCAGGCAAAAGCTATGTTCTCTCGAAGCTATGACGGAAAGCGACCTTCTATATCCAAAAAGCCGGGAGTCAAATTGATAGAGGCGCGTCATCCATTACTTTATTTGCTTAACCTTGAGCAAGATAAGCCGACAGTACCATTCAGTCTTGAATTAAATGGAACAGAGCGCATCCTTGTAATCAGTGGTCCCAATGCAGGTGGAAAATCAGTTGCACTTAAGGCAATGGGGCTTATTCAAATGATGTTCCAGTCCGGATTGTTGGTTCCTCTTAACGATCAATCGACACTGTCTGTATTTCAAAAAATCATGATAGACATAGGTGATCAGCAATCGCTGGAAGGCGATTTAAGTACCTACAGTTCGAGGTTGATGCACATGAATCATTTTGTGGATCAATCCAACAGACGCTCACTTGTCCTTATTGATGAATTTGGCAGCGGCTCCGATCCAAAAATGGGAGGAGCTATTGCAGAAGCAGTTCTGGACCAACTGGTTAAGCGCAAATGTTTCGGTCTCATTACAACACATTACTCAAATATTAAAGACTATGCATATCGATCGGCAAATATCATCAATGGTGCCATGCTGTTTGATAAAAAAGCGCTCAAACCGAGCTATACGCTCAAACTGGGGCAACCTGGATCATCCTTTGCTTTTGAACTGGCAGAAAAAACCGGAATGTCTGATGAACTGCTTAAATATGCAAGGAAGCATGCCGGAAAAGATACGGCAGCGGTTGACGAGCTGCTGATAGACTTACAGGCTGAAAAGAAAAGGCTGGATGATATGCTTAAGAATACTGACCTTGAAAAGAAGAAAGTGAGTAAGCTTATTGAAAATTACGAACGTATGCGTGATGAGCTTGAAATCAGGAGGAAAAAGCTGAAGAAAGAGGCCAGGGAGAAATCATATCTTACTATTTCAGATGCAGAGAAAGAAATTCAAAAGCTGATTCGTGAAGCCAAAAAGGAGAAGAAGGAGAATAAACTTAAGGACGCAGCAAAAATGATCAAAGCTTTCAAGGAGGATACGCGCGAAGATATTCGCTCACTCAACGACAGGATATTCAAAGAAGAGATTAAAAAGGTCGAGAATCTTGAAGTGGGACAGTTTGTCAAATTACGGGCTGGAGGCGACTCAGCCCGCGTCATAGACTTCAATGAAAAGACCGTGAAGCTTGAAATGGGACTCCTCACTATGGTAGTACCTCGCAACGAGATTATCCAGGCGGGCCAACCCATCGAGCGCAAGACCAGCTCGGTTAAAACAGATATGACGATAAATCCATATGCTCTTGAAACAAGACTTGATATAAGAGGGTACTCAAGATCTGAGGCACAAGCTGCCGTACAGGAATTTTTGGATTCTGCACTTATGGGCACAGCTACTCAATTGAAAGTACTGCATGGTAAGGGATCGGGCGTCCTGAAGAAACTCGTGTGGGCTAAAGCTAAAGAGTATAAGGATATTAAAAAGATATGGCACCCGGAGGAAGAGTTTGGAGGAACCGGAGTGAGCTTTATTTCTTTTTAGCATAATAAAAGCCACACAACAGGAATTGTGTGGCCTATTTTGACTTATTATTCTCCTTTTCTTATCTGAACATTTCAGTGCTGGCAAAGTGAAAATGGGCTTCTCTCAATGCGTTTTCATCTGAATCCGCACCGTGAACAGCATTCTCACCGATGCTTGCAGCGTAAAGTGCTCTGATTGTGCCTTCTGCGGCTTCGGCCGGGTTTGTTGCACCGATCAGAGTTCTGAAGTCCTCCACTGCATTGTCTTTTTCAAGAACGGCAGCAACGATAGGTCCTGAAGACATAAATGCTACAAGCTCTCCATAAAAAGGCCTCTCTTTATGTACTTCATAGAACTCACCAGCCTTTTCTGGGCTGAGTTTCGTGTATTTCATTGCTACTATTCGGAACCCTCCTTCGTTTATTTTGTTTAGGATGGCACCGATATGTCCATTTCTAACCGCATCCGGTTTGATCATTGTGAATGTGATGTTTCCTGCCATGATATTGCTTATGATTTTTAAAGCCGCAAAAGTATAAAATTGATATTCAATATGCTTGAATTAAGGCCTAATATTGTTTGAACTTTTCTCAAAATTGATGACTTTTGCCCATCTACTATGAATCAGGAAGATATAATAAAGATTAAGGCGGAGCTTGATATGCCCAGATCCATTTGTTTGATTACGCACAGGAATCCCGATGGCGATGCCTTGGGTTCCAGCCTGGCTATGAAACACTTTTTAGAAAAATTCAATCAGCAGGTCAAGGTGATTTTGCCTAGTGAGTACCCATTGAATTACGCCTTTATGGCTGGCATCGATGAATGCCACGTTTATGATTTGAATCAGGAGGAGTGCTTGTCCATCATCGATAAGTCGGATATGATTTTTTGTCTGGACTTTAATTCCCTGGACAGGATTGACAAGATTGGTTTAAATGTACAGGAGTCTAAGGCCATCAAAATCCTGATAGATCACCACCTGGACCCTGAGCCTTTTGCAGACTTCGTTCTTTCTGAAACATCCGCCAGCTCAACATGTGAGCTTGTCCATAAATTCATCTACCTTTTGGGAGAGGAGAAAAAGATCGATGTAACCATTGCTGAGTCTATCTTAACCGGACTTATCACAGATACCGGGTCATTCAAATACAATACCAACGCCTATACCTATCAGGTGGCTTCCGACCTTAAGCAGAGAGGTGTAGACGACTATGGCTTGCAGGATAAGATCTATAACTGCCTTTCAGAAAAACAATTAAAGCTGTTAGGGCACTCTCTGGCCAACCGAATGGAAATCATTCCCGAATATGGGGCGGGTATTATTGCCCTTACAAAAAAGGATTACATCGATTATGATATCCAGAGAGGTGATACGGAAGGCATTGTCAATTACCTTTTAATGATTAAAGGCATTGAAGTAGCGGCCTTCATACGTGAGCAGCCTACCATCGTCAAGTTATCCTTGAGATCAAAAGGAGATATCTCTGTCCAGGAGATCGCCCGCAATCATTTTAATGGTGGTGGGCACAAGAATGCATCTGGAGGCGCCGCCTATGCTAAACTTGAAGACATAGTTGCACGTTTTAAAAATGTCTTGCCAAAATATGTCAAAAGACGTGAGCTTTAATTTATGAATCATTCAATCAAATATATTATTCTCCTGCTTGTTTCGTTTGTAGCCTGTAAACAGCAAAATCCACAAAGCGAAATGCTCAGACTTCCAAATGGCTATGATTATAAATTTCATACTCAGAATGAAGGTTTAAAGCCACGGTCAGGACAGGTTGTAAGTATAGATTTTGATATTATTGACGACTTTGGAAATATTCTTTCAGATTCACGTAAGGCAAATATACGCCCTACTATTCAGATACCTGATATTTCCTCTCGTGATTTGCAGACATCCCGCAATCCTTTGCTTGCGCTTGTTGAACAAATGACATCAGGAGATTCAGCTTCTGTATTCGTTCCAGTTGACTCTTTAAGTACGCCTCCCACTGAATTTCTACAAAGCAAAAGAGTGGAATACAGAGTAAAGTTATACAGCATAGAGACGCAAAAAGAATACATGAACCGTATTGGGTCAGAACAACAACGCAGCATGGATGAAAGCCTATCAGAAGCCAGTGAGGCTCTTGAAATGTATCAGTCTGGAAAGCTGGATGATGTAACCGTTGAGAAAAACGGTGAAGTCAAACTAGCTATCGTAAAAAATACAAATGGTGTCAAAGCGGATTATGATGAGCTGGCCTTTGTCCATTACTATGGATTTTTTAAGGATGGTTCAAGTTTTGACAATTCATATAAGTTGGGCAAACCCTACGCCATGCGAGTGGGATTAGGTAGGGTGATTCAGGGTTGGGATGTCGCCATACCGGATATTCCAGAAGGCGCTACTGCCATTATAGATATTCCTTACCAAATGGCTTACGGGAATGGGGGAAAGCAAGGGTCTATACCTCCGAAATCTGACCTGATTTTTTGGGTCAAGATTGAAAAAGTAGAAAAATCTAAAGAAGCAGATAATTAAACCAAGGACAAAATGACTACAGATCAGCACAAAGAGCTATTGGGTCGTTTGGGGTCGTTAAGGAGCTATCTTTGACGTCGACAAGAGACTGCATGAAATAGAAGATATGGAACAGCGATCCGCTGATCCCGAATTTTGGAATGATCCCAAAGCTGCCCAGACCTTGATGAAAGCACTGCGAGTGCATAAGAATTGGGTGGGCCGATACAATGAAATTCAAACCGTTGTTGACGACCTGGATGTCATGCTAGAGTTTTATGAGGAAGGCGAAGTGTCGGAAGAAGAGGTAGACGAGCGGTATAATAAGGCATTGGCTCTTCTTGAAGATACAGAATTCAGGTCAACACTTGACCAGGAAGAAGATGCCCTTTCGTGTTTATTGGAAATCAATGCGGGTGCTGGAGGGACAGAAGCGTGTGATTGGGCTGAGATGCTGTATCGCATGTATCTCATGTATGGTGAAAAAGCAGGCTACAAGGTAAAGGAGCTTAATCGAATAGCTGGAGATGTCGCTGGAGTAAAATCGGTCGAACTTGAAATAACTGGTGATTACGCCTATGGCATGTTAAAGTCGGAAAATGGCGTTCATAGATTAGTGCGCGTAAGTCCGTATAATGCTCAGGGGAAGAGGATGACTTCATTTGCTTCAGTATTTGTGCACCCTGTAGTGGATGAAAGCATAGAAATTGACGTTAATCCTGCGGATCTTGATTGGGATACGTTCCGCTCGAGTGGGGCAGGAGGACAGCACGTCAATAAAACAGAGTCTGCCGTGCGTTTACGACACCTCCCTTCCGGTATAGTCGTGGAATGTCAGGCTGAGCGATCCCAGCATATGAACAGGGATAAGGCCATAGAAATGCTCAAGTCCAGATTATATGAGAAAGCGCTGGAAGAAAAGAGAGCTGCACGCAGTGAGACCGAAGCTCAAAAAATGAAAAACGAGTGGGGTAGCCAAATCCGATCATACGTCCTTGATGACAGACGCGTCAAAGACCATCGAACCCATTTTGAAAACAGGAATACAGACGCTGTCCTGGATGGTGACATAGAAGGCTTCCTGAAGGCATTTCTTATGTGGGACGGGGCTCAAAATTAGAGATAGCTTTAAGCGCGTCTTTATAGCCCATGTCATATTTTTCCTGGAAGCTTGGTGACTTGAATTCTATGGGATTACCAATTCTACTGCTCGGCGATATAAGCAATTCCCTTTTGGCACCTACGTTTACTTTGCGAATACCCGGAATGTAATAGGGTATATACATGATTTTGATATTGATAATCAGGTCAAAATGCTTGTCTCTCAAATTGCTATAATAGGGGTTATTGTCACCAACTCCTCCATCGAGATATTTGTCTCCGTTTATAAAAAGGGGTTTGAAGAATGGCAATCGGCATGAAGCAATGAGGTAATCCAGAAGTTTTTCGTCAGGGATATCAGCAACCGATGCATATTCCTGTCTCCGTTGGCTGATGTTATATAAGCTGAATACTATTTCCCAATCACTTTCCCGGACTATTTTTTCATCAATCAATGATTCGAATATGTTGATGAACTGGTTTATATCAACGCCGTCAGAAAAGAACGACTCCTGTGCTATTTTGAAAAAGTAATCGCTTGAGAACTGGTCAATGCCCCTAAATACTTCCCTCAGGCCCATATCCATCCAGATATCTTTACAATCCTCGAGACTGTATTGTGACATTAATACAGCGTTAATTGACCCGATTGAGCAGGCGGATATCGAACTGATATTTTCTAGGAATCCTTTTTCATGAAGTGCTTTTAAGGCGCCAATCTGGTAAATGCCTCTTGTTCCACCTCCACTGAGTACCAGTTTTGTTCTTTCCATATTGCTTCAGATAATCATCTCAATGAGCCAATAAAGATAGCCCATTGTCGATATTCCCTGTTTTGAAAAGGATTTAGTATTATCTTTCGAAAATTACATCATTCTTGCTATCCGGACATGTTTGAAGAAGAAAACAAACAGGAAAAGACGAATATTTCAGCAGTAGAACTGAGATCCTACTTTTACAATCTGATCAAGGATTTTATCGATTTACATAAGGGGGTCGATAAATGGGGTACTATACAGGAAATCAAGGCCAAGCAGTCTATGGGAGGGGCCAATGCCTGGATGCTTATGTGTAGTATTTTGATTGCATCAATTGGCCTAAATCTTAATTCCCAGGCCGTTATTATAGGAGCCATGCTCATATCGCCGCTTATGTCACCTATTTTGGGTATTGGACTGGGTGTGGCGATCAATGATAAAGATGCGCTGTATCATGCCTTATTGCACTTTGGAGCCGCTATTTTGATCGCTCTTCTTTTTTCTACCCTTTATTTCTGGCTGATACCATTGGATGAATTTACAGAACAGATTGAAGCACGGACTCAACCTACTTTCCTTGATATCTTGATAGCTATCTTTGGTGGTGTAGCAGGTATTGTCTCGTATGCCCGTAAAGATATTTCGACAACTATTCCAGGTGTGGCTATCGCTACCGCCTTAATGCCTCCTTTATGCGTTACGGGTTACGGAATTGCGAATGGCGACTGGTCGGTGGCTTCCACATCTTTCTACCTGTTCTTTCTCAATTCATTTTTTGTGGCCTTCGCTACCTACCTGATCATTCGATATCTCAAATTTCCATTCAAGGAATATGCGTCTAAAAAGGAGAGACGGAAAAATATAACCAGGGTAGGGATCTTCAGTTTTATTATGATGATCCCAAGTTTTATCATCTTCGTTCAGGTCTTTCAGGACTATAAAAGAGAAGAGAAAATCCGGAGCTTCATCGAAACCAATATTGGAGATAATGAAATCTTTCTGGATAATTATACCCTCAAAAATATGTCGGACGGATCAAGAACTTTGTTTCTGAAAGTATACGGTGATGTCATCAATGACGCCAAGATCCCTATCTATGAAAGAGCTTTGGATAGTATGGGCTTGAACAATATCAGTGTCGATATCATTCCTACCTCCGAAATTCCCCTGCAAAAGATCCGTCAACTGGAAACAGAGCTTTCTGAAGTAGGCTTTAAGTTGAATGAACAAATCACACAATTGAAAGATGAACGTGATGCGCGACAGCGATTGATTGATTCCCGTAAGATCAATCCATATTTTTTGGTAAATGACAGTTTGAGTTTTGTCGAAGCAGCAGAGGAATTAAAAATATTTTTCCCGCAAATTGATGAGTTTGGTTTGGCTTATGTACAGTATTCTGATTTCCTGGAATCAAATGACAAGGTTCCTACAGCTATAATCAAATGGTCTTCAACATTGGAGGATTCAGAAGAAAAGCTGAAGGCTTATCTTAAAAAGCATTTTAAGCTTGATACCATTAAAATTGTAAACATGTATTAATATTGGTCCGGATACAGGGCCATTTTTTCAGCTCTGTGAAATACGATATCAGGTGCGTTGATACGCATTTCAAAAACAACATTCTTATCCGGGTAACTGACTTCGACTATTTTTCCGCCAAAATTGCCGCCGTCGTTATTGACACGGCTACCAGGGCAGAAGTATACATTGCCGCTTTGCTCGAGGATATCCACATCGGAAACGATAGCAGAAAAGCATGAGCGTCCTCTTTCTTTGCCGTATTGCCAGATCTGTTGGACAGTCATAGAGCTTTTGTCAATCTCATATTCCACAGCTCTGCTGTATTCTCCAAAGCCAGCGAAGTTGCGGTTGGCCCCATTGTCAAACAGCATGATATGACCATTGTCCATAAGGAGAGGAGCATGCTGGTACCAGGGCCATTCAAATTCAGGGTGTGACTTTTCACCTTGCAGAAGCAGCTGATCATCAATGGCGTTTCCACTTTTGTCAAGAGGTTGAAGCAGGAACTTATCAAGTTCCTCACCATATCCGTTTTTTCCCCAGGCTTTATGATTGCCCAATATCCACACCGGCCTGTTGCTGTAATCAAGTTTAACGAGGGCCTGCGTCCTGCATGATACAATGATAGTGTTGTCCCTGGGGTCGTGAATGACGGCATTGGCATGCGCCCAGTCTACAATGTCCTGCCATTCATACCAGCCCATGACCTGGCGGGCATCATTCAGACTTTTTTTAAGGTCCCAGCTATGAATCAGTGATCCCGTATTGCGATCTATTTCAATGATCCAGTCTTCAATAGCTCTTCGGCCTGAACTGTGCATGTCGTAACGCGAGACAGTAGCCAGCAAATTGCCATCTTCTTTTTCCTGGACATTGTGATGAAATTCGAAGGGACCAATATTCCATTTACTTAATATGTGCCCGAGAACATCCATTTCATATAAAAGGGGACTAGGCCAATTACCAAAATAGTAGTTGCCATTTTTCAAGCGCTCCATACCTACATCGTAGTTAAGACCAGCCAGTTCGGGATCGCTGCTAAAGTCGAGTACATAACGATATTCTCCACTGTTGTCAAGGATAAAAGGCGTAGAGGGAACACGACCTCTAAACGACACAAAATGCATCCCCGGTTCAGTCTTGTTTGGATCATAAATATCAACGATTATACTCGGAAGATAGTTGGGCCTTTGACCAATGCCGACCACTATCGTATCTCTGAGATATAGATTTTCTTCATCCCTGAATTCAAGGATTATTTGATTCTGGTGATTGTAGAAAAGTCCAAGTATGGGCACCCTGAATCCTGTGGCTCCTGCCTTGAACTGAAAACCAAAAACCTCTCCATCCTCATCCTTATGAGGGATTTTAAAACTCAACTTACCGGGTAGGGCAGCGTTAAGTACCAATTCACCAGACAATGGTGTTTTACCGTTTGGATTATGGATATACGAATGCAATATATTATTCAAAAATGGCAGTATGAGGATTCTTCCATCACTATAGAAAATTCTCAGCTCACTCTTCTCAATGAATTCTTCTGTTTTTTCGATGCATTCATATTCTAATTTTATAGATGAGCCGACATGCAAATCAAGTACTAATATGCCATCGCCCTGGCTTGTGCCTGCTACAAAGTTTGAGGATCCCAATTCTGATACGATATTATCAATGCGCGCTGTATCATCGCATTTGATCACCTCCGGGTCAAGTATAATATCATTGTCTCCGCATGCAGAAAAAAAGAAGCATACTATACATACTCTAAGGATCAAGACTCTTGTTCGAAACACTACCGCCGTTTTATTCATTATTAATCCTTGATAATCGCATCAATATTTTCTTTAATCAGGGCATTTAAGGCCGGGATTTCGGTTTTTTTAATGGCATTATAACGGTCTAGCTGCTCATCAATGTATTGTGTCAATTCATCCCTTACAGCAAGCATTTGCTGAGTCGGCCTTCCATCACCTACATTGTTCAAACTGTTCAAATGTGCTAATTTGTTCGTAAGCCGAATTGGAAAGTTTAAAGGATCCTGACCACTTTGATTTTTGGTTTGATATAAAGTTTTTTCAATATCGCTAAGCAATGAATCTAATTCAGATATTTTCTTAGAGACCAGCTCATTGTCGTGATTGTTTTTGAATGTAGACATTTGGGTTTTAAGCTTTCGTATAGATATGATGGCGTCATGTGCTTCGCTTACTTTTACGTTGACTGATTGTGCAAATTCAAATTGCTCTCTGTAATCCTGATCACTAATATCCAGTCTTGGATCAGCCAGTATATTGAAACTTGTTTCCATCATATTTTCATTAATCCTAAGTGAGACTGAATATTTCCCCGGAACAACTTTAGCGCCAGCCAGAGATCCCCACCAGAGGATCATACCATCGAAATCCTGTGCGCCAGAATATCGCATATTCCAGTTGAACATATTAGCCCCTTCTTCGAGCTTATTGAGTTTATCGGCTTTTTCATCAGCCTTGTTGGAATAATGGCGAATCGTGTCACCGGCTTGCGTTTTAAAGATCAATTCAACGGTATCTTCTTTCTCATTATAATCAGGCAAGAAAAAGTGGACATTGACACCGGCATGATGGTTTGTGCCGGCACCTCTTGTGTTTCTTGACTGGAAACCTTGCATCCTATAACTATCTTCTGGTTTAAAAAGATGTATATCGCTTGTGTCTGCATTCAGTGTTTGTTTAACAAGATCAAGGTCATCCAGAATCCATAGACCTCTTCCCTGTGTGGCTGCAATCAGGTCATTATCTTTTAAAGCCAGGTCGGTGACAGGTACTGTAGGAAGGTTCATTTGAAAAGTCTGCCAATTCTCTCCATCATCCGTACTTATGTACATGCCAGACTCAGTCCCGGCATATAAAACACCTTCCTTAGTAAGATCAGCCCGTATTGCTCTTGTAAAATGCTCTTCGTTAATGCCCTTGGTTATAAGCTCCCAGCTTTCACCATAATCTGAAGTTTTGTAAAGATAGGGGTGGTAATCACCTGTTTTGTACAATGTACCCGCAATGTAGCATGTGCTCTCATCATGAGGACTCGGTTCAATACAGTTGATCATCATCCATTCCGGCATATTTTTAGGTGTGACATTCTCCCAATTATCGCCACCATCGCGCGTGAGATGAACAAGGCCATCGTCAGATCCAACCCATATCATACCGGCTTGTATTGGAGACTCCTGAGCGGCAAAGATTGTGCAATAATATTCTACACCTGTATTGTCCTGCGTTATAGGACCTCCTGATGATTTTAGTTTCTCAGGGTCATTACGGGTTAAATCCGGACTGATGGTTTGCCAGGATTGGCCTTCGTCGGTCGAGAGGTGAAGGTGATTCGACGCTGTATACAGTTTTTTGGAATCGTGCTTCGAAAAGAAAATTGGAAAGTTCCACTGGAAGCGGTATTTGAAATCCTCCGCGCCATGTCCCATAGGGTTGTCAGGCCATACATTAATGGCTCTTTCATAACCAGTCCTGTGATCAAGTCTCGTCAGATAGCCACCATAGGATCCTCCATAAACAATGTCATTATTTTCAGGGTCAACGGCTATATGTGCTGATTCGCCTCCTGCTGTTGACTCCCAATGATTTTCGTCAATGCGGGACGATATTGTTCTGCTCTGAATACGGATAGTGGAATTATCCTGTTGTGCCGCATATATCCTGTAGGGGAAGTCATTATCTGTTGCAAGCCTGTAGAACTGTGCTGTCGGCTGATTATGATATGTGGTCCAGGTTTCGCCACCATCATAAGTGACTTGCGCTCCACCATCGTCTCCAATTATCATGCGCATTGGGTTTTCAGGCGCAATCCATAAATCATGATGGTCACCATGCGGAGCTCGATAGGATTGAAATGTTTTACCACCATCTTTTGACTTATGATAGCTAACGTTTACGACATATACGACATCCTCATCTTTAGGGTCTGCGTAGATGCGCGTATAGTACCATGCTCTTTGTCTCAATGATCTGCTGCTGTTGAGTTTTCTCCAACTCTTACCGGCATCGTCTGATCGGAATACGCCACCATTTTCATTTTCTATAATAGCCCATATGCGGTTAGGGTTTACCGGGGAAACAGCTATTCCTGATATACCCCAAGTCCCATCCGGAAGTCCTTCATTTTCCGAGATGTTGATCCAGCTTTCGCCCATATCAGTGCTTTTCCATATTGCTGATCCTTCACCACCACTGGAGAGGCTGAATGGTGTTCTTCGGATCTTCCATGTGCTGGCATACATTATCCTTGGATTGCTTGGATCCATTATAAGGTCCACAGCCCCGGCCTCTATGCCCGAGTCAAGGACTTTTTTCCAGTTTTTACCTCCATCGACAGATTTGTAGATTCCGCGTTCCTCGGTGTCTTTGAAAAGATCGCCCATGACTGCCGCATAGACTATATCTGAATTGTCAGGATGAATACGAATTCTCGATATATGACGGGATTTTACAAGTCCGGATTGTTTCCAGGTTTTTCCTTTATCTTCTGTTTTCCATATGCCATAACCAAAAGACATATTTCCTCTAACGGTCTTTTCTCCACCTCCTACATAGATCACATTGTGATCAGAAGCAGAAACGGCTATTGCACCTATGGAGCCACCAAAATAACCATCTGAAATATTCTCCCAGGATCTTCCTCCATCTTCAGTTCGCCATATGCCTCCCCCTGTAGAGCCAAAATAAAAAAGATTGTGTTTCCCTTCTACTCCTGTGACAGCGCATGATCGTCCACCTCTGTAAGGCCCCAACTCTCTCCATTCTAAGTCGGAGATCAAATCATGATTAAACTGGGCATTTGAAATTGAAATGGCGACTGTAAGCAAGAAGAAAAGGCTGAATACATATTTCATGGCCAGAGACTATTATGATGATTTAATTGCCCAAAATACAATATTGAAAGATAATTTTTTGCAACTTCAATCTCATGAAGAACCAACTGCGTATTTGGTCATTGACTGTTGCACTGGCAGGATTCCTGTTTGGTTTTGATACGGCAGTCATCTCTGGTGCTGACCAGCCTATTCAAAAATTATGGGAAACATCCGGAGCGTTCCACTCTTTTTTTATAATGTCCATGGCTTTATGGGGGACTGTAATTGGCGCTCTTTTTGGAGGATGGCCAACGGATAAGCTGGGACGTAAAAAGACTTTGTTCTGGATTGGTGTACTATATCTCTTGTCAGCTGTGGGTTCATCCCTGGCATGGGATCCATTCTCATTTTCATTTTTCAGATTTATTGGAGGATTGGGCGTTGGGGCTTCTTCGGTGGCTGCCCCTACCTACATTTCAGAAATAGCACCCAGTAATGACAGGGGTAAGTTGGTAGGCCTGTACCAGTTCAATATCGTATTTGGTATCCTCGTTGCCTTCCTTACCAATTTCCTTATTGGCGAATGGGCAGGAACTGGCTCCTGGCGGTTAATGCTCGGCATTGAAAGCTTGCCTGCAGTCCTTTATATTCTGTATGTTACACGAGTGCCATACAGCCCACGATGGCTAATACTTCATAAAGATAGTGATTCTGAAGCCAGGACTGTATTGAGTCTTATAGAACCACCATCCCGGATAGACTCCAAGATTGAAGAAATTCGAAATTCAGTACCCACTCATTCCGAGGAGCGTTTTTTCAGTAAAAAGTATTCCTGGCCTGTTGTCCTGGCTTTTTTACTGGCCTTCTTCAACCAGTTGTCAGGGATCAATTTTGTGCTCTACTATGCACCACGCATTTTTGGATTGGCAGGAATGGATGAGGGGACAGCATTATTGTCCTCTACAGGAATAGGAGTTGTGAACCTCGTATTTACCATGCTTGGTATATACCTCATAGACAAAGCAGGAAGACGGGTGCTAATGCTTATAGGTTCAGCAGGATATATCCTAAGTCTGAGTGGCATTGCCTGGTCATTTATGTCAGGTGCAGAAGGCTTTTATGTGCTTATATTTGTTTTTGCTTTTATCGCTTCTCACGCTGTTGGTCAGGGTGCTGTTATTTGGGTATTCATTTCTGAAATATTCCCTAACGAAATGCGGGCATATGGTCAGGCTTTTGGCTGTGGAGTGCACTGGGTTTTTGCTGCACTAATAACTTTGGTGACCTTGCCTGTGATCGATTGGCTCGGTTCCAATCCATGGAAGCTTTTCGCCTTCTTCGCAGGCATGATGGTTTTGCAATTATTGTATACTTTATTTATGATGCCGGAAACCAAAGGCGTTAGCCTTGAAGAACTTCGCAGAAAGATGATAAGATAAGTCAAATCAATTGACTCGTCTTTGCTCTTCTTCAGAGCCAGCTTTTATGTCCCCTAAGGATTTGACGTTGTTGTTTCGAAAGTTGAATGCATAGCTTCCATCGAATTCATTGAGATTTAGGAAGTTTTCAAGCATTTTATATCCATCAGGAGTCATTATGGATTCAGGATGAAATTGCACTCCGTAAACGGGGTAATCTCTGTGTTGAATAGCCATTATTTCATGGCCTTCACCAGTACAAGTGACCTCTAATGAATCGGGAAGTATGGTTTCGTCTGCTACCCAGGAATGATATCTCCCGGCTTTAAAAATTTCCCCGATGCCTTCAAAAATGGGACTCTGTACAGGACACCGGTGCATATCTGTCTCTATGCCGTGATATACTTTTTTAAGGTTCTTAAGTTGACCACCCATGGCGACCACTATAGCTTGCAATCCAAGGCAGACCCCAAATATTTTCTTCGAGGTATAAAAAGCATTTATGAGGTCCAGTGTTATGCCGGATTCTTCAGGCAAGCCAGGTCCTGGAGATATAAAAATATATTCGTAATCCTTTGCTTTCTCAATATCGATTTTATCATTCTTGTAGACATCAGGTTTTATACCGTTGATCTGTTCAATCATTTGAACCAGGTTATAGGTAAATGAATCATAGTTGTCTATTACGAGTATCTTCTTTTTCATATAAGTTTTGTGTGGCCAGTTTGATAGCCTTTTTTGATGCAGCTAGCTTATTATTAAATTTCTTTAATTAAATCACTGTCAATTATTATTTTTAAAAGACTTGAGTCTAGCTTTTCAAAAAGGACCTGTCCGGCTTTGTCCACCAGACTGTCCAATGCAGTCTTGTCTTTATAACGTTTTTCTTATATCAATTTGTTTCATTTTAGTGTACTAAGACCAGAGTAAATTATCAATTGGGGTGAATGCCCCCCAAAAGCAAGTAGGCTGAAATTCCGATAATGATTAACTTGGTGTTTATACAAGACTAATAATTTGCAAAGCGCTGTCGAATTCAAGCATTTTTCACTTTCTGTCGGTAACCGGAAGATATTAAAGGATATAAGCTTAAGCCTTGGTGCTGACAGGATTACCGCCTTGATTGGAGAGTCGGGATCTGGTAAAACCATGCTGCTTAGATCCTGTATGGCTCTCTTTGAAGATCTTTCAAATTGGTCGACATCAGGAGACCTAATTATTCAAAAGGATAATAGTGCTATTGAACTGACAAAGAGCAGTCCGGAAGTAGTCCGGACACTTCGGAAATCTCATACTGCTTTTGTTTTGCAGCAGTCCAGGCAGGTTTTAAACCCCTCAATAAAGCTCAAAGCTCAACTGGAAGACAGCATGTTAAATGCGGGAAGAACAATAAGCTCTGACGAAATCAATAAGATTCTCATAAGCACGGGGTTTAAGCAACCTGAGGATATCATGAATCGGTACCCGCATCAACTCTCCGGAGGTCAGATCCAGCGTATGCTTATAGCCATGGCTATGCTGAGAAAACCTTCTTTACTACTGGTTGATGAACCGACATCGAATCTGGATCAAAATCTCAAAGTCGAGGTACTTTCACTGCTGCAAGCCTTGAGGAAAGAAACAGGGGCAAGTATGATCATTGTATCTCACGACCTCAAGCAACTTGCCTCATTTTGCGATGATATTGCAGTTATTAAAAATGGAGAGCTCATTGAAAGTGGTTCTGCCAAAAAGATCCTCAATGAGCCCGAACAAGAATATACAAGGCAATTGATCTCAGAGGTGCGCCTTGGAAAGGCAAGACCTTGCGCTAATGATGTGATACTCAGTCTGGATTCAGTCAGTAAATCCTATGAAGCGCATAAATTCCTTTCCCGGAAGAGATCGGTCTTATGGCATATCAATGATGTATCTTTTGAATTGAAGCGGGGAGAGATTCTGGGGCTGGAAGGAGGTTCTGGGAGCGGCAAATCGACTTTAGCCAGGATTATGGCCGGACTTGATGATGACTACAGGGGTAATGTTAAGTATGAGGGAAAATCTATGCAAAGTTTTACCAGGCATGATTTGCAAAGATTTAGAAATGCTGTCAAGATTATTTTCCAGGACCCTCTGGGTTCATTGGCGCCACATTTGACAGGCTATGATATCCTTCTCGAAATATCCCTCATTGAGAAAAAAAAGCTGAACCGAAAAGACTTTGAAGATTACATCAGACAATTTGGATTATCTGATGATATATTGGATAAACGCGCTTCCCAGATGTCCGGGGGTCAGAGGCAGAGGCTGCTTATTGCAAGAGCCTTGCTGAGCGAGCCAGAAATCCTCATATGTGATGAAATTCTTTCCAGTCTTGATGCTTCAGTCCGGAATGAGATTGCTGCATTATTATATGAGATACATAAACAAAAACAGCTTTCTATAGTGTTCATATCCCATGATGATCTATTTTTACAGCGCTTTTGTCACCGTATAATACGTATGGCTGCTTGGGTTGATGAGGGCGTTCAACAGCAATAGGCTTATTTTAAAAATATTGCAATCTCAGGACAAGGATTTAGATATAACTGTATATAATCAAAGAATAAATTAAAAACTTTCGAAAGGTTCATCCCTTTGTAACTTTTATTTAAGAATTAACGTTCTAAGATTATATGCCAGACCATTCGCGACTTATTATGAAAAGATACAATTTGAAAATAGCCTTAATTAGTTTTCTTGCAATAAGTATTTCATGCCTGGTTTACCTGAATGAAGTGGAGAGCACACAAGCTCAAAGCCAGACCACATACGAGGAAGTCAGCTATTCCGCAGATAAAATGGTATCAGGCTTCAAATCCGCAACGGTTATAGCCACTAAAGTCATCAATTTTCTTACTCAAAGGGATGTTGGCTGGTCTACAGATTAAGGCTTTCTATATCAAATCCATTTAAAAATTCAGACACTTCCATCCTCTTCTTCCCAGGGTATTTGATATTCAGGAGTTCTATATGTCCTATGCGGCAATATATACGTATATAGGTCTTGTTATCACTATCGATTGTTCCGGGTTGCTGCGCGTGTTTTTCGTTTGAATAAGAGGAGCCATATACTTTCACTGATTCGCCAGCCATATCAAACCAGGCACCGGGATAATAACTAAGTCCACGAATAAAATCATGGACTTTTTTGGCTTCCATAGTGAAATCAATAAGCGTGTTATCTCTTGTAAGCTTTGGAGCATGACTGACCTGACTGTCATCTTGTTCGGTTAATTCTATAGTTCCATCTTCAATATGTTGGACAGTTTTAAGGACAATATCTGCTGCCACAGCCATCATCTTGTCATGTAAGGCAGTTGCATTTTCATCGTCAAGTATGGGAATCTCCTTTTGAAAAGCTATTGAGCCTGTGTCTATGGCATGCTTCAGTTTAAAACTCGTCACCCCTGTTACAGTATCCCCCTTGATTATTGCCCAGTTTATAGGGGCCGCACCCCTGTATTTAGGCAGCAATGATCCATGCAAATTATAAGTACCCAGTGGAGGCATATTCCATACGCTTTCAGGTAACATCCTGAAGGCTACCACTATTTGAAGATCAGCATTCAATTCCCTGAGTTTATCGAGAAAGGATTCTGATTTGAGATTTTTAGGCTGCAGTATGTTGAGTCCGAGTTTTTGAGCTGTTTTTTTTACATCTGATTCAATCAGGGTTTTTCGCCCACGTCCTCCCATCTTGTCTGGTGATGTGACTACCCCCACGATATCATATCCCGCCTCATGAAGCATTTCCAAAGATGGCACAGCAAATTGGGGCGTCCCCATAAAAACTATTCTCATATACGCTTTAATGTTTAATGCTTGATATAAAGATACGAAAGGAACCGCCTAAAAGTTCAAGCTTAGGGCAATGCCCCCGTAAGCGCCAGCTGGAGACAGTTTTAAACTCAGGTCGTCGCTCACATCGAATTCGATAAGGTGTCTGTCTATGAAGGCCTCGGCTGCTGCCAGGATATGTATCCCGATAACTCCCAGCCAGCTATAGTCTTTGTTTTGACGTGCGTTATCGCGTATGCGTTTGATAGCTGCCGGATCATATACTGCTGTTACATCAGGGTTGTTTGTTCCGTTTAAAAGTTGGAATTTCCACTCTTCATCCCACTTCCTGAATGCATGGATATTCTGATTCAACAAATAGATCGCAGCTGCTTCTGCGGCAAGTGCTAAGGGAACTTTCCAATAGCGTCTGTTATAAAACTGTCCTGCCCCAGGCAATATAAGGGAGTATAGGGCCGCCTTACCAGGGTTGCCCTTGAAAGCATCAAATATTCCATAGGCATCGTCAGTAGTCTGATTCTGTGAAAGGCTGTCATCTGCTTGTCCGACAAGTAAAGTGGATAAGAAGAGGTAAAATCCGATTAAGAACAGTCGATGCATCATAATAATTAGTCGTCGATCTGATCAACGATATTATTGAACTGGTCATCCGAGTTGAAATGAATAACAATTTTTCCTTTGCCCCTGGCGGTTCTGTTGATTTCAACCTTACTGCCAAGCACATAGCTTAAGCGGTCTTTGATTTTTTTTACTTCAGGATGTTCGACCGTCGCAGGTGCTTTTTTGATAGTTTGAGACGGGTTCTTCATATCGCGAACCAAAGCTTCCGTTTGCCGGACCGAGAGGCCATCCTTTACCAGCTTTTTATACACAAATAACTGCTGTGAAGGATCTTCTAGACCGATCAGGGCTCGTGCATGACCCATACTTAACTTTTTTGATTTTAGGGCAGACTGAATATCGGGAGGCAGCTTAAGAAGGCGAACGTAATTGCTTACGGTGCTGCGTTCCTTGCCAACACGTTTTGCAAGTTCATCATGCTGAAGATCGCATTCTTCAATAAGTCTCTGGTAGGAAATAGCGATTTCCAATGGATTCAGGTCGCTTCTTTGTATGTTTTCTACTAGAGCCATTTCAAGCATGCCCTGGTCATCGGCTATACGGATATAGGCCGGAATGGTTTTAAGACCAGCCAGTTTGCTTGCCCGCCATCGTCGTTCTCCTGAAATGATCTGGTAACGCGATTCGGATATTGACCTGACTGTTATGGCTTGTATAAGCCCCAGGCTTTTAATGGATTGAACCAAGGCCAGCAGTTCCTCCTGGTCAAACTCCTTTCTGGGCTGGAAAGGATTGATTTCAATGTCATCGATAGCTATTTCTTCTGTTTTCTTGCTTAATTCGCCAACAAGCTCTTTTTTAAGATCGGCTCCGCTGTCACTCTTGTCAATATTGCCCAGAAGAGCACGCAGGCCCTGACCCAATTGTTCTTTTTTCTTACTCATACCTTAAGTGTTAATAGATTCTGTGTGAGATTCATTTTTTTTAATAAACTCATCCGCCAAATTCAAAAAATTTCTGGACCCCTTACTGTTTATGTCATACATAAGGACCGGTTTGCCAACACTCGGAGCTTCACCTATTTTTGAGTTTCTGTGTATGATTGTTTCAAAAATATGATCCGACAGCATATCATGTACTTCTCTTACCACCATTTTTGCCAACCTTAATCGCTTGTCAAACATGGAAAGGACAATGCCTTCTATCTCCAATTTTGGGTTATAGGCATTCTTCACAAGATTGATTGTGTTTTTTAACTTACCCAGTCCCTGGAGGGAGAATACCTCACACTGAACAGGTATTAGAACCGAATCGGCTGCTGTCAGTGCGTTGATGGTCAATATTCCAAGAGAAGGAAGACAGTCTACGAAAATATAATCATAGTCATCTTTGATTTTTGCCAGTGTATATTTTAGAATCGATTCCCTATTTTCAAATCCGGCCAATTCCAGTTCGGCACCTACCAGGTTGATATTAGAAGGCAATACATTCAGCATTTCAAGTTCTGTTCTACAGATAGCCTCTCGGGGGTCGAGTCCATTGATCAGGCACTCATAAATGCTTTTTTCCTTTGATTCACCGTCGATGCCAAAGCCTGCAGTTGCATTGGCCTGAGGGTCAAGGTCAACGAGGAGCACCTTTTTTTCCAGCACAGAAATAGCCGCAGACAAATTTATGGCAGTTGTTGTTTTACCTACGCCGCCTTTTTGATTTGCTATGGTGATTATTTTTGCCATTCCGAACCTCGTTTTCTTGCAAAGGAAAGCTTTTTAATTGAATTAAAATTCAAGGCTTTCACCAAAAGCTGGCATATGAAGCTTGATTCCTTTTTCTTCAAATGTTTTCCTCGCTTCATCTAGATTAATGCTTATTGGAGGGAAAGTATTGTAATGACAGCCCACAATAGTATCACATTTTACAAATTCTGCTGCAATTGAGGCGTCTTCATAGCCCATAGTGAAATTGTCGCCAATGGGTAAAACAGCAGCATCGAGTTTTGGGCAGGTCATAGGAATAAGCTTCATATCCAGAGTCAGAGCGGTATCACCTGCAAAATAAATGCAGTTATGATCGTTCCATATCACAAAACCACCCGGCTGCCCTCCGTTTGATCCATCCGGGAAGGTACTTGTATGTACCGCATTTACATATTTGACTGTACCAAATTCGAATTGATATTTGCCTCCATGATTCATAGCGTGCCCATAGATTCCTTTTTGGGCGTAATAGCTGATGATTTCATAATTGGAGATCAATTGGGCTCCACTGTTTCCAACAATTGTTTCCAGCTCAGCAATGTGATCACCATGCGCATGGCTGACCAAAATATAATCAGGTCTGATCTGACCTATATCGAAATTTTCCACATTGGGATTTGATATGATAAAAGGATCGATCAGTAGTTGCTGACCTGAAATTTCAAGCATGAAGCAGGCGTGTCCGTAATAGCTGAGTCTCATATTACACAGGATTTATATTGTAAATATAATAAGGCTGTAAGACAGGTACTTAAGTGCTTATAAAAAAGAAAGCCCGGTTTTGAACCGAGCTCTCTTCATCGCTTAGGTAATTGTTATTTGGCTATGATTATTTTCCTTGTCATCATCGCTCCCTGATCGGATTTTAATGCAATAAGATAAAGACCGGAAGGCCATCCCTCCAGATTAAAAATATTTGACTCCTGAATCTCATTTGCTTCCATCAGATGGATCAATCTTCCTTTGGAATCTGTAATCCTTAGTTCTACAAAGGAATGTCCGTCTTCAAGCTCCAAAGTGAAGAAATCACTGGCTGGGTTAGGGTAAAGATAGACATCGGCAAGTCCCTTGTTATCTGTGTTTTGAAGTTGTGCTGGATTCTTCTGACGTGTTTCGATGATATCTTCGACCAGATTGCTGGTCCCCCAGGTATTCAGGCAGTAGTCTTCTGTTTCTCCTGCAATATAAGTGCCGCAAGGATCATCAGGATAAGCACCAGGCTGCATGATCACCCGCATTCGTGTCCTACCAGATACCAGTAAAGGCGGAATAGTTATAATGCCGGAAATCATATCGAAGCCAGATCCATAGGCTACCATTTCATTTACATCATCAAAATCACCGTCAAAATTATAGTCTATCCAGACCCTCCAATACAATCTATCCTGTTGAGTAAGGCTGGGTCTTAGATGCATCTCATAGGACTTGCCTTGCTCTATGTTGCCGCATATATGCGTGTAGTCACCATAGCCCATATCATCTCCGGATTTATTATTGAGAATACCGAAAACGACATTGACTATATGGTGATCCTGAGAATATGTACCATTTGAACTGCAATAGGTCTTATTGTTTGGTACGGACTCTACCTCAATGTTGAAAGAGCATAGCTCAGAATTTCCACAGGCATCCGTTATTTCATAGATTACTGTATGATTGGTGCCTGGAGATAATACAGATCCATTGACAGGTCCTGCCACTTGATTAATATTGATGCATGATGGAATTTCCATGATGTACTCAAGGGTGTAATGGTTATACTGGTCATTCCACTGGCCGTCGTTAAGCAATTCAACATAGTCCTGGATGTTATTGTAGTTGTTGGGCTGTCCAGGATACCAATTGGTGTAACTGAGGAGCTCACCGTCCACCCATTCAAAAACACCCTCCTGCTGACTGTCGCTTAATCCAATCCATGCCGAATGAAGGTTCAACAGATCAGCCAGGAATGTATTCTCTTCTTCAGAATTAATCACCGCAAGATAGCCACCATTTAATTCACAATTCAGTTTGGCAGTCGGCCAGTTTGCCACACTTGTAGAGCAATAGTAATCATGTCCATTGAGACTACCCATGTAGAAAAATCCCGGGATATATTGCGGCGAACCATTGGAACATTGAGAGCAACAACTTGTAGCGCTTGGTTCTGACCAGTTAACTGGTATGCCTGGGCCGTTGGCGGGTGCCTGTACCGTTATATCAGCCGGGCAGCTCACTTCCAGACCACCTGAAACATAAATATTGAAGCTGCAACTGCCATAGCCTCCACAGGCATCCTGTACTTCATAACTTACGGTATATGTTCCGGCACTAAGATAAGTTCCAGGTACTGGGCCACCGGTCTGATGCACATTGCTGCAAGGAATTTCCATGATGAATTCCAGGGCATAATGATTGTACTGATCATTCCACCTTCCATCATGTAGCATTTCAACATAGTCCTGGTTGTTGTTATAGTTATTGGGTTGCCCTTGCAACCAATTTGTATAATTCAAAGCTTCTCCGGATGTCCACTCGAAGTTGCCTTCAGAATATCTGTCACTCAAACCTATCCATGCCGATTGCAAAGTCAATATGTTGGCCAGGTAGTTATTCTCCTCTGCAGATCCAATACTCGCCAGGTAACCTCCTTTGGATTCACAAATCAATTTAGCTTGCGGCCAACTTGCGACGCTGGTCGAACAATAATATTCGCTGCCATTCAAACTGCCCATGTAAATGAACCCAGGAATGTAATGATTGTACTGATTGCAATTACCACATGTGCCTGTATAAGAAGGTTCGGTCCAGTAGGCGTATGTACCTCCATTGGAATCACAATCGAGGTATAAATCTGATGGACAATCCAGAGTGATCGTATAAGGGTTGAGAACAGTAATATTAAAACTACATTGAGCACTGTTCCAGCAGTTGTCTTCCGCGGTATAGTATACACTGGTTGTGCCCAGAGGGAAATAAGAACCGGGGCTATAATTGGAAGAGATCGCTGCTATGCCGCAATTATCGGTGGCTATTGGTGTGTTCCAGTAAACGGGAGTTGCCGTGTCATAGACAGTAATATCAGCTGGGCACGAAATGAAATGAGGTGGTTGATCATCTTTCACTTCGATGGTTTGGATACAGTGGCTGCTAAGCCATGGATATTGGCTATAACTTGCTGTCCAGCTCCTTTGTATTGTTTTTTCTCCATAGCACGAACCCATAGGAATTATGGCATCCGAATAACTGAGTTCCGGTGCCGGGCAATTAGCACCGGGTGAAGCACTGGCAAAGCCCAGCAATCCAGGTGAAGTAGGGGTCCCCGGACATACCACGACATTGCTTGGACAGCTGATAGTTGGTGCTGTGGTGCAGGCATTTATACAATTGACAGTAACATCGAACTCACAAATGCTCGTATTGCCGCATTCATCTGTGGCTGTGTAAATAACGGTGGTCGTTCCTGCATCAAACAATTGACCATTATTGACAGGGTTGCCATTTATATCATTAGATTCCAGGTCCGGTGCTCCACAATTATCAATAGCAAGCGGAGAGTTCCAACTGACGGGTGTGGAACAGTATGATCCCGATCCCGTAGCATTCACAAAAATATCCTGTGGGCAATACAGGATGACTGGATCCTGGTTGTCTTCAAGTATAAGGTTTTGGTTGCAACTGCTCATTAGAGCAGGGTTCTGAGGATCTGATGCTGTCCACGTTCTGAGGATGTGCCATGATCCCTGACAAGGGCCCGTTGAAATGATGCTGTCACTGTATGTAAGAACAGGATCTAGACACAAGGAATCTCCTGGAGAAGCCACAGCATAACCCGTTATGGCTGGTCCTGGAATTGTATCTGATGGACAAAGGATGAGATCAGGAGGGCAGCTAATGGCTGGATTTGAAAGGCAACCGGGATCGCAAATGACGCTGACAGTGAAATTGGCAGAGGCTGTATTGCCGCAATTATCTACAGCTACATAGCTAATTGTCGAAACGCCTTCAGGAAATGATGAGCCACTGCTGATGTTTGAATCAAATGCGAATATACCACAGTCGTCAATGGCGATGGGCTCTGTCCAATATGCGATGGCTGAGCAATTTGTTCCAGAACCAGAGACCGTTATATCTGTAGGTATATTCAATAATTCCGGGGCGCTATTGTCTTCAAGATACAGTGTTTGGACACATTGAGAATATAGCTTGGTACTAGCAGAGTCTGGGTCATAACTCGCCATCCAGATTCTGTGATATTTCTTCAGACAGGGTTCATCAATTATCAGTGTGTCAGTAAAGCTGACTATGGGTTGGGGACAATTAACATCACCAGGTATGGCAACGGGTGTTCCGGTCAGTAGAGGGTCCAGGCTATCGTCAGGGCAGCCGAAATATGTTGGCGGACAAAATAATGTCGGAGCGGTCAGACATGGCATATGGTGATTGTCTATCTCGTCTGGTGTGGTATTCGCTCTGTTGATTAAAGGAGCTGTAATAAATAGAAGGAGAGGTAAAATTCTTTTCATAGTAGTAATTTTAGAATGACCATTGCTTAAGCCCCTCTACGGTACGCATATGTATTGGAAGCTACATAGCTAATACGATTTGCAGGATAAAAACGCTCCTTGATTTTTCAAAAAAAGAAATAAATCTAATATGTAAGAAATTGATCCTTAGTTTTTTAACCTAAAACCCATTCAGGTCGCCTAACTTTATACCTTCAAATTCAATAATCTGGCTTTCTCCTGGCGTAAGCATGACAGGGAGTTCAGAGGGTACAAAAATATAAGGATCAGAAGCAGGAAATGCATTTATCAGGCCTAGGATAACACGCTGAAGTGTTATCAGATCAATTGCATTTATGGACCCATCCCCATTGGTGTCGGCAGCTAGCAAAAGGCTTGGGTTCTCAATGTCTACAAGGCCAAGAATATGCCTTACAATTATGAGTATATCGATAGCACTCAATTTGTTCTTCAGCTCATCTTGTTTCGATATTCTTATAACAGGATCATTTATGCCGGGGAACTCTTCGCTAATATCTGTTATTTCAAGTAGGCCGTTTACAGGATTGAGAGGGAATTCTATTGAACTTGTAGAAGAACCCAGAGTCAAATTTATGTTTTCAATATTTTCTCCGAAGGCATCGCCTATGATGAAATTAAAGCTGGTGGGTAACAGTACCTCTCCACCAGGCTTTTGTGCTCCTGTATTGCTTATGGCCTGGTCCAGCGCAGCAATAGTGCCACTATTTCCTGAGCCTCTTACATCCCATGTCACGGTGCCATCAGGCGCAATGATAAAAAATGTAGGTGTACCAAAGTAAGGGCCAAAGCTTCCTGAGAGATATGGCGCCAAAGCTTCCAAAGCATCACCATCTTCTCCCACGCTGGGAAAACTCAGTCCCAATTGGTTTTTCCATCCTGCAACATCTGCATTGCTGTCATTGGCTTTGTTGCTCATTTCGAAGAATTCTACATCAGCCATTCCTTCACCCCAATCCTCATAGAGTTGCTGAAATGATGGAGCAATGGAAAAGCAGGGAGGACAGTTGACAAAGAAAATTTTTACAACAACCGTTTTACCTTGATCGAGATAGTCATTATATAGATTATGGCTTATGCCATCAGAATCGACAACAGAAAAGTTAGGTGCTGTCTGTGCCATAACTGAAGATGAATGGAAGAGGATCAAAAAAGCTATGAGAATAGAACTTTTTACTTTCTTAAACATTTTAAAGTAGCTTTAGGCATAAAGTATGAAAGTCCAGTATCACAATATCAGTCAGCAATCCTATCAGAATGTCTGGGACTTTCAGACCCTTTTGAATAACGAAATAAAGCAACGAAAACGCTCCCTCCCAGGGGATTATGCTCTTGACAAAGCTAAGGCATATTTTTTAAATCATCTGATCTTCTGCGAGCATAAACCTGTTTATACATTAGGTAAGTCGTCTGGAAAATATAACCTGCTTGTAGATCGCTTTCAGCTTGCTAAACAGGGTGTTGAGTGTTTTGACATCAACAGGGGAGGAGATATTACCTATCACGGTCCAGGGCAGATCACGGGTTACCTCATTTTTGATCTTGAGTTGTTGTATCGTGACGTGCATCGTTTCGTAAGAAATATAGAAGAGTGCATCATACAATTCCTGAAATTATATCATTTGGATGCCTTTCGGCTCAAAGACTATACAGGGGTATGGCTCGGTAATGAAGAAGAAGGCTTTCGCAAGATCTGTGCTATCGGCGTTCACCTGAGCCGCTGGGTGAGCATGCATGGTTTTGCCTTAAATATAAATACAGAGCTTAAAGCATTTGACCAGATTATCCCTTGCGGTATTGATGATAAGGACAAATCGGTTAGCTCGTTATCAAAGGAATTGGATCGTGAGTTAGATATGGAGCAATGCAGAGTAGAATTGCTTGATGTGATATCTACTATTTTTGAACTGGATTTAATACAACACTAGAATGAACAGAAGTAAACGTGTCGATGACAGTCGCACTACAATGACTGAGTTAATTATGCCGAATGATACCAATCCATTGGGGAACCTGATGGGTGGAAATTTGATGCACTGGATGGATATAGCTGGAGGCATTTGTGCTGGAAAACATTGTGAAGCTTATGTGGTCACTGCTTCTGTAGATCATGTTTCCTTTCAGCATCCCATCAAACTGGGAAGCGTTATCAGTATACACGCACAGGTAACACGTGCTTTCAGGACATCGGTTGAGGTGTACCTTGAGGTCTATGTTTCAGATTTTGATGGCAAAAACACCCGAAAGTGCAATCATGCCTATATGACTTTTGTAGCACTTGATGAAGACAGGAAAAAGCCTATTGAGGTGCCACAGTTGCAAGCTGTAACACCGACGGAAATACAACTTTATGAAAGTGCGGTACGCCGACGTGAGGTCAGGATGATATTAAGCGGCAGGATGAAACCTGAAGAAGCCAAGGACCTAAAGGCCTATTTCGGGGATATGAATTAAATCCCTCTTTTTTTGTCTTTCCTCCCGGATCGATGTATGAAATTGCTTGAAGCCTGTTGTGTACCCATCACAAGCATATCCTGTATATTAACATGCTTGGGTTGGTTGGCTATAAAGTAAATAATCTTGCTTATATCTTTTGAACTGACTGGCTTGAAGTCTTCATAGATCTTCGCTTTCTCCTCATCCCCATCAAATCTTACAAGGGCAAATTCAGTTTCTTCCACATGGCCAGGAGCTACCTGGCTTACCCGTATGCCGTACTTGTGAAGATCAAGGCGTATCGCTTTTGTTAGTGCATCTACAGCATGTTTGGTAGCGCAATAAACATTTCCTTTTGGATATACTTCCTTGCCCGCCGTGGATGCGACATTGATGATATGTCCTTTTCCTCTCTTGACCATGATGGGCGACACAATCCTGGTTATATACAAAAGCCCTTTCAGGTTTGTATCAATCATGGTTTCCCAGTCCTCCAAATGCCCTTCATGAATTTCATGAAAACCTTTGGCTAATCCGGCATTATTAATTAGGATGTCCACCTGTTTCCAGTTGTCACTTAAACTTTCGAATGCTGCACGCACTTCTTCTTCATTGCGAATATCAAAGATCAGCTCTACCACTTTGACCGCATATTTCTTGCGGATTTTATCCGCCAGTTTCTTCAATCTGTCTTCTCTTCTGGCTGCAACAATCAGATCGAATCCTCTTTTGCCAAATCTTTCTGCAGTGGCTTTTCCAATTCCTGAGCTTGCGCCTGTGATCAATACTTTTTTTGACATCCTGATATTGGTTTTATAACGTTCCTAATATGTCGTAAAATTCGTTCTTAAAAGATTCATGTTTTGATGTTGCTGGTCCATAAAATCCGGTTTGGATACCGGCCAGTTTGTTTTCTCCATCAATAATTAAAAGGCTAGGATATGAATATATTTTATCAATGAATGGAAAATCTCTTCCCGTTTCTTCTTTATCGGCGTATCCTCCGTATAATAAAGGCCAGTCAATGCCTCGCTTCGTTTTATAATTTCTGAGTACGTTTTTTGCCTTGTCTGTATCCTTGTATTTTTCATAGGCTACGCTGAGTATGACGACATCCGGGTTTTCTTCTTTAAAGTTTTTTAGGAATTCAATTTCATCATAGCAATTGGGGCACCAGGTCCCCATAATATTGACAAGCTTTATTTTACCCTCGAAGCTTGGATCAGATAATTTTGTCGTACCGCCATCAAGGTTTTCAAATTCAAACTCAATGGCTTTTTCCGAAATTTTTTTACTGAGCTCATATGGATTTTTCAATTCAAAACTTTCATCCCTGAAGGCAATCCAGCTGGTCGTATAATGTGATCCGCTTTTAAACTCACCGGTGATGGTGTCTTCTGTAACTTTTGCAGAAAAAAGGAAGGCATGAGCCCCATCAAATACAGACAACTTCATTTTATCTCCGCTGACGTTTCCCTGTAAATACCTGTAGTCACCGGTCTCTGTCATAATCGTGCCTAGCAGTTTCTGACCGTTCTGGCTAAACTCTGCAATGGCTGGATAGGCATTTTCCGAACCATAACTGAAGATGGCTTTCCATTGTCCGGAAAAATTATAATTTTCTTCGCTTGCCGGCATATCAAACCTGTGACTTTCTCCATAGGTAGCCAGGAAAGGAATGCTGTAATCCTTGCCCCTGTATGGCACCTTCCAGAAGCCTTCAATGAAGTTTTCTTCATAGTAGGCATCCAAATATGTGTCAAACCCTGAAAAGCCTATTTTAACGGTATCTTTTGCAGTGGAAGGGTCCCTTCCATAGAATACCTCATCTGCTTTCATGCGTTCTGAGCCATTTAAAAGAAAAACATTCAGTTCTCCGTTTTCAGATGTCACCTCCATATTGAAGGGTAACTCAAAGTAATTAAGCAAGTTTTTATCTGCCTCAACGAGTGCAGATTCATTGCCAAGCTTCATGTCATCTGAAAGCTTCATAACAGCTCTCCATTGTCCTGGAGGTAATTCGCTGTACTGATTGGGTGCTTCAATGCATGAAACAGCAATTACAGTAAAGGCGAATATTATCGCATATTTCATTTCAAAAGTTTCTAAGTATTAGACATAATTCACCGAACAGCATAAATGTTTAAAAGCTGGGGCAAAAATTATTGTCATTGAAATGCTCACCGGAGAACCTAATGGACAGTTCAAAGGTGTTGAGGTTAAAGGGGTTATTGAAGGTATCACGCATGCCAAGGTCATAGGATAGTCCCAATATGAAATTTCCCTTGAGTAAGCCCAGTAAAGGGCTTAGGTGATTGAGTTTCATACCATCAAGATCATTCACCGCATTGACCCAAAGACCTAAAACCAGTCCCATATCTTCTGATTTAAAAGTGTACTGGAAATTTGTGCCCAGGCTGAACATGGCGTTGTTGCCTTGTTGCTGGTAGACAAATCGCGGCTGGATTTCATAGCGGTATTGCAATACCTTATCCATACTTGCGTGGAAGACGTAGCGGGATTCCAGCTTTTGATCTGTGATAGTGCTGGGGTTGATATTGTCCAATCGATTGAAATAGGACATGTTGGGCTGATTGAGATGGTGAATGGCTGCTCCGATATAATACCGGGATTCATCCAGCTCTATATAGTAGTTTATACCTGCCGAGAGATTAAAGATGCCAATATTATTGGGCGGCAGAGTTTCTTGCGTTGGCAGGTTGAAGCCATCGATCTGGTCAAACTGATCTCCGAAGCTGATATTGTCATAATTTATGTTTCTCTGAATGACACCCATTTGAATGCCGGCCCCCAGGTAGGAAGGTATGCGACTGCCCAGTTTTTTGTGGTAGGCAAAATAAGTGGATATCTGGTTGTTACTTGCCTGGAATTCTCTCACGCGGTCACTGATAAAGAATAAGCCCACGCCAAAGTGGTCATCTGTTCTCCTGTTATCAAAATTCATTTGGAATCTGGTGTCTCCGCCAGCGGCAAAAGTTTTGAATGAGGAGCCAAGATTATTATTCCATTGGTCCCGGTAAGACATGCTGAGACGGTAAGTTCCGTCATAAGCTCCTGTCAATGCCGGATTCATCTGCATAGGCAGGGCATAGAACTGCGAAAAAACTTCATCCTGCGCATTGCAATAGACGCAAATCTGAAGTGCTAATAAAACAAGTATGCTTCTCAATGACATGGCGCAAAACTACAATAAAACTGAATCATTCATTACATCTGTGTGCATAGAGAATAAACGCTTGATTTCCTTATTTGATATAGTGCTCTCCAATATATCTTCTGACTTCGTATTTTAGCCCGTTCTAATGTGATAATAAGTGATCTCGGAGGGAAAACAGTATGCGGTTTGTCGATTAAGTGTGGCTTGCCTGTGGAAGCATGCGGCTGAGGATGCTCCTTTGCAGTCACAAGTTTTGTTTGGTGAAGTCCTTGAGGTCATAAATATCAAAAATAAACATTGGGTGAGGGTTCTGTGCAGCTGGGATGATGAATTGGGATGGATGGACCCAAAGCATTTGTATTTTCTTAAAGAGAAAGATTTACCTAAAATCAAGGGTGAAAAACATTACAGCCTGGAGTTGATCTATGGTATCATATCGGATAAAATTTCTATTCCGATAACTATAGGTGCTCTTCTTCATGGTTTTGATGGGATCAATGTCAGAATGCCATTTGGGCGATTCCAGTTTTCAGGTCAGGCCTTTAGCCCCGGCGAAGGAAGTCTGACAAGTTCCATGTTTATCAAGTTAGCGCATAAGTTTATAAACGCACCTGAAATGAGAGGAGGCAGATCTGTTTTAGGTATGGACTCCGGTGCACTGACTCAGCTTATTTATAAACTCCTGGATATTGAGTTGCCACGTCATCCACCCGCACAATCCTCAATAGGTGAGGATATTGGCTTTTTGGAACAAGCAGAGATAGGTGATCTTGCTTTTTTTTGCAAACGCAATGGGCCCATTAGTCATGCTGGTGTAATTGTAGGACCTGGGAGTGTGCTTCACGTGCATGGTCGTGTTAAGATTGATCGGCTGGATCAACAAGGAATCTATGACCTTGACGATGGACGATACAGCTATAAGCTTCGCACGGTCAGAAGAATGATAAAATTGAGTTCTCCCGAGGAGCAGCTTATTAATTCCGAAACATGATTATCTTGAGCTGTATAAGCCTGTAAAACTTAGCCTATGCCTTTTGACAAGCTTTTAGAGCCCCTAGATCTTGGATTTACTCAACTGAAGAACAGGGTCCTTATGGGATCTATGCATACCATGTTGGAAGAACTGCCGGGTGGTCACGAAAAGGCGGCTGCATTCTATGCCGAGCGCGCCAGGGGGCAGGTTGGCTTAATTATAACGGGAGGGATTGCTCCCAATAAGGAAGGCGTTGTTTTTACGGGAGCTGCAAGCCTGGATGAGCCTTCCCAAATTCCTGGTCATAAACAAATTACGGATGCTGTTCACCTGGAAGGCGGAAAAATTTGTATGCAAATTCTGCATACAGGGCGCTATGCCTATCACCAGGGATGTGTAGCTCCCTCAGCTATACAGGCTCCTATTAATATCAATAAGCCCAGAGAGATGAGCCATGAAGATATTGAACGGACCATTGCGGACTTTGTAAACTGTGCTTACCTGGCTAAACAGGCGGGATATGACGGTGTTGAAGTTATGGGATCAGAAGGATATCTTATCAATCAGTTTCTGGTGCGGCGTACCAATAAGAGGACTGATGAATGGGGTGGGACTTATGAAAACAGAATGCGTTTTCCTTTAGAAATTGTAAAAGGTATCAGAGATAGACTTGGAGAAGATTTTATAATCGTCTACAGACTGTCAATGCTTGACCTTGTAGAAGACGGAAGCACATGGGATGAAGTGGTTCAGCTGGGGAAAGCCATTGAACAGGCAGGTGCCAATATCATCAATACCGGTATCGGATGGCATGAGGCCCGTGTTCCAACTATTGCCTCCAATGTGCCCAGAGGGGCATTTTCATGGGTGACGGCGCGAATGAAAAATGAACTTAGTATTCCACTGGTTACAACCAACAGGATAAATACACCCGAATTGGCTGAAGAGATACTGGCAAAGGGTCATGCAGATATGATCTCCATGGCAAGACCTTTCCTGGCCGATCCAGAGCTGGTTTTGAAAGCTTCTGAAAACCGCTCGCATGAGATCAATACCTGTATTGCATGCAACCAGGCCTGCCTAGATCATACCTTTACGCTTCAGCGTTGTTCCTGCCTGGTTAATCCTAGAGCATGTCATGAAACTGAATTAAATTATGAGGCTACCAGCAGTTCAAAAAAAATAGCCGTAATTGGAGCTGGTCCTGCTGGCATGGCTTCTGCTACCATAGCTGCTGAAAGAGGCCATAAAGTGGTCTTATATGAGAGCAGTGATAGCATTGGTGGGCAGTTTAAATTGGCGCAGCGCATACCGGGTAAGGAAGATTACGCTGAAACCATACGCTATTTTGAGAAGATGATAGCGAAGCACAAGGTAGATCTCAAACTTAATACACGGGTAGAGATTGATGATCTCATATCTCACAGCTTTGATGAAGTTATAATTGCCACCGGAGTAAAACCACGAACTCTTGATATTGAAGGAGCTGACCATCCTGCAGTGGTCTCCTATCATGAGGCTATTATGAACCCTGAACAGATCGGATCCAGGGTAGCTGTAATCGGAGCCGGCGGGATAGGCTTTGATGTTTCTGAATTGCTTGTGCATGATGATTCAACAAAAGAAATGGCCATAGAGGAATTCATGCAGGAGTGGGGCGTAGACACAAGCATGTCGGTTCCAGGCTTTTTCAAGGAGCCTCGCCCCAAGGAGGCTAAGCGCAAGGTCTATCTGCTGAAAAGATCGACAGGTAAACATGGCAAAGGCCTGGGTAAAACAACCGGATGGATACACCGTTCCAGCTTGAAAAACAAAGACGTGGAGATGCTGAGCAATGTTGAATATCAAAAGATAGATGACGCTGGACTCCATATCAGGGTTGGAACCGAAGACAGACTTATTGAAGTAGATAATATTGTTGTCTGTGCAGGGCAGATTTCTTTGGATGATTATTCAGAGGCTATTAAAGCAGCAGGTATCAATTGCCACGTTATTGGTGGTGCGGATGAAGCTAAGGAACTGGATGCTAAGAGAGCGATCAACCAAGCTGCTATTCTGGCTTCAAAAATTTAATCCAAAGTCTTGAACAGGGAAAAATTTCTCATTGTACTATCCTTTGCCACCATTTACATTGTGTGGGGTTCTACATACCTTTTTTCTGCCTTTGCTCTCAGGGAAATGGATGCTTTTCGAATGGTGTCTTACCGATTCCTGATTGCTTCAGTGATAGGTTTCATCATATGGAAACTTACAAGTCCGACTCTTAAGGCAAGCAGAAAGCAGATCAAAAACGCTTTGATTGCTGGCACCATTATGCTTGGACTGGGCTCAGGAGCAGCAATCTGGTCCCTCAATCACCTGGACTCTGGATTCAGTGCCCTTATTATCTCGGCAGAACCACTGATCATAGTTCTGATGATGTGGGTGTATAAATCTCGGCGGCCGGCGATGCAAACTATAGCTGGTATAGCTCTCGGCATCCTGGGGATGTCTCTTCTGATAGCACAGGATGAATTGGTATCGAGCACCAATCAATGGATTGGTATTATGACTATTTTCTTTTCTATGCTTGCATGGGGAGTGGGTTCCCTTTTCGTTGCCGAATCCGAGTTGCCTTCAAATGCATTTTTGAATATAAGTATTCAGCTGCTTATTGGCGGACTGGTCTCGTTGATTATCAGCATTTGCCTTTTTGAAGATCCGGTGATATTTTCAGAGTTAAGCTTCAGAGCTATATTTTCCTTGGGCTTTCTCATTTTATTCGGCTCATTAGCGGCCTTTACGGCTTTCAATTACCTCTTAAAGAAAGTTTCCGCTGAAAAGGTGGTAACAAACACCTATGTCAATCCTGTAATTGCTATGATACTTGGTTATATGTTTAATGAAGAGACTATAACAAGACAATCTGTTATTGCAGCTGCGATTATGCTGTTCGGTGTATTTCTAATCAATTCCAGGAAGAAAAGCGCCTAAAATAAAAAAGCCCTGACAGTACAGCTGTCAGGGCTTTAATGTTTATCTAATGCTTATTAGTATTCGTCTTCATTGAATAAGAAGTCATCTTTTCGTGGAAAATCCGGCCATATTTCAACCATATTTTCATAAGCATCACCTTCGTCTTCAATCTGCTGAAGATTTTCAATAACCTCCAAGGGTGCACCCGTACGAATGGCATAGTCTATAAGTTCATCTCGCGTAGCTGGCCATGGCGCATCTTCGAGGTGGTGGGCAAGTTCAAGTGTCCAATACATCTCTTATTTGGGTTTGAATAATGATTAAATAAATCGGTCTCTGCGGGAAAATCCCAACAAATGTATTAAAAAAATTGAATTGACGAATTTTTTAGAAGTATATTTTATTAAAATACATAAGTATCAGATATTCAGTTACTTATATGAATAACTTTGATGTGTTTTACCATCAGATTATCAGCATGGCGTCGCCATAGCTGAAAAAACTGTACTTCTCTTTGATAGCTTCCTGGTAGGCATCCATGATCAATTCTCTTCCAGCAAATGCAGAAATCATTATGATAAGTGATGATTTCGGAAGATGGAAGTTCGTAACCATTGAGTCTGCGATGCTGAATTCATATGGATGGTAGATAAAAGTGTTGGTCCAACCTTCAGCCTCCTTCAATAGACCGTTAGCAGATACAGCCGACTCAATAGATCGCATGGAGGTTGTGCCCACACTGCAAACCCGATGTTTTGCCAGTTTTGTTTTATTGACGAGTTCTGCTGTTTCCTTTACTATTTCAAAGTATTCAGCCTCCATTTTATGCTTGGATAAGTCTTCTACTTCTATGTCTCGGAAAGTGCCCAGGCCTACATGCAATGTAATATTGGCTAGGTTGATACCCTTGATTTCAAGACGTTTCATAAGTGTTTTGCTAAAATGCAGGCCTGCAGTAGGGGCTGCGACAGCTCCTAATTTGGAGGCATAAACCGTCTGGTATCTTTCAGCATCAATTTCTTCCGGCTGCCTGTCAATATATTTCGGGAGAGGGGTGTTGCCCAACTGCTTTAGAGTGGCTCTGTATTCTTCTTCATCACCATCAAAGAAAAAACGGATGGTTCTTCCCCTGGAGGTTGTGTTATCAACCACCTCTGCAACAAGAACATCATTACCGTCATCATCTGTGAAGTATAGTTTATTGCCTACACGAATTTTCCTGGCCGGATCCACCAAAACATCCCACAGTTTTGATTCCTTATTAAGTTCTCTCAGGAGGAAGACTTCAATCTGAGCGCCTGTTTTTTCTTTTTTACCGAAAAGCCTGGCTGGAAACACCTTGGTATTGTTGAATATCAAAGTATCATTTTCATCAAAGTAATCGATCAAATCTTTGAATACCTTATGTTCTATTTTGCCACTGTCCTTGTGCACAACCATAAGCCTACACTCATCTCTTTCCTTGGCAGGATACTTGGCAATTAGTTTTTCAGGCAGTTTGAAATCGAAACTCGATAACTTGGTCTTCATATATTCAGAATTTAAAGCTTTTAATATGGTTTAGAAGGCAAAGCACTCCGTAAAACGAAGGGCAAAAATAGAAAAAATGGTATTATTTCCACTGTAACGACAAATACTCCTTTGACCAGTCTATTTGCGCACATAGTTTATAATTGTTTACAGACATTAAAAGTTCATTCATCTAAAAATTCATGAAGAATATATGTATAGTCTTAACTTGGTGCTATGATTTTGTTTCTGCGTGTCATACATGAAAGTTTGCGCCAGGCTTCTTATTCATTGGTTGCTAATAAACTGAGGACATTCTTATCCTTGATTGGTATCACTATTGGAATTTTCGCTATTGTAGCCGTTAGATCCGCAGTAGATTCATTGCAATCTAATGTCATGGAAGGTCTGGCCGAAATTGGTACTGATGTCATTTATGTAGAGAAATGGGATTGGACGAGAATGAATGAGAATAACTACTGGAAATACATGAAAAGGCCTGAAGTTGATATGGATGATTGGGATGCTATTGTTGATAAGTCTGAGATGTTGGACTTGTCAGGCTTTGTTGTTGTATCGGGGGCGGGAGCGCTAAGCTACAGGTCCAGATCTGTTTCGGGAGCTCTTGTTGTTTTAGGTGCATCCCACCAGTATCAGGATATCCAGAAACTGGATATAGAAAAAGGCCGCTATTTTACACCTCGTGAGTCCGAGGATGGCATTGATAAAGTCATTCTTGGTTACGCACTTGCCAAGCAGTTGTTTAATGCTATTGATCCAATAGGTAAGGAAATAAAAATGCGTGGGCGAAAGTTTACCGTAATCGGTGTTTTAAAAGAAGAAGGGGAGAGCATGTTCAACTTTGTCAACTTTGATGAGGTCGCCTGGATTCCTCTTAATTCAGCACGCAAATTCCTAAATGTGCGGGATCAATCAGTGGATCGCTCCCTTGCAGTTAAGCCAAAACCGGGAGTAGATATCGAAGAGTTTAAATCTGAACTAACAGGTATTTTAAGGGCTGAACGCAAACTCCCTCCCCTGGAAGAGAATAATTTTTCACTCATGGAGATGAGCGCTCTTCAAAACAGCCTGGATGGTTTTTTCAGCACACTGAATCTTGCAGGATTTATCATTGGCGTTTTTGCCTTGATTGTAGGGATGTTCAGTGTAGCCAATATTATGTTTGTCTCCGTTAAGGAGAGGACCAGCCAGATCGGTATTAAAATGGCTCTGGGAGCACGAAAGAACATCATCTTATGGGAGTTCCTTATTGAAGGTATTATTTTATGTGTTATTGGAGGGATAATGGGCCTTGTCTTCGTCTATGGGGTTGTCCTGGCGGTAACATCCCTTACGGCATTTCATATGAGCCTTACATTCAGCAATATCCTTTATGGTATAATCTGGTCTATAGCAATAGGTATGGTTGCAGCCATTATTCCGGCTGTGCAGGCAAGTAAATTAGATCCTGTGGTAGCCATTTACAAGTAATAATCACTGGGATTAATCAAAAACAGATAAGTCTAAAAACAAAAATCCCCTGAAGGATTTCTCCAACAGGGGATTCTTTTTGGTTTATAATTTGCTCGTTTATTTAAGCTGATCGACAACAGCTTTAAAGCTGTCAGGGTGGTTCATAGCAAGGTCAGCCAGAACTTTCCTGTCAAGCTCAATATTTTTAGATTTCAGGCCGTGCATTAACTTTGAATAGGATAGACCATTAAGTCTTGCAGCTGCATTGATCCTTGCTATCCATAGTCTTCTGAAAGCACGTTTTTTGTTTCTTCTGTCACGGTAAGCGTACTGCCATGCTTTTTCGACGGCATTCTTGGCAACCGTATATACATTAGACCTTGCACCAAAGTAACCTTTAGCGGCCTTAAGGATTTTTTTCCTTCTTCTTCGTGATGCTACTGCATTTACTGAACGAGGCATATAAATTGTTTTTACGATTTCGAGGGTTCGTCAACAGACGAACTTGACCTCAAATCAAGTTAAAAATCAGATATTTAATAAGGCTTTTATTCTTTTCTCATCGGCTTTGCTGACAAGAGTAGAACCCGTTAACCTAAGTTTAGCCTTAGTTGACCTTTTTCTCAAAAGGTGCCTTTTTCCAGACTGGAACCTTTTGATTTTTCCAGAGCCAGTTACTCTAAACCTTTTCTTCGCACTTGAGTGCGTCTTCATCTTTGGCATAGTGTCTAAATTTAGGTGTGCAAAGGTATATTATTTTTAGTTTAAATACCATGTATTCAAATTAAAATATATCCTTCCCTGTGATATTATTTTTTCTGCTTTTTCGGAGAGATCATCACGATCATGCGCCTTCCTTCCATTTTTGGAAGATCTTCAGCACCGCCATGCTCAGCAAGTTCGTTGATAAACCTCAACAAAAGCAGTTGCCCCCTGTCTTTGAATACAATGGTCCGGCCTCTGAAGTGCACGTAGGCTTTGACTTTAGCTCCGTCTTCAAGGAATTTTTTGGCGTGGTTCAGCTTGAAATTGAAATCATGCTCATCCGTATTCGGACCGAATCGGATTTCTTTAATAACCGTCTTCTGTGTTTTGTTTTTAATCTCCTTCTCCTTTTTCTTTTTCAGATAAAGGAATTTGTTATAGTCTATGATTTTTACAACCGGGGGATCAGCGTTGGGACTTATCTCTACGACATCCAGTTCCATTTGTTCTGCCCAGTAAAGCACATCATTGATTCTATAGACATCGGATTCGATGTTTTTACCTGCCGCTTCGCTGATTTCTTCAAAATTGTCTCCAACCAATCGGACTTTAGGTACACGGATGGCTGAGTTTACTCGAAAGTTGAACTTTTCTTCTTTTCGCTTAAAATTGTTTTTTCTCCTCAAATGTTTTTTGTTTAGTTGATAATAACTGCTTCTTAGAACAGCCGTTTATTCTTTATGAGTGCAAAAATTACACATATATACAAATAAAAATACCTTGTAATCCCCTTTTTTAGGGGAAGACAAGGTATTTCGACTTTATTTAATCTTATTTCACGTCTTCGGCGCTCAAACTTTTGCTTGCCTTGACTTGTATGGCATCTTTATTTTTCGACAACATGGCTTTAAGTTCAAAACCTTCTTCAGGTCCTTCGTTCAAAATAAATTCGGCCAATGGATCTTCAATGTATTTCTGAATAGCCCTATTCAATGGCCGTGCACCAAACTGAGGGTCAAAGCCCTTTTCAGCGACAAATTTCTTGGCACCATCTGTCAGTTTGAGCTTGTAGCCCATATTTTCAAGTCTCTTGTACAAGTCCTTAAGACTGATGTCAATAATCTTGAATATGTGTTCTTGCTCAAGGCTTTCGAATATGACCACATCATCAATTCTGTTCAAGAACTCTGGCGAGAAAGTCTTCTTCAGTGCTTTTTGAATAACGCCTTTACTGTGATCTGTAGCCGCTTCCTGTCTGGCTTGTGTATTGAAACCGACACCCTGGCCAAAATCTTTCAGCTGTCTCGCACCTATATTTGAGGTCATAATAATCAAGGTATTCTTAAAGTCTACTTTTCTTCCAAGACCGTCTGTCAGCTGACCGTCATCGAATACCTGGAGCAGTACATTGTAAATATCAGGATGCGCTTTTTCGATCTCATCCAATAAGATAACTGAGTATGGTTTGCGTCGTACCTTTTCTGTCAACTGACCGCCTTCTTCATAACCCACATATCCCGGAGGAGCTCCAATCAGCCTGCTCAGACTGAATTTTTCCATATACTCTGTCATATCGATACGTATCAGGGCATCATCAGAATCAAAGACATGCTTAGCAAGTGCTTTGGCCAACTCAGTTTTACCGACACCGGTAGGTCCGAGGAAAATAAACGTACCGATCGGTTTTGAAGGATCTTTTAGACCCAGCCTGTTTCTTTGGATAGCACGCGTTATCTTCTCTACCGCCGTATCCTGACCGATAATGTGATTTTTGAGCTCATCAGACATGCCGACGAGTTTTTTATTCTCTTTCTGTGCCACTTTGGTAACAGGAATGCCGGTTATCATACTCACTACCTCGGCAATATCTTCTTCATTCACAGGGTATTTAGCCGTTTTGGCCTCTTCCTCCCATTTTTTCTTACTGTCATCTAGTTTCTTGATGAGTTTGGATTCCTGATCCCTCAGATCAGCGGCTTTTTCGTACTGTTGATTCTTAACAGCCTGGTTTTTCAACTCCTTGATCTGCTCAATTTTGGTCTCCAGTTCCTCGATGTATTCTGGGACATGGATATTTTTCAGATGGGTCCTGGCACCGACCTCATCAAGAACGTCAATCGCTTTGTCCGGAAGGAATCTGTCTGTTATATAACGTGTACTCAATTTGACACATGCCTTGATGGCTTCATCAGAGTAAATGACATTATGGAATTCCTCGTACTTGGATTTGATATTGTTTAGTATGTCCATTGTCTCCTCTGGAGAGGGCGGGTCGACAAGAACTTTCTGGAATCTTCTGTCAAGCGCACCATCTTTTTCAATGTACTGACGGTATTCATCCAGGGTCGAAGCGCCGATTACCTGTAATTCACCACGCGCCAGGGCCGGTTTGAAAATATTGGACGCATCCAATGATCCGGTAGCACCACCGGCACCTACTATGGTATGAATTTCATCAATGAAGAGGATGACATCTGTTGTCTTTTCCAACTCATTCATGATGGCCTTCATCCTTTCTTCAAACTGACCACGGTATTTAGTACCTGCTACCAAAGCAGCCAGGTCTAACATGATGATTCTTTTGTCAAACAGTGTGCGGCTGACTTTTTTGTTGAAGATCCTCAAGGCCAATCCTTCGGCGATAGCTGTTTTACCAACACCAGGCTCTCCGATGAGGATAGGGTTGTTTTTCTTTCTACGACTAAGGATTTGTGAAACCCTTTCAATTTCATTTTCTCGTCCAATGATGGGATCCAGTTTATCTTCTTCAGCCAGCTTAGTGATATCTCTACCGAAATTATCCAGCACCGGCGTTCTTGACTTACTGCTGCCTTTCCGTCTTGAAAATGATTCTTCAGGATCGTCTTCCATAGGAAGGTCGCTGTCTCCAGCTGAACCCGTTATTTCTGTGTAATTGGAACTTTCTTCCGTGTTGACGTACTCCAGTTCATTTTTATAGATAGCATAATCCACTTCAAACTCATCCATTATTCCAGAAGCTGTATTCTCTCCGATTTTTAAAATGGAAAGCATTATATGTTCCGGATTGATTTCTTCCTGTTTCATGGACTTGGCCTCCAGAAATGAAACCTTCAGTGCCTTTTCTGCATGTTTGTTCAAAGGAATACTGCCCACACTTTGTTGTGAAATGGCACCTTTTTTATTCTGAACAGATGATTCAATTTTATATTTCAATTCGTACAAATCCACGTCAAGCGAATCAAGAACCTTGATGGCCAGACTGTCTTTGTCTTTGATCATTCCCAGTAAAAGATGTTCAGTCCCAATAAAGTCGTTACCCAACCTGATCGCCTCATCCCGACTCAGCGATATAATCTTTTTGACTTTTGGCGAAAACTTACTATTCATCTAAGAGCTTTTAGAAATCTAATATTATAAAAAAATGTTATATATACATAATGCCTTTTGAAGCAATTCAAATAACAATCAATGTTAAAACAGCTTCATTTCTGCTACGGTTTATTTAAATAACGGCTTTATGGTCAATTTATCTCTTTTTTAACGATTCTTTATGACCAATAGTCCAGCATTTGCGTCAAAACCAATTAATTACAAAGTTACCGTATAAAAAGTTTGCAAGTTATGATATCTATCATCTAAACTCAAGCCAGCAAACTGCCCTCAGTTATCTGCATTAGTCTATTTTAAAGCTAACAGATAATTAATAGTTTGAATGTGTGAATTTTACCCGCATTCATATAAATTTGCAGACTGAACACTTAGAGATGAAATTTGTAATCGACAAACAAGATAAATACTCCTTGTTGCAACTTAACGAGGAAAACCTGAATTCCTTAATTGCTCCTGACCTCAAGTCGGAGTTTGTTTTTTTGTGTAACGAAGGTGTGCGCAACCTGATATTGGACCTGTCTGGTGTCAAGTATGTGGATTCATCAGGATTGAGTGCTATACTTACTGCTAACAGGTTATGGAAAGACCAGGGTATTTTTGTTCTGACCGGAATTGTACACCCCAGTGTGCAGAAACTCATTGAAATATCAAGGTTGGAAAGCATCTTTAAAATTCTGCCTACAGTAGAAGAGTCCATTGACTATATCTTCATGGAAGAAATAGAAAAGGAACTCAGCTCTGACGAGGAGGAATAATTCGTTTTGAATCGTCAATTCCACCTTACTATACTTGGCAGCAATTCTGCTGTCCCGGCCTACGGGCGATTTCCTACCAGTCAGTACTTAAAGATCAATGATCATAAGTTTCTTATCGACTGTGGCGAGGGAACACAGATACGCATAGGGCAATACCGCATCAAGCGGAATCAAATAGAACACATTTTTATTTCTCATCTGCATGGCGATCATGTTTATGGACTACCAGGCCTGCTTACTTCAATGTCCTTGAATGACAGAAAAGAGCCTTTAAGCATTTTTGGACCTGTTGGCATAAAAGAGATGATAGAAACCATGTTTCGGTTCAGCCGAGCATATATGAGCTACGAGCTAAGCTTTATTGAACTGGACTTGACAACGAAGACAGAAATTCTGGTTTTGCCGGGAGTTAAAATAAGTGCTTTCCCTGTATATCATAGACTCCCTTGTTATGGCTACATGTTTGAGGAAAGATTTGGAGAAAAGAATGTCATAAAGGAAAAGATTGGCGAATACAGACTTTCTGTTGATGAAATAAAGGCGCTCAAAAGGGGAGAGGATATTGGTAGGCCTGGTGAAGTTCTCTACAATACGAATTTAACTCACCCGACACCAGATCCAGTCAGCTATGCTTTTTGTGCTGACAGCATCGCCAGGGACAGTCTGGCCTCAGTTCTGAAAAATGCCACAGCTATCTATTTTGAAACCACCTATCTGGATGATATGAAAGAACAAGCTGCTGAACGGGGACACAGCACAGCGAAGCAATCCGCTATTCTGGCGCGCAAAGCAGAGGCAAAAGTTTTAATTACCGGTCATTATTCATCCCGTTACAGGGACCTTGAAGCTTTTAGACAGGAAGCTTTGGCAGAATTCCCCAATGTAATTTTGGGCAGGGATGGAGAAATGATCAATCTTCTAGACTACCAGATGTCCTGACCTCGAGATATCGAGAACTCTTTTAATCTATACTAGAGCAGTTTGTTAGCTAAATCTGCTAACTCAGACCTTTCTCCTTTTTCAAGCTTTATATGTGCAAATAGATCGTTTCCTTTTAACTTGTCGATGATATATGATAAACCATTGCTGTTTTCGTCAAGGTATGGCGTATCAATCTGGTGTATGTCTCCGGTAAAGACAATTTTTGTGCCTTCGCCTGCACGAGTAATTATAGTCTTTATCTCGTGGGGAGTCAGGTTTTGAGCTTCATCAACTATAAACATGACGTTAGTAAGGCTTCGGCCACGAATAAAATTGAGCGCGGTAATGGAAAGATCACCACTTTGCTGTAACTCATCGATCCACTTTTTCTTTCGTGCGTTTTCCTTGTATTGCGACTTTATAACCTTGAGATTATCCCACAAGGCTTGCATGTAAGGGGATATCTTTTCTTCAGCATTACCTGGCAGAAAACCGATCTCCCTGTTGCTCAATGGAACAATCGGCCTGGACAATATAATCTGGTCGTACAGGTTTTTCTGTTCAAGTGCTGCAGCCAAGGCCAAGAGTGTTTTACCTGTTCCGGCAAGCCCCTGGAGCGCAATCAGTTTTATTTCGGGATTCAACAAGGCGTTTATCGCAAAGGTTTGTTCAGCATTCTTGGGGTTTATGCCATAAGCGTATCGCTTCTCAACAAGCTCGATTTCCTCAGATTTTCCATTATATCTTGCCAAAGCGGATTGTGAGCAATTATTCAAGATATAATAGCCATTAGCCACCTTGGTATCTTTCAGGATGCCTTCTTCGTCGATGCGCTTATTGGAATACAGTTTTTTAATAATCTCGCCATCAAGATTATCCAGTGAGGCGTTATAGGTCTCACTTATTTCCTGGGCATCCTGAACCTTCCCAGTCATATAGTCTTCAGAGGCAAGGCCTATAGCTTTTGCCTTAATCCTCAGATTAATATCCTTTGTGACAAGGATGACTTTTTTCTTTTTGGATGACCTCTGCAGCGAGAGGGCAATGTTAATTATTTTATGGTCTGTTTTACCTGTACCATATATCTTCTCGGCATCTACGCCATTTAAATTAAGGTTCATGGCAATTTTTAATCGCCCTTTGCCTTTTCCAAGTTTAATCCACTCATCAAGACCTTTACCTTCTGATAGTTTGTCCAGATAGCGGATAACATTCCGGGCTTCAAAGTTTGTCGTTTGGTTTCCGATCTTGAAATTATCAAGCTCCTCCAATACCATAATAGGGATAACAACATCATTATCTTCAAAATTACTTATAGCATTGTGGTCGAAGAGGAGAACGGATGTGTCAAGCACAAAAAGTTTTGGCATATAGAATTGATTATATTATAAATTTAATTAATATGTTTTCTTTACCAAATTTTTTATTGTAAAATAATTGCTGCTTTTTAATGAAGTCTTTAAATACCCATTTGAAGTAAATAAATTCTAAAATCCATGCTTGAAAATTCCTGTTCCTTGAATAAATATACAGTCGAAGAAGCCATGTAAATTATGGTAGACCTTGCCAGGCAAAACGATCCCGTATTTGCAGCTTGCTTGATGGATGAAGAGATGCATATAATTGAGTCAGCGGTAAACACGTCCAGAATGTATGGACCTACCTGTTATGCGGAATAAAATCTCCTCAGTAAGGCGTCAGCTTGATCACTAATTGCAAGCCTTGTCCCATGTGCATGGGAGCCGAAGTATGGTCCGGTATTGAAAGGATTTATTACGCTGTCTCAATGGAGAAGGCCAAGCTCTTTATGAATCAAATTCATATTGACTCATAACAAATAGCAAAAGCTTCTTTAGGGATTTAAAACAAAAAAGCACCTAACATATCGAATCTTAGGTGCTTGAAATTCCGAGTGGTGATCGCTCTGGGGCTCGAACCCAGGACCCACGCCTTAAAAGGGCGTTGCTCTACCAACTGAGCTAAGCGATCGAAATAAAATTCTTCTCTTTAAAAGAAGCGCAAAGATACGGCCAATTTCGTTTTGTGCAAATACTAATTGAAAAAATTTAAATCCGACTTACATATTGAAACTGTAGAGCTCTGCCCTGTCATTGTTCTTAACAACCAAGAGCTTTTTTTGTTGTGCCACTTCCACAAGAGAAATTCCTTTAACATTGCCATCCAGCAACAGGCCGCTATCCGCTCTTTCCCTGAAGCCTCCCTTGCCATCACCAAATAAAACAGAACCTTTTGAAGCATCATAGCGGACAGTTTCCACTTCAGCATTGTAAATGTTTCCGGCAGCAACAATATCCTGATGACCATCCTGATTCAAATCAAGAATAACTGAGCTGAGTATAGGGCCATATTGTGCTGACATGGGGAGATCCTTAAATTTAAATCCATTATTACCATCACTGAGCAACACAGCAGACTTGAAGTTATTTACGGTATAATGCAAAGCATCATCAATCTTATCTTTTCCATAGATGCCCAAAAGGTCTGATTCTGCAAAAGCGCTATAGGTGGGAAATTTCTCTTTTATAAAAGGCATTTGCTGAGAACTGCATTCACGCCCCCTCACTGGTAATAGTTTCCCTTTACTTTCCTTACTCAATACGATATCAAGATTACCAGACTCATCAAAGTCATTGCAGAATACGTGGAACTCTTTATCTTTCTTGGCTCCAAACTTATTATTCAATCCAAGATTACCCAGCATGTAGTCTGGGTATCCATCCTCATTGAAGTCCCCTTCAGTAAGAGAATACCACCATCCGCGACCAGATATATCTTCAAGGGATTTTCGTGAAAAACCATTGCCTTCATTGACCATTACTTCAATGCCCATCCACTCACCACTGACGATCAAGTCCAGGTCGCCATCTTTGTCGTAATCGCTGAATAAAGCATCTGTAATCATGCCCAGCTCATTTAAGCCCGGCATAAGTTCTTCACCCGTATCTACAAAAGATCCATTGTCATTGCGTAAGAGAGCCGACCTGGCAGGCATTGGATACCTTCCTGGAACGACGCGACCTCCTACAAAAAGATCTTCATCGCCGTCACTGTCAAAGTCTCCTTTGCTGACAGAATAACCGCTGAAGTTCAGTTTGGGTATTTTATTATTAGCACGATTAAACTTGCCATTGCCATTATTTACATAGTATCGGTCATTGTAATAGGAACTGCCAATCGGATGTTCATTACCACCGCTAACAACATATAGGTCCAGGTCACCGTCATTATCACCATCAATGAAAACAGATCCCAAGTCTTCATATTCTTTATCTTTTTCAAATACTGGCGACGGATATTTGCGGAATGATCCATTCTTTGTCTGTATTAAAACCTGGGATGCTAAACCCTTGGCACCGGAAAAAAAGATATCATCCAGTCCGTCACCATTGACATCGCCAATACTGCTTTGAGGACCCAGCGTAGAATATTTTTGTGGAAGCAATATTTCTCTGCTAAAATCATCAAACGCTTCTTCCGCATGCGATAATGCTAAATCATTGCTCAATTCAATATCCCTTATAAACAGTGGATTCTCTTTTTTGGGATTAAATTCTTCATTACCGGCATTATTATAATCCACAGTTATTTTCGAATTAACCCTTAATCCCGAAAGCCGTTCGGTTTTTCCATCGGGCCATACTACTGTTAGGTTTATGGTTTTAGGTATTGATAAACCAAGTCCAAAAATGATATCCTGAGAAACAGAAGATTGGAAACCGCGATTGAGATAATGTTGGATAAGCTGTAATTCACCTTCTTTTTCCAGATATAATTTAGCTCCTATACCTATTGGATTATTTGATGGCCCTTTTAATCTGATGGTAATATAATTGTTGGTGGATTGATTTTCGTAAAGACTTGCATAGTCGTCCAGGTTATTTACAATAAGGTCCAGGTCACCGTCATTATCAAAGTCGGCATAGGCAGCACCACTGGAGTTAATATTCTGATTCATTCCATTTTGGCTGGTTATATCCTCAAATCTTGATTCTCCTTTGTTGGCATAGAGATAATTTCGGATTTTTCTTGCAGGGATCATGCTAAATAATTCCTCCATAGTCATGGGGCCTTCTTGCACTCTTTGCTGAATCGCAATTTTAAAATCATTGTCGGTCATGTCTCTTTTGATACCATTAGTCACAAAAAGATCCTTCAAGCCATCATTATCAAAATCTGCCAGTAGGGGAGCCCAACTCCAGTCTGTATTCGCGACTCCTGAAGCTTGCGCTATATCGCTGAACACATTATTACCCCTATTTAATTGAAGTACATTGGTCATATATTGATAATGGTTACCGAGCTCAACAAGCTTAAAAAACTGCTCGGTACTCATTCCTGCCATATTCTTTTTGTTGGTTTCATGGTTTTGGGACACCATGTCAAGAACAATAAGATCAGCTCTCAGGTCATTATTTATATCAGCAATATCAGAACCCATGCTGAAGAAAGGGGTATGGTCCATAAATTCGGTCAACCTGTCAGTGAAGCTTCCATCTCCATTATTTATCCAAAGATGATCTCCTTGGATAAAGTCGTTGCACACATAGATATCCTGCCATCCATCATCATTGAAATCATAAATACTGGCACTCAGTCCGAATCTATTATTCGCTATCCCAGCATTTTGGCCGACTTCTGTAAATCGGCCATTATCATTGCGGTATAATTTATCTGATGTGAATCTGTCAATGGAGAATTCTGTATCAGGATTATAAACTATAGCTGAATTAAAATCAGGCCTGTGATTTAATAAAAACAGATCTAGATCTCCATCATTATCATAATCAAGAAAATAAGATTGGGTGGAATATGCAGAATCGTCTAGACCATATTCAGCAGCTTTTTCTATAAATCCATTGCCATTCTGATTTATATACAGCTTATTGGAACGTAATTCTTCATTGCCCATACCGGATTTACATACATAGAAGTCTATCCAACCATCTGTGTTAATGTCTATAGCACTGACACCTGTAGTCCATCCTTTATCACCGGAGAGTCCCATCTCAGAAGTGATGTCCTTAAATTTCATGTCCCCTTCATTCAAGTATAATCTATTAGCTTGTTGATTTGCAGTTAGATAAACGTCATCTAAACCATCATTATTGATATCGGCAACAGCAACGCCTCCTCCGTTGTATATGTAGTAATAATTGAGAAAGTTAAAGTCGTGTGATTCAGCAACTTCGTTCTTGAAGTTGATTTTACTTTCAGTAACGGGAACGATTCTGAAGAGAGAATCGTATGATTTCTTACTGTCTGCTTCCTCTTTACATGAAGAGAATGAGACTACAAAAAGGGTAAGAGTTAAGACTCTTAGTAAAAAGGATTTCATTTTCTTTTTATTTGCACTTAAATTGTCCTGTTCTGATTGAGTATGGCCGAGTCACAATTTTACAAAATTACATAATAGTACATGCGCTTTTTGATTACTATCTGCGATAGTTAAATATTATGATCGAATCCGAAACCAAGGCCAATCAGGAAAAAAATAGTCCAATAATGTTCTAAACATCATCAAGACTACCCTGCGGAACAATATTGAGCTGATTAATAGTCCTGACAATAAGGCAAATGTTTTATTAAGTATAAATGCGAGACAGGATTTCAAAAAGGGGGTAGAGGATTTTTACAAGATATTGGCCAGACCATACAAAATTCCAGCCTACCTTCCTGGTGTTCAGGTGAGGTAAGCTTTGTTGAAACCATATAGATTTTTATTTTCATAAAAAAAAAGCACTATGTCAGCAGAGGAATATGCTGAACAAATAAGGGAAGCCAAACTTAGCAGAAAGCCTATTTCACCCATCAGCAGAGAAATAGGACCAGATAATGTCGAATTGGCTTATGAGATCCAAAACATTAATACCCAGCTCAGGGTAAACTCGGGATCCCGGCTTGTCGGTAAGAAGATTGGTTTGACATCATTCGATGTACAAAAGCAATTGGGCGTCGACCAACCGGATTACGGTGTTTTGTTTCACGACAGTGAAGTTTTGAATGGCGCCAGTTTATCCTTTTCAGAACTCATTCAGCCAAAGGCGGAAGCTGAAATAGCTTTTGTTTTGGAAAAGACTCTGGATAAGCCGGATATGACAATTGTCGATATCATCAAATCCATAGAATTTGCTCTGCCTGCTATAGAGATAGCGGATTCAAGGATTGAGGATTGGAACATAAGCTTCTCTGATACCATCGCCGATAATGCTTCTGCCAGCCATTATGTTCTGGGAAGCAGACCGGTACTGCTCAAAGATTTTGATAATATACAATGTAGGATGACTCTTTCTGTAAATGGTGAAGTTGTTTCAACAGGGAAGGGCTCTGCATGTCTGGGCTCACCATTGAATGCTACCCTGTGGCTAGCTAATAAAATGATTGAAATCGGTAATCCCCTGAGAAGAGGAGAAGTGATACTGTCAGGAGCACTTGGACGTTTCGTTGATATACGACCGGGAGACTATGTAGAAACCTCCATCGAAGGCCTGGGTAAGGTATCCCTTCATATTGTGGATTAATTTAAAAGTGATTAACAGCTTGATGTGGCCATAACAATTGAATCAAAGTTTTCTAATAGCAATGTTACCATCTTCACCAGGATGTCAAGCCTTGCCAGGAAATACAATGCGGTTAACCTGGGACAAGGATTTCCCAACTTTGATTGTGATGCCGCCTTGAGAGAGCTTGTAAGTAAGCATCTTAATGATGAAAAGAATCAATACGCGCCCATGGCCGGTGTTTTGAATCTGAGAGAGGCCATAGCTCACAAGATTGAGAAAGTATACAACGAAAGTTATAACCCTGAAACGGAAATCACGATCACAGCCGGGGCTACCCAGGCATTGTATTGCGCTATAACAGCCTTAGTCAGGGAAGGTGATGAGGTCATAATGATTGATCCGTGTTACGATTCCTACAAGCCTACCGTGGAACTGAATAAGGGTGTTCCTGTAGTCTACGAATTGAAAGCGCCAGACTTCAGAGTAGATTGGGATGCTTTGGCTGAGCTCATCACGCCTAAAACTAGAATGGTCATTATCAATAATCCTCATAATCCACTTGTGG
>Ga0255776_10000320_pt1 | contig 54216 bp, 44 predicted proteins | sample 071ome_19_FD_179974 | JGI IMG/M metagenome (GOLD analysis project Ga0255776, IMG submission 179974) | Coastal salt marsh microbial communities from the Groves Creek Marsh, Skidaway Island, Georgia - 071413AT metaG (version 2) | ecosystem: Environmental > Aquatic > Marine > Intertidal zone >...
AATTCATGTCCTTGCAAAGAATTGAGGGAGAAATTAGAGGGTGATGGACGTCTACCTCCTGTTGGCGAGAGCGACGAAAGAAAGGGAAGTATTTGTGAGCCTAGAACAGGGAGCTGTGTTGGGTTTAAGCGCCTAGTACCAACCTTCTTAGTCGACGTTGCGGGTCTAGTGCCAGGTGCATCCGAGGGAAGAGGTCGTGGCAATGCATTTCTATCTGATTTGGCAAACTGTGATGCTCTAATTCAGGTAGTCGATGCAGCAGGTACAACAGACATAGAAGGTAATCCAATAACCCAAGTTGATGATATCGAATCATCATTGTTATCCGAAACAGAGTTTCTAACTACTGAATTAGATTCATGGATATTTGGCTTGCTAAACGATGGATGGTCTAGAGCATCGAAAAAAGTACAAGCTGAAGGGGAGAAAGGGTTTAGCAAATTCCTACATGAAAGGTTCACTGGCTTAGGTGCTACCTTACCCCAAGTTTTGCAAGTATTGGACTCTATGAGAACAAAAAATGGCGACATTGATACCCCGTGGATTTGGGATGAAACTAAAATTAGGCTACTTGCAGTAGAGATAAGAAGACAGTTATTTCCTATACATGTTGCTGCAAACAAAGCAGATTCGGTAGATAAAGAAACATGGAATGTCCTATCCATTGACGGTATCGTTCAACCTACCATGGCGGACATGGAATTGGCTCTCAGAAGAGCGGATTCAAGTGGATTGGTCGAGTATAATTCAGGGGATAATGACTTCAGAATTGTCGACGAGTCAAATTTGTCCGATGCTCAATTATCAGCCCTCTCAACAATGAAGCAAAAATTGGCCAATTTAGGAACTACTGGAGTATCAAAACTGATTTCTGATGTATTATTCAAAGCCCTTGACCATGTCGTTGTTTATCCAGTTGCTGATGAGAATGCTTGGAAAGATGGAGAAGGTAGAATCCTGCCGGACGCATTTGTTGTACCAAATTTGCTCGCAGCAAAATCTCTTGCATACAAAGTGCATTCAGACCTTGGAGATGGATTCATCAAGGCGGTTGATTCAAGGTCGAGAAGAGTTGTTGGTGCAGACTATGAGTGTAAAGACAATGACGTCATCAAAATACATTCTAAAAATTAATCACGCTTCAAAATCTTCTCTAGTTGCGATTAAATTAGAGCTGTAATTTTCGAAGGAATCAGTATTATTTTGTGATTCTACGACAGGGTTTGGAGATTCTAATACTCCATATTCGACCAAGAGGCTCGGCCCAAAGTCAAGCATGTACATGATCCCTCTTCGGTCTCTAGAATCAGCCGGAGTCGGGGAATCCATTGTCGCACACTCTCCAGTACAACCATCTGCAATTGCGATGTAAACACGCCCTTCTCTATCGATATGAAGGTCGTTGAAATCAAGGAGGTTCCTGTTAGATCCACCTTGGTCGCTTCTACAGTCTCCGCTGTTAAGGCAAATCGCTCCAATTTGGATAGGGTCGCTTGAGATTCTTCTCGTGTGGAAGATTGGGTTTTCATCAAGTGCGTTGAGGCTGAATGTTACATATAGGTGATAATGTACTTCGTTGGGAGCATAATGTCCATTTCCGTCCCAAGGGTTTCCGTCTAGGTTGGGAGTTTCAAGAAGTGATGCGTTTTCGCTTCCAAGATAGGTGACTGCAAATCTGCCTGAGTCCCCGGCATCCGTTTGAGGAAATGCGGTTGAGATAACTTCAATTGGGCTGATTCTGAGGCTTTCTTGCTCCCAGCTTTCTCCAGAATCGATGCTTCTAGAAAGGTATATTCCTTCATCAGCACCTGTCCAAACGTGATAAGCATTAGATTGGGTGTCGGTGGATACCTCAGAGTTTTTCCTTGGATAAGGTGTGCTCACATCTTCCCCCATGGTCCTTTCAAACCAAGAAAATCCGTTATCTTTCGAAACGATAACAGTTGGTGTCTCGACACGAGGAGTAACATACACAGTTCCATCTGGGGCAGTTGTTATCGCACCATGCAATCCTCCGTTTGTGGTGGCCAATCCGATAATTTGTCCGCCAGCTTCGAAGGTTGCTCCTCCGTCAAAACTTGTAAAGCAAAATATTCCAGCTAATTTATTGTAACAATAATAGACAGCAGTTTCGTAAATTGCGTTACCTGTTATTTGGCCTATACTTCCATACAACCCAGCGTCCGTCCATGGTCCTGTTGCTAACTTGATGTGGTCGTTGATTGGAGTAGTGCCCGAATCGTGTGGATTTCCTTGCCAAGTTTCACCATCATCATCGCTCCAACAAATCCAAGATGTTTCAAGACCAATCATTTGGACTCCAAAAACTCTGTCGGTTATTGGGTCTACCCAACCATAAGGGTCACTAGTGGTTGGTGAGCAGGCCGGGCCCTGTACTTCTTCCCAAGAAATCCCACTATCGCATGATCGCATTACCTTTTCAAGCGCTATGAAAAACACGCACCCCGTAGAGGTGATTCCTATACTTGGCTCAGGGGCGTCTTCACCAACGTCACTTGCGATGAAACTCATGTCAATAGGTTCAACATCAACAGGATAACCATCCGGGCCAGTTACGAAAATATCGCTTCTACTTTCTTCCTCTTCACCAAAAAAGAATGAAGTTGTTTTATCGGAGTTTGTTGCAAAATAAAGAACGACTGTGGAGACCATTAAGGTCGCTAAAATAATTGCAAGGATTTGCTTTTGGCTATTTGTTTCATCGAAAACAATCGCATCCAGAATACCGTCTTCTGATGAATCATTAGACACAAATCCACCAGCCTATTGTAATCAGTGACCTTTCGGTCTTTCGTAATCAGGCGTAAGCCTTGACATTACAGCCAAGTGCCTTGATGAATAGAATATCATGTAAACAGGCACGATTAGAGTAAAAACGCCAAGAAGAATAAGTGTGTACAGGCCCCATGGGTCAACATCGCCAAGATACATTATCCATACAATCCATAGAATGCTTAGCCACATTAGGGGGGACCATCTTCTTGCGAGGGCGGAAAATCTTGCATTTGCCACTGAATCATCATAGAAGGAAGCAATTTCGTGCTTGGTGACGAGGCCCTTTTCAAGACCGCACCTTACGCATACTTGCGTTTTAGGACCGTTACCGTGTATAAATTGTTCACGCGGATATGTACTGTAGCAATGGCGACAGGTCGGCATGTATCAAGCGATAAAGAGACCCCACTTCAAGAATGCGCTACTATATGCAAAAATCGTCTTATGATTTCAATCCCGTTTTCAGACCCGATAGATTCGGGATGGAATTGTATCCCGAAGGTTTTGCCATCCATTATTTCCATAGGAAGCGTACCGGTTTCATCAGTTGATGTTATCTCCAAATTTCCATTACCTGAAAGAACAAGTGAGTTATATCTAGTCATGAGATGTTTTCCTCGTTCAATCAAACCCAAACCGTTCGAATGGACCTCAGATGGGACTCCGTGAACGGCTCCAAACGGACTCTCTTCAAGCTTCATCCCCCTTGTTAATCCGATTGCTTGATGGCCAAAGCAAATTCCTAAAACTGGAATATCAAGTTTTGCGGCGTGCAAACTAAGTGGTGAAATTTCCGGCCTTCCAGGGCCTGGTCCTATGATTACTGCGTCATGACTGAAATCTCTTACCGGTCCCCTGCCATCAATAATTTCTACTTTACAGCCTAAAATTTCAAGATAGTGAATGATATTATAACTAAAAGAATCAAGATTGTCAATAAATGCTACATCGAGGTCAAATTTATTCAAGACTTCGGGCAACTTCTGCTCAAGATAAAGAGGGTAAATGCCTAGATCTCCCTGTGGCACAGAAATACTGTCCGCATTCAACCAGCCACATGCCCGCCTAAGAGCTGACGCCTTCCATGTGGCTTCTGCAACCTCAGAGTTCGGATTGCTGTCAATGGTGATGCCTCCACCCGCCATAACGTAGCCATGCCAGGAATCATCTTCTTTTCGAGCCTCAAGAGTTCTAATCATAATATTCCAAGTAGAATCTCCAGAATGAACATCTATCCACCCCATTGATCCAGTCCAAAACGACCTTGGCTTACCTTCTAGCTCGTCTATTGCAGCGCACACTACAGTTTTTGGACATCCTGTTATGCTTCCACCCGGGAAAAGGGCTTGTAGCGCATCCAATCCGTCACAACCCTGCTTAAGAGTTCCAGAAATTTGCGAAACTAAATGTTGAACGTTCGAGTATGCTTCAACATCAAATCTTGTCTGTTTTACAGACCCAGCGTTGCATACTATTGAAAGGTCATTTCTTTCTAAATCAACAAGCATTCTGTGTTCTGCTCTTTCTTTTTTATCGTAGACTAATTCTTGTCTGAGAAGTGCTTCTTGGTCGATATCTGCCCCCCTCGGTCTTGTTCCTTTAATTGGTGCTGTCATAACATGCTCACTTTTTGTTTGAAGCAGTATTTCAGGTGAGGATGAAGCCAATGCAATACCTAAATCTGGGGCTTCGATATAACCACTGAACGGTGCAGGGTTACTAATTGCAAGCCTATGAAAAATTGTTGCTGGATCTTCCGCAAGGCTACCGTTCCAGGTTCTTCCAAAGTTTAACTGATATAATTCTCCGGCATTAATCGATTCTTGAATTCTTGAAACTATTTTTGCATGCTCCTCTTCAGAATGTGACGTTGTTTCGTCTGCAACTTTTTGTGGATTGTCAATTTCTGGTATAATGCAGTCTCCTTCAATCCACTCATCTACCAACCATAAAATTCCCAAAACAGTGTCTTTTTGGGGTGGATATTGAAGTTTAATTGGCTGAGTCCACTGTACTAGATCATACGCCAAGGCTCCTGCCCACTTACTTCCAAGAGGCGTATGTGGTACCAGTTTCCGAAATAGTTGATTTAATTTCGATTCAGTAAATCGGTCGATAGTTTCCCACATATCTCCGCATCTATTTTGCAATTCAACATTGAAATTAGGCTTTTTACCCTCCAAAATGGTTTCACCATTAAGAGGAGAATGCGTCCTTTGTGGTGCAATCTCCGGTTGCTTAATTACCACCCGAAAGTTAAGGTCTGATGCAAACAGGTTTTTTGTCGCAAGGTGTGATTTTGGACCACCGGAAAGAAATAATATCTTATCACCTTTTGTGGATATCAACCTATCAATCATGGCCAATCCTCACCTAATGCCTCTATGCAGATAGATTGGAGGTTATTGGACCCGTCACCAATATCCACATCGTCTAGTGTCACAAGTCTAGCAGCACCCATGCCAGAGCCAAGAAGGACAATTTCCTTGCAGTTCGCAACTAATTTTTCATTTAATCTGCCTGTTGATATTACATAACCAGCATTTTCAATGAATGGTTTACAAACAGCAAAAGTTACTGAATCAACACCACCAAGTGATGCCTCACAAATCCAAACTATACCATCATTGTCTAACACAATCGGAGTAACTCTATCGCCATCGATGATACAATAATCATGGATTAAGATGCCAACATCAGCTCCTTTTTGAAAAACTTGGTTAGTAATATCTCGATAAGGCTCCCAATCACCGTGCTTTGTTCCGTTAATTTTCCGAGTCCATCTTGGCGCAGGAAATGAAATTCCTTCAGCTTCCATGTGTGCTTCCTGGTAGAACGGTTTCACATCATAACTGATTCCATTTTTGTCTATTTGGATTCTAACTAAGCCTTCAAGACCTTCGGGAATTTCAATATCCGGTAATTCTATACCGAGAATTTTTGCATGTTTTTCTAGGCGTTCAAGATGTTGTGGTAAGTGAAACAAAGTCCCGTTTTTGGCTCTCACCGTGGTAAAGACAGCGCTTTTCGGGCCACTCATCAGTCCATCACAATAGGTCATCCAAGAAAGAAGTGTCTATCTCATTCTGTCGAGTTTGCTGTTGTTGTGGTCGTTCAAAACCGAATTGAGGTTGGTTTTGCACAGGTTGCTGGATTCTTTCCGCTGCAGCAAAAATGTCATTTTGGACAACCGGCTTAACAGCAGGTGGTGGAGGAGCAACTGGAGATGTATTCAAACCACCAAACGCTCCAACATCATCCCATCCTTCTCTTGCTTGTATACCCCAAGTCGCTTCTTGTAATTCGTAATCTTTCGCTCGGGTCTTCTTACTTCTTCCACCGCCTCTCGTAACGAGGACTACCAGGACTAGGATGACTAGTGCTGCCATGGCCATTAGAAGGTTATCCGTTGTGAGAATTTCACCGAGATCATTGGTCGGGCTTTCTTCAGGGTCAGACCCAACCTCTGAATCTGTTTCTGCGGCAATCATTACCGATTCTACATCTTCTTTGTTGAACACTTCATCCATTGCTGAAACTGCTACCCACCACGAAGAATCATTTGTTAAATCAGGATAATCTAGGCTTGAAATGGTAAAGGAGTTTGATACCACTTGCTCTCCTACAAAATCAGCGTCATTTGTTGAAGAGAATTCGTCACTTGAGATATAAATCTGATATCCTCTGACAGATGAATCATCTGTATGTTCCCATGAAACAATAATGTCTCCATTATTCCAAGATAACTCAATTCCAGCAATGTCCGGAAGATATGCTCCATTTCCATCAACTCCGTCATCTATTGAAATTTCAGTAGCTGTAACTAGGTCTGTTCTTATTGCGTTACCCGCCCAATCGACTGGAACCACAGCAACAGTTACCGGCAGGTTTGGTACAACCAGTGTGTCGAATGCAAGAATTTCGATCGTAATTGGCATTTGAGGGTCTCTATCAACAGTCATAATTGGCAGTGTAGGTCCATTAGCACCGCCCTGCCCGACAGAAGTAAATGAGTAGGCAGCCGCATAAATTTCGTAATAAGCAACATCACTATCCTCCGACAATGCAAACTCTAACATTACAGCCGTGCCATCATCATTAGGTCTGTCATATAGAGAAATATCTTCCAATTTAGCAGGAGCCTGGCTGTCTCTGAGATTGTTTACAGGAGTAACAACTGCGGTATTCAAATCATCGAGGAAGACATTACCTTTGATATCGTGTACTGTAATCGCTACATTTAGTTCAACATTTGGAACAATTTGGCCTGGGAGGCTTTCCCCTATACCATCGCCTCCATACAGTGCGGTGTTGATAGTTAGCTGTATTGGACTCTTGGAGGTGTCAATCCACTGTTTGTCCATTACTACGCAACCACAAATGCCGGGCTCAGTTCCAGATATTTGCCAAAAATCGCTGATGTTTGAAAGGTCATGTTCAGAAACCCAGATTACATAATAATCGAAATCATCGACCTCAGATGGGGCCCAAGAGACGTCTATTGCAGTCCCATCATCATCTGGATGGTCCCAAGCATTCAATTCAGTAATTCTTTCCGGTATTGAAGCACCGTTTATGTTGTTAACATATGGAGTAACTTGAAGGATGGTAACATCTCCAGTATCCCCATTTAACCACTTATCGAATGCTACTGCTCCAATCCAGTAATCTTGACCATCAACAAGTGGGAAATCGTTTAGTGAGTCAACAACGGTCATATTTGTATCACAATCAGGCACGACTCCTGCAGATGAGAAATCGTCAACATTTGTTGGTGGATTTACCTCATTATCTAAAATCGGTCTCATGTAAACACGAACGAAAGCACAATCGATTTCGGAGGATTCAATCCATCCTATCTGAACGCGACCCCCATCATCATTTGGTACATCTTCTGCCCAGACTCCAGATAATTTTGGAGGAGGAACGCCATCATTGATGCCACCATTAGGTACAATTGGCCCGATAATAGTAGCATTTGCAAGGTCTTCCTGGCCACTGTTGTCTAAGCATGTGAGCCCTAACCAAAATACAGAATCAGATTCTAACATTATGGTGGAAGTATTGCCAACCTGCGGACCAAGTTCAGAATGAACTTGTAAACCAATAACGTCGCTAATGTCTGTCTTTGAAGCGTAGACTCTTGTGCTGGAGAGATCAAGTGCGGTACATTGAGACCATTCAAGGAAAACCTCACCATCCTCTGCAACATATTCTTCACCGGTGTAGGCGTTAGCCCATTCCGGAGGAGCAGGGACTTCATCTGTTGGAGTTGCAGGGCCAAACGGTGCAGATGGTGTGCCGAATCTTCCATCGTTATATTCTACAACAACAACTGCATAATACTCAACTCCATCTTGTAAAGCAATACTGTTCATGGTCGATATTTCGGTCTGTAGGCGAGAGTGAATGCTTACCGACGCATCAGGTGTTCTTGGCTGGAGGTCAGCTATCGTTGGTTGGGAATCCCATGGCCCTTCGTTGAGGAAGACTAGATACCGTGAGAAATCCTCATCGTGTACCAAAGTCCAGTTTGCCATTAATGTAGAACCACCATCATCTGGTCTATCCCAAAGAGAAATACCTTGAATCGGCGTTTCCGTTCTATACCAGTCATAAGATAATTTTACCCACATGCTACTGTTGACGTTGGACTGAAGTCTAAGATTTACGTGTCTCGTACCATTAAGTAAAATCCCGTTATCAACGATATATTGCAGACTTGATTGTAAATTTGGGTCTGAAGAGAGATTTAGCGTAGCATTCCACTTCATTTCCACCAACTTCGCCCATGTCGCAGAGCCACCAACAGGCGACGAAAATGTAAGAGGGGCAGTTTGCATCAATATGCCATGCAAATCCGAAAATCCTTGTTCTGAAACATTGATGCTCGAGCCTTGTTCAACGAGATTGACTTGCATGCCGGGGTGGGTGTAATTAGAAACATCTTGGAACTGCATTTGGAATCCTAAGGAGAGTGGGTCTGCTCTTCTCAAGGTAGTGGTCTCATATTCCCCCCCACTGTTCAAATCGTAAATTTTGAGCCCATCAGAGGTTGTGATGACGACTAGAGAGTTAGAGATAACACTTCCACCATTTGTATCAAATTCTTGATAGGTTGAATGAATCGATGAAGAACTAAATCCATTCCCTACAGACAAAACCGTAGCTCCATCTGTACCAAATGCGATTAGATAATTACCATCAGACCTCATTGAATAAACTGGCCAATCTTCCATTAATGCTACATTAGCACTTGAGTAAAATTGGTTCGTTCCCCTAACCCACTGGGTTAGCGGACCAGTGTCCGTAGCAATGTGAACTCCCCACAGGTCAGATGTCACAGCAGTGACAGAATTTGATGGTAACTGGTCAAATTGATGCTGAGCCGAAACGGAATTCGAGTTTGGATTTACCTGCGATACGCCGGGCCTATCAGTTCCTCTACCGTCATGTGAAACGAAAACGTATTCTTGAGAACCTTGGCCTTGAATATTAATTGTTGATGTGGTTAAACCCCAGGTAGAAGTCCCCATCAATCCGTTTGAAGGCGTAATTGTCGATATTGCTCCATTAGCTGGGTCGTAGGTCGATAGTCCAGCGGGAGTAGCAATCCACAGAATACCGTTTCCGTCCTCTACGATGTCCTCTGTATACGATATGGGTAATCCATCGAGTGCTGTGATTGATGTTTCCCACTTGAAACCGGTGCTATTCCACCTTCCTATTCCATTGTCTGTTGCGATGTAAATCATCTCTTGTCCGCTTGATGAAGAGCTTGAAACAAAACCATTGATATTATCAGATGGTAAACCAGCGATCAATTTTCCACTAGTGTAGTTTTTGGTGGTAGTATTGTAGACCTGTATTCCCGCCGATGTAGAGGTTGTGCCTTGCAAACCAATAAATAAATCATCTCCGATTTTTTTAATTTGGTCGTGGAAACTGTGTATGCCATTGGATAATTTTTGTAAGGTACCCGAAGTAGTGTTAAGAACGCTTAAGCCTCTATTATCTGTGGTAATGTAAAGCATTTCACCAACTAATTCCATATCATATGGGTCTGCACTTGCTGGAATAGTCCAACCCTTCTGCCATGTCACTGAACCGTCAGCATTCCTGATTCCCTGTAATAATCCACTGCCTGTATTTTGCCAAGAACCAGATGCTGCCCAAAGGTGAGTTGAATTACCGGCAATAGCGGTGATTAATCCGCTTACTAGGCTTGGATAAGAGTAAATTACATTCTGTCCAAGTTGGTTCAAAGTATCAACATGAGAATATCCAGATGTCCCACCTGCTTGCCCAATTAACAAAGTCGTTCCCATCCAATCAATTGACGTTACTGCAGAGCCTGTTGAAAGTATGCTCGCCATACCTGCTGTAGCGCCATTGGCGGAAATCAAGACATAACCGCCTCCAATCACGTTGTCGCCTGTTGAACCTATGTCGTATCCTATTGCTAATTTCCCATTCGAATATTCCATTGCTCCCCACCAGAGTGGGTCGCTTGGTATATTATGCGATGCAGAAGTTAGAGAAGACAGCCAACTATTGGTGTTGTAATCATATCTGGATATTGGCTCTCCTTGATCACGGTATCCTATGTAAAGAATGTTATTTGCATCATCACAAGCAACAGCTGCTGCTGAACCGTCATCTAGTCTTTGGACAGTAAAAGATGTCTTTATTGTGTTATTTGCAAGGTCAAATCGTGCAACACCACCATTGTTTGCGGTTATTGCCACATGAAGCATACCATTACACTCTTCCATGGCTACTGGATATCCATTTGGAATTCCATTGCTACCTCCATCCCAGGAGGTCCAAGTTCCTGTCGAATCAAGGTGTAATATTTCGCCATCTATTCCGTTCCAACCTTGAGGAGCCGCAGTTCCGATAACGAGGCTACCCCCATCAGTCCACATCTCGTAAACGATATCATCTGCGCTGCTAGGAAGCCCAGAGCCGGGTTGCCATGTTGAAAGCCACTGCATTGATGACTCATTATATCTAGAAACCCCGTCCTCAGTAGCAAAGAGAGTTTCTCCGTCATACTCGACAATCTCTCTGACTGGGAATGCAATATCGGCATCATCCCATTGTCCGATTTTCGTACCGTTGGAGTAAAATGCTTCCAGCTTTTCTTCTCCCCATGAAATCCATTCAATTCCGTTTGAAGAGATGTGGGATGTTACCCTGTTAACTGAACCTTCGGCCAAAAGCTCACTTTCCCAATTGTTTGATGTAAGGTTGTATATTGCTATACCACCGCTTCCCTCAGTATTCCACCATTGGCCACTTGCGACCGAAACATGCAGTAGGTCGTCGATTATATTCAAAGTATACACGTCGCCACCATTTTCATCAACTTGGGCGCCTGCATCTAGGATGGATTTGCTCGTGAAATTTACGATATCTATCCTGTATACACTATCGGAACTGAATTGTTGATGATAATATAGGGTATCTCCGTAAATCATCATGTCAAACGGGTCGCCGGAGCCAATGTAGAGAGAATTTGTTTTCTCAATATCATAAACTTCTGCACCGGTCGTGGTGTTGATTAATTGGAAACCATCTGCTCCGCCAACCCAAATATGTCCGGGCCTGATGTCAGCGACCATTCCAGTAATGTCTTCATTTCCAGCATCCAGAACATTGTTTTCTGTCCAAGTTGTCAACCAGGAATCATTTGCAATATCATATCTTGCAACTCCAAGTCCATCCAAACCAATGAAGGCGATACCGTCAATAATCTCGATCAAGGCATTATTCGAAACAACTCCTGCGGACCAAGTTCCGGTAACGGTTTTTGATGATTTATCGATTAACCCTACTCCTGAATTAGTCCCTCCGAATACGGTTGTGCTGTTTATTCCAATTGAATAAACGCCCCAATTTGGCATTCCATCCTGAGCATTGATGCAATCCTGAATTGTTGTTTGCGAATAGTAACAAACCCCAATGTTAGTTGCAGAATAAGTTGTACTACCATCAAATACGAAACCAAAATGTTGTGAAGGATTAGTAGCCCATCCGCCATTGAACCCGCCAGTGGTCAAATCTGTAGCGCCACTACCATCCCACATCACGGCGCCATCTGTAGTTCCAATGAAGAGAGTGCCTTGGTTTTGGTTTGCTGCGATTGATAGAATGAAGTTGTTAGGCAAAATTTCGTATTGACCGGGACTTCCTCTGTCTGGAACTTGAGTCAAAGGTGTTAGGATTTCTCCAGTTGATAGGTCTTTGCGCGCGACACCGTAACCAGGCAATCCAAGGTGTAGTATCTGTGGATTTGTTCCGAATACTGCTACTGGTGCATAGTCTACATCGTTTATTCCTGTTGAGACCCATGAGCCAAGGAAGGTGTTATTTCTGATTACATACCTATTCAAACCATCGTCTGCAGTTCCAATGTATGCAACTCCATTATGAATAGCAACACCCGTTGGTGAGTTGGAGTCAATTTCGCTGTTTCCAGTGGCTAGATTAATCACAGAGGAAGGGTCTGATTTATTGAAAACAGTCGCACCATCTCGTTGATGTATGACTGCGACGTAATCACCTTCAACATCTATTCCGGTGATTGAGTTTGCAGGAAACCCGTCATTTGTATCCCACGTATCGATAATAATACCTTGCTGATTTACAACTTTGACTCCAGCATCCTCTGTACCAACATATATGTTCAATCCATCGTTTACCAACGCTGTTATTTCTGAACCAGCATCAACTGACGTTAACCATCTAGCTTGGTTTATCGAGTATCTGTCGAGATAATTTTCACTTCCAACATATATCACTCCGTTGAATTGCATTGCATCGTTCATGCTTCCTGAAGATGGCCCACTACCAATTACCAAGTCTCCGGCGTATATTGGACTGTTAGCAGGCTCGAGTTTTGCCAATGTAGCACTTCCGTCAGTAACTAAAACCGTGTCAGAAGTTGGGCTTCTACTACCAGTTGACGGCCAAAATAGTATGTCTGAACCTTCATTGAAGAATCCGAGTGATGATAGCGAGGTAGATGATGTGAAGGATCCCGAATTTGTATTGTAATATTGAACATTTTCAGTGGTCAAGATTTGTACTTGATTGCTTGTAATTGTCATTCCCACTACAGTATCAGACGTAAGCCAGTTACCACTATTCCAATTAGCAAGCCAGAAATTGCCGTTCAAGTCATGCCTTGCAATACCGTTGTCTTCCGATGAAATGAATAACTGATTTCCAACTAATAGGAATTCAGTTACGTAATCCGAATGCAAAACATTTGCAGTCGTCCACGGCGATAGAGGCGAGTTTGATGTGATGTCCCATCTTGCAACACCTCCTCCGTTAATTGCTACATACAAGATGTTGTTGTGCTCAAATGAAGTGGACGGGATTCCAGCCGGCCAGTTTGCAGGGTCTACAGCTTGTTCCAGAGTCCATCCTGTTCCAGCGGTATTTATCCTAAAAATACCAGATTCGCTAATTGCCATTAGCACTCCCGTCGAGGTAATGTGAAGTTCTGTGAAACTATTACCAGAGGGCTCTTCAGGTAGTTCACTGTTGAATGAGGTATCGGACAAATTAACTGATTGAATACCATCATTCGAAGTTGCTACTAACATTCGGTTGTTTGTCGTATCAATCTCGAGGTCATAAATTATCGAATCAGCATCAGCGTTATTGATTCTAAATAAATCAATGATATTTGGAGAAGAATTAGCATCGAGAATCAGAATGTAATCTTCAATCGCCAGATACATTCTGCCGTCACCTGGGTGAATGGCATAATCAGAGATGTCGACATCAACTGGCATTAGCGAGGTAAATGGGTCTGCAGGAGACAGAACTTCAAGGATGAAATCAGTAATTTCGGACCCTGAAGGAAGGGTAACTGTGGCTCCAACATCTGCATTTGGAGATAATCTTCCCTGATGGGGATTGTTGGCATCGAACTCAAAGGTTTGTCCAAGCCAACCATTACCATTCCAATCGAATAGAACTTGGCCGGTATCTGGGGAAATCAACATCGGGTTATACGCTGTCACATCTTCTGAACCATCTACCCGAATTTCCATTGTGACGTTCTCTAATTGAGCGCCGGGTGCGAAATTTAACATCCAGTCAGCGATGGCTTGAGAGCCATTGGAGGGATTAGCACCCGTTGCATTTAGGTAATGCCACCCAGTGTCTTCTGAACCCTCCTTGGGCCATATCGTTTCATTCGGTCCCTCATGAGCCTTTACTATGGGAGCAGTAAGTAACGGAGATAATGAAGCAATCAACATCAAAGCTACAAGTGAAATTGATTTTGACGATGCGAGGCCGGCATAATAAACCCTGCTACGCTTTTTCATAGAGACCAATTCACAATCAATGGTATTTGAAGTCGTGTCATGGTTGTGAGATAAAATATCATCAAATTTTGAGATACGGTGATGTATTTTGATAAGCCATATCGCATTATTTTTTCAAAAAACCACACAAAGGTCAAACGCTTCATGTTGCCGAGTATGAGTTTGAGGGAACGCTATGGATCAAGATTGGCGTGAAAATACATTAAAAAAAGAATCCTTAGATTATCATGAATCTAACCCTAGAGGGAAGATCAAGGTAGTTCCAACAAAGCCTCATTCAACAGCCCAAGAACTATCGTTAGCATATTCTCCGGGAGTTGCTTATCCTTGTCTTGAAATTGCAGAAAATCCTGATGACGCTTATCGTTACACTTCAAAAGGGAACTTAGTTGCCGTGATATCAAATGGCACCGCAGTGTTAGGTTTGGGTAATATCGGTGCATTGGCATCCAAACCTGTAATGGAAGGAAAAGGATTACTTTTGAAGACATTCGCAGATATCGATGTTTTCGACATTCAAGTAGATACCGAGGACCCAGAAGAATTCATCAAAACAGTTTGTAATATCGCTCCTACTTTCGGCGGCATTAATCTCGAGGACGTAAAGGCTCCAGAATGTTTTGAAATCGAAAGGCGTATCGCTGAAGCTACTAATATCCCGGTTATGCATGATGACCAACATGGTACAGCCATAATATCTGGAGCCGCATTACTAAATTCTGTAGAACTGCAAGAAAAAGACATTTCACAAATCAAGGTAGTAGTTGCCGGTGCTGGTGCTTCAGCAATAGCTTGCGCAAACCACTATGTGGCATTAGGAGTGAATATAGATAATATTTTGATGTGTGATTCCCAAGGTATCATGACAAAAAAACGATTAGAAGCAGGCGAGTTAAATGAATACAAAGCACGTTATGCGGCAGACAGGCCTGAAGGAGATTTAGCAGATGCACTAGTCGGCGCAGACGTGTTTCTTGGATTGTCAAGAGGCGGATTAGTTACAGGTGATATGGTCTCAAAAATGGCTCCCAAACCAATAATATTTGCTCTAGCAAATCCAACTCCAGAAATTATGCCTGATGAAGTACTTGCAGTACGTGACGACGCAATTATCGCAACAGGAAGGTCAGATTTCCCAAATCAGGTAAACAATGTTCTTGGGTTTCCTTACATATTTAGAGGTGCATTGGATGTACGGGCTAGAGACATTACTCAAGGTATGAAAATGGCTGCAACCAAAGCTTTAGCGGCCCTTGCTAAAGAACCAGTTCCAGATTACATAGCTCACGCTTATGCTGGTGAAGAAATGCAATATGGTCCGGAATACATTATTCCGAAACCATTCGATAGAAGGGTGCTGATTTGGGAAGCAGCAGATGTTGCAGAGGCCGCGGTTAATGAAGGGATAGCGGCCCTTAGTCTAGAAGAATTTGACAAACAACGATACAGGGAATCATTGGAAGCGAGACTTGGAATGTCATATTCAGTGATGCGAGGAGTATTCAATCAAGTCAAAGGAAAGGGAAAGAAAATTGTATTTCCAGAGGGTGATAACGAAAAAGTCATTCGAGCAGCTGCCCAATGTATGGAGCAAAAAATATGCGAACCTATATTGCTTGGAAATATAGACAGTATCAAAACAAAAATGGATGAACTAGGTATAGAGATTGACTGCGAAATTATCAACCCAAGATATGACGAGCGAAGAATCGGAAATTATGATATCGCCTTATTTGAAAATAGATCGAGAAAGGGAATGACAATTGTCGACGCCCAAAGACTCCTCAAGAGTAGGTCATATTTTGCAGCGCAGATGGTAGAATCTGGAGATGCTGATGGATTTTTGGGAGGGGTAAGCAGAAATTATGCGGATGTCTTGCGACCTTGTTTAGAAGTCATCGGTTCAGATGAAGACAGTCACTGCGCAATAGGTTGTTACATGATGGTAGTTAAGGGAAGATTGATTTTCTTAGGCGATGCTACAGTTAACGTATACCCAGATAGCCGGGCTCTTGCTGACATTGCAGTCCAAACAGCAAAGGTGGCTAGAAGATTTGGCGTTGAGCCCAAAGTAGCGATGTTATCATTCTCTAATTTTGGTAGCAGTAGAAGTCAACGTTCGGAGAGAATTGAAGATGCTGTTGAATTGGCTAGAGAAATGGACCCATCCTTGATTATTGATGGACCAATGCAGGCAGACACGGCTCTGGATATGGATGTCCAAACAGAATATCCTTTCATGGAATTTGATGGACCGGCAAATGTATTGATTTGTCCAAATTTAGTCTCAGCCAATATCGCTTACAAATTATTAGAAAAATTGGGAGATGCTGAAATGACTGGGCCCATTCTTGATGGATTGAATAGGCCTGTTCAACTATTGGCGAGGGCAGATGGTGTAAGGCATATACTGAACATGGCAGCTATCTGTGCATTGGACGCAATCAGAAAAGAATCTTATTGGGCTAATCTTTCATCTGAATGATTTGGTCGTTTTCGTCAAGATACCACGTGGGTCTTTTTGGCCTCCAAAATGCTCCCGAAACAAAACCAACACACAACCCTCCGAATAGGAGGTTTGCCCAACCATCAATAGCATACGAGCCAAAGCCCCTGATAATTGGGATACAGAAACTTGGAATAATTCCAATAAGTGATATCCAAAAAATTTCGCTTTTAATGTTGGTTACAAGATTTGCATTTTCAGGAACACGCTTGACTTCCCCTGTACGGACTGGAGAAACTACGACTCTGAAACCAACCTTTGGAAGAGGCCTATCACCCGGAGTTGTGACTTTCGCGTAGATTCCTTTTTTTGTTGGATGGGCCGATTGGGAGGTCCTGTGCCCTGATAGTGGGCCAATCATTTCTCCAGTTCTTGGCCTACCGTCCAAAGTAGCTCCTCTGTGATTGCCAGTTGCCTCATCAGCTAATAGTTCAGTCCAGCCGGGAGGTAGGTGCAAATTCTGCTTAGCAGCTTCCCATTCAGATTGTGATGGTAATCTGACTTCGTGTTGATATTCAGTCGACAATTTATTGCAGAAATCTGCTATCATATCCGTTGTAACCATGTCTTGATAACCTTCTACGGAGCCATCAATTCCCATAACTGAGTTGAATTGTTTTTTGGTGATTATGTCGCCTGAGATTTGAAATGCCGGCAGAGATACTTGATGCCTAGGTCGTTCATTTGCGTGGACCCATCCACCCTTGTTTGTTCCAAGGAATATTTTACACGAGTTGATTGGGAGCAAATTCAGGTCAAGAGACCCGTTGTTTGACGTCATTTCAAACCCTCATTGTCTTTTCGACGGCTCTATACCACTCCATGCCATTTTTGTGTTCTTCAATTTGAGAAAATTGTGGATAGGGAGAGATTGAGCGAACATATCCAAAGGCCGCAATATCTACTAAGTTAGGTACTTCTCCTCCAAAAAATGTCTTTCCATCAAATGAATTTGTCCATTCTGTCAACAGGTCGTGCCACAATTTTTTCGGAGTTCGACCATCGTTTTTGACACGCTTTCTCGCAATGATTCCCCACATTATTGGGAACCCTGCCCATGCGTATATCCTCTTAGATAAGAAACCAAAATTTTCTAATTTTGAAACCTTTCTTGTTGTGATTAGTGCAGATCCAATGGAACCGTATAATATTGGTATTGTGGCCTTTGAAAGTTTTGTATCTACCCAGTTCATCCACTTGTCACGGCGATTTTCATCATCGTTCTTCCATAGTTTACCTGCATTATGTACCGAATCAATTTCTTTCATTATTGGTGTAGAATCAACGTGAATATTTTCATTTGAATCAACCCAAACTGGAACCTTTTTCCATTCTGGCGCGCTTGGTAATTTCTTGCTTTTCATCGGATTTACCTGAACCGCTTCATATTCTATGCCCAAGTGCTCAAGGAGGCTTCTTACCTTCCAACAGAAGGGGCAAGTGTACAACATGTGCAGCTTCCCAGTGCTCCCCATGGATTACGCCAAATAGGTCTCCTTCATGATTCATCCGTATTGTTAAGTCCTTCTGGCCGCCAGCCAGGTTTCCAAAAACTGAGGTTATCCAACCATTCGCTAAATTCATCATCTTTACAATTCAGTAACCTGTATGCCCGCATATTTAGCCCCTCAAATAACGAATCATCCATTATTCCTTGTGCATTAGCGTCTTTCCATTCATTGGCCATTTGTCTGATTTGTCGCCGTGCCTCTTCAGGGTTGTCGAAATTTTTTTCACAAAGTTCTTGCAAATCAGTTAACCAAGTACGCGTATCTCGTCTAATTACATCAGGAATTTTCCTGCTGTGAGATTTTCTCCCGAATGGCCACCATCCCATTATCGCTTCTAAAGGGTCGATGTCAATAGTCTTGGGGGTGAACGTGTTGGGTGGGACATGGGGCGCGTAATCGTTCATCTTCATGGCAAACCTTCAGACAAGAGAATGTCAGAATTGATTGATGACTATTCCAAAAGGCTTGGAAATAAATTAAAAATTGAGTATCATAATTCGAAATTGACACCAACTGAATATCTAAAAAAACTAAGTGAAAACACAATATTGTTGGATGAGGGTGGCGACTTTTTGACTTCTCGAAATTTTGCTACAAAGTTTAAGGCTTGGCAATTATCATCAGATGACGTTAATCTCGCAGTTGGGCCTGCAAGCGGTTTTCCAAAGAGACTTCCAAATCAGAAAATTTCTCTATCAAAATTAACATTTCCACATGAGTTAGCATCGGTAATCTTAGTTGAACAATTATACCGAGCATCTGAAATTTTGAAAGGCAGTTCATACCATAAGGACTAACAAAGTATCAATAATTAAAATGGTTAGGAATGGTTATGGAGACATGGTGGTTCTTACTTTTGGAATTCTCCGTTGCAGTCTGCCTATTGCTACTAAGCCCTCGACAACCTTTCCCTGGGCCTTCGAAAAGATTTGGTTTCATTTTGATAATTATCGCATTTTTGTTTGCAATCGGTGAAACAGCACCTCGCCCCACAAGTGTTAACGCACACATTGCGGTTTTGTTGACACTTGGGTCTTTTGGGCTTTTTAGAGGAGTAAGAAATATGCTAGTCACTAGGGAGGAAGTAATAGTTGCTCCATTCGCAGGAGTTCTTTTTTCTGTAGCAGTGACGGCTTTTATGTCAAATCAATGGCCAAATTTATCTACATTAGAGGAAATTTTTGCATTCCTAATGATAGTTGTAATTGGTCTTTGCCAGGTATGGCTGGTTTTCAGAGGGTTACTGATAGGAAGGCTTCCACTTGCTTGGTCAAAAGCGGGTCTTTTCGCACTACAAAAAGGGCAAGTTACAAACGAAAGGGGAGCGATTGCGTGTTTTGAAAAAGCTTGGGACCTCGAAGAAGAACATCTGAATCCAATGGCTTGGTTGGCTCTGCACAAAATTCACAAATTTTTGAACAACTCGGATGAAGCAAAACACTACGAAAATCGATTGAAAGAATCCGGTGGCGAGGAAGCAATAGCACCAGAATGGATTCAGACAATAGACTCGGCGTTATCCGATTTGAATGGATGAAAGTATTCGATTACGAAATATTATCATCTTGATACAATAAAACGAACCATTTAATATCCTTGAAGACCATGTAATCTCGTGGACAAGGAAGAGCAAGCGGAAGACTGGCCTCTAACAACTATCTGTTGGTATGCTATTTTCGTGTGGTTTGGAGCATCGCTATTTTCACAGTCTGTGTACATGGCGAAATATGGAATTCCTTACGACGCAAACATTATTCTTGATTCTATGGGAATATTTGCTTGGATTGTCATAGGTATTGAGATTGTAGTCTGGGTTAGTCTTCTTGTATTAGTCGCTTTCAAATTGTCAGACCGTTTTTCAAATATCGAAGAGAAAACAATACCTTCTGATACGATTTAACCACATAATTGAATAAGTCTCATTGAAAGTGGGCTACTATGGATGACGATCTCCAACTTCCTCCACTTGCTGGTCAACCTATGAGTCTAACAGAATTGTTAGATGAAATGGCATTGCTAGCAATTCCAGAAGGATGCAAAGTTGTAACAATTGAGGAGGCTCGAAATGAATTACCAATTGCGAAAAAGTTACTTTTTGAATTACAATCACTTCAGGACTATGCTCATGATTTAACCGAAGAATTAGAGGTAATTGTTGAAGCCCTACCTCCTTTCCATGAACATGTTCAAGAGTTAGCGAATCAATTGAGCAATATCGTCAAAGAATGGCAGTTAATTGGAGATAGGCTGGAATCTTTGGGGGCAAGAATTGCTGGTTTTGAACCTGGTTTATTGGAATGGCATGGCGTTGTCGATGGTTATCTAGTGATGTATTCTTGGTGTCAAGGCGAGGAAGATATTGAGTGGTGGCATCCAATGGATACGGGGATTAACGGCCGCAGGCCTCTTGTTGAAGCATAGGTTCGGATAGCTATGGTCCGAATTACCAAGGTACATACTGGTGCCGGCGACGGCGGAGAAACCTCGCTCGTCGATGGCAGCAGGGTTGAAAAGAGCACATCGCGAATTGAGATAGTGGGTTTAGCCGACGAATTGAATGCTATTGTCGGAATGGTTTTGATGGAAGTGAATAGGCTGGTCTCGACGCACAACGATGGTGGAGAAAGGATTACAGTAAGGCGGGTTCAAGATGTTTGTAGGACAGCATTGGGTCGTATTCAAAGCGAATTATTTGACTTAGGCGCTGAACTAGCATGTCCGTTAGAGAATATACCTGAATATATGGAATTACTCGACCAAGCGGATTCTGATAGATTATGTGAAGAAATGGACACCTGGAATGAGGAATTAAGTCCTATTGAGAGTTTTATACTTCCCACAGGATCGGGGCCAATCGCAACATTACACTTGGTTAGAACAGTTGCTCGAAGATTGGAGAGATCAATGGTTGGCATGAAGAGTGAGCTCCGTCCACTATCGCTACAATACGTCAATCGTTTGTCGGATTGGATATTCGTAATGACACGCTGGATTTCATACAGATTAGGAGAAGAAGAAACGTTATGGATTCCAAAGGGAAAAAGGAGCAAAGGAACAGTTGAAATGACGAAACGTCAAAGTCGGAACATTTAATCCAATTTTCCAATTTCTGACATGTGTTGCATAACTGCGGCAAGAACACCTTTACTCTCTTCATGGGTCAGTTGGGACATTGCGCTTTCCCATTCTAACCAAAGGTGTTCTCGGTGTTCATGACTAATATTTACAGCCAATGTTTCGGTCTCAGCAATAAACCAAAACACCTGTTTGTTCACAATCTTTCCTTTGTGTCTAAAGGAATATGAGGTTCTATATTCAAATTCTGGAATGAAAGTAATTTCTGATATGCCTGTTTCTTCCCTTAATTCTCTTGCGGCAGTGGCAGTTTTTGATTCATCTGAAGACTCAACATGACCTTTGGGGAAATCCCAGTGCCCTTGAGGGTATTGTAAAAGTAGGATGGAACCAAAGTTTACCAATACAACACCGCATGAGGTTTCCATAATCAAATCGGATTGTCACTTATTCTTATGCTCTCCGATTTTAACAACATATTCATGAAACTGGTATTTTTGGACGAGAATATGTCCGTCCTCGATAATATCGTAAGAGTTGTCGCGGATTCTGACTTGGATGGTTTGATGGCCGCAGCGGTTCTCAAGTCAAGCAAACCTAGTTTGCAGGTTCATTTCGCACACCCAGCGCTTATTCGAGCAGGAATAGTGGACCATTTGATTGATGAAAATACTGCAATTTGTGATTTACCCTTTCATCCGGATTGTGGACTTTATTTAGACCATCACCTCACTAATAAACCATCAAAACAAGAGGAACTTGCATTCGTTAAGAGAGGAGGAATTTGTCACTGGAAAGACACGCCATCTGCTGCAAGAGCTGCATATGACCTTATGAGAAATGAACTAGACCTTTCTCACTTGGAAGAAGTAATGCCAATCGTTGACCAGTTGGATTCTGGCGGAATTTCTCTTGAAGATTTTATGCAGGACGGTCCTGTTATTCGCTTATCTCGCTCATTATCTCTTTCGAACCCCGGGCACATGGAGGTTGTGATGAATCAGTTTGCCTCAGGAATTTCGTTAACAGAGATTTTGGAAAGCCATAAATCACTTCTCGACGATTTATTGCGGGAGCGCGAAATTCAGATTAAGGCCGTAAAAGAAAATACCAGAATTGTTAACAGGTTAGCAATATGTGATTTGAGTGAAACTGGAATTAGAAGTAACGGATACCTTGTTACGGCAATCGCAGGATCTGAGGCAATCGCATGTTGCGTAATCCATGGATACATGGACGGTAGTATTTCAGATCCAAATTACCCAGCACTGGGTGCATCATTCTATGCGAACTCATTCAGAGGAGAAGATAATCCCTACGATTTGTCTATGTTGGCTACACTTCTTGATGAGACTGGCGGAGGCCATGCAAACGCCTGCGGATGTCGCATACAACCTGCAGATGGATCTAGTCGTGAGTTGATCGAAACAGATAAAGAAAACAACTTGCAAAAATGGCTAGAACTTTGGAGTGATAGAGATAGCAAAATGCTTCGCTGAGTCGAGGTTTTTTGTAATAAATATTGACCGACTTGATACATTATTTCATATACTAATTTTCAGGCGGTTATTTATGGAAAGTGTGACAGACCCAGCCATGCTCAAAGATCGCATTTTCTTCAAATTAGGAGAATTTACCTACGATTACCGCAAATCAGTGCTAGTAATAGGAATGCTGTCTTGCATTCTAATGTCTTCTCTGGTTTTGATGGGTCCAAATTGGGCTGAATCCTGGGGTGAAGGCGACCTTGAGTCAATTGAAGCGGGAGATTTACTGGAAGATGCATTCTTTGGCGAGGAAGAAGACGTTCAAGGATTCACATTTCTCGTTCACCATGATTCTTTGAATGATTCATCACAAGAATGGAGGGACGAGGTTATTGCTGCACTCGCTCCATTCGCTAAATTAGATGATGTTGAAGTTGAATATTCTTGGAACCAAACTGGTGATGAACGTGAAGAGTTTGTCAAGCAAGAAGATGATGGTTTTTGGGCAAAGAATCGAGTAATCATTAATCTGGATAGAAAGGATGCGAAAGCACTCTATGCAGATAATTACGAATCCATTGAGATCGATTCAGATTTTGATTCGTGGAGAACAGGGAATATCGCAATTGATGTTACATTCGATACAAGAATTCAGGACGACCTTATCAAAGCAGAACTTGTATCAGGCCCCTTAACTTTGATAATATTGGGTATTGTATTTGGAACACTAATCGCAGCATTGTTACCTTTGGGTGTTGCAATTTTGACAGTGTTATCGGCAATGGGAATTACAATTTGGCTTTCAAATACAACAGATGTAACTCAATATGCATTGAATATCATCACACTGATTGGCATTGGTGTATCTGTTGATTATTCGCTTTTCATGGTCAATCGTTTCAGAGAAGAACTCAATCGCGGGAGAGATCTTCGAACATCTACGGCAATGACCGTCGGTACTGCAGGTAAGGCAGTATTCTTCAGTGGTGTGACTGTTGCAATTGGTTTGATGGGGATGCTCTTCTTTGAAAATACGGGCTTACCGAGTTTAGGAATTGGAGGAACTCTTGCTGTATCGGTTGCTATGATATTCTCCATAGTGGTGTTGCCAGCCGTTTTAGCAATGCTTGGTGATAGATTGTTTAAGTTGAAAATTCCATTCGCATTCAGCACTGATAATGATGACGGAGATGGAGTTTGGTCGAAGATTGCGACCACAGTTATGGATAGACCTTGGGCTGTCTTAATCCCAACTCTCATCATATTATTAGGCGCTGGCCTACCTTTCCTACAAGCAGATTTTTCTATTGCTTCAAGAGATGCATTGCCACCTGATGATGAAACTAGAGTTGGTTTTGAGCACATGGATGAGAAGTGGCCAGAAGGCGCAGTAAACTCCGCTACAATAGTTGTAGATTTTGATGGAGAGGACCCACTGTCTGAGCAAAATATACGAGGAATGCACAAATGGATGACTGCTCAGTTAGGTGATGAAAGGGTGATAGAAACCTTTGGTTACGCAATACCTTATCCAGGCGTAAATGAATCGATGGCAGTAGAGTACTGGCAAGCTCCAAACTCAAGTTTGTCTGCGCAAGATGTAGCAACTAGGGAATACATCAGAAGCCAATTCTTATCCGATAACGTAACTTATGTTGTGTTTTCGTTGAACGGTCCAATCACTGGCGAGGACAGCAGAAATTTCGTTAATGATGTACGGGATGAACGGTCGTCTTTGATGGATGATCTTCTAGTCGGTAGTGACGGGAAACTGCTGGTAGCAGGTTTCGCAGCATACAGTGTCGACGTCCTCGATGCAATTGTTGAAAACCTTCCAATCGCTATTGCGTTTATTTTCACTTCAACCATTATTCTGATTTACATTCAAGTAAGGAGTGTAATTATTCCAATAAAGGCGATTGTGATGAACATTCTATCCATTTCTGCTTCCTTTGGAATGTTAGTCTTTGTTTTCCAATGGGGTAACGGCGCCGAACTTCTTAATTTCACACCACAGCCAATCGAAGCTACAAATCCAGTCATAATGTTCTGTATCGTTTTTGGTTTATCCATGGACTATGAAGTTCTAATGTTGTCTAGAATTCATGAAGAGTGGGAAGTAACAGGTGATAACACACAAGCTGTAGCCAATGGGCTTCAGAAAACTGGACGATTGATTACTGGTGCTGCGGCTATTATGGTCGTGGTATTCTTGGCATTTGGCTTATCTTCGGTAGTTATTCTCAAACAGATCGGTCTAGGACTTGCTCTTGCCATCCTTCTGGATGCAACAATTGTCAGGGCATTGGTTGTTCCCTCAACAATGAGGTTGATGGGTAAATGGAATTGGTGGTCACCAAAGTGGTTGTCACCAAAATCAAACAACTTCGAAAATGTAGAGGAAGCCAAGGAATGAATGTAAAAACATCAAGATAACTAGAAGGTCTGCAGCCCTACCATGTTTTGTTTTTGCAATTTTATCCTTGCGAGATTTCTTGCCCCATCTTGTCATTACCCACAGCAATATTATCCCAATGGGTCCAGTAAATCCGTGGAGACTCTGAGGAATTAATCCAAGTCCTGTATAATATCTCGCTAAAAAAGCGATTAGAACTGATATTGAAGCTAATATTAGGATTCTCTCGCCAGTTTTTTCATGTCTCTCGAGATTTTCCATCCTTTCTTTTCCTTTCAAAGTCCTTGACTTTTCCTTCCAACCATACTGCCACCAGATGTAGGCGATAATCAAACTTGCAGTTATCGGATGTAGTAGCAAAATGATGGTGTTTGCTACCCCCATGAATAACGCCTGTTGAGTTACTACTCATGGTTGTTTGCAGTGTATTAACCAGCGGTGGCTCTAAAGAGGTCAACTTTTCGCAATGGCTAGGGAGGGGTGAGCGTGATACAGGAATCGAATCTACTCGTTTGCCTCAAGTCCGCTATGATAGATAATCTGTCTCCTCAAGCACGGCAAAGGAAGGTACTAAAATTACCTGAATGGAAAATGCTTGAAAAACCGTGGAAATCCCTTCTGTTGTCTGGTCTTTATGAGTTACACATTCCAAACGAAGATGATAATACCAATCAACCACAGATGATGAGAGCAAGGAGCACTTCAAGAAGTAGAAGAGGTGTTTCTCAAAATACTGGCCCCCTGCAGTGGCTTCCTGAAACGGAGGAAGTAATTATCGCAGGCGCCGAAACTGAAGCTTTCAGATTAGCAGTTCTGCAAATAAGGAAATCACTATTTTCAGATGATTGGGACGAAGGTAACGACCAATTGATAGAGCAACTAAGAGAAAGTTGTGCGAGTTCAGGTGTTCATGAGGTCTGGCATAAGATGGCGGAATGTACTCCAATTTTGGCTCAGTTTATGTCATTTCCAAAATTAGCAAATGAGGAAGCAATTTCTGATGAAGTGGATTCTAAAGTGGCCTTCATCGACCCAATGAATTCTGCAAGTCTTGCAAAGACGCTGGAAACATTTGAAAAAGGAATTAACAACGCACCTTTGAAAATAGCAGTGCAGAGAGCTAAGAACCAAATTAGCAGTAAGAAAGGACTTAGAGATTTTGAAGACCTTGAATCCCTTGATGGCGAATTAAGCGTAATTAGTGCATTGTTGAATATGCATATGGGGAATGATGCTTCTGAAAACCTGAAGGAACTAAAAAAATCAAATTCAAAATTATCTGAAGCATTGAACGACTTGCTCAAATTACGTAGCGGGGAGTCAAAAAGTTGGAATAAATCTAGGAAACTCTCAGGCGACGATGAATTAACGCTAGCAAGAAAAACGGCTGCATGGAACCTATTGCCGGCTGATGCGGAGAAATTGTCCAGTAAGGAATTGGATGCAGGTCTTACCTACATCACAGATTCCAAAAATAAAGAGAAATTGACTTGGTGGAAATTATCTGCACTGGTCAAAGAAGGAGAATCCGAAATGGCACTTTCCTTACTCGACACGCTATCAATAGAGTCGGATGCTGACATATCTGCACTTATCTCCATGGTTAAACAACTAGGTGATGGAGCAGGTAAATGGTTGGAGGGGCAATTAGATTCACTATCCCTAGATTCTCTATTAGAAATAATTGAAGATGATGATTTTTCCCACGGCCTCAAGTATGTAGTTGCAAAGAGAATTCATGAGTCAGGTGGTCAAGTTTCAGCAGATCAACTAATAGATGTGTTTACTGAAAATTTAGATTTGCAGAGACTTTCTGAAATCCTACTTGGAAATGAAGAAAGATGTGCTGACCACCCATACTCGACATTATTGGTTGCTCATTTACTTCCTGCGAATTTCAAAGGTGGAGATTTCCAAGAGGTTAGAAAAGCAAGAAGGGACGCTCTTTCCACCGTCGAAGATGCTGAAGCACCCGATTCAATTTCAGACGCTAGTAGAGGACTGATACTACTATTGGATGGTGCTGCACAATCCGACGATAATTGGTTAATCTCAACTCTGGATAAAAACGGGATCAAAGCGTTCAACAATTGTCGTCAAGCACTGAAAGATGGAGGGGATGGATTAGCCGACTCGAAAGTCATAGACATACTCGCATCAAGTCTTGACGAAGGCAAACTATCTAATTTAGAGTCACGATTATTTGGAGCCGTTATTGATACTCTCCGACTAAATAGAGCATCGTGGTTATTACAAACTGGTTACAAAAAGGATAATGTCGTAAAACTGTTGGATGGTTTACTATCCTCCTCTGAGACGGCATTACCAATGATGCAAGCCGTCAAACATTTGGTCCTGGAATATGATATTGGAGTTCCAAACTTAGTAAAATGGTATCAAGAAAATGACCCACAATCTCCGTGGCATACTTTGGCACGGGCTGCAAGACACCTATCAAACAAAGAAGAATTGAATGCAGCAAGAGATTACAAACGTGCAGGTGACCACAAAGACTTCGATTATGAGCACAAGATATTGCTTTACAGAAAAGCTTTGATTCATTATGCACATTCGGAACAGTGGAATGAAGCAGTCGATTTGTTAGAAAAAGAACCTGCTCTGAAGACTGCTCTAACTAAGAGATTCCAGCTCTATCTTAAAGTTTCAAAGATTGCTACAACTGGAAAAAGCACAGACGATGCTACTAAAATGTTGAAATCATTTGTTAGGAAAACCGTGTTGGTTGAAGAAGAAGACCAATTTGGAAAGATTAATCAGGTTGAAAAATCTAAATTTTCTGAAGAAGAATTGGATATACTAAGGAATTATGCTCAGTCCAGATCTCTGCCTGCAGAACCATTCACAGGCAGAGTTAAAGCGGCACTGAATTCAATTCAGAGAGATAGAAGAAGAGTAAATAGATATTCGTATGAAAACAGATATGCTAATGTAATGATTCATGAACCTTCAACTGAAGAAATTTACAACATTGCAAGCGAAGCATCGGCTGAAAGACCGCTCGATGGGTTGATGTTACTTGAGAGAGCCCAAAGTTCTCCAAAACTGTCTCTTATGGACAGGAAGAGACTTGCACAAGCCGAACAAGGATTATTTGCTACTCATAGAAATAATCTTCCTGTCAAACAAAGAACATATCTGAAACATTTGAAATTATCACCATTGATAATTATTGATACAAATATCTTGATGGATGAATTACAGTATCGAGTCTCAAATTTATTGGGTATCTCCTCTGAGGTTTCACTTGACGTAGGCGGAAGAGGGCGCTTCCATCGAATTCTCAAACATAGAGCTGATGAAAAGAGGGTACATCTCTGGATTCCGAAGGTTGTGAGCAAAGAACTTGTAGGACTTGCTCAAGATGTACAAAATATGAAATCAAGATTTTCTGAGACGCTGGTAGACAAAAATAAACTTGATGAGATTATCACTAAGGATGAGTTGGAATCTATGGCAAACCAAGTTGTAAAAGACTTCTCAACTTGGAAACCATTAAATCTTCACATCGAAGATGAAGCTAATGATGAAGAAATCAGAGAAGAGTTGAAGCAATTCTTACTTGATCATTCTGAAGTTTATGACGAGATTACAGCAATGAAGAGACAGCATGGAGAGCCTGCGAGGTCAGTTATTGCAAACAGGGATATTTATCCAGAAACTCCAGACCAATCGATTATGTGTATAGCGGCTGCAATGGCGGATCAACCTCTCGATGAGATTGGCAGTATTTTGGTCGCAACAAGAGATTCAGACTTTACACTGGTTGCACGTGCAGTTGAGGAAAGGTTTGGATTTGGTGTAATTGCTAACAGCCGTGATATCAATAATTGATTTAGCTTTATTACATGTGTGAAATCATTGCATTCCCAAATTCTGAGCAGGATAATAGAGTAGCATCATCCATTAGTCTTTCAAAATCATATGTCACAGTTTTTGCGGAAATTGCAGATTCCATTCCCTTGACTATCAGGTCTGCAGCCTCGGCCCATCCCATGTGCCTTAGCATCATTTCAGCGGATAGAATTTGAGAACCAGGATTCACCTTGTCTTGACCAGCATACTTTGGTGCTGTTCCGTGTGTCGCCTCAAAAATCGATATACCAGTATCATAGTTAATATTAGCACCAGGAGCAATACCAATTCCACCAACTTGTGCTGCGAGTGCATCGGAAATATAGTCGCCATTCAGGTTCATGGTGGCTAAAACTCCGTACTCTGCAGGCCTGGTAATTATTTGCTGTAGCATAGCATCAGCGATGACGTCTTTGATTGTTATCGTATTTCCAGTTTGAGGATTTGTCAAAACACACCATGGGCCACCATCTAATTCCTTAGCACCAAATTCTTCCTTTGCAATTTGATAGCCCCAGTCTCTGAATCCACCTTCTGTAAATTTCATGATATTTCCTTTGTGAACTAATGTTACGCTATCTTTGTCATTATCAACCGCATACTGAATTGCAGCTCGGACAATCCTCGCGGTACCTTCTTTACTAATTGGTTTGATGCCGATCCCGGAGGTTTCGGGGAATCTAATCTTAGAGACACCCATTTCATTAACTAAGAAGTCAATCACTTTCTTAACTCCATCAGAACCAGCCTCCCATTCAATTCCTGCGTAGACATCTTCACTGTTTTCTCGGAAAATTATCATGTCAACATCTTGAGGAGATTTTACTGGTGATGGAGTCCCTTCATACCATCTTACTGGTCTTACACAGGCATACAAATCCAATTCCTGCCTTAAAGCAACATTAAGTGACCTAATCCCACCTCCTACAGGGGTTGTTAACGGCCCTTTGATTGAAACTAGACCGCTTCGCATGAGGTCAAGAGTTTCTTTTGGTAGCCATTCACCAGTTTGGTGGAATGCCTTTTCTCCTGCTAAGGTTTCAGTCCAGTGTATTTTCTTTTCACCGTTGTATGCTTTGCTAACTGCAGCATCTACAACATCAATCATAACAGGGGTAATATCAACACCAATTCCATCACCCTCGATGTAGTAAACTACTGGGTCATTAGGTACTTTTAGCACTCCATTTTCCATTGTGATAGGTGTTCCTGACATGTTGCTCATGTTGCGGGACTTATACCCCCTTCATCAACAAAGCGGTCGACGGTGGTTTCATTTCACACTCCACTTTGGCATGTACATGGAAGGGCGAGTTGAGTGGACCGGTGGTACAAATCTCATTGGAGTGAATTCAAACGAACAAATTATCGAAATAGATTGGGAAAATGGTCCTAGCCCTATGCAGATAGCTTTGCAATCGATAGGTGCCTGTTCTATCGTTGACGTAGTCATTGGTTTGAAAGACAGAAATTTTTCAAAGGTTTGGGTTGAATTGTCATCTACTAGAAACAACGAGCCACCAAGATATTTTACTACTATTCACATGGTATATCACGTAGTAGGAGATGTTCCAAAGAAACTAGTAGAGAGAGTTGTCGAGAAATCTCATCAAAAATACTGTAGTGTTTCACAAAGCATTCGCAAGGATTGCAAAATCACACACGAAACTGTGATTCACGATTCGGTTTGAACAACAATCCAGCCATCGGAAAGGGTGATTTTTTCTATTGCTAAATCGCTTAAACCTGAGGCGAGGAGTATCTGTTTTGGAAGAGTATCAATCGCGTGCATTAGTAACTGACCTAGTCCGTCATGAATTGCAATCCAACTTGCCGGTAAATTTTCTGGAGCTTTATCCGGGTTTACTGAATCGGAAATAGTAACGCTTGCAAACGGTTTTACCAAACCACTTTCTCCTAAGTCTACAATCACGGACAGAGTTATTTTATTGTCAGAAATTGATAAATTTGCAGAAGACGGCATCACGGTAAAGTTGTTTGGTAATCCACTGAGTGAATTTTCTCCACGATTATTACGCATCGAAATAACCTTTCTTATCCACGAAGAAAGTATTGTGTTGTGGTAGACCAAATCACCTTGAGGAACCTCAAAACCTGAAATCTGACCACTATCACTCATTCCCCAGGCGCAAGAGTGTCCATTCAATGGGGATAATTCGTTCATCCAATTAATCTGAGAAGGTTTTGTATTTTCTAATGATACAATGATTGATGGGTTCCCGTCTATGTACTCTACTTCCTTCTTTGGAAAGAAATCAGTCATTGAAACGGCTAAACCAAGAATTATTGCTAGAGGGTCTAATGCAGGAGGCCATTCTTTGATAGGTTCAACTTCTTCCTCCAACCAGACTCCTGTGGCTAAATCATTTCCAAGCCCAAGCCCCTCTGCAAATGAGTATGCCTCAACCCAGCCTTGCTTAGACAATCCAACATCAAGCGCAGACCTTCCCATGGACTTTATTGCAGAAGCCATGGATTCATAATCACTCAAAGTATCAAGCCATTCCCTGAGTATTTGGTCTCCATCACCGAACGACCTGCGGTCATTTTTTGATATTTCATTAAGCCACGCCTCTTCTTGAATACTTCTTTCATCGTCGCTCATTTTGAGTTTCTCTTGTAATTCTTCCAACATTTTTGCTCCTTCTCTCGATAAAGCACCATCTGACCATGCAAGTGCAAGTCCATGCTCGAAGGGTGTGGGAGCCAAATCTATCCCTCAATAATTTCTCGAACCAATTGCAGATGTCGCATGAATGATAATCCTAATTCCTTTCTCTTTCTTGCAAGTAGTTCTACTTCAGATGGATCTAGTATATCGTCTACCCAAACTGTTTCTAGGAGTAGTTTGTAGGTCGATTCGGCTTTATCTCCTTTTGGCGAGGTATCGTTTTTGATTTCAGGTATTTCTTCATCGTGAAAAGAGATAACAACGTCTTCATCTTGCGAATCATTTGGTTCATCAAATGCTGACAAAGGGTCATCTTCCTCAAATGCAGCTAGCGGATTATTATCTTCGAATGCAGCTAATGGGTCTACTGAACTTTGCTGTGTATTACTGTTACCAATTTCTAATTCCTTGAAAGGGTCAATTTCTTCTTCATCCTCAGTCATGTCAGGTTCTTCAAACGGTAACATCCAATCTCTCCGATTACTTTCGGATTGTAATAGTTATTGAATGCATGTATCAGACAATGGTCAAACCTATTTACCACGAGTGTCTAATGTAGAACAGAGATGGCGGTATATGTTGGGCAATGAGGTAACAGGTTGGAGACTGTTAGCAGTCCTACTTTTGTTGCTAACCATACCTTCAATTTCCCAAAGTGATGAGATTAAGGATTCATGGTATGATTATATTGAAAAGAATGGAGTAAATGATTCTGCCCAAACTACAAGTTCCCAATCGGATGAAAATGGAACTTCGGAACCTGAAGCAAGTGCTCTTGCTGGTGACGAGGCCGAGTCTAATGACGCAGAATTCAATAAAGAGTCAGCCGATGTATCTGACAGTTCCCCGGCAAATGAACCAGTTCTGGAATCAGATATCGACGAAATTATTTTTCCAGCAACACAGATTGTAATCTTAACCATGATGGCAATAATGTCTGTAGCTCTACTTACATCTACTGCAACTGCCATAATCATTAGTGAATCAGCACGTTACTCAATATTGCTAGCACTATTGGGTCCTTTACTAGCAGTAACCAACCGAGGTGAGAGAGGGGTTTTTACTAGAGGGAGAATATTGGGATTTATAGAAGCCCATCCTGGAATACATTTCTCAGCATTAAAAAATGCTCTAGGATTAGGTAATGGAGTGACAGCCCATCATATTCAAATTCTTGAAAGGGAAGGAAGGATAATCACATGGTTAGATTCTAAAGTCAGAAGATTTGCAACTTCAGGAATAGATCAAACAAGGTTGAAAGAACTTCAGAGCCCAGCAACTGGAATGCAGATTGCAATTTTAGAAATCTTATCCGAGTCCGGAAATATAGGAATTAAATCGGGAGATTTGAGAACTAAATTACAGACGAGTAGACAACTTCTGTCCTATCACATGAAACATCTGAAGGAAAGAGAAATTGTCGAATCTGTGGGTAAGGGCCGTGCTACGAAATGGGTAATCAGGGAAAAGGGGGAATCGCTTTTGAAAAATTCATCACACCTATCCGACATATGATGAAAAGATTGAACCATTAAACCTCTTGGCAGTAAATATGACAAGGGTGACTGTTTTTCTAATTTGTTTAGTATTCGTCACCCCAGTAAACAGTCTTCCAACTGGAATTGATGACAGGGGAGATGATGGTTGTGTATGTCACGGTGGGATTGATGATACAACCACAGTCAGTATAACAGGTCTACCTGAGATGTATAATTCATCGCAGAGTTACAATTTCACACTGAAAATAGAAAGCCCAATCCAAGAAAGTCAGAACATGAATGACGCTAAAGGAGGTTTTAGGGTAATTGTATCAAAGGGTGAAATTATTGGTGATGGGTGGCAATTTATCGAAGGAGGATATACTCACAATGTGTCCATTAATTCTCAAAGAACATGGAATGCTACCTGGATTGCTCCTTCCGACGATTCTATTTATTCCTCTTTTATCATTCACGGAAACGCAGTAAACGGTAACGGTGAAAGTTCTGGAGATGAATGGAATTCAAACAGTTTAGTTGTCAAGGGAATAAATTTTACAGGAGAAGTTGAATCACCTGTAATTGGTTCTGACGAAAAGTATCACAATAAAGATACATTTTACATCATTAGCGGTCTTGGACTTTTCAGCCTTATTGTGATAATTTATTTTGTATCAAAGGACTAATCAATTTACGAATTCAATATTTCTTGACTTTAGAGCACGTAGCTGTCTGTTTTCACTAGCTCCATGAATCTGGTTAGATCTGACTCCAGTTAGCACTAACATGACACGAATGTCTTCTCCGAGAGATTCATCGACTGCCGCTCCCCAAATTATTCGAGCGTTATCAGACACCCTTTCCTGAATTAATTGTGCACATCTTTCAGCTTCTCCAAGCGTAAGCGATTGCCCACCAACAACATTAATCAAAGCGCCACGAGCATCTGAGATATCAAGCTCCAACAAAGGTGAATGAAGCGCTTCTAACGTAGCGGCTTCAGCTCTGCCAGGACCACTTGCAGCACCAAGCCCAATCATTGCAACACCCGAACCTGAATGGATTACAGCCTTCAAGTCCTCAAAGTCAAGGTTAACCATTCCATCAGTTGTCAATAGTTCGGTTACACCACTTATCGCTCTTACGAGTAATTCGTCACCAACTCTGAAAGCACTTGCTATGGGTAGGTCTCTAACGCCCTCAATTTCTAACAAGCGTTCGTTTGGAATTACTAATATTGTGTCGCAATATTCTCTCAATCTTTCAAGTCCCCATTCAGCATTTTGCTTTCTTAATGAACCTTCAGAATTAAATGGATATGTCACAACTGCGAGCGTCAAAGCTCCCTGCTCCTTCGCCAGCCTTGCAATGTGACCAGCTGCGCCAGTTCCTGAACCACCACCCATTCCCGCTGTAATGATTGCTAACTGAGTATCTTGTGTAATCTTTTTTAGATTGTTTTCACTTTCCAAGGCAGCAGTTTCTCCCTTTGTGGGATCTCCGCCAGCTCCTCTTCCCCGAGCAGTTCTTCCAATGAGGACTTTATTTTCCAGTGGGCTCATCAAAAGTGCTTGGGCATCTGTGTTTATTGCGTGTCCAGTGACATATTTGTTTTCAAACAAGCCTTCTTCGTGTAAACGACTAACTGCGTTACAGCCCGCTCCACCTACTCCATATACGCGTATCCTTGGCTGTAATGATTCCAGCAGTTTCCTCAATTCAGCATCGTTCGATTCCATCTCTTCTACGCTAGATGGGCGAATTACTGGTCCATCTTCCTCTTCGGCAAGCTCCAATACACGCTCAATGAGGTGTCGCATAGGCCTAATTCCGATTACACCTAATTTGAAGGTGCCGATAACTTAGAGCCCTGACATAGCGATTACGTCACCAAATTATCAATCTCGAAGACCATCTTCACAGACTTGGTAAACACATTCTCCATCTGGTAGATTTGGAGAGTCAACTAGTCTTGCAATTCTTCTTCCACCCTTAGCCTTTCTAAGGTATAATCTGAATGTCGATGCGTGTGCTAGAACGTGGCCACCAATGGGCTTTGTAGGGTCTCCCCATAGTGCATCTGGCTTGCTCATTACTTGATTGGTAACCAAAACTAAAGCATTGTTCACGTCCGCGAGTTGCTTCAGATCTTTCAAGTGTCTGTTGAGTTTTTGTTGCCTGTTTGCTAACATTCCACGTCCTACAAATTCTGCTCTGAAGTGACTTGTTAAAGAGTCGACAATAATCATTTTGACATTAATTCCTCTGCTCATTCTCTTGATTTCTTCAGCGAGTAGCATTTGGTGTGCAGAGTTGTACGCTCTTGCTACGTGAATCCTTTCTAGCACGGCTTCAGGATCTAATCCATGCCCCCTTGCCATTTGTGTAATTCGTTCTGGTCTGAAAGTATCTTCAGTATCGATGTAAAATACATCTCCGTCCAGTCCGCCTTGTTCGATTGGCATTGTACAATTTACAGCTAACTGGTGTCCGATTTGTGTCTTTCCAGAGCCGAATTCACCGTATACTTCTACCAAGGATTGTGTTTCAAATCCTCCTGCCAATAAATCATCGATTGATTGCACCATACTTGATAATTTCATTACTTCTCTTCTTCTTTCCAGAAGGGCTGAACCTGAAACGAATCCTCCAATGTTTGCCATTTTCTTAGCTGCTTGGATAATTTTACCTGCGACAGCTTCTCCTAATTCCGCTTGTTCAGCAAGGTCTGGGGGGCTCATTACTGCGAGGGCTAACATCTCGTCAAAACCCGCTTCACGTAGTTTTTCAGCTGTTGCCGGACCTACACCTGGTAGATCTTCGATTTTGACCTCAGGCTCTAATTCTTCCTCCATTGATATAACCTCTACTTCAGGCACTTCTTCTTTTTTCTGTTTGGTTGTCTTTGACTTTCCTGCCATGATTCCTTCGAATGTGCTTCCATATATTAAGAGAAGAAGGTCTCTTCACAATTATATGAAAGTAGTCAAGCCGTAATAAAGTCTTGTAAACGAGTTGCTGAACAGATTTCTTTCACTTTCACTTTACTTTCACTGTGGCCTAGGGTTAGTTGGCCCTTCGAGCCCTTCTTGATAGGCTATAGTCACATCGTTTTCGACATTCACATTATCTCCATCGGTAACTTCTACATTCAATCCCCAATCTCCAGATACGATGTCGCGTGTAGTGTAATCCCAGGTTTCTTCACCACCATTTGGAATTGTTCCTGCATTAGTTGCGATTTGTGTTCCATCAGGGTTCAATAATTCCCATTCAACTTCTGAATTACCTCCGAATAAACCTCCTTGATTTTCAACCGTGGATGAAATTGTAATTCGGTCAGGCAAAGGCAGGCCATCCTCACAATCAGGAGTAGCATCAAATGTCATTGAAGCCGAACCAGTGTTCGTATCTGTCCAAACTATGTGCAGGTCTACCCTAATATCTACAGTAGTTGAATGAGTATTTCCTTTCTCGTCCTCAACACTCATCTTCACATCAAAAATTCCGTGTGTTAGCCAGGTGTAGGAAATTACTGCATTATCTGAGGGGTCTGCTTCAATGGGAGTGCTACCATCGTCAGGGTCTAGTATAATCTTCGTGATGGGTGCGACCTCTGAGGTTGTATCCGCATAGTCAAACTCGATCGTCACTCCGGTGGCAGGACCTGCCTGTCCGTTGTTGAAAGATGTCTCAATCATGCCAGATGTAGCCTCATAGTAAACAATCAAGTCAATAGGTCCAGTATATTCCCCTCCCATATCGTCATCCCCCCCAATACAGCCAGATAATCCGGCCGAGAGCAGGCTCAACGCGACAACTATGAGTTGCAAGTGGGACTTCATCGGTTACTCCTATAGTGCTCCTACCCAAAAACTTCCCGTTTATTTTCGATTGATTAAGTCGGTGGTTTCAAAAATAGGGACCCTCGCAGGGAGACACATAGCGGGATAGGTTAGCATGGTTCGACCGACGGGCTCATAACCCGTAGATCGATGGTTCAAATCCATCTCCCGCTACCAACATCAGTTGCTTGAACTGTATTCGTGATAGTCGTGTGCCGGCACCAATGAGTCAACAGCAGCCTGTAATCTCGCATTAGCAGCCTGCTCACCTGAAATTATTGCGGATATTTGAGATTCTATATCCGATTGGATGTCCCCACCGAGGATCTGCCCGATTCTTTTTGCGTCTGCAGGAGGTCTAGATTCAATCTCTAAAACAAAAGTTCCATTTTTACTAATTACGGGACCTGCTATTGGAACTAGTTTAGCTAAGGTTTTCTTATTACCACACTGCTCAGCCAAATCTAAGGCGGCCGCGATATGTCCGGGTTGCAATTTCTCACATTTTGCAAATGCTTTTGCAGCCGCTCTCTTTTTACCAGCATTAGAATGAATAAATCCAGCCAAATGATAATCTGCGGCAGCGGTTATAAAATCATGACCAACTGATTTCCCAAGGATATTCCTTTGCTTGTGTAGAATTGCGATTGTTGTCCTTGCCCGCTTGTATTTTGCTCTACTATTAAGAACTGCAGCGAGTATTCGAAGACCTCTAACAAGGAAATCTTGTGTTGTCTCATCTCTTGGTTTTTGAGCCATTAACTGGTCAACTAAAGCTGATGCCATTACTTCGGCCCTCTCAGAGCGACCTTCTCTATGATATGCTTCCAATTGACTAATCGCTTGTTCTGGATTAGTCGTTCCGAACATGTTCCAACCTGAGAGTAGTCGCTTTTCACATCATCGGTTGAATGAACAAAACTAGAAAAATACGAAATGTGTTAAATTTGGATACGATTTAGCGAATTACGAATGGAGCCTGAAATAAAAACGATTGCCGTAACTGGTACGCCTGGTTGTGGCAAGACTACATTATGTTCAAAATCACCGTATCCTGTCCTTACGGTTCATGATTTAGCGTTAAAGTATGGCTGTATAGGCCCGGTTGAATCGGACGGCTCCGCTCCAATTGATACAGAAAAATTGTCGAAACAATGGGTCAAACCAGAAGATATTACCTTGATTGATGGCCATCTATCCCACCTCTTACCAGTTGACGCAATTATTATTCTGCGCTGTGAGCCAGAAATTCTGAGAAAGAGATTGACTACCAGGAAATATCCAAAAAGTAAGGTCGAACAAAATGTTGAATTTGAATTACTTGGAGGTGTATGGCCAGATCTATTGGATGATAATCGTCCCAAAATCGAAGATCCTGAAAACATAGTTGATTGGATAAACTCCGGTTGCCCAAATTTTACTGGCCCATCTGATGCCATCGACTGGATTTCTAAGATATAATACAAAAGGCGTCTTGGTTTGGAGTATATCATGGCCTTAGAAAAAGGACGCAACATGTTCAAGAAAATGAGCGATCCTTTGGTAACTAAATTACACGGTGTTGAACCTGCTGTTTTGACTTGGCTAACCCTTCCAACAGGATTACTTTCAGCCTACATGATGATGAGTGCAGAAGCAGGAACAGATGGTGCATTGATGTTTTTAGGTGCAGCTTTCTTGATGGCAATGGCAATGGCTCTCGATGGATTGGATGGAAATTTAGCAAGAGCTACAGGAAAGGTCACTCGATGGGGTGATTATCTTGATCATACGCTTGACAGGGTCCTCGATGTTGTCTGGATTCTTGCTCTTGGATACAATATGTATTGGTTTGGGCATGTAGAACTAGCCTGGCTTGCAGCGATGTTGACAATGTTTGGCTCCTATTTGGGCACACAAGCACAGGCGGTTTCAGGGGCCAGAAATTATGGTGGCTTCAGTAGAGCCGACAGGATGGTTTTGACGTTCATCGCTTTAATTTCCTGTGCAGTCATGGCTTACATTGGTGAAGATTCGTTTGGCACTTGGAACGATATTGAAATAAATCCAATATCGATAATTATCGCCATATCTGGACTAGGTGGAGCATACACCTTTATTGTAAGATTCATTAAAGCAAGAGCAGAAATTCAGCGACTTGATAAATCGGAGCCTATATCTACTTCAACAGATAATAATAATGACGATGAAGCTTAATTTGAAAACTACAGAACACACGCAAATTACGCACATTTTGTACCGCCTTCGGCGGTATCCTCATAACCAAATCATGGAAAGCGATAGAATGATGGCAGGCGAAATGCTGAACGGCGGAAATCGTAAGTTGACTATTTTTGTCTTAGTTGCGTTGTTACTTTCTTCGATACCATTGGTGCCAACAACCGCTGCTGACGTAGGAAATCCAGCAGAATTACAGGCTCAAGATATCCAGGCTACTTTTGACCCAATAAGCGAAGAAACCACGATAACATGGAGAAATATCGAAGACTCAGGCGGGGATTTTGACCTGTTGGATAAACTGTACAGCGCTACATACCACGTCTACAGAAGTTCAGAATTGATAACATCTGCAAATGTTGACAATCTCCAGCCATTCTATTCCGTAGTAGCTTGTGACGAGGATGTAATCGGAGAAAATCCTGGAGATTGTAGAGGAATGGAGGATAAGCATCCCGGCCATTCAGCTACGTATCAGGTAAGTGCTGGTGTTGAGGGGGATTTCTATTACGCTATAGTTACCGAATTAGATGACGGGAACTTCACTACTACATTTGATGCGAATGCGAGTTTAACAGGCGAACCAGTTTACGAAAAGACATCACCTGTTAGGTCACCGCTGAACATCGACGCAGAATTTAATCCAGCGGCCAGTCAAACCAATGTAGAATGGGTCAATTACAACATAATCAATCCAATATTGCCAATAGAAGGTGAGGATGCATTCGAAATTCATCTATGGCAGACCACAGAGAAAATAAATCGTTCAAACGGCCAGACTTTATTTTCTAACTACACTCCTATCGCTATTTTGGCTCCAACAGTAGATGAGTATACAGTAGATGTGCCACAGCAGACTAATCGAGAAGTCTACTATTCTGTCACTTATCTTTTGAAAAACTGGACTGAAAATGGTGATGATTACGAAGATGTAAGATTCCTTTCTGGTAATTCTATGGAAAATCCAGTAATAGAGGACAACACTCCACCTCCATTTGTAAGTTCTGTTGACGCTTTCTTTGTACCAGATAATGGAACTGGAATCACAACAATTGCTTGGGATGATGTCTTGTCAATTACCGGAGAAGAATACAGGGTTTACCGACACGGTGATTTCTTCAATAGCACTAACAATCCGTACGCACAATTGATTGCGACTGTACAAGAAGGTGTAGGGGAATTCCAATATTATCTTCCTTACAATACGTATGGTGATTATGTTTACTGCGTGGTAGTTGTTGATAGATATGGATCTTTCAATACAAATGTGCCTTACAATATATGTAAGACTGTTTTTGAGGATTCAAACGTTAATTGGGTTAAGGAGCCAACAAACGTCTTCGCCGAATTTATCGGAGATGGTACAACAAGAGTAACATGGACTGACCAAGCTGGTGTTGAGGGAGAAAGATACCATATTTGGCGTGGACAAGGAAGAGTTGTTGGCGCACAATTTGTCGAGAATGAATCCCTCATATGGATGGGAAGTGTACCTGATGGAATTGAGAGATTTGATGTCACTTTACCAGATGACATCATTGGAAACTTCATCCACTATTTCGTTACGAGTGAAGCCTTGTATAACTGTCAGGGGTGCACCACTCCAGTGATGTACAAGGAATTAATTCAAAACGTGTATGGGCCTATTACCGAAGATACTAGGATGCCACAACCCGCAAGAATAAATGACATCGAAATGATTGGAGAATTAGGTGTAGTAAATCTTGAATGGCTCAATTCATTGGATGAAGAAAATGAGGAATATTGGGTTTACAAACATACAGGCGACCCATTTGGGGATTCTGAGTTTGCAATTTCTAACTATACTGATGAGGGTTGGGAGTACGTAGCTGGACCTATTGCAGAAAATAGTTTTGCATCAATAACTTCTCAATTCCCCGTAGAACCCGGCACCGAAATGGAAGTTTGGTACACCATTATCATGGCGGATGAGTTTGGTAATAAGAATCCACAGATTATTCCTGGAGTTGGAGGTAACGCAATTCAAATCAAAGAAGACACAAAGGCGCCTTCAATCACTTATTCAATCAATGACGAAGATAATGTTCCAGTCTCCAAACAATCTTTGGTCAAAGGAGATTATACCCTCAGAATAGAGATTTCAGAATTACTAAACAAGGATGATGAATTCCCAATGGTCAATATTTCAACTTCGAATGGTGGAAGCCTGACTGGCGGAAGCGAACAAGCTATGGTTCTATTATCCAAGAACGTAAACAATCCTGAAAAAGGACCTGAATACTTCATATCGTTCTCAATATCTGGCTCTTCGGTTGCTGGGCAACTACTTATTTCAATAAACATGACTGATGAGTCACTCAATTCTGTTGAGCACGTAATTGATGAATTCTGGATAGACGCTCAAGCACCAACAGTTTCAATATTCAGTCCAACAGATTCTGGAGACGGCGCAAAATACCTTTACGGCAACGATATCAAGGTTATAGCAGGTGCGACCGACGACGTTGAGATTGAAATGATGCAGATGAGATTTGTACAGAACTATGGTACATCCTCAGCCGTTACAGAGCCTTGGAGGGATGTATCTGGAATTACCATTAACGAAGAAGGCGATTGGACTATTGAAATGGTTTTCAATTCAGGAAGCTTCCAACCTGGAACACATCAGGTATCTGTTAAAGCAATAGATACAGCAGGTAATGAAAGAATTGTAAATGTACAATTCATTACCGATTGGTGTAGACACAGAGTTGATGGTGAAACAATTTGCGAATATACAAATCCGGTAGCATCGGAACCAGAAACGGTTTACAGAGACCTTAATTCAACAGATCCTCCATACATGATTACATACATCACAGCAGGAGTTTCTTTCTTGGCAGTGATTACTTGTCTACTTGTAATATCAACTGCGATGTCAGGACCTAAGAAAAAGAAGGGTGAAGAAGATGATGTTGGAGATGACTGGATGAGTGAGTTCATCGGAACCTCAGCAGAACCGGATATGGCTACCATCACAGGAACTGCACCTGCGGAAGAAAAGTCAGAATCCAAGACCGTTGATGATGACGATGAAGATGATCCGTTTGCTGTAAATGTCATACAACCAAAGCGACGCCGTAAGAAAAATGACGACGATGACGACGACGATGACGACGACGATGATGATGACGACGATGACGACGATGACGACGACACCCCAAGAAAGAGGGTGAGACGAAGGCCTGCGCCTAAGAAAAGAGAAAGGCCCGCTCCACGTCGCAAATCAGTAAAGAGAAGACCAACTAAGAAGTGATTTTGTGTCTGAAGAACATACATCTTCAGAAATTAGCGTACTTCAGGCATTCAGTCCTGCTGAAAATAAGTTGAACTGGTTACTTGTTGCAGTTCCGATAACGGCATATTTTTCTATAATCGCACACGATCCCGCATTCAGTTTTCTATTTTCTATGGTTGCTATCATGCCGTTAGCATTGTTGATGGGTCATGCTACTGAGGAAATTTCGCTACGTACTAGTCAATCTCTTGGTGGTCTTCTTAATGCCACATTTGGTAATGCTGTTGAAATCATAATTGCTGGTTTAGCAATTTACACGGCAGCTAAACACGCTGACCAAGCTGAAACGATGATAACCGTCGTTCAGGCAAGCCTTGTGGGGAGTATTCTCGGGAATATGTTACTTGTTTTGGGATTAGCAGTTTTATGGGGAGGGATTAATCACAAGAACCAGAGTTTCAACCAATCAGCATTGGATTCAAGTGGTTCGATGTTACTTATTGCGGTCCTTGCTATGCTCATCCCAGCTGCGGTAAATCTTGGCGGAGGAGGATTTGAAAGTATTGTCCGATTATCTAGATATGCTTCATTAGTCTTGTTGGTAATTTATGCATTAGCACTATTGTTCCAATTAAAGACGCATTCTGAAATTTTTGATTCCGACGAGAAAATTGAGCATGAAGAACCTAAGATGACCTCTAAGGATGCTTGGACATTACTCATTTTAGCGACGGTTTTGGTAGGGTGGATGGCTGAAATTCTCGTTCACTCAATCGATTCGGCCGCAAATGAGTGGAATTTGCCTGCTCTTTTCATAGGAGTTATCTTACTCCCATTCTTTGGAAATGCAGCCGAACACTTCACCGCAGTTATTGTAGCGGGTAAAAACAAAATGGACTTATCTCTCGCTATTGCAATTGGTTCAAGTGTACAGATAGCGGTTTTTGTAGCCCCATTGATGGTAATTTTTGCTTGGTTGATGGAAGTGAATCTATCACTTGAATTCGGACCTTTGGAAACTGTGGCTACCTTCATGTCAGTTCTGGTTGTTAATTTCATCCTGAATGATGGAAAATCAAATTGGTTAGAGGGTATAATGTTGTTAGCATGTTACATCATTTTAGCTATGAGTTTCTGGATGATGTAACTTTGAGGAATTTGGCATGGGATTATCTGCTGAAATATGGGCACAAATTGACTCCTGGGGCGGTCCTACCTTTGGAGTAATTTTGATAATTTTAGGTGCTTACCTAATGTTAAAAGGTGCAAAAAGAATCAAGATTCTTTCGTTCTTAACTGGGTGTGCAATTGGTCATTTATCAAGCGCAATAATTTACAGTGAAATTGGTGAAATGATACCATATCCTCAGGGAGATGTGACGATTGTAATAACACTTGGAATTGGATTATTGATGTTCACAGCAGTAAATCTTCTATCTCTTGCAGTTACTGCATATATTTCCCTTCAAACTATGCTCTTCATAATATCTGTCTTGGAAGCTAACGGATATGATTCTGGAACTGAAATAATGGGCGGAATCTTGGTTGGGATTTCTTTCTTGATCAACCGATATATGAGAAAAAATCTGTATTTATTTGGTTCAGCAGCCCTTGGAACACTGTTTGTAATTTATGGATATTTCATCATGAATGGTCAAATACCTTCAGATATCGTTTTGACTGATGTGAATGTTCAATTGATTGGACTCGCTTTGTTCTTGAATTCATTCTTAATACAGAGAAAGATGATGAAAGATATTCAAGAAAAGAAGTTTCAAGAAGAAATGCAATCTGCAGTTTCAAAGCATAATTACCAGCAACAAATCGACAATGATGCATACGGTAGAGGTAGATATATTGCGCCAGATATTCTTACTCAGGCGTCATTAGAAGAAAATCAAAATTTCTCTTACCAAAGTTACGACCTCAATAAACGATACTGATTTGGATATAATAATTAAAACGAATAGTAATTATCCACTGCCGTATTGAAATCAGTCAGAAGTTTGCTTTCATCGATAGAATTGACCTTACAATCCTTCATCAAAGCCTCTCCTTCTACCCAAAGGTCCAGACATTTTGCACCGTTGTAAATTAGATTAGAGATGTGCCTTTCGTTATCTTTGCCATATGGTGACATCTTGATGTCATTCAGGTCCCAAACGGCCCAATCTTGGCTACCCGTGGTAGCAATTGCGAATGCTTCTTTTGCAAGCATTGCTGAAGCGTCCCAGTGGTCGTGCCTCTGTACAAGACAAGCCATTCTTGCTTCATGAGCCATATCGAGTCCAGAACCGCTTGAAGCAGGCCCGTCAGTTCCTAGTCTGATATTGACTCCAGCATCTCTGTATGCAGGTATGGAAGCAGTTCCTCCGCATGCTAGTTTCATGTTTGAGGAAGGGCAGTGAACTAAAGTCGCACCTCTTGAGGCCATTGTTCTCATTTCTGATTTCTTTACCCATGAACCATGAGCGCAGATTGTTTTGTCAGGAATGAAGTAATCTAGACTGTCGAGGTATTCTACTGGATACATGCCGGTTTTTTCATGGCACCCTGCAACTTCTTTTCTTGTTTCAGAGATATGTACGTGAAGGTGAGCATCATGCCTTTCAGCTAATTCTTTTCCACCAAGAAGTGTTTCCTTGTCGCAAGTGTAAACAGCATGCGTTGCAACACCATACTGGACTTTATTTTCAGGCCTGTTAGAAGCTAATTGTTTATCCAATAGTCTCCTGACACTACCATCATCACCATTTTCCTGTGGTGGCCAAAGAGTTTGTGGGCCACATACCACCCCTCTAAGTCCAGCCTCATTTAACGCATCAACAATCGCTTCAGGGAAATGATACATGTCACAAGCAAACGTTGAACCGGTTTTGATCATCTCTAACGCAGAAGCTAGAGCACCTATTCGTGCGTATTCTTTTGTTAGATTCATCTCGGTTGGAAAAATGGATTTCTCGAGCCATTCATCCAATGGCAAGCCATCAGAAAAATCACGGGCATTCAACTGCATAGGCAAGTGAGTATGCCAATTCTGGAAAGAACGAGTAATCAATTTCTTCGTCCCGTCAATGTTGTGAACAACATCTTCATCTCCGTTTGATTGGGACCAGGTACCGTCTGCATGAATTAGGAAATCACCGAGATGTGTGCGCTGCTCATCGTCGATAAGTACTGCGTTTGTGTAGCGTGCAGTAGCCTCGCCCATGTTTGACCCACGAAGCCATTTACTGTGAATCTTGGGGAGAATAGAGTGAAGCGATTAGGTGTATCCAATCTTCCCCATCATCTTCTTTTGTGATTAACTCAACGCCTCTTTCCCAATGAAGTATAAATTTTCTTCTAGCTGCTTCAATCGAATCCATTTTACCTTCAACATTTGATAGAAGAATCATCCACAATGCCAACTCATTTTTGAATAGAGTCTTTCCTTTTAGGGATTTACCTGAATTAATATTTTCTGAAATAGTCTCGTCATTGATTTTTGTGGGCACCCATTTCTCTGAAACAGAACCTTCTCTAATCGATATTCCGAGAGCCAGCCTAGAGATAATGTCTTCAGACACTCCGATTTTTGCAGCTAATTTCTTGATGCGAGAATGAGTTAATTCAGTACTAACAATTGTCGTATTTTGCAGTTTACTCAATGTCATTTTCTCACCTCAAAAGAACTCTTCCAATTCTTTCTGAATCGCTTTAGCGGTTGCAGGCCCGGTTTCCTCAAGCAGTATTTGTGAACCGATACAATCCGATTCTTTTAATTCATCAAATAGGCCATCCCCAAGGTCATCACTTGTTGTTAGCACTATCACTTGGTGAGATAGCTTGGGGTAGAATCTCGTTACAGACCATCCTTTGTGCTCTTTGTCCATCCTTGACACAGGAGTATCAACAACGATTGGTAGAGGAATTCTAGACAACTTGCTAATTGCATATAACATCGATAATCCGACGTGCTGCTTTTCTGTTGCAGATAAATCTCTGTCCAACCAATTTCCATCGTAACCATCCATCTCGATAAATGGTGAGTAATCTGTTGTAGAAATTTGCACATCCTTTACTGCTTCAGATTTACGACTGAGTAATTTGAATCCTTCAGCAAATCCTTCTTCCAATGGCTTGGCCAATGAATCTCTACGCTTTGCTGCATATTCTAGTATGATTTTTCTAATCATAAGAATCAATTCCAGTCGCTTGTTTAATTTTGAATCGGCTTTAGTCAGACTCTGCATGGTTGAGATTCGCTCTTCAGTTTCAGTGATGAACGCTTGTAACTTGGCAACTTCACCTTCTTTACTTCGGATTTCTCCCCTACTTTCTCCAATCTTGAGAGAGATTTCTTTGTACTCTTTCGCAACTTTAGCTAGGCCAAGTTTTTCGGATTCAGCAATCATTGCAGCAGTTGCTTTTTTGTAATCTGATAATGCTAAAACACTCTCATCTATGACCTGTTTTGCATCCCCAGTTAGATCATTAAACATCACAGCATGATTAGTAAGTACACTGTCAAGGTCGCTTTTACTTAAGAATTGGAACATATCTGGAATACCTAATTCGTCCTTGATTAGTTCATCATCAAGTGCAGCCCTCACTCTTTTTTCCTCTGTTTTAGCCAGCCCAGGGTCAAGGTTCTTGAGAATTTTATCCAAAATATCTCTTGCTGAATTTGAAACTAGATTAGTTTGAATCAATTCAATAGTATTCTCTATGTTCCAATCTTTGATATTTGTTGGCAGGCCAGCAATCATGAATGGTAGCGAGTCCGAAAGCACTCGAATTAACTCTTTTCTTCTACCGGCGAGGTGAGATGCTGCAACAGCTTGTACGGCCCGTACATTACCCAGATTTTGACCTTCTTCCTGTCCTTTTGAGATAATCATATTGTGAAGTTCGGTAGATCTAGAATTTAGAACTCCGAACTCTTTCTTCAAATCCTCAATTTCTGACTTAAGTTGTATTTCTGATGTTCTCGCCTCTTCTAATTCAGTAAACCAATCATCCAGAGCGTTCTGATCTTCTTCAGGAGTCATTTCTTTGGTAGTTGCTTTCATTACCGAATTAAGGTGATAATTTAGTTGTTGAATCGCTTGTTGTCCAAGTATGTCATCCAAGCCACTACTAAACTCTTGATTCATTTCTGAGACATTGAGCTCAGGAAGTTTTTCTCCATCGAATAGGAATCTTTGTGAAACAGCTAGAGGAATGAAAGCCTCAATCCATTTCTGTGCCATATTGTGCTTGGATTCACCATCCTCTAAGGGAAGAGGCTTACCATTAATTCGCACAGTTAATTCCATGTCTACTGAGCCACCTGCTCTTTCAAACCAATAATCTCGTTTGATCATAACGACGCCAACACCGGGATCCTCTAAAGTAAGTTGGACGCCGACATTACAATCTTCACCGGTAACTGTTGTATTGTGTGTTTTCTTTAACCAGTCATCAAATTTGAAACCAGGCTTATGGTATCGCTTCTTGATTCCCATTGCCCCGTGTAAAGTCAGGTTAAATGCATCGAGAACCGTAGTTTTCCCAACGCCATTTTTTGCTGCAATTATGGTTACATTTCCATCTCCCTTGAGCGGAAAAATATTAGTTCCAGCAAACCTCTTGAAATTTGTAATTCTCAATTCTCTGTAGAACATTCGAATCACTCTCCAATGTGTGTATCAAGATGCTGAGTTATCTTGTTCAAAATCTTGTGTGGGCGCATCAAATGCTGGACATTTAGCTCCTCTAGAAGGAGGTCGTGGATTAACTGTGCAGTCTCTTCAACCGGCATATCAATTCCACTTTGTGTAATGACTTTGCGAAGTAGTTCCATGTCTATGTTTTGACTCATATCTCAACCCCCGCATCTAGTAGTGCCAAATCAGCAATCTCCTCTGCCCATAATTCTTCAATTCTGTGAACCTCTGCTTCTGTGATCAAATTCAACCCAACCCTTTCCTGAACATCTTTCAACCTCGTCAATAGGTTTTGACGATATTGGTGGGTATAAGGTCCTACACCAGTAGTTCCGTCTCTCTTTATCTGAATGCGTCCTTTGCGGTTTCTGCCTTGAACTCGGTTTTCTTTGAGATTTCTTTCTGCCAGTAGTTGATCTCTGAAATTTGCTAATTCAATCAGCGTCTTTACATCATAGACTTCTTTGTCAGTGTTTATCATTTGATTGAGAGATTTATCTTCAGCTACAACTGTACAAGTCCAGCATCCAAACCTGCTTCCAGCACATGTTTGTTGGCTAGCATCATGAATAACAGGACATTCCCCTCCTGCAGCATCACGATATAGAATCGAGAGGTCTTGGTTTATGTCAGCGAAAGGATTTGGCATCCCATTAACCCAGTCCATTTTCAATAAGTATTCCCATACATCTTCAGTAGTCCAGTTCTCGATTGGTCTGATTGTTGATGCAGTTGGAATGAGTCCGTGTGCATGCAAATCTGTATCTCTACGGGTGTGAGAATCCATGGTTTGCTTCCTAGCACTACTCTCGTCAAATCTAGTTCCGAGAAGGAAATGAACAACAGGCTCCTTGCCGATTTTCTCAGTAATGAAGTTCGAAGAAGGTCGAATTTTCATCCTATCTGTGCACCATCTGAATTCTCTTACAGGCGTAGGGTACCCTCTCCCGATTAGGTTAACCCAGAAGGTTTGGTCAACCTCTGGGTGCAATTCCACAACCTCAATAGGCATCTCCATATCTTCAACATAAATCTTCAATCTTTCAATGAACTTCAGCACATGGTCGATTACTGGTGGTGCTTCAACTAGAGTGTTAACACAGGTTACGTACACCTTCTTGCGATTACGAATTCGAGGAGGTAGTTGCTCCATGGTTTCCAAGAGAAGCATCGTGAGAGCAGTACTGTCTTTGCCGCCACTTAGGCCCACGACCCAGGGGACATCACCGGTCTCCTTGTAGAGTGCTGCAAGGTCGACCATACAAACCGATTCATGGGGAGGCATAAAAGCCTAACCAATTCTTTGAGTAAAGATCAACAACATCTTAATTTTAGCAGGATTGATACAGATGTCGGACCCTTGGGACAATAAAATTAAAATTCGCTGGCCGATTGAAGAATCATGGAATCACAACAACATCAAAGATGTAATACAAGGTGCTTGGATAAATGAAGACTGTGCATTATTATTTAGAGTACTGGAGGATATAGGCTGGGGTGAAATTTTTTCGGTTCATGAAAAATATTACTCAGAGAAATCTAAAGGAATTTCAAAAGCGCTTAATCATGTAATTAACAATAAATTGTTACGAATTTCTGATTATCGTGTTCCGATTTTCGCACATGAAGAATATCGCAAAGCACCTTACTTAATGGAGTATAAAATCAGGAATTTGGCTATCGATGTGGCATCTGGACATTACAACACCCTGTTGTGGAAAATAGCAAGATTAAGTCTGGCTGTTGAAGAGAATGATTTAGAAAAACTAACAGAACAAAAAGTTGGGGTATTGATATTAGTTGATGAGGAATTAAAGAGATCTGGTAATTTTGATCCATCGGTGTGTACTTGGCAGCAGGCAGTAGAATACATGAAATTGTTCAAGAACCAATGGTCTGCCCCCTTACTTTTGATTTGTATAAACGACCCGGGTAATTTTAGAGTCACCGATAATGGCTCAGGGTCAAATCCACGTAGTACCATACATACTTGGGACTAATATTTGTCGATCGAAGAATTCAAGTATGACCTCACCTGCATGAGTCCCATGGGACTCCGCATCGTCGAACTTTTCGCTGGCGTGGGAGGCTTCAGGATTGGCTTTGAAGGAAACCCCGGGGAGGCAAAAAATGGTCATTCAGTGATTTGGTCAAATCAGTGGGAGCCTTCCACAAAGACACAACACGCTAGTGATATTTATGTCGAGCGCTGGAATCTCGAAAGAAACCATGAGGATTTGGAGATATTTACTGGGAAAGAGGAAATTCATGTCAACAAAGACATCTCAACAATCCTGGAGGATGATATTCCAGACCACGACCTTTTGTGTGGAGGGTTTCCTTGTCAGGACTATTCTGTTGCAAAAACACTCGACAAATCTAAGGGATTGGAAGGGAAAAAAGGAGTCCTATGGTGGGAAATACATCGTATTGTAAAATCTAAACTTCCAGATTTTGTACTTTTGGAAAACGTTGACAGATTGTTAAAATCGCCATCCAACCAAAGAGGAAGAGATTTTGCTGTAATGCTTGCATCATTAGATGATTTGGGTTACAGCCTAGAATGGCGAATGATTGACGCTTCCGACTACGGTTTCCCTCAACGAAGAAAGAGAGTTTTCATTTTGGCATACAAGGGTGGCACATCTCATTATGATATTATGGCGGCCAAGCCACCTATGGAATATTTACAATCAGATGGAGTTTTTGCGAAAGCGTTTCCAATAAATCCTTTAGGAGTACTATTCGTTCCAGAACACGGATTAAATTGGAAAGGTGACTGGGATAGGCTTGCAAAAATTAGTGATGATTTTAACTCAGATAAAAAAGGTGCAAGTAGCCCATTTTCCAATGCTGGAATTATGATTGATGGGAAGTTCTGGACATGCAAAGTCAGCTCTAAATTTAAAGGCATAACTCAAACACTTGGAGACATTACCATCTCGAATTCATCTATCGATGACGATTTCATCATAGATGCATATCAATTACTCCGCGAAAAAGGATGGATTTATCAAAAAGGTGCGAAAAGAGAACAGAGGACTTCACCATCTGGCCACACATATCCTTACAATGAGGGACCTGTAACTTTTCCTGATAATCTCGATAAACCATCACGGACAATAATTACGGGCGAAGGTGGGAAAGGAGCATCAAGATTTAAACACGTAATTGTTTTTGAACCAGATGAATCTACCGTAGAAAGATTAGACTTGGATTCAACACAATGCAATGAAGTAAGGGAGAAAATGAATCTTGAAAGGAACCAGTGGCTAAGAAGACTAATGCCAATCGAGTTGGAGAGGCTAAACGGTTTCCCAGATAATCATACCATCGGAGTTAGTGATACGAAACGTGCTTTCCTTATGGGCAATGCACTAGTTACAGGGATTGTAAATAAGATTTCAAAGCAGCTTCTTTAGTTTTTAGAAGATTTTTTGTGCATTTGTCTCAACTTTGTTAGTCTTTGAAGACTTAATGTCACCATTAAATCTAATGCTGCGGTATGATATTGTGAATTTTCAGCATTCTCTAACCACTCTCTTAGTAGGAAAACGGAATAGCCTGCAATCCCTCTTATCATTGAAATGATTCGATCTTTTTTTAGAGATTCATTTCTTGAATCTGCAATTTTGTATATTATATATTGCGCACTGTCCACAAACGGTTGTAGATTTGGTTGATGGCTATTTGCGGTAATACCATCGGTTGAGTCAAAAATAGAAGTATATTCGGTTTGTTGTATTTTTTCCCAAACCTTATTCTGGTCGGTTAAAAGATGAAAAAGGCCATGGAGAAGATGAATTGAGATTATTTTAACACCATCAGAAGGTTCATTATTCAACAGTCCACAAAAGGTCAATACTCCGCCATTTAGTTCAGGTTTGCCAAAGGATACATTATGTCTGGTTAACTCATTGATCATTGATTTACCTCCAGTCGTTGTTGTCTCTTTTTCTAAAATCTTCATCCGGACTAGTCATGAAAATCACCTTAGTTACTACTTTACTACATTGATTTAAATCCGGCCGATTACTAATCACGAACGCTTGTCTTTCACTTTCTACAGCCCATTTGTGGAGTCCCGAAATAACAGTCAGAATTTGACCTTCGTCAGAAACAGCAATAGAATCGTCCCAGATTGGAGGTATTGTCAAAGAAGAATTAGCTAACTCTGCAGCGACCAAAGCTGAGAAAATTACTCCTTTGTGCCCCGGGTTTACTTCTCCAGTATCAGAGACCAGCGGAGCCTTATGGTTGGTTGAGCTTATTCTGTAAAGTTCTTTCAGATTAGATTCCTCATTTTGCACTACCTCTATCCGCATTTTTGAACCCATCAATTTGAGGATTTTGTTTGCTCTGATTACTCTTTTATCTGCAATATCGGAAGATGTAGCATTTATCGCATCGTTAGTTATTCTGAGTAATTTCTCTATCACATTTCTTTGTAAAGCAGATTTGTCCAAGCCCAACTGCTTCTGTTTTTTATCTCGCAAAATTTTAGCCTGCCCCCTCCATCCGGCTAAGCGGCTTCGTACATCGTCAAGCGCTTTCTTTTTTTGTGTATGAGTAACAGTTAATCTTGTACCTTTTGCGCCAATATCTTCATTATCTTTTTCTGTTGTTGCAGATCTCAAATCTTTTATTCCCGTTTGGATTTGGCGCAGATTTTGTTCAAAAGATTGTAGGTTTCCTTCGTTAACAATCCCCAGCGAGATTCCTCTATCGGGATTTACACAATGTAAGCCTTCTCCTTTAGATGACTTCATTATAGTATCTTGAACTTCTTCTGGAAGTTTATCGAACTCAGTCCAATCACTACGGACAACCTTGAGAGCTTCTAAGACTTCATGCGATTCTTGTTCCGGGATGTTATTATCCCATCCTTTTGCACTCAGTGCAGAGTTAATTCCTGCAACAAACCAATCCCTCAGTGTTTCAAATGATGGTTTACCGTCAGCAATATTACTGGTAGCCTCGGCCATTTTTTCAAAAGCTTCTGTTAATTTCTCACCTTTGTCCTCTTCTTTCCAGTTTGGATATGTTTTACGGAAATCCGTAAGTTCATTCTCAAGACCTTGCCACTCTTCATCTAATCTTTTTTCAATTATTTCTTCACTTTTTATATGATTATTAAATTCGTCAAGTTGTGTTTGCTCTTCTGTTGACCATTCAACTGAAGCATCATAGTTCTTATTCGCTTCCTTATTTGCTACTAACAAACGTTTAGTTAAACTATCTGCTCCAGTACGAACGGCCCAGGAGTTTGCGTTACAGTCTTTTTGGAAATCTTCTAATACTTGTTTTTGGAGTCCGCTTCCAAAAAACCACCAAAGCTTATCCTGAGAGCCTTGCCAAGATGATATTGAATCTTTGAGCTTAATGTTCGTAATTTCTTTTAGCTGTGTAATTATTTTTTTCTGGTCTACCTCAATCGGATTTTCTCCAACTTTTAATTCAAGTATTGATTCATCAGAATCTTTTTGTTTTTTACGCTCTATGGATATAATTTGTTTCGAACCGTCAAATCTTGTTTGTGTCATCAACAAAGAAGCAGTAGTCGTTTTCCAATCACTGGCCCATTTTGGTGTAGGATCAACATCTTGTGCTTGCTCACCCAAAAGGCACCATCTAATGATGCACGCTATTGTAGTCTTGCCTGAGCCTGCTTCGCCTCCAATAACAACAACTCCGTTTTCGGCAGGAAGGTCAATTTCAATTTCCTTCCAAGTGTGAAAATAATTAGCCTTAATTTTTGTAATTATCAATTTTGACATTTAATCACCCTTATTTGCGGCCTTGGTAGTTTTTTCTTCAAATGTAATCAGAGAATCGATTAATTCTTGCAATTTCTTGTTGTAGGCAAAACCAGGAGTGCTGTAGATTACATTTTTTATCCACACGGCGAAATCTTCCTTTGTTTCATCACTCCAATTTTTAGGCCATTGGATGTTTGAGATAATTTCACTCGCTAAATCTTCCTTGGCAGACATATCTATCCCAGCCTATGTATGTGATTT
>Ga0255776_10000323_pt1 | contig 54197 bp, 43 predicted proteins | sample 071ome_19_FD_179974 | JGI IMG/M metagenome (GOLD analysis project Ga0255776, IMG submission 179974) | Coastal salt marsh microbial communities from the Groves Creek Marsh, Skidaway Island, Georgia - 071413AT metaG (version 2) | ecosystem: Environmental > Aquatic > Marine > Intertidal zone >...
AAATCCAATGCCTCGGGACTTTGGGAAGTTCTTGCAAAAAAGGAATTTCCGATTCAAAACATTGTTGTCTTTGGAGATCAAACTCTTTTTTCTTGGTGGTTTTATTTGACTGGTCTCGAGCACCAAAAAGAGTGGGTTGTCGAACACAGCGGCATGATGCAAATTTTAGCTCTAAGTTCTAAATCAGGAGCATTATTTTTCTCGGGTTCAGACCAAAATGATTACACTGATAGTGAACCCATTGGCATGATACGTTTGGGAGAAGAAACCCTTGAGGTCGATAAAAGTGAGTTGACATCATGGTTTGAAAGCGAATTTCAAGAACTCTCATCTGATGAAATTTACTCGTCAGACGACGAAATGCTGCAACATTTATCAAAACAAGAACAAGACTTGTTTCATAGTGAACCTCAATCAAACACCCACTTTCATTCACTCCTCGATGCAATGAATGAAGATGTAGAGCAATTGACTGAAATTGAGGCATCGAACGAGGATGACATTCTTATTGACCTTCTTCTCGATGAATCTTCATTACAAAATCCAACACCAAACGCAGGTGAAGACTCTGTAGTAAAATGCGATGAACAAGGGAATGCTATCATTCATCTCGACGCATCAAACACCCAAGACATTGATGAACAAATTGATTCGATGCAATGGGTCGACCATCTCGGAAATACAATTTCAACATCTTTTCAATGCAAAGTAAAATTACCAATTGGCACCTATCGCTTCGAATTCCGAATCCGTGACAAAAGTGGAATTTGGTCAACTGACAGTATTAGTGTCAAGGTTGAGAGGTGATGTCATGCAGCGACTATACATCGAACACTTCCTCGTCGGTGCTTTACAAATGAGGTGTTCTGTCGTCACAGACTTGAACAGTGGCGATACCCTCATCGTTGATGGAGGGGAAGAATTCGATCGAATTTCAACATGGATTGATTCATTTCAAGGCCTTGGCCCCGATTGGATGAACATCAATATGACAGAAGACATTTGGCGTGATGAAGGGTTTCCTCAAAGAAAAGTATGCGGGCTCATCAATACCCATGCGCATTTCGACCATACAGGACACATTCCTTATTTTTTGCAACACTATCAAGTCGATTGGTATCTCCACGAAGATGACTATTTCCTGCAATCTTTAGCACAACAGTCAGCGAAGCGTTGGGGTTTTGATATTCCTGAACCTGCAACTGCGACAAAATCATTTTCAGATGGTGAACATGTCATACTCGGTTCTCTAAAATTTACTGTACACCACACACCAGGTCATACGCTTGGAGGTTGCTGCTTAGAGTTTGAGAACGCTGAGGGTGCAAGTCATTTGTTCGCTGGCGACACCATTTTTGCAGGTTCAGTCGGTCGAACTGATTTGCCACATTCAGGTGGAGATTTTGAACTACTTGCAACATCAATTCGAGAAAAATTATGGCCACTACCACACACGACGATCATACATCCTGGGCATGGACCTTTAACGACGGTCGGGAAAGAATTCGAAACAAATCCGTATGTTGGGAAAAGCGCCGGTGAATTCGGCACCTATGGTTTTGGAAAGTACGCTTAATTCATCATACCTTGGAAAGCTGATTTTAGCACCGGAAGTGCTTCTTCCCATGTAGCAACAATGCCATAATCAGCATGCTGGAAAATTGGGGCATCAGCATCTTTGTTGATCGCCACAATGTATTTTGATGAACGCATTCCTGCGAGATGTTGAATTGCACCAGAAATTCCAACTGCAATGTACAGATTTGGATTCACGGTTTTTCCTGTTTGGCCAACTTGCATGGAGTGAGGAATTTCATCCCATGTGTCGACTGCTGCTCTGGATGCACCGACTGCGGCACCGATCACATCTGCAATTTCCTCGAGATGTGAAAAGTTTGATGGATTACCCATACCTCTTCCACCAGAGATAATGATATTGGCTTCTGCCACGTCGAGTCGCTGAGATGCACGGGCAATCATTTCCTTGACCGCAGTCGCAACTTGGCCGGATGTATCAACCACTTGAATTGAATTTGAGGCCCCATTTGATACTTGACCAAACACATTTGCTCGTACGGTGATGACTGCGTCACCATTGCATCGAACGGTTTGCATTGCTTTTCCGGAATATATCGGACTTGTTAATTCACCATTTTCAACAGCAACGACATCTTGAACAACCGAAATGTTTCGTAGGGCAGCTAATCTTGCTGCCAAATCTTTGGATTGTTGGGTTGCTGCGGCGACAATTGTACCTTGGGGCATGACTGCGTCGAGGGCACTGGCCCATGCTGCTGCATCGTAGGACGAAAACACCGATGACTTGGCGGCGAGGACTTGACTTACACCGTCAAATGAAGAGGCTTCATCGGCAATCGATGCATCTGAACAGGGGACGACGAGAACCGGTTGACCCTCTATAGAGTGGGCTGCTGTGATGAGTTCTTTTGTTGAGTCGTGGATCTTGTTGTTGTTGATTTCTGCTATTACGATTGTTGCCATCATATCACCTCATAGAATATTTGCTTCCTCTCTCAAAAGTTTTGCAACTTCATTGGCGGAATCTCCGCCTTGAAACGTTTTACCTGCTGGCTTGGATGGTGGCATCGAGTGTCGTACGAGTTGAACTGTCGACAGTGGTGGGGTTGAAGATACCACTTGTACCGTTGCCTTTTTTGCAGCCATTATTCCTTTGACGTTCGCTTTTCGTACTTTGACATCGCCCTTATCGCAAGAAATAACTGCTGGAACTGAAACTTCAATTTTTGCACTTGAACTGCCCATGGGAGCAACGACGCAAAGTGGAGAACTATATTCGATTCCAACGACGTTGGAAACGGATGGCCAGCCAAGACGTTGTGCAATTCCTGGACCTGTGGAACCGGCCCCTGTATCCGCTGCAGATTTGCCACAATAAACAACCTCTGCACCCAAGCCTTGAATGGCATCAACAAGGACCTGCTGTAACGCATTTGAGTCCATTTCTTCGCCGACATCAACACGAATCAAGTCATCAACTCCAATTGCTTTCGCATCCTTGAGAATTTTATCTGCAGATGAATCGCCAACGGTAATTGCGGTAACTGTTCCACCATGGGCTTCTTTGTGCTGCAGTGCACTTTCAATAGCAAATTCATCGTATGGACTGATGACCATCTTAACGCCAGATAGATCGACTCTATCACCTGATTGAACTACGATTTTTGCGTTTGTATCCGGGACTTGTTTGACAAGAACTGCAATGTTCACCATGAAATTCACCTTTGTGTGATTTTTCCCAAAGTCAACCGATTGATGAACCTTGTTCTTTCAATTTGCGACAAAAATTGTAGAATTTAGCAACATGACATTCATTAACTTCAACCTCTCGTGTGATTTATGGTTCGGAGTCGTAAGATTGGAATGCAAGATAACGACATGGATATGCTTCATGATTGGCGAATCTTGTTGGAAGAATATAGCGATAAAATCTCATCCTTCGAACATTCAGAAGAACATGTCGTAGGTTTTGAAATAGAATACAGTGACATTGAAAACAATTCTCGATTACATACTTCTCTACTTAACTGGACTGATAAATGCCTTGAACATGGGAATCGTGTGCTTTTTGAACATTTTCAGAAATTTGGTATCCATTCCCGCCCAGTACTACGGATCGTAAATTATCACAGCTCAGCATACCGTACTTTAGAATCTTTAAGAATGCGGGACAGAGGCCGAATCATTTCAACAAAAATACGTGTGAAAAAGGCAAAAGAGTACATGGGATGGCTGAAAGTAGCCACATACTACTGCCGTGATTGTAGAACTGAGCAAGAAATTCCTCAACGATTGGGACGTAACAGAAAACGTCCCTATCATTGCAACACATGTTTTGAAGCATTTATGAGACGTGATCCACCTCCTGAAATAGGTGACATCATTCGTTTCAACTCAGAATTTGAATTTGATGTAGAAAAATGCAGTTATGAGGACATTCAGTATTTGGAAATTCAATCAACAGAACATGATGATTGTCGACTTACTGCTTTTGTGAGGGACGAAATGGTTGGAGAATTCAAAGAAGGTGATGAGTTGGAAGTTCTTGTCCTTGTGCGCCTTGACCACATAGCAAAACGTAATTTTGAAGAGGATACTCGCCGGGTTTTGTTATTAGAAATCTTGAATTCAAAACAAGTTTGAGCTATCACTTTTCAACGAACGATGTAACTTTGTTCAATAATTCTGGATGTTTTGCAAAGTAATCTGCCACATTTTCAAGTCCTTTTGCGAGGCCGTCCGCAACCGCAAACTTTGCGTCAAGAGGGTGAAGTTCTCCTGACATAACTGCTTGCTTGAAATCTGAAAGATTTGTCCAATCGCTCGGAGTGCCAAATTTGGGGTCTGGTCGAACTTCAACAACACCAAATTCAGGTAACACAACATGTTCTACAAGTTCATACACAGGCGAATTTTCATCGCTTGGGTCAAGGTATGCTTTCCTCATCTTCTTACGAATCTGTTCTGGGGTGTCGTGTAAGATCAGTGCTGCATTCGGTTCTGACTTGGACATTTTGTGGTCGAATGATTCCATTCGAACACCTGTTGACTTAAGAGACGAGATAATATGAGTGTGAAAGCAGGTTGCTTTCTTCCAACCATATTTCGAGGCGACATCTCGCATGTACATGTGCGCTTTGCGTTGGTCCATGCCTCCTATTGCGACATCAATGTTCATCTCAAAAATATCTGCTGCCTGCATGGCTGGATAGTAAAATCTTGACAAGTCGTGGTCTGATGAAGCTTCATCTCTACCCATGATTGTGAACGTCTTTCGAACCATGGCTAAGGTTGCACCTTTTGAACATCGCAAGACTCTAGCCCAATAATCCATTGAATCCATAATGTTCGATGCCCAAACAAATTGAAGTTGCCCCGGCCCATCACCTTCCGGTGGATGATGAAGCAATGCCCGAAATGTATCTTCCATATACCTTGCAGTGGTTTGAATAGACTCTAAATCACCTTTGAATTTATCATTAACCCAAGCGTGCCAATCAGCCAAGAAGATGATGACGTTTGCGTTTGCATCCAACATCTTTCTCATTTGTAAAGACAAAACTTTCCATCCGATATGGGCTTTACCACTTGGTTCAATACCAACGTAGCATCGAATCGTATTGTCGCCCCCGAATGTCGGTTTTCCAGAAAGGCAGTTCACGAGATGTTCCAATCCTACGACTTCTTGGACACCACCGGTCATTAATTCAAGACGTGCACGGTCAATTTCAGATAATGCTGATATTTTGGACTCAATATCGTTCGCATCTGAGGCAGACATGCTCATCACTTAGAAGAGATCATTGAGTTTCTTGACTTTGGATTCGGGTGGCGTTTGCCCACCATCCAGCATTGATTGGATTTCTTCAATGAGTGAATTTGCGGCATCTATTTTCTCTTGTTCGACATTTTTAATGAGTTCCATTGACTTCTTCGCCATATTGATTGCAGATTTTGCCTTTGATAATTTCTTAGCGTCTTCTTTGGCTTTATCTCCACGTTGCTTAGCAGTGTAGCCCGTCGCAACATCGAGAAACGATGACCATCGCTTTCTAGATTCCATCGCAAGTTCTCGGCCGCCATCGGATGCTAAAAATTCACCAAGTTCGTCGCCTTTCATTTGTTCAACCTCGACAACCAGTTTTCCATCTTCATACGATCCTACAACTTTCGTCATAATTCCAAATGAACCTGTGAACTGCCCATCACCAGTTGCACTAATGTTGTCAAAATATTCAGCGGCCTTCTTACACAAACCTGCATTTCCACCCATCGATTTTTCGATGCCTCTCTTAACAGCAAATCGCTCCATATCTCGTCGAGCCATCATCGAGTCATAAGGTTCACCGTCAAATAGCGTGAAGACCAAGTGAATGAAAGGTGTTTTGAGTTCAAACTTTACCGACCGATTCATGAGACGAATCGCATATGTCTTGGTTCTCTTGCTCCTTCTGCCTATCGTTCAGGCGAGTGAGACCATGCAAACCGTTGATTTGTCGCTCGAGAGAACAATTCAATCAAATGACATAGGCATCATTTCAGGAGCGATATCCCCAGATAAAAATGATGTCCTATTGGTCGGTGAAAATGGTTTCTTGATGCTCATTGATGCCGATGAGCCTGATGAAAAGAGTCGTGACCTTTTCCTAGAAACAAATCGCAACGTGGCGATTCGTTCTGCAGATTGGCACCCACGGGGAAACACAGCACTCATCGCAGGTGACAGTGGTACCGCTATGAGATACGATACATCTGATAATTCTGTCTCGATGCTCAATGGGTCGTTCCAATTAGCTGGTCTGGATTTGAAGACTGTCACTTGGAGACCTGGTGGCGACTTTGCTTATTTTGGAGCAGATGATGGCAGTATTTGGAAATTCGCAGAATTCTATGGATTTGAACCACTCAATAATACGAAGGACTCTCAAATCAGCGACATATCTTGCCATCGTACGTACAACATATGTTTCGCAACAACATTAGGTGATGGAATCGCTGTGATTTCTCAAGACCATGAGGTTTCATGGATGGCAGGTACCAATCAAGATTCTTGGATAGGAATCGATTGTGCCGACCCTACACTGAATGAGTGTGTTGCATTCGGAAGTAATCTCAACACGATCGCCATCAAGGTAAACCTCATTGAAGCATCAAATTCAGAAGCATTGGGGACAAGTTATCTCGATTCAAAATACATCGAAGGCGGCATGAGCGGGATTGCAAAGGGACACGACTCGACAACCCTCGTGTTCCTTTCACCAATTGGCTTGTTTAGGAACAATCCAATGACGAATGATGCTTATTCAATGGTACAGGGCTCGCACATCACCGAATGGGATGTCGCCATTGGATCTCGTGCAGTCGTTTTTGCTTGGGAAATTTCAACCAACAATGGTTTCTTCATCACAGATTTTGGCCATGTCATTTCGTTTAACCCTCTGACTGAAGAAGTGGATGCAGGCATTATGACCATCATCATCTTTGCAGCGGTCGCAGTTTCCGTACCTGGGGTCATCATCGGACTCCTGTACATGAATAGCCCATTTCTTCAACGAAAATACAAAGAATTTCGAAATCGTAAGAAGAAGCAGCAATCTCGCAAAGGCTAATTGGATACCTTCTTGAGTCTCCTTTGGCACGAAGGGTTGAGGCGAGGTTATGGAGCGGTTCGAGGGCGTTGATTTTTACGGCATTGAAAGCCTACTCACAGAAGAAGAGATCATGATTCGCGACATGGTTCGCGAGTGGGTCGACGAGGCCGTGCTTCCCAAGATTGAGCACGCATGTGCAGATGGCGTCTTTCTCGATGAATGGAGAAAAGACCTCGGTGAAATGGGTGTTCTAGGGGCGCCGCTCAAAGGCTACGGATGCCCCGGACTTTCCTATATTGCCTACGGCCTTATCTGTCAAGAACTAGAACGTGGCGACTCAGGTCTCCGTTCCTTTGCGTCTGTCCAGGGTTCTCTTGCCATGTATCCAATTTGGGATTTTGGTTCTGAAGAGCAAAAAGAATACTATTTACCAAAGATGACCTCTGGCGAATGGATTGGTTGTTTCGGCCTCACAGAACCAGACTACGGCTCAAACCCAGGTGACATGATTACAAAAGCCGAGGATATGGGCGACCATTACCTCCTCAACGGTGCGAAAATGTGGATTACCAACGGGACGATTGCTGACCTTGCAGTCGTATGGGCAAAACTCGACGGTGTCATTCGTGGCTTCATCGTCGAAAAGGGCGATGAAGGATTTTCAGCTCCAGAAATGAAAGGAAAACATTCACTCAAGGCAAGCGTCACAAGTGAACTGGTGTTTCAAGACTGTAAGATTCCTAAAGACCGAATGCTTCCAAATGTGAAAGGACTCCGTGGACCGTTTTCTTGCTTGAACAACGCACGATATGGTATTTCGTGGGGGGCGCTGGGAGCAGCCATGGCTTGTTTCCACAGTGCAAAAACATACGCTTTGTCTCGAATTCAATTTGGTGAACCGATTGCTTCATACCAACTTGTGCAAAACAAATTGGCTTGGATGCTCCGAGAAATCACAAAAGGACAACTTCTTGCTTATCACTTGGGAAAGAAAAAAGATGATGGCTCATGGATTAATGAGCAAATATCTCTTGCAAAAATGAACAACGTGGACATTGCACTCGAAATCGCTCGTGTCGCACGAGACATCCATGGTGCGAATGGGATTCTCGATGAATATCCAGTTATGCGCCACATGGCTAATCTTGAGTCAGTAAAAACTTACGAAGGCACCCACGACATACATAACCTCATCCTTGGACGATACATCACTGGAATTCAAGCATTTACTCGAAACAGTTGACATCGCCGTCAAATATACACGTCATTCTCATGAATAACTGTTTGACATGTTAAACCAGATTCCATCGCTGCTTTGATTAATCGCTTGCCTTCATCATTTTTGACATAGGTTGCTATACCTGGGCTCACGTGCTTATTCCAGTTTGCCTCAAAGATTTTTGCATCCTTTTTACGTTGACATAGGGCCGTAGGTATTCGGTGGTACATGACGAGTTTTACTGATTTTTTGCGAATATATTTTGCAATAACTTCAGGCATGAATTTTGAAAGAAGTGTGTCTTCGAAGAACATCGCTGACCTATCGATGACATACCTTGCATCATCAAGTGGCCCCATGGCTTCATGCATCGCTGTGGTAAAAATCTCAGCCTGTTCTTGTGTTGCTCCCTTGAGATAATAACGAAGCCAACCCCCTCCTCTTCCACCGCCTCCAAGTTGTACAGATTTGTTGATCATGCCGAGGTCCCACATTGTTCTCGAGATGGTCATGGCAATATAACGTGCAAGAATGTCGTCCTTCAGAGCGGTTCTGTTTTTTCCAAATGAGAAGCCTTTTCCAAATCCTGAACTTGGCTTTATGTTGATGGCTCGACTTGATTCCGCAGCAAAGGGTTTGCCTATCCCCCACAGTTCTCGAACGTTCATTCGTTGTTTTGAACGCTCAAGCATCTCATTGTTGAACAGTCCCATACTCTCATTGACCACTTCTGGTTTCAATTCTGTGAATGCAGAATGAACGTGGGCAACTCCTTTTTCGATTGAGCCGTCATCACAGACCCCGTACAATTGCACATGTTTTTTCTTGAATCGAGTATAATCATCGTATCCCTTGATGAATTCCTCAGCGAGACAAATGACATCCCAATTGTTTGCAACTTTTTCTGGCCAAAGTTTGTCGAGGCGTATTGAGCGACCCCTAAGTTGATTGATGCTCATGTTTGTTGTCACTGATGTTAAATCAAGAAGGACATTTATTCTCGACGCATCCCACCCTTCGCCCAACAGCCCTCTCGTTCCAACAAGACATTGCGTGTGACCCAATTGGAAGAATTCGGTGATGATTGTGGAATAATATCGTGGTGCCCAATCTTTTCCGGAGCCATGAATTTGATGGAATCCATCAATCAACTCATCTTTAATTTCGATGTTTAGATTGTGCTCAGCAATCCAATTTTTCATAAATTCAATGAATGTTGGTGCTAAATCGTCGTCAACAAACACCGTGCTCCCAGTCATCAAGACTGGATTGAGCAGGTCAGTTGTTTCGTCTGCGACGAGTGCTTTGTAAATTGAAATGGCACCTCCAACCTCATTATCATGGATGCCTTCAACTACAGCTGTCGATGAAGTTTTTTCATAATCTGTAACAATGACTGCTCGCATATCTTGTTTTAATTCTTGATATTCGTTGCCTAAGATCGTGAGGACTGCATCTGTTTTTGCTTTGCTGTAGGCAAGAATTCTCGAAACAGGAGAAGCGCAAGGCGTAGCGCCGCCATCACTGATTTGGACGCCAATCAACCGCATCCTTTTCTTCACTTGTTCCGCAAGTTGATGGTCTGTTTCATGCGTTGACCGAATGAGTACATACCTTGTGTAATAATCAATGATGGAGACAAAAGACATGATTCTATTCTGTAAGGATTGCTCAAAATTATTGACGACTTCATCTTTTGATGTCTTGACAATATAGTTCTCATATCCATATGGAATTGATGTTTCAGAATATGAAAACCATGCAGATAGATTGGAACTGAGAGATGATTCTTTTTTCAAAAATTCTTCAGGTGATGAATATGACCGGTTCAACAATGTCCTTGTGTTCATGGTTTCAAGAATCCACTCATGAATTGTTGGACGGGTCTCATTTGGTTCATTGAGCAAGTCTAAAATTTCGTAAACATCTTCATCTGCCTTTGAAATATATTCAATCTCATCCAATGTTGGTCGTACAAAATAACACAAGTCCTGATATGGCGAGAGATTTGACTCGCGAACTAACGCAGGAATTGGCACCTCATAATCGATTTCTCCAAGCATGTTCTTGTACAAATTTGATTCATCCGTAAATGCATGATCTGGTGGCGTTGCGGTCAAACCCAAAACAAATGGATGACCCAAATATTCGATCAACTCAATTAGAACTTCCCCCCAATGCTCCGTTAAATGATGGCATTCATCAAAAATAACGAGTCCAATGTTTTTTGATTTCAATTCCTCAATTGTTTCTTTTGAAGATGGATTTAGCCAATTCAAAATACCTTCTTCTTGGCTAAGGGCTTCACGTTCTGCTTTTTTGTATTTTTTCATATTGCGTTCATATTCTTTCTTATTGGAAGAAGCCAAACTTGCAATCCAATCCATTGCTTGCTCCTCTGAAGTTGCTTCTTCTTTGAGGATCAATGATTGGGCCCAAAGCATCATTGCTCTATCATCAAGCTTATCTGATTTGGTGCGAGGCATCGTCACTGATTGATATGTAAGAGAGGTCAGCAATCCTGGTTTCTTTCCATCGAGGCTCAATTGATCTTCATGCCCATCCAAATCAAATAGCGAGGTACGAGCAAGCCATTGCGCTTGTATTGCTGAATTTGGGGAGAGAACAAGGGCTGGTTTTTTTACCAACTCTGCCCATACATACAATCCCAAGATTGTTTTCCCAGAACCTGGTGGTGCTACGATATGAAGTTTCTTTTCACCTTGTTCTATTTGAGGTAGAATAACCGAAACAGCGGCTTCTTGTGAAGGCCGAAGCGTGCCTTTGAAGGTGATATTGGGAAATTTATTGGATGATTCCATGCATCCACCTTAGCCTTGATTACTTTCGAGGGCCAGGGGGGCCGCCTTTCTTCGGTCCAGGGGGACCGCCACGAGGGCCGCCTTTTGGAGGACCGCCTTTCTTAGGGCCAGGAGGACCGCCGGTAGGACCACCTTTTGGAGGGCCGCCTTTGCTCGGGCCTGGAGGGCCACCTTTGCTCAGACCTGGAGGGCCGCCACGAGGGCCACCTTTTGGAGGGCCACCTTTACTCGGTCCGGGTGGGCCACCACCTGAGCCGCCTTTTTTCGGTCCAGGAGGGGCACCGCTAGGGCCACCTTTCGGGGGGCCGCCCTTGCTCGGACCTGGAGGTCCGTCACGTTTTGGAGGACCGCTTTTACTTGGTCCTGGAGGGCCGCCCTTGCTTGGACCGGGTGGGCCACCACTACGACTGGGGCCACGAGGGCCTCCGCCTTTACTCGGACCGGGTGGACCACCACTACGACTGGGGCCACGAGGGGTTCCGCCTTTGCTTGGACCTGGAGGTCCGCCACTGCGTTGCGGGCTTGATTCAGATGATGGTTCTTCATCTTCTTCCTCAAACATTGCACCGCAATGAGGGCAAACAGGATCGGTTTCTTTGACAAGACCATCACACATTTCACATGCGAACATGTCCTCTTCGGATTCATCCTCTCCAATTTTTTCTGTCTTTCCATCTTTGTTTCTAAAGAGTTGAATTTCAGCAGAAAAGTCGTAACCCTTCAAGGCAATTTCAGTTTGGATGGCTTGTTCAAAAGCTTGTGTTAAATCTTCAGGAGTATCAAGAACTCTTCCATCATCAACATACGTCAAATTCACTGTCATGATGTCATCAACGAGTTTTACCTGAGGCGACTCAACCGCTACGCCTCGCTTCCTAGCAACTCGTCTGGAAGCAACTTCTGCAATCCTCCTCAACAATGCATCATTAGGTGCATCTTCAACATTTGAGCCCGATAGAATTTGAGCAGCATTCACCTCAGAAGCACCTTTGCTCTTGAGATGTGAAGGGATGTCGCCACCGAGACTAGAAAGAACGTCAGATGCTGCATTTTGATTCATGTTCAACCATTGTGACCTTCGCTCATCTTTGACTGCTCGTTCAGCTTCTGCCAGACGATTGACCATTGCATCTGTCTGAGACACTTCAGGGTTGTGAGCAATCATCGTACCGCCGGAGTGTGCCGGGTCGAATTGACCACGGTTAGCGTTTGGAACTGCTCCGCTACCAAGACTCGGACCTCGGATTCCTTTTGGCATGTCAGATGATTGTGTTGAAGGAACATTGACCATTTGATTGTTCATCGGTACAACATTTTGTGTTCGCCCCATCGGTATGGATTGATTCTGCATCGGTTGGTTTCCCATGGGCATATTATGGTTGGTCATGGGTTGGTTTCCCATGGGCATGTTTTGATTTGGAAATCCCATCTGATTTTGTTGATACATATTCGGTGGAAGGTTTTGATTTTGCTGAATGTTTTGAGCCATGTTTTGATATTGTTCTGGCTGCATATTTGGAAATGTCCCCATGTTAGCCTCTTGTTGCATTCGAGCATTCATTCCAGTCACAGGCTCAAAATCACGCTGCGGCATCGGCTGTTGGAATGAACCTGCAATTGATGTGTCTTGGCGAGCCCCGCATTCAGTACAAAACATGCTGTCATCGGGAATCATTTCATTGCATGACCCACAATTCATCTCGCACCCTCTCTGTTTAGTGGTTCTGCTCCTTAGTCTAAAGCATTGTGATATTTAGAGTTGAAAGAGCATCAACATCAAGGTCTCTTTCCATGACTATTTGTAAACCTTCATCTTCGCACATCATGGTGGGATTCTTGGAAACCGATGATGTCATTGTCGTTGGCGGAGGATTGGCGGGAGTCTCGTGTGCCTTGGCATTAGCTGATGCTGGCAAATCAGTTGCCCTTATCGAAGCAAGACGTTTTCTCGGTGGCAGAGTTGCTAGCGTGGAACATCCGCGACTACATTTCCAAATGGACAATTGCCAACACGCAGCGTTTAGAATATACTCACGATTTTTTCAATTTTTATTCAGATGTAATGCTCAACGGGCAATGAAGATTCAGAAGAAAACGGTGCTTCCTTTTTTTGACCCAAAAACACAAAAGTTTGCTTCCTTAAAATCTGGGAAATTAAATCCACCGAATCATATGGCGAGATCGATGCTCAAATTCCCATTTTTAGGATTAAAGGATAAACTGGCCATGAGGAAAATAATCAAAAAGTTAGACAAGATGACTGAAGAAGAAATCTGGTCGCTCGATGACATTTCGTTCTATGACTGGCTTATTGAGCATGGACAAACGTTTGAGGCCATTGAACGATTTTGGGGATTTTTCATTCTCGCAGCACTCAACATCGAGGTCAAGGAAGCAAGTGCGGCACAAGGTTGTATGCTCTACAAAACCGGAATATTCGGTTCGAGTGATGCATTTGATGTTGCTTGTTTTCAACATCATCTTTCTCATATTTTTCAATCCGAAATTCTTGAAACTCTTCAAGACGCTGGTGTGAACGTCGAATTGTCCTCTTCAGTCAATAGCGTTGAGGTCGACACGAAAGGTGAATGCACGGTGAGTACGAATCGAAAAACATACCATGCACAAAAGGTTGTTTTGGCAACGCCCCCACATATCACAAGAAAATTACTTGGATCCTCAGGATCGATTTTGACAACCTCGAGAGAAAAATTGGAAACGTTTGAGGATATTGAGTACACCGCACTCATGGGCATTCATGCATTCTATAGAGGTGAAAAGGTACCGAAAACCTTTGCATTTTCTGCTATTATTGATGAACCTTTAATTCAAATGGTGTTCAACAGAAATCACGAATTACAGGAACAAATCGCTCCCGGAATTCAATGGATTTCAGTCCCTGTGAGTCATGCTGATGATTTTTTGAATCTAAACGATGAAGAAATGCTTGTCGAATTGGAGCGAGTTTTGGGCAAAATGTTTCCTGAAACAAAGGACAATTTGCCTGTTGAGACTCTTGTCGTACGAATGCCGAAAGCAACCTTTGCACCAAGACCAGGAACAGCAAGACTCCGACCTAAGCCGGATTACATTCATTCATCTGTTTTGCTTGCTGGCTGCTATACTGCGACAAAATGGCCCAGTACGATGGAAGGTGCTGTTCGCTCCGGATGTATTGCTGCAGCAGAAATTCTTGGCCAACAATGGAACCCAGATTCAAATTGGGAGACATGGCCTAGCCCACCTGAAAGGAAAGATGACACCATTGCTGAATGGAGGTTCACCCATGGCTGAGAAATTTGATTGGGGCCAGCATACGATCAACGAACATGGTGTGACATTGGCAGGATGGGATACCCACCAAAGCATCGATGAAGCACAAGCATACTGTGAGAAAATAGCTAAAGCACATTATGAGAATTTTATCATTACCAATCACTTTACACCTCCAGAAGTCCGAAACCATATTCAGAATGTTTACGCTTTTTGCAGGTACGGTGACGATTTGGGCGATGATGCACCATTTCCACCAGATGAAAGAATGATGCTCTTACAAGCATGGCTTGAAGATTTGAGAATAGCTCACGATGACAACTGGAATGGAACACCGCGTCATCCAATTTTAATCGCCTTAGCCCATACGTCGAGGACGTTCAACATACCCATCAAGCCCTATGAAAAACTCATTACTGCATTTATGTGGGACCAAGAGAGAATACAATATTCGTCTTGGGATGAATTGAAGCAGTATTGTGAACATTCTGCTGACCCAGTTGGCCATCTCTTCCTCTATGTGTATGGTCATGACAATGATGAGTTACGACATCTCGCCGACTCGACGTGCACAGCCCTACAACTTGCAAATCACTGGCAAGATATTCGTCGAGATTTGGTTCAAGGAAGAAGATATTTGCCGTTAGAGACTATGGAAAAATACCAATACACCATTGAAGATTACAACAACATGATCTATGATGAGCGTTGGGTAAAGATACTGAAGGAAGAAGTCGATCGAGCCCAAGCACTGTTTGACGAAGGGAAGAAATTGTGGTCTAAAGTGGACGCTCACCTCGCAGTCGACCTTGAGATGTTCACGCTTGGGGGAGAGGAGATTCTCAAATCAATTCGAAAGCAAAGGTACAATACTTGGGTGAAACGGCCCAAAGTAAGTAAATTCAAACAAATTAGACTGCTCTTCTATGCAAAGCGAAAATGGCGGAAAATTTCAAAGAAAAAATGAGCAATTATACGGCACGAAATGTTTCAACAAATTGGCAATGAAATCCTAGCCCGGAAAAAGAAAGGAATCAAAAAGGAAAACACCTAGGCTAAATCGATTGGGATGTTGGAGCGCAGAAAACCTTTGGATTTGCTCTTCCCACTCAAGGGAAACGCACGTTCAGAGATTAGCACCGATACCTCTCGACCGACCACGCTTTCTAGATTCCGAGCGGGTGTGACGCTTGCAAAGGATGCCGTGAAGGCTGTAAGTGTGACTGCGATGGAAGCCATCCGAGAGGGAGCACAATACATTGGTATTGTTGGAGAGAAAAATGAGTTAGTCGACCCGTTCGCTCATCTTGATGCACCGATCTGGTCTGAAAATCCACCCGCTGAACTCTACAAACTTGCATACAAGTATTGTGAGGAATTGACAATGAGAGAAGCTGGTAATTTCTATCATTCCTTCAAATATCTTCCAGAGGATCAACGCTTCGCAATGTGTGCAATCTACGCGTTTTGTCGAAGAGCAGATGACATCGCTGATGGTGACTGGAGTGACCGATTCCCCGGCAGTCGGGGTGCACTCGACCCAGAGGCAGTAGAATACCGAGAGAAACTCGAAAATCTTCAAGATTTATCCACAATCATTGATGAAGAAGCCTACGAGAAGAAGATTAGTCAACTCTTTTTCTTTAGAAAGAAATTGTCTACGTGTTACACTGATGTCTATTCAACCGACCCTGTATTCTTAGCACTCAAAGACACTGTGACAAGATTCGACATCTCAAAACAACATTTTGACGACCTCATCACCGGAATGGAAGATGACTTGTATCACAACAGGTATCGCACATTTGACGAACTCTATCTTTACTGCTACAGAGTAGCATCTGTTGTAGGACTCATGTGCATCGAAATTTATGGTTATGAAGACCCTCAAGCAAAGAAATTTGCAGAGTCATGGGGTATTTTCATGCAACTCACAAACGTTCTGCGCGACGTTGGGGAAGACATTCAACGGGACCGAATCTACCTTCCACTAGATGAAATTGAGCGAAATAAAATGAGTGCTGAGGAATTGGACGGTCGAATTGTTGTCAACAAGCACTGGGAACCGTATTGCCACCATTACGCAAAGCGTGCAAGAACATACCTCGAAGAAGCTCGTCAACTCCTGCCACTCCTTCCACGGCGTTCTCGATACTCGCCTGCTGCTATGATCGCATTCTACGACAAAATTTTGAGGCAAATCGAGAAGCAACAAGGCGATGTATTCACAAATCGGGTGAAACTCAACAAAGTTCAGAAAATTTCTCTTGCTGCCGCTGTCTATCTACGACATAGATTCCTGCCTGCTTTCCTTGATCCTATTTGGGCAGGGCTTGCTCGAATTGGTATCCTACCAGCTGTTTGAACTCCTATTGGATTCACCATAGGGTATCCCCTGAGTCGTACTACTTGAATCAGTGGACTTAGCAAAGGTTCTAACCGTTTGACAGTAGCCTATCAGTATAGATGAAAACCCAAGCATGTTGAAAAACGATGGAACATCAACCCGTGATGTGCCTAGTGATTCTGAATGGATAAAGTGGGGTGAACTCAATCAAAGATATCCCAATGATTACCCACTTATTCCAGATTCATCTCTACCTGAATCATCAATTGGTTTAGAACAAATTATTGCTGAATCTATCAAAACAACTCTCCCTCGTTTACCCTGGGGCAGTCACAAAGCATTGATTATAACATTGTATTCAGATCATTATCCGCTTGCAAATCTGGTACAAGAGAAGGAGCATGTGCACAATGCATTAACAAACGGTGGATTTGATGTAGTTTTCATTGATGCGAACGAGAACGATGATCCAGATGTATTTCGCAAAAAACTAGCGAGCGATCATTGGGATATTCTTCATTTCATTGGACATATGAATGGCAAAGAAAATCAAATTGGATTATCTGGTAAACTATCTGCTGCGGATTTCGTAGCATCATGTTGTCGAGCAGCCCCCCCTCGCCTGGTTGTATTAAACGCATGTAGGAGTGGGGACACAACTGCAGACACCGAGGTTGCAGGTATTTCCGGCCCAATTGCTGAACAATTTTGCCTACGTGGAGTTGATGCTGTAATTGCTTCAAGATGGAACATTTGGGACACAGCATCGGCTAACTTCAGCAAGAAATTTTGGCCAAACCTAATGAGTTCAATCACAGAATTTGACCCGAAGAACGATATCAGGTTAGAGGTCGAATCATCTTTATTAGAAGCAAGGAAATATCTGAAATCACTCCATCCTGAAAGAGATGCATGTTGGCTATCCTATAAATTGTTCAAGTCTAGGGATGACGGCTGCATTATTCCATCCAATCAAGTTCAGGCCTACCCTATCGGCAACTCCCATCCTCCTTTCGTTGAACTAGAGAACCATGTAAGGATTTGCGAATATCTTGGCCCAGGAGGTGCCGGCCTCTATCTTATGGCGGCTCCAGCTTGTACTGGGAAAACGACAACCGTTCGCTTGGCTTTGAAATCACTGGGTATTAATCACGAAAACCTGTGCTTCATTTCTCTTCGCCATGATGATTCAATGTCTGTAATTAACCATTTGCATGAGGCATTGTATGGCTTAGAAATGGCCCCTTTTCACCCTCTTGTTTTAGATGATGCTGAGTTATTAATCAATCACGTAAACTCAGAAATACCTCAAAAAATTTTTGAGATATCAAAACGAGTGCCTTTACTACTGATTATGCGAGAAAGAGCTGAGATGGGCGGATTTAATACAATCCCTTTCCTGAAAATAGATCACTCTTCTGATGAATTAATGAAATTGAGACCACATATTCCTGCTCAAAAAACATTTCATGAATATCTATCGAAGTGGGAGTTTGAAATTGATATTGATGATGTTGATTTACTGCTTACTAGAATGCAGAATAGACTGTATAATTTGCCTCATTTCTTTGAAGCCGCAAGTACAGGAAATGCTGACTTCGATCTTCTAGAATATCCAATAGATGCTCCCCTACTAAATAGGTTGGATTCGATTACACAAGATGAACTTCTTGCTTTGCAAATGATTACGGAAATGCCTACCCCAATAATATCCAAGATTAGAGCCGAAATGGCATGGACATTATTGCGTAGAGATGGTTATGTTTCATCACCTGAAACAATTTTTAAAACACTAGACTTGCTTGGGATTGCCCAAGAATATCATTCTCCAGAACAAGTGCCTTCTGCGCATGAAATTGACGATAAGTTTCTGAGTAGAATTCCTGATAATTTAAAGCACGCAATGACACTACAAGACGAAAATTTAGAGTTGTTAAAATCACAATATCCTAAACAGGATTGGAATAAAATGAGCGAAATTCCATATTTTGTCCATTTTTTGTATCATGGCTATACAGTAAATCACAATGTAATTTCTCGAGTAAAGGCAATACCGGACCATCCACATCTAATCTTAGCTAGGAGAGCATGTATTTTGGCATTTGATGTTTTTGATATGGCTAGCACTCCCCGTCTTTCTGATGGATATGATGAGCCGGAGATGCTTGTAAAAACGATGCAGCAAACGCTACCACATGAGGAGAAATCCCTAGATTCAGAAATGTTAGTTATCGAACTTGTTGCAGGTGCAAATCCGAGAGGAAATACCCTAGACGAAGTATTAGAAAAATGGCTGAATAATCCATCAGAGTTCAGAGAAGCAATCATAGAGAATAAACCAATTGTATACGTACACTTGTCGCAAAGATTACCCAGTCTTAGACCTGAAACCATTCACTCAATTGGCAATTTTGTGTTTAAGAATCAAGATATTTTTCCATCCAATGAGGCGGAGGCGGCATATTTTGTTTGGAATCTCGTTCAAACAGGTAAATCAGATGTGCCTAGAACTTGGAAAGGTGATAATGATAATTTCTGGTCTAACGAAAAATGGAAAGAGTTGATTATTGAAATTGAGAGGAAACTATCAGAAAATCCAAATTATGTGTCAAAAATGCAAGTAAGAAAATCAACATTACACTCTACATTTTTGTTGAGGAATATCCTCCATGAGGAAAGGGAAGAAGAATTGCTTGTAGCAGCAAAAACCGCTTTAGAGATTAGGAGTGATGATTCTTTGGAAATGTATAATTTGCATTTGAATTATTGTCAAGTATTATACCGACATATCATGCTAAAAGGTAATCGAGCAACACTGAATGCATTCCAATCTCACTTGAATGCATTAGAAGATGTCATATCCAAAGATAAAGACTCAGATAGCCTATTGAAAAAGAGGCTAGAACGAAGCACTTCTCAAAGGATTTGGATGCATACTGCACTCACATTGTTAAAACATCGCGTAGAGATTATGGGGAAAAATGACACTATTGAAGAATTACGTTGGATTAGGGATTTGATTGAAGCCGGCCATCAGATTGGTCAACTCAGCCCGGAATTAAGAAGAGCGACAATCTCTGAAGCAGGTAGTCGTTTACTTGGATTCACAAGAAGGAAGAAACTCGAGTGGACCCCTCAGTTAATAAAAATCCGAGCACGATTAACTAGGGAGTTAAGAGAACGCGTCCATGCTGATAGATTGCCAGAACAAGAACTCCATGTGAATAGAGAATTACACACTCATTTCATTTATTCATTCGATCCAATGAATCCTTTGCCTCCTATGCTTAGAGGTAAAAGGGAGCCCCCTCCCCCATCAAAAGAAACAAAGCAAAAATGGTATGACGTGATGGACAAAATTATTTATCAATATGAAGGATTTCCTGACCCTCCAATAGACATATCTTGGATATTGCAACAACCTGATGCTTCAAACATTGAAATGGATAGCATTCTCGGGCCCTTAACTGCTGAAGCATCAAGTCGTGTAGCAGCAGTTCTGTTAAGAGGAACCATTCACCTAGGGGATGCTGCTAGGATAACTGGTGCCTTCGCATCAGCATACTATGAATACCTAAATTCAGAAGAAAGGAACTTTGCTGATTCGTTCCGATTCCAATGATTACATTCATAATGGGGCGATTGACACCGGCACTCGGTACAGTCATGGAAGTATTAACAGAGGCCGATTGGTTGAGGTTCGATGAAATGGTTGACTCTGCTGAACCATGGTCCTTCAGCGAAGAAACCACATCAATTGTTTTTCGAGGAGAATCCGTATCATATACAATAGATTTCGTTCGCAAGCCATATGTTGATTCTTTAAAGATTCGAGACATGCTTGAGCAGGATGCTAATCTCTTCGCCGATTCTGGTTTTCAAACCATATTGCCTTTGGCCAAAAGTGTTGAGATGCACATGAGATTACTTTTTCTCGGTGGCAATCCAGATGATTTTCAAAACACTAGTTTCCAATTGTCTAAATGTTGCCGTGCCATATCCTCAGGTAATTCAGAATTTATCGGTATGAACAAAAATCAAGTGTTGGCTAAAGGAGAATACTGGAGCAGATTTTCTAAAAGTGATCATAGGTGCAATCGCCTCGTGAATTTGGCATACAAAATTTATGATGCAGGCAACCCTTATCGGCACAATAGGGTAAGAACATGGACGGAAGTGCGCCCATTATTTGATAAAAATCTCGAACGTTTTGAAGAGTTTATGAAACTATTCGATAAGCTAGTGAAGTGATATTTTGAATAGAGGTATAATTCTTTTAGAAATGCCTTGGGGCCGTGATAAAGACCCTCGTGTTCCTCTAGGACATGCTTCGTTAATTGCAGTACTCAATATGAAGCCTGAAATTAATTATCATTCAATAATTAAACCAATCAATGATGCAAATTTCGACGTTATAGATATCTTCAATGAGATTCAGACAATCATTGACAAAGATCCTCAGATCACATTTGACATTGCCTTTGGAGTATATGTTTGGGCGGAGGAAGCAATCCAGGCATTATTGAAGATGCTTAGGTCCTCTGGCTTCCATGGACGAATAATTCTTGGAGGTCCTCAGATTTCATACTGCGGTGAAGGTTTGGAGAAGAATTATCCCGAAGCAGATATATTTGTTCGAGGGTATGGTGAGTTTGCTATTTCTGCTCTAGCAGATGAAACTGGCGTACTGGAAATGCAAGGCGTCCATTACTCAGGAAAACCAGATTTACTTGAGCAAACATTCGTTGACCTCGAACTACTGCCTTCACCTTGGCTTAGCGGGGTAATCGACCTTGAAAATCAGCAATTCATTCGTTGGGAAAGTCAGAGAGGGTGCCCATTCAAATGCGGTTTTTGTCAACACAAAGAGCCTGGAGCTAGACTGAAAAAACGTGAATTCAAATCGAGTCGTATAATGAATGAAATTGACCTATTTTGCAAGAAGAATGTCCGTGACATTGCAGTATTAGATCCCATTTTTAATTCAAGTTCTCAATCAAAAAATATCCTTAAGCGATTCCAATCAAATGGTTTTGCAGGACGCCTTTCGCTTCAATGTAGGGCAGAAATGGCTGATGCAGAATTCATTGAATTGGCTTCTAAATTAGATGTCTGCCTTGAGTTTGGACTACAGACCATTCACAAAAATGAAGGTAAAGCAGTCAACAGAACCAACAATATGCGTGTTGTTGAAGAAGTTGTTGAATTGGTTAATGAGAAGGAAATCGACTACGAAATTTCACTAATCTATGGCTTACCAGAACAAACCATCCAATCATTCCGAGATACTGTAGATTGGTGCTTGTCAAAATCTGTACCAATAATCAAGGCATTTCCACTAATGTTGTTACGTGGAACCGAAGTGGAACAACGTAAACAAGAATGGGGGTTAGTTGAATCCGAAGGGAGTATGCCTATTGTCATCCAATCAAATTCCTTTACACATGATGAATGGTGTGAGATGGCGAAAATCTCGGAAGCGTTGAAGCAAACCGAGGGCAATCACCCCAATTCAATCCAAGATTTGCTCGAAATCGCAAATGAATTAGAGATAGATCTCAGTAGATATAGACCGGAAATAAGCACAACAAAAGGTCCTGAACTTGTATTCAGAGGAGGATATTCTGATTTTCAACTCCGCTTGCATTCAAAAATGTTTGAATCGTATTGCAGTTCTTAATTCCTAATGGTTATCCAATGGCTGCAGAGGTGTGAATAGATTTCGCTAAGGATATACGCAGTGACTACCCTATGATTAGATAGCCAATGTGCTGCAAGCCTAATTTGCTCTTCGCCTGTAGAAATTCAAGACCCAAAACTATACTTGAGCCTGTTCAGTTCGGATCGTAGTCAATGATTGAGGCGAGCCAATATTCGACTTCTCTTCGTGGTATTTGTTTGCGTTGTGCCAAATCCATAACCTGCCCTTCATCAATCCGATTGACGCCGAAATAGATGGCTTCAGGATGACCAAAATACAATCCTGAAACACTGGATGCAGGTGATGTTGCACATGATTCAGTGAGTTGGAATCCGTGAGTTTCGGCCTCCAAGAGAGCAAAGAGAGAGCGTTTATCACTGTGGTCAGGACAAGCAGGGTAGCCAAAGGCCGGCCGGATCGATCGGTAATCAGCCATCATCAAGCGTTCGTGAGTCATGTCTTCATCGTCAGGGAAACCCCACTCTGCTCGAATGATTTGATGCAACTTCTCAGCGCTAGCTTCAGCAAGGCGGTCTGAAATCGCTTTGATCATGATTGCGTTGTAATCATCTTGCTCTTCCTCAAAGGCTTTTGCGAGCGCTTCTGTCCCGTGAATAGCGACTGCGAATGCTCCCACATGATCTTGAATTTGATCCTGAGGTGCCACAAAGTCGGCAAGGCAAATATTCTGTTCTCCAACACTCCGTTGTTGTCTCAAGAACGCAAACCTGTGCTCTTTCTGCCCTTGAATAATGACATCATCGCCTTCTGAATAGGCTGGCCAAAAACCGGCGATAGCCTTGATATGCAACGACTGATTTTGTATAACCTCAACCAGCATTTTCTTGCCGTTTTCAAAAACATCCATAGCTGCCTCGCCTTTCTCAGGGTGGGTGAGGATAGCGGGATAAGAGCCCTTCATGTTCCAGGCGGTGAAAAAGAAATTCCAGTCAATATATGGCTCAACATCTTCAAGGTTGAGCGAGAATTCTCTCACACCTGTAAATGGGGGCTTGGCACATGTCTGCTCGTTAAACTCGAGGACAGGTTTTCGTTGTCTTGCTTTTTCCAAGGTGAGAAGAGGCTGGTTGATTTTTCGCTCGTAAAGATTCGTCAATCGTTCATTTTCCTCATCCAATGTTTTCTTGAATTCAATTCGTTTTTCATCATCTAGCAATTGGTTGAGGACTCCTGAAATAAGGGAGGCGTCCTTCACATGCACAACCTCTGCTTCGTAAGCAGGGTTGATTCTCACGGCGGTATGCTGGCGTGAGGTGGTGGCACCTCCAATCAATAATGGGATGGTCATGCCCCTTCGTTGCATTTCCTTGGCCACTTCAATCATTTCATCAAGGGAGGGGGTGATGAGGCCAGACAAGCCGAGAACATCGGCCTGCACCTCTTCCACTTTGTCCAATATGGTGGAAAGAGGCACCATGACGCCGAGGTCATGGACGGCGTAGTCGTTGCATTGCAATACGATACCCACGATATTTTTTCCAATATCATGAACGTCTCCTTTGACAGTTGCGAGCACGACATCTGCTCGTTTTTTCTGCTCGGTTTCATCATGATGCATGTGGGGTTCCAACCATGCAACCGCCTTCTTCATAACACGGGCACTTTTCACAACTTGTGGAAGAAACATTTTGCCCGAACCAAACAAATCTCCAACAACGTTCATGCCGTCCATGAGAGGGCCCTCAATGATACTCAACGCATCGCCAACATCTTCGTAGGCCTCAGCGACATCCTGTTCGATGAATTCGGTGATGCCATGAACCAAGGCATGAGCCAAGCGTGTTGCAACGTCCTGTTCTCTCCATTCTTTCGCATCTTGATGGATGCTTCTTTGTTTTGAAAAACGGTCGGCCATGGACACAAGGCGTTCGGTTGCATCGGGGCGACGATTGAGAATTACATCCTCAACCATCTCAAGTAACGAATCTTCAATGTCTTCATAGATGGTTAGATGGGAGGGGTTCACAATGCCCATGGTTAGACCTGCACTGATTGCGTGATGCAAGAATACGGCATGCATGGCTTGGCGAACTGTATCGTTTCCTCGAAATGAAAATGAGAGGTTGCTTATACCTCCGCTTACCATGGATTGTGGACATGTTTCACGGATAATCCTCGTTGCCTCGATATAGTGTTTTGCGAAGTCATTATGCTCCGACATACCAGTTGCTACGGCGAGTACATTTGGGTCATGAATGATGTCTGATGGGTGAAAACCAACGCGTTCAACCAGGAGTTGTTGAGCCCTCAGTGCGATTTCTACTTTCCTTTCCACACTTTCTGCTTGGCCATTCTCATCAAAACCCATCACGACCACGGCTGCACCATAGCGATGAATCTTCTTCGCTTGCTCAAGGAAGACTGTTTCGCCTTCTTTGAGGGAAATAGAGTTGACAATGGGTTTGCCTTGAATGCATTTGAGGCCAGCTTCGAGCACACTCCATTTTGATGAATCGATCATGATGGGGACAGAAGCAATTTCTGGTTCTGTGGCAATCATGTTGAGGAAACGGGTCATGACCTCTTCGCTTTCGATTAATCCCTCATCCATGTTGACATCGATGATGTTGGCACCGTTTTGCACTTGGTCCCGTGCTACTTCCACAGCGTTTTCAAAATCTAAAGCGGTTACAAGCCTGCGAAATTGAGCTGAACCCGTAACGTTCGTCCGCTCTCCAATCATGATGAGGTTAGAGTCAGGAAGGATGGTACAGGTATCCAAACCGGCGTACGTCGGCACTTGGTTTGGTTCACCCGGGACTCGGGGGTGCAATCCTTGAACCGAATCGTGAATGGCTTGGATGTGTTCAGGGGTTGTTCCGCAGCATCCTCCAACAAGATTGAGCAACCCGTCTTGAACCAGTGAGGCGATGTGGGAAGCTGTAATGTGCGGCGTTTCATCAAAGCCTGAGGGTGAAAGTGGGTTGGGTAATCCAGCGTTTGGATAGATGTGAGTCCGAGTGTCACAGATGTTAGCGAGGGTGGATAACTTGCTTCGTAAACCCGATGCTCCCAATCCACAATTAATACCGATGCTGAACGGTTTTGCATGCTTGACGGTAGTCCAAAAGGCTTCCACGCTTTGTCCGAATACGGTACGGTCTCCTTTTTCTTGAATGAACGTCACCGAGATGATGATGGGCAATTCAATCTGTTTCATCTCAAAGGCATCAAGCGTTGCCTTGATAGCGGCTTTTGCGTTGAGAACATCAAAAATAGTCTCGATGAGGATGATGTCGCAGCCGCCTTCGATGAGGACAAGAAGTTGTTCAAGGTATGCTTGGTAAACTTCATCCCAGTTCGCCGCTCTTGCAGCGGGATCATCCACATCCGAAGAGGCAGAAAGCGTGACATTTGTTGGTCCAATAGCTCCAGCCACCCAACAACGTTTACCGGTTTTTTCCTGATGTTTCCTCACGGCTTCTTTCGCAATCTTCACTGCTCGCTCGTTCATTTCAACAACACGGTCGCTTAAACCGTATTCCGATTGTGCAATGCTGGTTGCACCAAACGTGTTTGTTTCGATGATGTCGGCTCCAGCTTGAAGGTATTGAGTATGAATGGTCTCAATGAGATGGGGTTGTGTGATGTTGAGCATCTCGTTGTTGCCTTTCAAATCTATAGAATGGCTCTTTAAGGACCCATCACGAAAGTCTTCTTCCTTCAAGGGATGCTGCTGAATCATGGTTCCCATGGCACCATCGATGATGAGTATTCGGTCCTTGGACATCCTCTCCAATTCATCCTTCGGAGACATGGTCTTTCACCCCTGGAACTCTCGGAGAATTTGGTTGAACACACTGCTGTTGTTCATAGTGAAGAAGTGCACGCCAGTTACGCCATAATCGAGCAAAGCTCGTACTTGGTGAACTGCATGTGCAATGCCAACTTGCCTCACTTCGTCATCAGTTTCACAGGCATTGACATCGTCAATGAGGTTCTGAGGTAGGCTTGTTCCGAAAATTTCTGGCAAGACCGTGAGTTGTTGTTTCGAGGTGATGACCTTGATTCCTGGAATGAGCGGTACATCGATGCCTACCTTGCGACATAATTTCTCAAACCGAAAGAAGCATTCGTTATCAAAGAACATCTGGGTGATCACAAACGATGCTCCAGCGTCAATTTTTCTCTTGATGTTGGTAATCTCCTCTTCCAAATCACGGGCTTCCGCATGGACTTCGGGATACCCTCCTACGCCAATTTCAAAGTTTGTGGCTCGAGCTTCGCTCACATCTTCCAGATATTTTCCTGCGTTCATATCCATGATTTGCTCGACCAACTCGTTCGCATATGTGTTCCCGTACGGATGGGGAATGAAATACGGTTCTGTCTTGTTTGGGTCGCCGCGAAGTGCCAACACATGATTGAAACCAAGATAATCCAAATCCACTAAAAAATCCTCGGATTCAAACTTAGAAAAACCACCGCAAATAACATGGGGTACAACATTAAGGCCATACTGAAACTTAAGCATGGCGCAGACACCTAGCGTGCCGGGTTTTTTCCGATTCCAAATTCTCTCCGTTTGGCCGTGTTCATTGATACGGTCTATTTTGTGCGCTTGGTGGTATGTGACACTAGCAAATGCAGGCAGCCACCCATCAAGGCTGTTGAAAAAATCGTGAATGTTTTCAAGGCCAAGTCCTCGGTTTGGGGGAAGAATCTCCAACGAAAATGGAAGGCCGCTTGCAGCATTCCTGTACAATGAAGCGACGTCCATGCTTGGCGGACGGCATCATCGTTTTGAACCCTTCACAATTTTTTAGATATGAGATTGCCAAGAAGTTTGGACCACTGAATGCCCTCTGATTTATTGTGAGGGGTATACACTTAACTCATATTGATGAATCCATTGCTCTGGAGTCATTCTTGTACATAGCATTCTAATGAAATCATAGGGAATCTTGTTGATGTTTTTGAAGCGAATGCAACTTTTACCCATATCTAATTTTGTCGTGCTATGTTTCGGATATTCTTGTTTGACCCACTCAAGCAACGTCGGATTGGAATACACACCCATGTGATACAAAGCTATGTGATTTTTTTGTGAGGCTACGTTCAAAAAAGGTAATGGCAAACTTGGGTCCACATGATATCCATTTGGATACCTTGAATGTGGCACCACCCAACCAGGCATGTTGTATATGAGGCACTCTTGAAATCCATCAGGTATATGTTCTCGTATTGTGCTTAGAATGTGTGAAATGACTTCTTTACGTTCATCTGGGAGAGCCAAGACATACTGCTCAACAGAATCCATTGATATCTCTAATGAGTCAATGATATAACAATTGAACTGCAATTCGTTCTTGGTAAATCACGAACCGCACATTAGGCAATCGTCAGGGCTATCGAGACTGCACGCAATTGCATCCATGGAATCAACTTCTTCTGCCCGATTGGCAAGCCCGTTCACAGTCTGATCGTCTTTACCTTTGGCTTCAACTGTAAATTGAATTGCATCGGCTGCAGCTTTTGTTCTCAAGTAGTACATACCGGTCTTCAATCCCAATCTCCATCCATAGAAATGCATGGATGATACCTTTGCAGGATTTGCATCGACCATGTGAATGTTGAGAGATTGGCTTTGGTCAATGTATGCACCACGATCTGCAGCCATTTCCAAAATTGTTTTTTGTTTGATTTCCCATGTTGTTTTGTAAATATCTTTAATTCGATCTGGTATCGAAGGGATTTGTTGAATTGAACCTTTTTGTATCAGGATTTGGTCTTTTAATTCGACACTCCAAATACCTTCGGAAATCAAATCGTTCACAAGGTGCTTGTTAAGGACAATGAATTCACCAGACAATGTTCTTCGAACATAGAGATTTGATGTAAAGGCCTCAAAACACTCATTGTTACCAAGAATTTGTGAGGTTGATGCGGTCGGCATTGGAGCAAGGAGAAGTGAATTTCGCATTCCGTGTTCAATGATCTCAGCTTTCAGCGAATCCCAATCCCATCGACCGCTGTGTTCATTCATGTCCCACAAATCAAATTGAAGAATTCCTTTGCTTGCCGGTGAGCCTTCGAAAGTAGAATATGGCCCTTCGACTTTAGCTAGGTCTTTGGATGATGCACATGCTGCATAATAGATGGTTTCGAAAATATCTTTGTTCAACGCCTTTGCTTCAGGACTCTCAAATGCCATTCCAAGCATTGCGAACGTATCTGCAAGACCTTGGACGCCCAGTCCGATAGGCCTGTGCCTCATGTTTGAGTTTCGTGCCTCTGGAACGGGGTAGTAATTTACATCGATGACTCGGTTTAAGTTACCTGTCACGTGGTATGTTACATCATACAATAATTGATGGTCGAACTCTTTCGTTTCGAGATTGACATACTTTGGGAGAGCGATTGATGCTAGATTACAAACTGCAACTTCGTCTTTGGACGTATATTCCATGATTTCAGTGCAAAGATTTGACGAACGGATTGTCCCCAAATTCTTCTGATTTGATTTCTGGTTTGCAGCGTCTTTGTACAACATGTAAGGTGTTCCCGTCTCAATCTGTGCTTCAACGATTTTGTCCCATACCTCTCTAGCAGGCATTGTTTTTCTTGCAAGGCCCTCTGATTCATATTTCTCATAGAGTGCTTTGAACTCTTCACCGTACACATCTTGCAATCCTGGACATTCATTAGGGCACAAAAACGACCAATTTCCATTTTCTTCAACACGTTGCATGAACAAATCTGGGGTCCAAAGAGCATAGAACAAATCTCTTGCACGCATTTCTTCTTTTCCGTGGTTCTTACGTAGGTTCAAGAAATCGAGGAGATCAGGATGCCAAGGTTCGAGGTATATCGCTATTGAACCTTTTCGCTTGCCACCGCCTTGGTCAACATATCGTGCTGTATCATTGAACACACGAAGCATAGGAACAATTCCATTTGACGTGCCATTCGTTCCTTTGATGTACGAGCCCTGTGACCGAATGTGGTGGATTGACAAGCCAATACCACCTGCGGATTTCGAGATTAATGCACACTGTTTGAGCGTATCATAAATTCCATCCAGTGAGTCGTCTTGCATGGTGAGCAAGAAACAAGAAGACATTTGTGGCATTGGTGTGGCTGAATTGAAAAGTGTAGGCGTGGCGTGCGTAAAGTAGCCTTCGCTCATCAAATCGTAGGTTTGGAGTGCCTTCTCAATATCTGTATGATGAATACCAACGGCGACTCGCATGAGCATATCTTGAGGTCGCTCTGCAATTTCTCCATTGAGTCGAAGAAGGTAAGAGCGTTCAAGAGTTTTGAAACCAAAATAATCGTAGTTGTTGTCTCGTTTGTAATCAATGTGGTTGTTGAGGACATCACTGTTTGCCATGATGATATCAAAAACTTCTTCGGAAATGAGAGGTGCATGTTTTCCAGATTCAGGGTCGATATACTCCCTCAAATCTTTGATGACATCAGTGAAGACACCTTTAGTGGAACGATGCAAATCATCAACACAAATACGGGCAGCAAGTCGGCTGTAATCAGGATGTTGCGAAGTAAGTGATGCGGCTGTTTCTGCAGCAAGCATGTCGAGTTCCCTCGTTGTGACACCATCATACAAACCTTCGATGGTCAACTTCGTGACCATACCTGGGTCGATCCATTCATTGTTCAGGTCTTCACAAAGTCGAGTAAGTTTTTCTAAAATAGCATCGAAGCGAACTGCTTCTTTCTCTCCATTTCTCTTGATTACCTGCATTGTCATTTTATCACCGTTTTGTGTTCAAGTTGAGCGCAACAACGCTCTTCGTGCGCGGACAGTTCAAAAGTCTTCGTCTACTGAAAACCTTTGTTGTACACTTCCTAGAGATGCACCGTCCATAACACCAGCTTTCTGATATTCTGCGACCCGCTTCTCGAAGAAGTTGGTTTTACCCTGCATGGAAATCATTTCCATCCATGGGAACGGATTGCTCGAATTGTAAATCTTCGAACAATTCAGAGAAACAAGCAATCGGTCCGCAACAAACTCGATGTATTGTTTCATTAACTCTGCATTCATACCGATAAGATTGACCGGTAATGCAGTGGTCACGAATTCAATTTCAATTTCAACAGCCTCTGCAATGACTCGTCGAATCACATTTTCACCTGCACCTCGAATAAGTTTATTGTGCAATAAACAGGCAAAATCGCAGTGAAGCCCTTCATCTCTTGAAATCAATTCGTTTGAAAATGTTAGCCCTGGCATCAATCCTCGCTTTTTGAGCCAGAAGATTGCGCAGAATGAACCCGAAAAGAAAATGCCCTCAACAGCGGCAAACGCCACAAGTCGCTCCGCAAAAGAGCCTCGCTTTCTAGAAAGCCATCGTAGTGCCCATTCGCCCTTCTTTTGAACCGATGGGACTGTTTCAAGTGCTTTAAACAAGTGATCTTTTTCCTTTTCATCAGAAATGTATGTGTCAATAAGCAAGGAATATGTTTCAGCGTGAATATTTTCCATCATAATCTGAAAACCATAGAACGCACGTGCTTCAGGCCAGCAGACTTCATTTGAGAAATTCATGACAAGATTCTCGTTAACGATACCATCGCTTGCTGCAAAAAATGCAAGGACATGTTTAAGGAAATGGCGTTCATCATTGTTCAAATTCTCCCAATCTTTTTTGTCTTGTGCTAAGTCGATTTCTTCTGCTGTCCAAAACGATGCTTGCTCCTGTTTGTACATCTTCCAAATATCGTGGTGCTGAATAGGAAATAGAACGAATCGATCTAAATTCTCCTGAAGCATAGGCTCGATGTGCTCTTGCGACAAGTCAATCTCAATGTTTGAATCCGATGATGCCTTATCCATAACCATATTCTTCACCTCCCGTCGACACGGATTTGTTCTTCACTCGTATAGGGTTTATATTTCTTGCACATGCTGAAGATAAAATATCACTGATTTTGAACCCTTGCATTTGTTAGGAATCAACAGACTGCAAAAAAGAATTAACTTTTCATTCGTTTTAATTTCACTCTGAAAAAATAACATTTTACCTCGAAAATTGCTTATTCTAACGAAATTTCAGCAAGTGGGTATCGATTTACTTTAGCAAAAAGTTCAATCGGGGAATTTACTTGAGAGATATATGGGCCGAGATGAACTCCATATTCAAATTTCAAAATTGCATGAAGATGCAATACTGCCAACCCAAGGTTCAGCGGAAGCGGCAGGTTGGGATTTGTACGCATTAGAACAAACTGCGGTACGGAAAAATGCCACAGTACTCATACCAACTGGTCTTGCGATTGCCATCCCTGTCGGCTGGGAGGGTCAACTCCGATGCCGCTCATCTTTAGGAAAGAGAGGTATGATGCTTCCAAATGGAGTTGGAACAATTGATTCAGATTACAGAGGTGAATTGAAAGTTCTTGCATCGTTCATCGGCGATGGTGAATCGATGACTATTGAGAAGGGAGAACGCGTCGCTCAATTGATTTTTGCAAAAGTTCCAAAGGTGACATTGGTGGAAGTTGAAAAAGAACACCTTGGTGACACAACTCGTGGCACAGGTGGTTTTGGCTCAACCGGTCAATTCTAGTCAACGCAAGAGGGAAAAGGATGCATCCTGTTCGAGTCGAAATTCATCAAGTGATGATGTATCCTGAAGCAGACGTATACATGAGGCAACTTCAAGCGAAAAGAATTGAAAACGAAATTGGAGATGTTTTGCTCATTCTTGAACATCCAGAAATCGTTACCGTTGGGCCAAAAGCAAGAAATGAAGGACAGCAGCCTCCAGAAGATTATGCCACCTACGATGTTGATAGAGGAGGTGGATTAACTTGGCATGGCCCCGGCCAACTGGTGGTCTACCCGATTTTCCTTTGGAATCACGACGATGAGCGCTCTGTCCAGCATATCATTTCAAAAATTGAACAATGGGTTATTGATACTCTTGAAGCCCTTGGTGTTGATGCTTCTCGAGATCCTCGTATGCAAGGGGTTTGGGTCGATGAGTTCAAAATTTGTAGCATTGGATTATCCTTCCTTCGATGGGTCAGCCGTCATGGATTCACAATCAATTACAATACACCGAGTGGTCGCGTCGAGGGTGTTCAAGGATGTGGCCTCGATGCTCATACGACAACATCTCTCGATAAATTAGGTTACGAGATTAGTCGAGACCACCTCGTTGAATCTTTACTCAAAACAATGCCAGAAGTGCTTCAAAGAATGCATGAGAACATTGAATTCCTTGACGAATCATCATAAATTTTCCTTTATTTTTTCTTCAATCAATGTTTGAACTTCGTCCGATTGTTGATGAATTTGGTCTAGGAGTTCTCGGATTGAGGGTTTTCCGCTAATGTCTTCACTTCTGTTTAGGGCTGTCATGTACAAACCAAAGACCTCTTCTGACCACGAATCCAACTGAGCGTGGCATTCCAATGCCTCATCAAACAACTCTACTGCTATGTGTGGTGCGTTGAGTGCTAAAAATGACTTTCCAAGACCAAAAATAGCTTCTGTACCACTTTGTAGATGTTCCTTCAATGTAATTGCTGCTCGTCGAATCGCTTCCAAAGCTTGGTTTGTTTTACCCATAAACTCATGACAAATAGCGACTAAAATGTGTCGCTGAATACTCATAGCATCATTTTCAATTCCCAGATTAATCGATTTTTGAATACATAACATACCATTTCCGTAGTCTTCTTTTGTGATGTGTATGGTTGCAAGGGAAATCAATATTTTTGATTCGTTGACGTCGTCGTCAAGTAAACTTGTGTAGAATAATGCTTTCGAAAATGCTGTTTTTGATTGGTCTGCTAGACCTTGATTTTGAAACAAAATACCTTGAAGAAGGTATGACTTCGTCAATGCTTTGAATGTGTATTGTTGAATGATTTCAAGGTCATCGCCTTTCAATGATGTCAAATCATAAGCAACATTTTCGTATACATTTCTCGTTTCAATCTGCACATTCTCTAATTTATTATCGAGATTTGTTCGGTCGTCTAATTTGTAAAGAGAATCGATAGAATCTAGCAAAGCAGTGACGTGTTTACATATTGGAAGAAGATGCTGAATTCGTTCATTCATGCTTGGTTTAATTTTTCCACCTCGAGATAATTTTACCAAATTTTGAACAAGTTTTCGAATGGATGGAGATTGTTGAGGTATGTTGACATCCTGGTTTTCAGTTTCAGTTTCTTGGACTTCCTGATCGAGGAGAGATTCAATAAGCCAAGTCAACTTTTCTTGAATGTTGTACTGCTCTTTTCGGCTTATTGCATACTGCATTTCTGCTGATCGGATTTTCCAAGCGAGTTTCTTGATGTCATTCGCTATTTTTCCTGATTCAAGTCTGTACAGACGCTCAAAAAAAGTCGATGGAGGACATACTTCAGAGACGAGTTGATGGTTTGTTCCTGCATTTGCTAACTTAAAGTCATCAGTTACGAGCAAAACCTCTTCACCTTGTTGTTTCAACTGATAGGACAAAACAAGAAGAGAAACGTCAACATCTTGGGGCGCTGCTCGCTCACCTATTTTCGTAGCGAGAGCTTTGATCTGAGCATCATCTATTGAATGAACAGTTAGCTTCTCACCAATAACTTCGAGAAGACGCGGCTTTTTTTCAATTCTCTGAAATTTCACAGTACGGACTTCATCCAAAACACCCGATGTAACATTGAGTGGTAAATTTGATTTCAAAATATAACGAACAATCACATCTTTTGCAAAAGACCCCATGTGGATAAAACAATTTGAGTCGATGACATATGTTGTCATGCGTATTGGTCACATCATCGGTTTAGAATTATTTCCAATGTTATTTTTGGACCGTATGATTTACGATTGTCATGTCAAATCGAAATGCGTAAATCGTCTCATTCTAAACTAAGTCAAATATAACATGCTCACATCAGGATGAGAAAATGAATGATTCGTTGCGCAATGTATATTGAAGTTCGTAAAAAGAGCCAAAGAAGAGGGCATATGACAACTTCTGGATTGGAATTTTATATCAAAGCAGAGAATCCAGGCTCTCATCACCTCACCGTTGGAGTCAAGATACAATCTCCGTTCACGGGGACGAACCTCTTGTTATCCTTTCCACGTTGGGTTCCAGGCTCATACTTTCTTCGAGAACCTATTCAACATGTTTTTGATATCAATGTCCAAGATGAACAAGGAACAACGTTGAAACATGAGCGAAATGGTGTTGATTCACTAAAAATTTTCAATGTAAAAAACAAAAAAACAGTTCATGTAGAATACAAACTCTTCTGTTTAGAATTGAGTGTCCGTTCAAATCATCTCGATGCAACTCACTTACATCTTATGCCTCCTTACACCTGGTTTTTACCTAACAAAGGTATTGCATTAGAGAGGTTAAATTCAGAGTTTGGTGTAGAATATATTCTTCCTGAAACATGGGAACCAGCGACTCAATTGAAATTTTTCGATTCTAAGGTCAAAAATGGAATGAAACATTGGAACTATTCTGCAAAAAATAGAGACCTATTTCTTGATTCAATCATGGAAGCAAACAGCAACCCCACGATTTCGAGAACGATTGATGGACGTACACATTTGTTCAAATTTTGGGACAGTGGAGACTATACATTACATGATGGAATGATCACAAAGTTTCTCGATGACTGCGAACGTGTTGTCAAAGAGTATCATGCATTGTTTGGCGTACATGACTGGGGAGATTACCTCACAGTCCTTCACCTCACACAAACGAATCGAGGGGGCTTAGAACACCTCAATTCTCAAACCTCGATGATGCCACGTCAATGCTTACTTCCTGGCAACGACGATTTGTATCGTGATTTGTTAAGTTTATTTTCTCATGAATATGTCCATCAATGGAATGTAAAGCGATTAAGACCCAAATCATTCCACGATTATAATTTGCAAACGGAAGGGCATACGAATTTGTTGTGGTGGTTCGAAGGATGCACATCATGGATTGGAGATATGCAATGCGTTCGGTCAGGTGCTTGGAGTGAATTAGACTGGATTGTAGAGTTTGAAAAGAAATTAAAACGGCATTACACCTTGAATGGTCTTGATTATGAATCTCTTGAAGAATCAAGTCACGATGCATGGATACACCTCTATAGAAGCGGCCCCTATTCAAGAGAACGCCAGATTTCATACTATCTCGAAGGCGAATTGGCAATACTATGTATAGATGCTGAATTGCAACGAAGGTCGAAAGGGAAATCAACAGTCGAACTCCTCTTGAAAAAACTATGCGAGCAACATGCATTAGATTATCCAAATTCAGATGGTGAGGGAATTGACCTCAACGACATCGTGAAAACAATTCAATCAATGGAGGGAGGGCAAAACATGGGCAAGTATGTTCGACAAATTGTAAAGAATAAAGGGCCTTTACCCCTCAAAAAAGCGTTACGATATTTTGGTAGAAACATCGTGCACAAAGAAGAAGCAAAAGTGGAGAATGCATGGCTGGGTGCAGCATTAACTCAAAAATGCCACAGTATTGAAATTCTACGGTTTCTGAAAGATTCGCCGTTACGGCTTCACCTCAAGGCTGGTGATGAAATTTTAGCCATTGATTCATTACGAACATCATCTATGAAAGCAATTGATACCGCATTACAAGGCAAGGCGAATTCAGAGGTCGGCATCCTTTTTGCTTCAGAGGGTGTTACAAAAGAAATCAAACTCAATCTGCCTTCTCAACCACCATCAACATGGTCTATTCAAGGAAAAAAGAACGAACACTGGAGCCGATATCTTTCATCACGTCAACCTTGAAGTTGTTCGAGCGGAACAAATATCGGAGGGATATCGAATACCAGCGTATGCTTACTGGTTTTCGCAGGAAAGACATGACCTGACAGCGACATTTCAATAACTTGTTCCTTTGTGATCTCTTCAAAGGTACTCGCTTGCCAGGTTTCGACGCTTATCCTTGAATCTGTCAGATAATCGATGCATAATGCTGGAAGTAATCGTAGGTCAAGGCGTAATCCAACATTGTATCGATGATGTCCGTCTAAGATTGCCCCCGTCGCTTTGTCAACAATGAGGGGTTTGGTGTATCCGCCCCATTTTTTTGTCATTTTCAACAATGATTGGCAATTTTTTTCTTTAATCTCCTCATGGGGCTTAAGCCATTCAATGGGTACGAGGGTAACGTCCTCCCCATCATAATCCATGATTCACCCGAAGACGAGACCGCATAATTCATTTTCTATTGATGTTGACAGAAGAGTGAGGGAGGTGGTGAATTGACATGGATTCATGCTGATATTCAAGGCGAGACCCTCAATGATGAATTAAAACAAGCGATTCAAGACATACCTCAACATGTACGAAACACACTTGAAGCATTACACTTGAAAGGGCATGGAGCATGGCTAGTAGGTGGTTGTGTACGTGATTTGTTCCTAAAAAACAAAACCACTGATTTTGATATTGCGACGACATCGACGCCTGAACAAACAATGGAACTCTTCGGAAATATGGCCGTTCCTACCGGTGTTGAATTCGGGACCATCACGCTCAAAGGCAAACCTGTGATAGAAATAACAACCCTTCGCACAGATGGAATGTACGAAGACAAACGGCATCCTGTCGAGGTTTCGTGGGGTATGTCGCTCTTGACTGACTTAGAACGTCGTGATTTCACAATAAACGCGATGGCAATCGATATTGGATTAGGGATGTTGTATGATCCATTTCACGGGAAATATGATGCTCAGCGAAGAATCCTCAAAGGTGTTGGTGACCCTTTTCAACGATGCAATGAAGATGTCTTGCGTGTGTTACGTGCATTCCGTTTTCTTTGTCCCAGCCCAGGTGTTGTGTTTCAAATGGATATAGATTTACTCACTGCAGTGAAATCAACGGCACCTCAAATTCACAATCTATCAGTTGAAAGAATATGGAGTGAATTGAAACGCATCTTAGACAAAGATATGTGCCACTTCATCTTACATCGGATGATGGATTCAGGCGTATTCAATCATATCTTCAGTTCTTCGAGTATGCCGACTCAGAAAATTATTGACTGCATATCAACGGTTTCAACAACGCTCAACCTCCTTCAAAAATTTGCACTTCTTTGGGCTGAACACGAACCAAGAATATTGAAACAACATCTCACATGGCTGAAAGCTTCAAACAAAGAGAAAAATGAAATCCAACAATTTCATTCAAATCTTGCAAAACCGCCTGTTCCATCAAAATCTTCCATTCGGATTTTTCATTATTTTACAAAGAACACGATGCGAGATTTCATTCAACTTCATACCTATTTGGCTCATAGCAAAGTCCATGTCCACAACACCAAATACATATCAATTGAAGATGCAGAACAAGTTCAAAAAATATCAAATGATATGTCATTGATTGATTCGACTGAAGCGATCCTGAACGGACAAGATATCATGCAATCGACAGGCATCTCCGAAGGCATCAAATTGGGAAGAATAAAAGAATGGATGCATCGAATCCAAATTGAAAAAGCTATCTCGACAAAAGAAGAAATGATGATTGAACTTGCACAAATCGATTGGGCGTATATTGAGATTGATGAAATCCCACGGTTAGAAATTCAAATTTCGTCGAAATAATTCTTGTACCAATTTTCCCGAAAACTTTTGAATTCACTTCACTTCCGTCATATCGAGTGTCATGAGTGCAATACCTAGTGTAAATCTCCAAGAGGTTTTCGAACAGCAAGTCCAACAGACGACTCAGCGAATTGAAACAATCACGTCTTCGAATAGGATGGCTGGATTACTTCAGCAAAATTTTCGAGATAATATTCTCAACGGTACATATGACCCTGCTACACTCATTTACGAAGCTGATGAAAATAAAGACAATGTCATTAGTGTAGATGAATTAAACAATCTCATCTTCAAACTCACAAATGAAAATCCGCCTGCATGGGTCAGTGAACTCTTGTTTAAATTCATGGGAAAAGACACCAGTGAAGGCATTATGTTAACCGAGTATTATGCATACTTAACCACCTTAGGAGTGTCGCCCCCAGATTCCTTCCTAAAGAAGGAAGAATTAGTTGTTGAAGAAATTGAAGAAAAAAAAACTGTTGAAGACCCTGAAATACATCTTGATGTTAAATTAAATGAAGAAGGATCACACATTATCGTTCGATTGCTCCTCCCACCGTATCAAAAAGACGCCTGGCTAGGCTTTTTCGACATCCAAAACGATACAATGTACGGAGATTCTAAATTTTTCTTTAATGAAAAAATGTCGAGTGACATCATCGAAATCGAAATTGAAAATGTCTTTCCAAGTGGAATGTATTCACTACGTCTTTTCGAAAATGACGCCTCTCAATCAAGGTTGTTGGACGCAGTAACATTAGACATTGAACAACACGAACAACCAATCGTAGACGAAGAAGAACAAGAACCCGAGGTCATCGAACAAGACGAAGGGAAACAAAGTCATGTTGTTGCAACAAATTTAGTTGAATTTCTGCACGGCTTAGAAAAATGTAGATTATCAAGAGATTATTCAGAGAAAATAGAATCAGAACAAGTTCAATTCACCTTTCAATTCACTCCTGTATCACAACAAACAACACTTTTATCAGAAAAAGGCTACAAAGGAGGAAAATCACTCATTGGTATTGAGTCAGGTGCTCAAAACGAAGTAGAGATTCAATTCCCAGTCGAGCAATCCGATTCGGTCACAATGAACAAAACCATCGAGTTGACCTGCACACCTATTGCATGGTCACTTGCAAGGAATAGGTTGATTTTGAAGAAAATCTAAGTGCTCAGTTGCTAATTCCTCGACTGATAACAATGCGTTGGACTTCTTGGGTTCCTTCATAAATTTGGGTGATTTTTGCGTCTCTAAAGAATCGTTCAACCGGGAATTCCTTGGTATATCCATATCCTCCAAGGACTTGAATTGCTCGTTCGGAAACCCACATCGCTGTATCGCCTGCAAATAATTTTGCCATACTGGCTTCCATCGAGTGACGTGGCCCTCCCTCTTCGTAATGCTGTTGCTTCGTCCATGCCGCCTTGTAAACGAGATGTCGTGCTGCTTCAATTCTGGTTGCCATGTCAGCAAGATAAGCCATAATCATCTGGTGGTGGCCTATGGGTTTTCCAAACGCTTCTCTTTCTTTCGAATATTGTAACGCTGCCTCGTAAGCACCTTGGCTAATACCCAATGCTTGAGCTGCTATGCCAATTCGGCTGTTGTCCAAAGCATTCATTGCGATTGGAAAGCCGTTTCCAGATCCTTTCAATACATTCTCGACTGGAACCTTACAATTTTGGAGGACGAGAGTACACGTGTCCGATGAACGAATACCGAGTTTATCCTCTTTCTTTCCAACACTAAAACCTTCAAACGAGGATTCGACGATGAATGCTGTCGTTCCTCCATGCTTTTTGACACCGTAATCTGGATGATTGATATCTTTGGCAAACAGAACAAGAATATCTGCCTGGACACCATTCGTTACCCACATTTTTTCTCCGTTCAGAATGTAATGTGTGCCGTCCTCAGATAGTTCGGCTTTACAGGACATTGCTGCTGCATCTGTTCCAGCCCCTGCTTCAGAAAGTGAGTAAGCACCGACTTCGCCAGCGGCAAGGCGAGGCAGATACGCTGCTTTTTGTTCATCGTCCCCATGAAGAGCAATTGTCATTGAACAGAGACCCACATGAACACAGTACATGACAGCGAAGGAAGGGTCAACACGAGCAAGTTCCTCAACAATGATTGCTTCGGAAATATCATCGATTGGCATACCGCCATATTCTTCCGGAATTGTGATGCCTTGGAGGCCTAGTTCAAGGAATGACTGCCATTCTTTTGATGGAGGCGTTTGATTCTTATCCCGTTCTTCTATAGTTTCAACAAGTACGGATTCAGCAAAATCCCTTACCAATTCTCGAATCATTTGCTGTTCATCGGTTTCTCCGTAATTCAAAGGCTCACCAATCACTTGGACGTCAAGGTGTTTCTTAACCCGTTTGATTGAATACAACGGACTGCCACAACTCATTGTTCATATACCACCTGTTGTACGGCGGAGCAGATGCCTTATGGACGAAGATTATGATTACGTTGAATTTCAGGTCGCACACAACCGAAAATACTCACTCGATCACTTGTGGTACCAAGACAAGGAAGAAAAATTAATGGTTGGAGTGAGCGAATTTCTAGCATTCGATGCAGGAGAAGTTCTCAGAGTTATCCTCCCACAAGCCGAAACTGAGGTTGATGAGGGCGATGATTTGTTTTCAATTTGGACTTCAGATGAGAAAATATCATTCCCATCCCCTTTTTCAGGTGTGATTAGAGAAGTGAATGGTGAAGTCGAGATCAATCCTGACCTCGTCAATGATTCCGCATATGACCATGGATGGATTATTGTTCTCGAGCCTCACGCCATTGACATGGAACAATTACTTGACCCAGATGAGTATGTTGAATACATTTCTGAATTGTAGGGAAGACTCAAACGACAATCGTTCTTAGCATGAGTATGTCCGGTGAGAATCTCTCATTTTTGCGACAGAGTTTGATTGATGCTCCGGTTATTTGGAAAGATGGATACCCGTACTTCATCCACCCTATCACAGATGGTGTGCCCCGACTGCACGCCGAAGTCTTGACTGAAATTATTGAAGATGTCAACACCCGAATCGATTGGTCAAATATCGATGTCCTCTTGGGGATTGAGGCGATGGGGCTTCCACTTACAGCACCTTTGAGTATGGCAACTGGCATTCCATTTGGTGTTATTCGAAAAAGGTCGTATGGTCTAGATGGAGAGATAAAGATTGAACAAAAAACGGGATATTCCGAAGCATCATTGTACATCAATGATGTTCACGCTGGTGAAAAAGTTGCAATTTTTGATGATGTCATTTCGACGGGAGGAACGCTCTTAGCAATTCTTGAAGGCCTCATTGAAGCAAACGTCACTGTCATTGAAGTGATCACGGTTGTAGAGAAAGGACCTGGCATGAGGGTACTCCAAGAAAAATTTCCACAAATCAAATTTCAATCGCTTCTAAAAGTCGAAATGGTTGAAGGGAAACCCAACATCATAAACTGAGGTGAACATATGGACATGGAACGTCACGATTTTGAACTACAAGACCTCATTGATAAAATTCAAACCAACGACCACAGACTTGTTGCCCTTCAAGTACCTGAGGGGCTCAAAATGCAAGCATTAGAGATGATGGATGCTATCGAAAGTGAGACAAGTGCGAAAATTGTTCTTGCTGCAGACCCTTGCTACGGAGCATGTGACCTCGTTCATGATAAAATGAAACTAATGGGGGTTGAACTCGTTGCACATATGGGGCACTCTCAGATGAATATTGATTCTGGCATGCCAACCCAATTCATCAATGTGACATATGACGGAGACCCTGAACTTCTGCCTGTCCTTCCAATTTTAGAACAGCACAGAGCGATGGCAAGACAAAGACTTCAACAGCAAAATGATGACTTACCAATGAGTGACGAAGAAGCTCAGGAAAGGTTCATGGATGCAGTTGGACGACTTGCTCCGCTTACAGATGCAAAACTTGGACTCGTTGGATCAATTCAACACCTCCATTTACTCCCTGACTTTGTTGAACGTTTAGAAAAGGCTGGCTATGATGTGACCATCCCTATCGGTGGTGCAAGACTTTCTTTTCCCGGTCAAGTTTTGGGATGCAATTACAGCGGAGATGACGCTTCTATAGGGCATTATCTTTTCCTTGGCTCCGGAGATTTTCATCCAATAGGGCTTGTTCTTCATACAGGTAAACCGCTTGCAATGCTTGACCCATACACAGGTGATGCAGAAGAAATGTCACTCGAGCGAATCGAGAGAATCCTTAGGCAACGTTTTGGCCTCATCATGTCATGTCAAGATTCACAAACATTTGGCATTCTCATAGGAGAAAAACCCGGCCAAATGCGAAGGACGCTTGCTCTTCGGATGAAAAAACTCTTGGAACAGCACGGAAAAAAGGGCTATTTGCTCGCACTCGAACACATCGGCCCTGACCTTATTGACTTCTATCCTGTTGATGCTTTTGTCAATACTGCATGCCCTCGAATCGCCATTGATGATGCTGTTCGGTATCGAAAACCGCTCATCACACCATTTGAACTTGAGGTTGCATTAGGTGAAAAACAGTGGCAACACGGCTATCAATTCGACGAAATCCCATAGAGCTACACTGCTTTTTACTCGAGTGTTATGCACAACTTTCAGAACGATCGCTGTAAACAAAAAGTCGGATTCTATCAAGCTTCATCTTCGAATGATGCCTGGCGAGCTCTCTCCATAGCTTCATCACTTGTAAACCAAAATGTTGGCGTCTCCCCAAAATCTTGGTCCCATCGTTGAACAGCACGAGCGAACATTTCACCTTCTGTGTACGCCTCGCACCATTTAAGACACCAATCGGCTTGCTTGACCATTGCTTCATCATCAGGAGAGGTGCGCTTCAAGACCTCAGCCTGTAATGCAATCGTCATGAGCCAAATTGGAGCAAGGGCGTAGGTTGCGAATGGATTGCGCTCCATATCTACACTTCGCCATTCAGTCCAAAGAGAGAAGACTTGATCGTAAAGAAATCCAATTGTGAGAACAGATAACATCACGGTGATAAAGATTGCAGAGAGTGCAAAATACGTACTCGATATACCAAAAAATTCATCTGAAATACAGATTCCTGTTGTGCATTCTGAAGTAAATCTCCACTGAATTAAAGGCCAAACGAGGAGGGTGATGGTTGTCCCCCACAACAACAAACTTACAACGGCTTGTGATTGTTGCATTCTCCAGTATTGCCTCATGACCCATTTTTTGAAAAATGAACTCCCATCAGGATTTTCTGTCATAGTGCTGACACTGGTGCCATCATTAAATAATCAATCCCCTAATTCATCCAATAGCATAGAAAGCGATTGATTTCGGGTGTCGTCGGCCTGCTTACCCGCTGTGACGTCAAGATTGCAATCCTCGGATTCGCAGTGAAATCGTTCGAATCAACATCTTACGCTTTCGGTTCAGCCGTTGCAGGAGCGTACCTGAGATGTGTTTCTTCCATGATTTAGGGACTGCCTTCCGACTCTGTTCAACATTTTGAGTGTCTAACCAAACTTCGTAATTTATGTAGATGTTTTCCCGTCCGCTGATACACACAGCATGCAAGGGAACATGCGTACCTGCGAAGGCTTCCAGGGGTGGAACATGCGATGATTCGATCAAGTCATTACGAATAAAAAAAGCATCATGGTGTTTGGCGGTAGAGTAGCAGCCTGCATAGGCCAATGAATACCCGTGCTTATTTGCCATCATCCTCAACGCCTTGAGAGAAGAACCCATCACACGATCAAATTGCCAAAACTCATCCGAGTCGTTCGGAAAGGCCATGGCTACATCGATTGGGAAATTTGGATTGAATTCAACACAAAAGAAACTTGGTCGATAGTTCTCCAGCATGGCGTCAGTCACCCAAATGTCAGTTGAATCCAAGTCAATGGAGACGAACCCTGGTTCCTTCGGAACACCGTGCTGTTTGAAAAGGTCACAGATGTTATTGCTAGTGATGAAATGCTGGTGGAGGTTTATCTCTGGATTTTGGCAATTTCCATCGATGAGCAGGTGGTCCCACTTTCTCTTCTGTACCAAATGTTTGGTGTTTGGCAAACAATCCTCCCATCTAGTAGAATCAAAACCAAATTCAATGCAATAATTATTGCGAATCTCAATGTTCTCAATGATGAAATCGATGACACCGTCTTGCGTTCCTTGGGAAAAGTGTTGAACTTCGTGAGATTGAATTTTTGAAATCCAATTCACACTGGTCATGGTACTCACTTTATTCCTCGGCAGTTGGTTCATGTCATATAGATTCCGTGAACCTCGGCTTGACGTAGATGCTCACTGTTCATTGGCGTTTCACGAAAACATGAGCCACATCAAGCGTTGTGCAGGGTGTTAATGGATCAAAGACTTCATGCCATTATGTGTTCTGCTATCTTAAAATATCATGCTGAACGAAGACTCAGAAACGATTAAGAATGGGTGATTAAGGCATTCTTAACGACGTTGGTAAAGAACATGAGAGTCCCCAATGTCAAATCATTCCTTCGAAATCTTGTGGTTGACATCCTGCTCAGAATTAGATTTCTACGCCTCGGCTTGAGAAACCGTTTCGCATCCTCAACCATCCTCAATCCAGCAGGCCCAACAGTGTCGATGACGACGCACGGGCAACGCTTGAAGCATGTTCACATCGTTATCGAGACGATTGCAAAAGGCTCTTTGCTTCCATCACGATTCATGCTCTTCTTGGATGTCGAAGACGATGTGAAACGCCCCACAAAGGCTTTGCAACGGCTGAAGAAAAGAGGATTAGAAATACACTTAGCTGAAAACCTTGGGCCTCACACGAAGGTACAGTGGTGGATTCAGAACGCACCTGATTTTTCCAGCCCTCATGTTGTTGCTGATGACGATATATTCTACCCTAAATCATGGTTAAAGCGCATCATCGAGGCATCAGAAAGCGACCCAACAGCCATTATGGCTTACCGTGCTCATCGAATCATGCTGAACGATGACAAGTCAGGACTAGCCCCCTACCAATCATGGCCACCCGGCATCAAAGGTCCAAGTCATCTTAATTTTGCTACATGCGTCTCTGGCGTTTTGTTTCCACCTCATTTTCTCGAAGTCATGCGCAAGGCAGGCGATGGTTTCAGAACAACATGCCCGAGGCAAGACGACGTCTGGTTAACTTTCCAGGCCATTGAACACGGCATTGGTATTGGGTTGGTGACGGATAAAAGTCTTCATTTCGATCTCCTCCCAGGGAGTCAAGAAGTGGCCTTGCACGCCACCAATGTGTTCGAACAACAAAATGATGTTCAGTTACGGCAAACTTTTCTCCCAAGCACTTACGCAAAGTTGGCGGAACATGAGCGCTTCCTCAAGGAACAGAAAATCATCGAGTGACGCCGTTATTGAAACTATGTAACGTTTTGATAAAACACTCAAGCACGGTAAGATGTTCTGATCAATGGTTTTCTAACAAGTCTTCCAAGCCGCTGCGGAAAGCTGCAACCGAACGCCGATGGTCTACCATTTGGGTGTGTTCTCTTGCCAACCCACCGTAACGTTCACGGTCGTCGTAAACATTTCTCAAGGCCTCAATAACCGCATCTATATCATGGCCGTCGGAGACTAAAATGCCACCCTCTCCCAAAGCTTCCTTTTGTGAACCAACGTCACATGTAACGCTTGGGACGCCAAATAAACCAGCTTCGCCAATGACTCGCCCCCATGACCCAGTCGTCTCAAACAAAATAAGGTTGATATCGATGCTTGCAAAAAAGGTTGCAGCGTCAACATAACCTCGAATGCGTGCGTTAGGGTGATGAGCAAGTTGTTGAGGATAAGAACTTCCACCTGCTATGTGAACTTCAGCCTCTGGCCACTGCTCAAGCAACCTCGGAAGGAGTCGTTGATACATTCGTAACCCTTTTTCCGGAGTCACAACCATGATTCCAATTGTCGGTGGTGCCCCCAAAGGTCGCTTCGCCTGCTCAGATGAGCGCAAGGCGTTGACATCATCCATGCTGCCAAAACGGCCACTGAAATCGATGGGTAGAGGCACGCTATGGCCTTGCTGAATGGAGAATCGAGAACCAATGTCCGCAAGGAGTCCTTCTCCAGCCGCACAGACGAGGGCAGCCCCCTCCATGACAGGTCGAAATCGTTCTTCAAGACGGAACACCGTATCATCTCGAACAAACATAATGTAAGGCATTCCACGCGCAGCAAACGCTTCAGCTGCCCCCGGTGCCCAATCGAGTTGAGTCACCCCAATGCCGCCAGCATAGTCTTGTTTGTCCAACCACGCACCCACTCGAATAGCAAATTGGGCACTCCGCCGGGCAATATGTCGGTCAAGAGCCCACTTTCTCCGTCTCAATTCACCTCTACGCTCTCGCAAAGCCCAAGCGACCTTCGACCATAAGCCTTCGATAGGAAGATGTGTGGTGGTGAATTTTACTTCGGATTCAAGCAAACCAATTTGGTCCCCTCTGTCGCGACTTGCAAATGCACTCACTGCCCACGCTGGGTGTGTTGGAGTATCCTCAGAGGGCGACAGTGGTACGAATGTTGGAGCGGTCTCAAGCGTTGGACCAGCTGTTGCAACACCGTTGAGTAAAGCCGCCATTGAACGCTCTGCACCACCTCCAGGTGGATCGAGATCCCGAACTGCTGCAAAGAGACGCCGGGTGCTCATACCTCTTCCTTGACAACAACCTCTTTGAGCGTTGTGGGCTCTAGACAACGCGAACCCCACAAATGAACTTGAGGTTCCATGAGTTGAAAAACAGCGGTAACACGACAATCAATTCGCAGAAAGTTGTGGGAGAAAACTGCTCTTTGCTCAACTTTTGATGCACATCTTTTAGAACGGTTGCCACAAGCATGTAATGAGATGACTGATTATCTTGATAGCATTGGAGCAGGCATCATTCTTGCCAATGCGGAAGCGTTCAACTTCGATTTTGTACCACCTCATTTGGTCGGGAGAAGCCAACTACAACGAGAGGTCGCATCGAAATTTACTACGATTGCACAGCCTGAAGGAAGTGGCAGAGTCGTTCTAACTGGACCTGTTGGAAGTGGAAAAACTGTCCTTATTCGACGATTCTGCGAAGATGTGCAACGAAAATTTGCAGATCAACGTACCATACGCACCGCACACATCAACTGTAGAAATGCATCGACGAGTATGCAAGTTGTTCAACGAATTGTCCACACCCTTGACCCTGGGCACCCCGACCGAGGACTGTCAATCGGCGAATTGCTTAACAGTATCCGCAAATTACTCGACCGTACTGCATCTCATCTTATCGTCGTTCTCGACGAAGTTGACCATGTCCTAAGACGCTCAGGTGATGAATTGCTGTACCACTTTCTTCGAATTGACGAAGACCAGAGGAGAAATGGTTCAGTTTCACTCGTACTCATCAGTCAGGAACAAGTCTTGGATTTCCTTGAGCCAGCAGTTCTGTCTCGGCTTGGTCAATCAAATCATATTCGCGTACAACCATACACGGTCGACGAACTTGAAGAAATCGCCCTTCAACGAGCCGAATTAGGACTTGTTGAGGGGACTTGGGATTTTGATGTGATTCGACTTATTGCAGAAAAGGCTGGCCCAAGTGGAGATGCACGACGTGTTATCGAATTCCTCAATGCTGCTGTTGAGCGTTGTGAATTTCGACAAGACGGCCATTCAGAACCGTTTTTAACAATTCAAGATGTACATGAGTCTTCAGACTTTGTCGCTTTGAATGTCTCAACGAAAATGGATCATGTTGATGACTTGAGTGCTCACGCTATGATGACCTTACTCGCTATTTGCCGGCGCCTCAAGAAGACCCCGACGATGACCATGGGCGATGTTTCTGGATTGTATCATTTGATTTGTGAAGAGTATGAACAGAAACCGAAAAGCCACACAACGATGTGGAAATATGTGAAACATCTCGAACACACACAAATCATTGTCTCAAATGTGTCAACCGTAGAAGGTGGACGAGGTAGAACAACGCACCTTACCATGCCACACTTCCTACCTGCAGATATCGCTTCAAGGTTGGAAATGCTCATTCCAAAGCGATTGCGGTAGGAATCTAGCCTTAACATCGTGCGGAGGGGCTAAATACGGGTCGTTTGTCGGCAAAGTCTGTAAGGTGAGTGTATGGCACGAGGAACGAGCGGAGAATTCATTGCAGTTGTCAATGATACCGACCCTAAAAATGACGGAAAATCATACTCAGCAAAGATCACAGGAAACAATCACGCACAGGTGCTTGGTAAGAGAATCGGTGATGTTGTCGATGGACTTTTTGTAACCACTGAAAGCGAACAAAACCTCGGCGGATACAAACTTGAAATCACTGGTGGCTCTGATAAGACAGGAACACCAATGCGAAAAGACTTGGATGGTGGGTCTCGTCAATCCATTCTCGTTACTCGCTCCACTGGATACAAAGGTATCAAGAAGAACATCAAGAAAAAGAAAGGCGGCGGTACAGAAATTCGAATGAAGCCCGACGGTCTTCGAAAGCGCCGAACATTTCGTGGAAACACTGTGACTCAAGACACACGTCAAATTAATTTGAAAGTTGTTGAGCACGGAAAGAAAAAACTCGACGATATATTCAATCAATCACCAGCTGAAGGAGAAAGCCAGTGAAACCGAGAGGTTGATCGAGGAGCGTGAGGGGACAATGTCCAGGACGCTACCAACTCAACCCATTGTTAACATTGGACTGGTAGGTCACGTTGACCACGGAAAAACAACGCTTACCCAAGCACTTTCTGGTGTCTGGACAGATACGCATTCTGAAGAACGTAAGCGTGGAATCTCAATTAAATTGGGTTACGCCGATACAGCATTTTATCAGACCAAGGAAGGAGATTTTTACCCTACTGGTCGACGACCAGATGGTTCTGAAGATGTAGAAGACGAACTGCAAAGGGTGGTTTCCTTTGTCGACGCACCCGGTCACGAAACCCTCATGGCCATCATGATCACTGGAGCCTCAATTATGGACGGAGCTCTTCTTATGGTTGCAGCAAACGAACAGTGCCCTCAACCACAAACACGAGAACATCTCATGGCTCTAGAGATTGCAGGTATTGAAAACATCGTCGTTGTACAAAATAAAATTGACCTTGTCTCAAAAGAACGTGCATTGGAATCGTACCAAGAAATAAAAGAATTCCTCAAGGGAACAATTGCCGAGAATGCTCCAATAATTCCTGTTTCAGCACACCATGATGTGAATCTTGATGTTCTCATTGCGGCGATTGAGAAGTATATTCCAACACCTGAAAAGAACCTAGACGACCGACCTCTCATGTATGTTGCAAGGTCCTTTGACATTAATCGACCAGGGACTCGACCGAGTAAACTGAAAGGTGGCGTCATCGGTGGGAGTATCGTAGAAGGACAATTCAAGGTCGGTGACGAGATTGTCATCGGACCAGGTAAAAAAATTGAGAAAGGAAATAAATCAACTTGGGAGCCAATACCAGCGGTGATTTCTTCACTTCAAGGAGGAGGTAACAGCCTTGAGACAATGCATGCAGGTGGCTTATGTGGCATGGCTACACTCCTCGACCCAGCTATTACAACTTCGGATAATCTATCCGGTCAGGTCGTGGCTCGTAAAGACGAGTTACCTCCACTCCACTCCACCGTGAAAATCCAAATTCATCTCATGGAAAATATGGTTTCAGGAAATGATAATGCTCCGGAGGTCGTCCAACCCCTTCGAAACAATGAGATGCTCATGCTCAATGTTGCTACCGCTACATCTGTTGGTGTGACTCGAAATGTTGAGAAGGGCACAACATCGCTTGAATTACGCCTCCCTATTTGTGCTGATGCAGGACAACGCGTATCTCTTTCTCGTCGTGTTGGCTCACGTTGGAGACTTATTGGATACGGCACAATTCTATGAGGAAGGGTGTACTCCGTGCAAACTTTACTCATCGACGCTTGCGGATGGGTTGCATGTCGTCATTCTAGCATCAACATCGACAATGAAGCGCAACGGTATTTGGGTAAGCCTCAATGGATTGTCCTCGATGTTGTTCTCGAAGAACTAGAACACTTGCTAAAAGAGAAAACCATCTCAAAATCAACAATGCTCCTTGATTTGCTCAAAGACAAGGCTCTGGTGGTTGATACAACCGACGTAAAAGGTACTCACACTGATGATTTGCTCATCGAATCTGCTCTTCAACACAATTCTACGCTGCTCACAGTCGATGTAGAACTCAAGAGACGAGCTTATCAACTCAATATTCCAATTCTTGAAGTGAGAAAAGGTCACAGATTACATTTGGTTGATTCCGTTTAATCACGGTAATGTAAAAAGGACATCATCGTCGTGCCCATCGAGGAGTTTTAACTTGACTCCGGCATCAATCCACGCATGTGCATAATTTATGGCACCAAATGAACGAATGTAATCTCCTTTCTCGAAAAAAAATCCTGCATCAAAAATGTAAGCATCAGCCATCTCGAGTAAAGTGCCAGCTTTTTTCTGATCTTCAGCACTCAAATCACCAATGAGCGAAACTTTCTCTCTTGCTGATTTCGTTAAATCAAGATAATGAACAAGCCTGTCTCGGGATATGTCAGATTCAATCATCGATATCGTCTCCTTTCTGTCTTGAAAGTAAGCGTTTCACATCCTCTTTTCGGCCCAATGCTTCATACAATTCAATGGCGAGTGAAATCTTACCCAGGTCCTCTGCTTCTTGTGCTCTGGTGAACATCTGTCTTCGTTTTTCCCAATTTCTTGCCATGGCAGCATCTGCAGCAGCTTTGTATCGGCTTTGGCGTTCAACATCAAATAAATGAGGAGCCACCCATTTTCGAACCAATCCTTCACGGGTAGCAGTAAACATTGAATCGCCAACATTGTTTGAAAGAAGATCGCCTAGCTCCATGTCTTTCCCAAGTATTGATGTTTGCTCAAGTTCATCCGATTCAATGTTGCCTAAATGATGAAGATCACCATGGAGTGATAATGTCCACCAACCGTCGCCTGTGCGTACAGAATTCATTGGTTCGATAGACATTGTTTCAAGACATTCCAACTTATCCCAGCCAAATGGATGAGGGACACCTTCCCAGACGGCTCCATCGCTGCTCTGGAGCAACAAACGTCCATCATACAATGAGGAAAGCCAACTCCAAGTTCTGTCCTCCAGCATTCTCTTTTTGTCATTTCCTGTTAAGCGGCCACACCAAATGATACCATCGTTATCTTGCCATAACAAATGTTCTCGGTCAAGCCATCCAAGCAACCTTCGGACCGGACCGCTTTCCATCCTACGAATTCCTCGCCCCTCTTGTGAGAAAAGATGCAATTGTCCTTTTCGACAGGACAGTACCCATCCGCCTCCGGGCCTAGCAATAATCTCCTTGAATCCAGATGGGGTGCTTCTTCCATCCGTGATTTGCTTCGAAGTAGTGAGAGAGTAAATGTAGAAACCATGTGCTAAAAGAACACCTACGTTGCCAGTTTGAGCAGCCATACCATGTACTTTGAATGGGACATTGGTTGTCCATGTCACCTTTCCTGCGGCGTCTAAATATGTCAATTGAAGACCTGAACTGACGATAATTCCTTCATCGACTGCAAGGATGGAAGCAATCCGAGAAGGCGCCTGCCAGGACCATGAAATTTTCCACGTCATTCTGCAGCACCTCCTTTTGCGTTCGACCATACGACTAACTGTGCCCTAGCATTGTTTGTAAGTGTATACATACTCTTTCTTCCAACCATTCTTGAGGTAAGTATTCCTGCTTTAAGAAGCGAGTTTGAAATTTGTGATAACCTCGAGCGTCGAATGTTCAAATGACGAAGCATTTCTTCATCAGAGGGTGAAAACATTCGCTTGCTCGCAATAGTGACTACATAGATTTCGGTGGATGACAATCGCTGAAGTGCCATTCCATTCAACGGATACTCATTCCTATGACCCAATTTCGGCATGTGGTGCCGGGATAACATCTCGATGACGTGAGCTGGCAGCACTGCATCGTTTTCTTGATTGGATTGAATGAGGCCTTGCAAGAGTCCAATCAATGTTGAAATTTCAGTTGATTGAGGATTTGAAGGCTGGCCAAATTGAGGTTCGACTTGCTCGATGACGTGGTCGTCGTCAAGATTACTTTCGGTATCATCGCCTTGAAATTCAAAGGTATTTTGCACATGATCCTCAATTTGAGATGGTTCAAATATCGAGGTTGTTAATTCAAATTCTTCATCTGATTCTAATATTCTTTCCTCATTTGTGACATTTTTCTCTTCTTCAAGCGCCGAAATGTTTCGACTTCTCAGGCTCTTGAATGACCCTGTGAACACTCTTGGGGGGTCTTCAGGGACCTCATGTGCAAACGAGCCGACAGAGGGTGACGCCAAGAGCGGTTCATCATGTTCGATGTCTTGTTTTAATTCATCGAGGTCCAAATCAAAGAATTGATTGTCGTGAGAACTGAGGAGTGAATCTCGTTCATGCCAAGGTACAGAAGCATCAATGATATTATCTGGCTTACGTTCACTTAACATTTCAACCGACTCTGTTCGTTGTTCTTCAACTTCTTCTTGACCATGCCCCATGAATTTGTGCAACATATCAGGTTCATTTCTCAACTCTGGCTTCGCATCAAATTCACTGTGTATCGGTTTGTATGACATTTCATGACCTGATTCTCTGTGCTGGTCATCGACATGATTGCGAAGCAGTTGTAGGATGCTTCTGGGGTAACCATCTGTCACCTCAAGCACCTCATTTGCAGCCTCTACACTTAATTCAAAATGAGGATACCCAATAGATTCAAGTCGAGTTGCAACAAGTTGAATCACATCATTTTGGTTGAAACGAGGCATAGTAAATTCTTCAAACGGTTGTGCCAATTCAACAGGTAACAGTTGACGCTGCCTCTGGTCGCAGATCATGATGACAAGAGCTTGTGTCCTCTCGAGAACACCGAATGCATCTCTTAGGGCGACATGAAGCGTCGATGTGTCACTTGATTGAAAATCAAGAACGATTAAAGGAGCCCTATCTGATGTGAACGAAGCATTAACCAGTGCACTCGTCACTTCGCTTCTTGCCTGCGGAGGTTCGGATTCGAAGAATTGTGAATACACTGATTGAAGCAAACTATGCCCGGGATGCATAGCATTGAGATGATCGATGTATGCCGATAGTGATACGATTGGTTCTAAACATTGAACTAAAGAAGAGCGTCCAGAACCATATGGTCCAACGAGTAATATTTGTCGAGACGATTTTCTTAAGATAAACTGTTTGAACAACGAAAGCAAATCCTGACGTCCAACAAATAAATTTGAGTCTTCTGCCGAGAGGGGTCGTATCGAAAATGGGTTCTGATGAACATGAGGGAGTTGGAGATGTCGCCAAACTCTAGCCATATATCAACATCAATAATTGTAGTATATATTCTTTCTATCAAATTTTGACCTCAGCCTATGTGTTATGATGCGTTAAGTCAGTGACCAATTGCTTTTTTTGAATCGTATTAACGCGTCGTTAACACTTTACTAACACAAAAATAACGCGTTAATCTCGCACAAAAATTCATTCCGTCGTCTTGAAATGACAAGACATTCACCAGACGATTAGAGGAATGGGCATGCCAGTTGACAATAGCCGAATCCCTGGTTTGTACAACAAAACTATTCACGAAAGAAAGGAAGCGATTTCACAACGAACTGGCATTAGCATGGAGGATTTAGCCGTTTTCGATGTCGAGAATGGATTAACTCAAGATAAAGCTGACAACATGATAGAAAATGTGATTGGCACAATGTCTCTTCCAGTTGGCATTGCAACAAACTTCCTTATCGACGAGCAGGAATACGTCATCCCATTTTGTGTCGAGGAGTCAAGTATTGTTGCTGCCGCATCGAATATAGCAAAGCGATGTCGGTCAACCGGTGGTTTCCAAACAGATATTGACCCACCTGTGATGATTGGACAAATACAATTGCTTGACCTAGAAGACAGAAATGAAGCGATTCATGTGATTCTAAAATCAAAGCAAGATATCATCGACAAAGCAAATGACGTCCAATCAAAAATGATTGCATTGGGCGGGG